>Ga0302046_10006112_pt1 | contig 10533 bp, 4 predicted proteins | sample RVTome_11_FD_200261 | JGI IMG/M metagenome (GOLD analysis project Ga0302046, IMG submission 200261) | Soil microbial communities from uranium-contaminated site in the Upper Colorado River Basin, Wyoming, United States - RVT147D111 (version 2) ... | reverse complement strand
GATGGCGCCTTCAGGCCTGGAGCTGTCCGCTGTGCCCCGTTTCCGTCCGGAGATCAGCGACGCCACGCATCGACCGCCCGGTCATCCGCGCGCAATGCTGCTTCGTCCACCCAGTAGTATGGCCCGTAGGGCCGACTCTCCGGCCAGATCTCGTTCAGCGTATCGGCGTCGTACAGGATGCCGCCCTTCATCACGTACATCATGTCGGTTGTCGCGCGGATGTTCGCGAGCGGATTGCTGTTCAGTACGACCAGATCGGCGAGCTTGCCGGTCTCGATCGAACCGAGATCCTGTTGCATGCCGAGGAAGTACGCGCCGTGGAGCGTGGCGACGCGCAATGCGCCGAGCGGGCCGAGCGCGGAGGCGCCCATCCAGACTTCCCAGTGTGCGGCAAGGCCGTGATGCTCGCCGTGCGAGCCGATCGCACCATAGCCGCCCTCCGCGATGACGTCGGCCATGCCCTGTGCAATGAGCGGGAAGCTGTAGTCGGTTTGCGGTCGCAGCGTGCGGCGGCGCAGGAACGTGGTCGTCATGCGCCACGGCATCCAGCGGCGCTGCTTCGGATCCTTCCAGACATCGGATTCGCCCAAGAAATACTCGATGTTCCAGTCGGCGGGTCCGCCGACCACGAGTGTGGGTGAGTACACCGTCTTCGACTGGCCGAAGAACTTCACGGCATCGCCATAGAGCGGCATGTAGCTGATTGGATGTTCGAAGCCGGTCTGTCCATCCATGATCATGCCGAGGTTGTACTCGAGGTCGCCATCCTCGGCCGTCACTTCCATGCCGTACCGGCGCGCGACGTCGGAGACCCACTGGCGCTGGTCGCGCCGTGGCTGCTGGTACTGCTTCAGGCTGACCGCGCCCCACGAGCGCAGCCGGTTGATGTTCTGTTCTGCAATGTCGTAACTCGTCAGCTCGTTCTGCCGGGCCGCATCGCCGCTGTACAGCGGGTCGCCGGTCGAGAACGTGCGCGGCCCGATCATGCGGCCGGCTTCGATCAGCTCGGCCGTCGGGAACACGTTCTGCGACCACATCGAATTGTCCAGACTGGTCGTGACGCCGTACGCCAGATAAACTCCGACCTCGTAGTCGCGCAGCGGCCGGTAACCACGGTGTTCGCGGTAGTGATGCGAATGCATGTCGATGAGGCCCGGGATGATCGTTCTGCCCGTTGCGTCGATGACGCGGGCGCCGCTCGTGTCACAGGCGCCCACACACGTGATGCGCGCGCCCCGCACGACAACCGTGCCGTTCTCGATGACCTCATCGTTCTGCGCACCGCCCATTGTCACGAGTCGCGCATTCGTCAGTGCAATGGCGCCCTGTGGCACGCGGCGGGGAACGCTGAGCGCGATCGTGAACGTGTCCGTGCGTTGCGTCGCGACGTCGTAGCGGAAATAGCGATTGCCGCTGCCGAACTCGAGGGTGCCGCCAGCGGTCCAGCGCGGGAACAGCCCTCCCTCGCGGGAGACCTGGCGCACGGGCAGTCGCCCTCGCCGTTTCTCGAGCGTGATCGGATCTGCGCCGGCGCCGGCCCAGGGCAGAGGAGCGACGTACACGTTGTCGCCCTCCTGGAACGCCAGCCACTGCCCGTCAGGTGAAACCACGGCTTCATCCGCGTACGGCAGGATGGCGTGCGTCCGTTGGTCCAGGCCGTCCGGTCGTACGGACACGAGCGCGGTGCGCGTCTGGTTGTCGATCTGACGGAACTGCGGATAGAAGATGCGGCCTTCGGGTCCCCAGGACGGCGCGAAGATCGCCCGTCGCGCGACGCTCGACGGACTGGCGCCGGAGGGCAGGGCGACGCGCGTCACCGTCAGTGGCTGGCCGCTGTTGCCCGTGCGCACCGGGTTGGCCGTCACCCGCAGCACGTCCCACCACGGATTGTGCGTGAGCGTGCGCCCTCGCCGTGTTGCACCTGACCCGCGCGCGAACAGCACTTCACTGCCATCCGCGCTCCATGCCGGGTGCACGTACTCGCCGTAGTCGGCCGTCAGCCGGACTGCGCCCGGTCCATCGCGCGCGGGCGCCTTCCAGACGAGGCCGCCCAGCGTATCGTCCCACGTCGTGAATACGATCCACTGGCCATCGGGCGACCACGCGGGCGCGAACTCCTGAACACTGTCGAACAGCTGGCCGGTCAGACGCCGGGGCGTGCCATCAGGTAGATCGGCCAGCCAGATGCGGCCGACCGACTGGAACGCGAGTGTACGGCCGTCGGGCGACGCGGTCTGCCAGCGCAGGAACTGCGAAGTGAACGGACCATCGTCGATACGCTGCGTCGCGTATGCCTGTTCGGAGATCGTGCGCTGAACCCTCGCCTGGAACGGAACCGCCGTCGCCTGGCCGCTCGTGACTTCCAGCCGCGCAATCGCGCCGCCGCCGCTGATCAGAATCGATGATGCGTCGCGCGACCAGGCATAGCCGGGAACAATGCGCAGGCTCTTGCCGCCGCTCTCGGTCGCGATGTTGATCGGATCGAGCGCAATGCGTTCTTCACCGGTGTGCAGGTCGAGCAGCCAGAGTGCCGTGCGCGGGCCGAACCGGTGTCCCTTGTACGACACCGTGCCATCCGGGATGTGTCGCGCGAACGCGAGCCAGCGGCCGTCGGGCGAGATTTCGGGAGCGAAGGCGCCGCCGCTCGAAGCGCGGCCGGCCGCAGCGCCGTCCGCCGTGCCGCTCGTGATGTCGATGATGTCGCCCGACTGGCGTTCGAACCGGCGGACCTGATAGTGACCACGCAATGCATCGCGGTCACCACCGCCCACGTGGTAGTAAACGTAACGGCCGTCGGCCGACACGCTCGGCCACTGCGCACCGGCGTCCTGGATGATGCGCACACCTTCACCGCCATCGCGATGGTACATCCAGATGCCGTTGACATTGCCGCCACCGCCGCCACCACCGCCACCACCGACGCCACTGCGCTGGACCAGGATGTACTGGCCGTCCGGCGTCCATGCGGGTGTGACCGCGCGCGAGTTGAGGTCGTGAAAGACCTGTCGCGGATTCGACCCATCCGCGTCCATCACCCAGAGGTTGTTCTGGCCGCGACGATCGGAGATCAACGCGATGCTGCGGCCGTCCGGCGAGATGCGCGGATGGAAGTTGAGTGCGACGCCGCTGTTCTGCGTGACCGCCTGCGCCGCGCCGCCGCTGGCAGGCATGCGATAGACGTGGCCCAGCAGGTCGAATGTGATCCACGTGCCGTCGGGTGCCAGGTCGACTGACAGCCACGTGCCTTCCGTGGTCGTGAAGTCGATCGTTCGCGTATTACCGCGCGCCTCGGTGACATCCCATTCACTGCGCTGCGTCGACTGGGATGCGGCTGCGGCCTGCGTGCCCGCTCCCCGCATCGTTGCGGCGCGCAGCATCGACGGGTGAGCGACGATCGTAAATGGCAGAATGGCGGTGACCCACGCAATGGCTCTCACGTTGCGCTCCGGGTTGCAGAGGTGTACCCGTGTCAGGCGGCGCCAATCGGTGACGGCGCCACCGATCATCCAGCTTGCTGCGTGAGACGCACCGCGACGCCTGTCGATGTAACCGGGCCGCCGGGCGAGCCGCAAGCAGCGCCGATGCCTCGCGATCCGGGCGCCCGGCTATTGCCGGCGTCGTTCGTCATTCCGACGAAACCTGACCCGCGACGAACGGTTGCGGTTCACAATGCGCCGCGCGTCGGCGACATCATCGTCGGGGAATCCGTCCAGCTCCAGGAGCCGGATCGCATTGCAGCAGCGGTTTCTGTTCGCCGCAGCGAGACACGTGGCGGGATCGATCCTTGCCGGAGACACGAGAGGCGCGACGATGGTCTCGCCGCGCCTCTCCGATCTACGCATCCGGCGCAGGTCCGGCAACCGGTTGCCGATCAGCCGGTACGCCGGATGTTCGGGTTGCCTTCGTACTCCGAGCTGGGCAGCGGGTAGCACGTCGCGTCGCCGTACGGCCCCCACTCGGGATTCGGATGCGTGCCCTGCGGGAAGAAGTCACCAATGCCGTTCGCCTTCCAGCGCCGCAGGTCACCCAACCGGAACCCGCCCATGAACAGGTCGCGGCCCCGCTGGTCGCGCAGCTCCTCCATCAGCGCATCGCCCGACAGATTCACTGGCGCCTGGTTGCCGAATGCACGCCGCGCATTGACGAACTCGAGCGTCGTACCCATCGGCCCCGTGCCGTTCGGGCCCGCTGCCTCGTAATAGTGGTGCATCGCTTCGATGCCGGACGCCAGCCTGATGTCCGTGTCGTCGTCGTACAGTAGCGGCTCGCCGCCATCGGCGATCGTTTCGCCATTGAACTCGCTGTAGGGCAGCGACTGGTACGGCTTGTACAGCTTGGTGAGTGCGTTGTGGCCGGTCGTCCAGCTCGGTGTGTGCTGGACGCGCGGGTCCGTCTGCGTCGCCACGAGGTCCTGCTCGCCGAACGTGCCGTTCAGGAAGCCCGGGTGCACGCCCAGTGCATGGTTGCCGCCCGTGACGCGGGCCTGCATCACGTTGTCGACGATCTGGTCCGCGTATTCGACCCACCACGTGAAGTTCTCCGGCACGTCACGCGCAGCCGACATGGCCAGCGCACTGTTGCCGGCCAGCAGCGCCGCACGGGCGAGACCGGTGCGGGCCAGATTGAGAATGTCGTCGGTGCCGGCTGCGGTCGCCACAGCGATCGCCTCTTCGAAACGCGGTACAGCGAACTCCGCCAGCTGTGCCGGCGAGTAGATCTGGTCGCCCACGTTGATGGTCGCCTCGCACATGACTTCAGCCATCAACGTGTAACTGTAACCGGCGTGAGTCAGGACGAGCGCCATGCGCTCGTCACTGGCGGGACTGTCGAGCAGGTTGCGTAGCCGGCCGGCCACGCTGTCCGCAATGAAGCGATACGAACTCATGGCGCTGAACATGCCATCCGCATCACCCTCGTCGAAACTGATGACGCGCAGGTTCAGCCTCGCCGTCTGCTCCCAGTTGATGCCGGTCACCTGCTCGTCGGTGAACATGCTGCCGCGCCAGATGAACGGGTCATCGTACATCGAGGTCAGCTCGCCACCCACACTGTTGACCAGCACCTCGAGGAGGGCGGCATCGCTCAGCTGGTCCTCACCGATCGCGCCCGGGTTTTCCGCCTCGAGCAGGCGGTCGACCGTGTCACAACCCGCTGTCAGCAGGCAGCCCAGCACAAGGACCGGGACGCCGCGGCGGATTGCGTTCATTGCATGAGTCATCATCCCGGCTCCCGGCTAGAAGTTGACGTTCATGGAAACGAGCCACCGGCGCAACTGCGGAATGGAGGCATAATCCGTGTTCGTGAACTGTGCATTGCCGGTGAACGCGACCTCGGGATCGGAGGGCCCCTCGTAGCTGGTCCACATGCCGAGGTTGCGACCCGAAACCGTGAAGCTGGCCCGGCTGAAGCCGAAGCGTGACGCGAACGAGCGCGGCAGTGTGTACGTCGCCGACAGCTCGCGCAGCTTGATGAAGTCCGCCCGGTAGATGTACTCCTTTGTCTGCAGGCTGAGCAGCCGCGCGTACTCGACCTGGTCGAGGTTCGGGTCGTTGATTTCCTGCGTGTTGCGGTCAATGCGCGTACGCACGGAACAGATGGCGCACCACTGCCAGTGGCCGCCCTGATAGTCGAGGAAGGCGTAGAGCCGCAGGTTGTTGAACAGCGTGAGCGTGTTGGTCAGCCCGAGCGTGCGCGTGGGCAGCCCCGACCCGAGGTACTCTTCGTCGCAGAGCGAGTGATCGTCGGCGTCCCAGATGCAGTCCACGACCTCGGCCTGGCCGGCGGCATTGAGGATGGGCACGCCGTTGGCATCGCGTTTGACGTCCGTCGCCCAGTATCCGCCCAGCGGGAATCCTTCGCGGTGACGCTGTACCGAGAGGAACTGGCCGAAGCGGTCCTCGAGCAGGACGGGATTGCCCTGCGCGTCCTTGCCGAACGTGATCAGCTCGTTCGCATTCGTCGACATGCTGACCGTCGCATCCCACTGCACGGTCGGTGTACGGATCGGTGACGCGTCGAGCGCCAGTTCGACACCCACGTTGCGGATCTCGCCGACATTGACCAGATGGTTGCCGGTCCAGCCCGAGGAGGGCGGATCCGCCACACTCAGCAGCGCGTCCTTCGTCGTCCGGTGGTAGAACGTGAAGTCGGCACCAATGCGGCCGGCAAGGAGCGACGCATCGAACCCGAGCTCGAGCTCCTGGCCAGTCTCCGCCTTGAGGTTGGGGTTGCCGAATGCCGATGTCTGCAGCCGGTTCACGGCATTGTCCGCGACGACGGTGCGGCCCGTGCTGTAGGTGCGATCCGCCGAGAACGGCCCGGGCGCATTGCCCGCCTGGCCCCAGGCGCCGCGCAGCTTCAGCTCATCGACCCAGCCGACATCGAAGAAATCTTCCTCGGACACGACCCATGCCACGGATGCCTTCGGATAGACGACGAGCGAGAAGTCGCGACCGAATGCGGAATTGTCGTCCACGCGTACGGCCGCCGTAGCAAAGAGCCGGTCGCGCCAGCCGACCTGCTCCTGCACGTAGAACCCGAGCGAGGTCTGTTCCGAGTAGCCCTGTCCGGCGTTCCGCGTGGCCGCCGCACTCACGAGGTTGAGATTGTTGGCGACGAGGCCCTGACCGGAGATGCTGTGACTCTGCGTCCTCCGTTTCGTCAGCTGCATGCCGGAGGAGAAGGCGGACGACCAGTTGTCCGACAGGTTGACGCTGATCGTGCCCGAATAGTCGACCGTCCAGAGGTGTTGCAGGTTGTAGCCGATGCCGATCGTGCCGGTCGCCGCGGTCGAGCCGAACGGCGCGCGGCCGGTGACGTCGATCTGCTGCTCCGTCGAGTTGCTGCGGTCCGTTCGGTCCAGCCCGACCGTCAGCCGGTTCTGGAACCACGGCCACGGATTGTAGTTGCCGGTCACGCCGATAGTCAGCCGCTCCTGCCGCTGAATGCGGTTGTGCTTGTTGCTGAATTCCGGCATGAAGTTCCGGAAGCCGGGCAGATACTGCGATGCCGCACCGCCCGCCTGGCCGCGGAACGAGTTGCGCAGGACGCTGTTCGACGAGTTGTCAGCCTGCGGGATCTGCTGATGCAGCTGGGCGTATCCCACATGCACCGCGAAATTCGCCGTCTGTGATGGGACGAAGCCGAAGTTCGCACGACCCGCCTGGCGTCGGTTCACGTTGTTGAAGAACGTGCCCTGCTCGTCGTTCTTCTCGCCCGAAATGTAGAAATTGTAGCTCTCGCCACCGCCGCGCACCGACAGGTTCGTCGTCCACAGGTCACCGGTGCGCAGCGGGGTCGGCTCACAGGGCGTCTGCTGCGGGAACAGACAGGGATAGTCCTGTTCCCATTGTGCTGCTCGCGCCAGGTCCCCGCGCGACCGCGCAGCCGCGGCCGAGTCCGCGTACTGCCGCTGCACTGCCAGCGACCGGCGCCCCGGGTTCAGCGGCTCATCCACCAGCAACCGCTGCTCGAGCGGCATGCTCGCATCGAACACCGAGCACCCGGGACTGCTCGAAGCGCCAATACGGTTGCCGATCGGGTGATCGTCCGCCGCCGTCGGACACAGCCAGTAGTTCGTGATCCGGTCCACGCTCCAGTCGACCTGCCCGTACTCCGTGCTCAGGTTCCACTGCAGCCCTTCCGACGGCCGCCCCTTCTTCGTGATGATCTGGATCACGCCCGTCGCCGCTTCCGCACCGTACAGCGTCGCGGCCGCCGGGCCCTTGATGATCTCGATCGACTCGATGTCGGCCGGGTTGATCGCCTCCAGCATGCTGATCGGTTGCGCTGTATTTCCCTCCGTCGTGACGATGCCCGAATTGATCCGGATCCCGTCCACGTACACGACCGGGTCATTGCCTGCCTGGATCGAGCTGTAGCCGCGCACCCGGATCCGCGATGCGCCGCCCACCACCCCGCTGCTGGCCACCAGCGTCACGCCCGGCGTCCGTCCCTGCAGCAGCTGGTTCACATTCGAGATCGGCGCCGCGTCCACGATTTCCGTCGCACGGATCGACGAAACACTGTTCCCGATCGCTCGCTTCGTCGTCCGACCCGCCGTACCCGTCACCACGATCTCGTCCAGTCCGATCGCCGACGGTTGCATCTCGAAATTCACCACTGTCGCCTGGCCCGCGCTCACCGTCGCCGCCTGCTCCACCGCGCGGAAGCCGATCGACTCCACCCGCACCGTCACGGTACCCAGCGCCACGTTGTTCACCACGTACGCACCGTCGCTGTCCGTCAGCCCGCCCAACCGAGTGCCCCGGATCGAGACCTGAACGCCAATCAGCGGCCGACCCGTGCCCGCCTCCGTCACCGTCCCGCGCACCGCCCCCGTCTCCTGCGCACTTGCACCCGCAGCGGCCATCGCGCCCATCGCCAGCCACGCCACCATCGCAAGCATCGCCGAACCACGTATCGGTGGTCTGTGCATCCGCCCCTCCTTCGGTTGTTGTCAGGCCTCCTGGGGGGTAGCTCCCGCGCTGCCGACTCTGCCGTCCCTCCGTCTGCCTGCCCGGAATGCGATTCCAACCCGGAATCCGTGCCGCGTCTCGATCTGACTGGAAGTGCAATAATGGAAACGTCTCAAGTATACGGAATATGACACAGTTTTGTCAAAACCTGGTAATTTATTGAATAGCAACTATTTATGGCTGTGTTCGTGGCCGCGAACTGATCCCGGTTGGGGGCTCGGAGCGCTCACGCCGGCGACGGCCGCGCCAACCTCCAGGTCACCTGTCATGGCGGGCACACAAGGAAAGGGGCGCGGCGAATGCTCGCCGCGCCCCTTCGAGGATCAGGACCGGCCCGGGACGCGGGCCGGTCGGTGTGGGATCATCCGGTGCGCCGGATGTTCGGATTGCCTTCGTACTCCGAGTTGGGCAGCGGGTAGCAGGTGGCGTCCGAGTAGGGTCCCCACTCGGGATTGGGGTGGGTGCCGGTCGGGAAGAAGTCGCCGACGCCGTTGGCCTTCCAGCGGCGGAGGTCACCGAGGCGGTATCCGGCGAAGAAGAGGTCACGGCCGCGCTGATCGCGCAGTTCGGCCATGAGCGCGTCACCGCTGAGGCTGACGGCCGCCTGGTTGCCGTACGCGCGGCGCGAGTTCACGAATTCGAGTGTGGTGCCGAGCGGCCCGGTGCCATTGGGCCCGGCGGCTTCATAGTAGTGATGCATGGCTTCGAGGCCGGACGCGAGCTTGATGTCCGTGTCGTCGTCGAAGAGGACGGGCGTTCCGCCCGTGGCAATGGTGGCGCCGTTGTACTCGCTGTACGAGAGGCCCTGGTAGGGCTTGTACAGCTTGGTGAGTGCATTGTGGCCGGTGGTCCACCTGGAGGTGTGCTGGACGCGCGGGTCGGTCTGCGACGCGACCAGGTCCTGGGTTCCGAACGGGCCGCTGAGGAACCGCGGGTGCATGCCGAGCGCGTGGTTGGCGCCGGTCACGAGGCCCTGGTGGTTGTTGTCCGCCACCTGATCGAGGTATTCGACCCACCAGGCGAAGTCGAAGGGCACGTTCGTCGCCGCTGACATCACCTTTGCGTTCTGGCCGGCGAGCAGCGCAGCGCGGGCGAGGCCGGTACGGGCGAGGTTGAGGACGGCGGTGCCGCTGGAACCGGCCGCCGTCGCAATCGTGATCGCTTCCTCGAACTTCGGGATCGCCAGTTCGGCCAGTTCCATGGGCGAGTAGATCTGGCTGCCCACGTTGATGGTGGCCTCGCACATGACTTCGGCCATGAGCGTGTAACTGTACCCGGCATGAGCGAGGACGAGCGCCAGGCGGCGGTCACTGGCCGGGTCCGCGTTGATGGACGGCAGCAGGTTGCGCAGCCGGCCGGAAACGCTGTCGGCAATGAAGCGGTAGGAGCTGGCGGCGCTGAACATGCCATCGGCGTCGCCTTCGTCGAAGCGAATGACGCGCAGGTTGAGGCGAGCCGTCTGCTCCCAGTTGATGCCGGTGATCTGCTCATCGGTGAACATGCTGCCACGCCAGATGAACGGATCGTCGTAGAACGCGGTCAGCTGACCGATGACGCTGTTCACGAGGATGTCGACGAGAGCGGCGTCATTGACCTGGTCCTCGCTGATCGCGCCCGGGTTCCTGGCCTCGAGCAGGCGGTCGACCGTATCACACGCAGTGCCGAGGAATGCAGCGGCCAGGACGATCGCTGCGCCGCGGCGGAACGCTCCGAATGAGTTTCGCATGGGTATTGCTCTCCCTTTCATGGCCGCGGCTAGAAGTTGACGTTCATGGAAACGAGCCACCGGCGCAGCTGCGGAATGGACGCATAGTCCGTGTTGTTGAACTGCGAGCCGCCGGTGAACTGCACCTCCGGATCGGATGGGCCCTCGTATTTCGTCCACATGCCCAGGTTCCGGCCGGAGACCGTGAAGCTGGCCCGGCTGAGGCCGAAGCGTGAGGAGAACGTGCGCGGCAGCGTGTACGTTGCCGACAGCTCGCGCAGCTTGATGAAGTCCGCGCGGTAGATGTACTCCTCGGTCTGCAGGCTGAGCAGCCGCTGGTACTCGATGGGG
>Ga0302046_10006108_pt1 | contig 10539 bp, 6 predicted proteins | sample RVTome_11_FD_200261 | JGI IMG/M metagenome (GOLD analysis project Ga0302046, IMG submission 200261) | Soil microbial communities from uranium-contaminated site in the Upper Colorado River Basin, Wyoming, United States - RVT147D111 (version 2) ... | reverse complement strand
CTTCGGGCTGCTCGAGCAGGAAGCGGGCGACCTCCAGCGCGCGGCGGAGCTGTACCTCCGGGCCGCCGAGCTCCAGCCCGAGCACGTGGGGACGCACCTGAACCTCGGCGCCGTGCGCGGAATGCAGGGTAGGTTGGAAGAGGCGGTCGAGGCCTTCGCCGTCGTGCTCTCGCTCTCGCCCGGCCAGCCGGCCGCACTCCACAACCTCGAGGGGCTGCGCGCTCTCGCCCGGCGGCCCGACGCCGACCCGCGACTGCGCGCGCTCCTCCCGCGCCTCGACGCACTCCTCGCCCCCTGACCGCGCGCGCTTCGGGAGAACTCCTTTCCCTGCGCGTCGGCCCTTGCTGCAATCCGCCCTGCCCAACGTCCCCGCGGCGCCGTCGTAGACGGGGATTCGCCCCGCCCGGTCCACCCATGAGCCCCGAAGAGAGCGCCGGAGTCGGCCACAAGGTCGGACCGTTCCTGATCCTCGTCCTCGCGACCCTGGCTCTCTTCGCGCGCGTCTCGGGGTTCGAGTTCGTGAACTACGACGACCCTTCCTACGTGCAGCGGAACCCGGTCGTCGCGCAGGGTCTGACGACGGAGGGACTCGCCTACGCGTTCCGCGGCGAGCACTCGACGAACTGGCATCCGCTGACGACGCTCTCGCACATGCTCGACGCCGAGGTCTTCGGCGTGGGGCGCGGCTCGGCGGGCAGGCACCACCTGGTCAACGCGGCGCTGCACGCCCTGAACGCGGGCCTGTGCTTCCTGGCGTTGCTCGCCCTGAGCGGCCGGCGCTGGGTCGCCTTCGCCGCGGCCGCACTCTTCGCACTGCACCCGTTGCGCGTCGAGTCCGTCGCCTGGATCTCCGAGCGCAAGGACGTCCTGTCCGGCGTCTTCTTCTTCCTCATGCTGCACGCCTGGGCGCGTTACGCGAAGAAGCCGGGCGTGCTCGCCTACGGGCTGGTCCTCGTGCTGCTCTCGCTCGGGCTCATGGCGAAGCAGATGCTCCTCACGGTGCCCTTCCTGCTGCTCCTGCTCGACGCCTGGCCGCTCGGGCGCTGGAGACGACCTCCGACGGGCCTGGTCCTCGAGAAGCTCGGGCTGCTCGTGCCGGTCGCGGTCGCGGTGGCGCTCATGTTCCAGGCCCAGGAAGCGGGCGGGACGATGGGCTCGACCGGCGTGCTCCCGCTCGCGGACCGTGCGGCGAACGCCTTCGGCGCGACCTTCGCCTACCTGCGCGAGACGCTCGTGCCCATCGGACTCGCCGTGTTCCACCCGCACCCCTCGATCGCTTTTCCGGGCGACGCCGCCGCCCTGTGGGGACCGGCCGCGCTCGGCCTGGTCCTGGTCGCCTCTCTCTCCTGGGTCGCCTGGCGCGCGCGGCGCACGCAGCCCGCGCTGATCGTCGGCTGGTGCTGGTTCCTGGGCATGCTCGTGCCGGTGATCGGGCTGGTGCAGATCGGCTCCCAGGCGCACGCGGACCGCTACACCTACCTGCCGAGCGTCGGGCTCGCGCTCGCCCTGTGCACGCTGGCGGCCGACCTGGTCGAGCGCCGGCCCGCCTGGCGCAGGCGCGTCCTCGCCCTGGGCGCGCTCGCGCTCGTCGGCTGCGTCGCGGCGAGCTGGCGCCAGCTCGGCACCTGGCGCGACTCCGAGACCCTGCACCGCCACGCGATCCGCGTGACGGAGCGCAACTTCGTCGCGCACAACAACCTCGGTCTCGTGCACCTCGAGGAGGGCCTGGACCCGGTCCTGGCGCAGACGGAGTTCGAGCTGGCCATAAGGTGCAACCCGCACTTCCGCGAGGCGGTCTACAACCTGGCGATCGCCTACCTCGGCCAGGGCCTGGTGCAGAACGCGGAGACGACGCTCGAGACGCTCCTGCGCATGGACCCTGGCTACGCGCCCGCCGTGCTGCGGCTGGGGCGGTTGCGAGCGGCGCGCGGAGACGCGGCCGGCGCGCTGGCGGAGCTGAAGCGCGCCGTCGCGCTCGACGACCGCAACGCCGCCGCCTGGCTCGAGCTGGGCGAGCTGCACCTCTCCCTCGGCCAAGGCGTCTTCGCCGAGGAGGCCGCCGTGCGCGCGATCGCCCTCGACCCGACCAACCTGCGCGCGCATCTCCTTCATGGCCGTTCCGCGCTCCAACTCGACCACGACGGCGCCGCCCTGAAGCGATTCCAGACGGCGGTCGACGTCGCCCCCGAGAGCGCCGAGGCGCGCACCGAGTTCGCGCGCCAGCTCGCGAACCTGGGACAACTCGCGCTCGCGAGAGAAGAGGTCGAAGTCGCGGTGGAACTCGACGACCGGCGCGCGGAGCCCCTGGTGATCCTGGGCAAGCTCCTGATCCGGGACGACCCGGCCGGCGCGCGCCGCGAGCTCGACCGCGCCCTCGCGCTCGCGCCGGACCATCCCGAAGCGAACGAGCTGCTCGGAGCCATCCTGCGCGGGAGCGATCCGGCGGGCGCGGAGGCGGCCTACCTGGTCGCCCTGCGGACCGACCCGGGCTACACGCCGGTCCTCTACAACCTGGGCTCCTTGTACATGAGCCTCGGCCGGGAGCGCGAGGCGGTGGAGCGCTACCGACAACTCCTGACGGCCAGCATCGACGCGCCGGAAGCGAGCTGGACCGCCCGCGACCTGGCCTGGATCCTGGCCACCAGCGCGGACGACGCGCTGATCGACACAGAGGAGGCCGTGCGCTGGGCGGAGTACGCCTTCGACCTCGCCAGCGAGGAGGAGCGCGCCACCTTCGATCTGTGGGTGACGCGCGCCGCGGCCTTCGCCGCCGCGGGACGCTTCGAGGAGGCCGTCGCCGCGCAGCAGGAGGCGGTCGCGCGCTCCGTCAACGACGCGCAACGGAGCCTGTTCGAGAAACGCCGCGAGCTGTTCGCGTCGCGCCAGCCGTTCCGCCGCAGGCGATGATCCCGGCGACGAGAGCGCCGGAGTCCGCTCCGGGCGAGCGCGCGAGGACCCACGCGCTCCTGGCCGCGCTCGCGCTGGTGCTCGTCACGCTGTTCGCCTACTCCCCGGCACTCGACGGAGGCTTCGTGGACTACGACGACGGCGCCTACGTCACGAAGAACCCGGAGGTCGCGGCAGGGTTGACGCCGGCGGGCCTGCGCTGGGCCTTCGTGGGCTCGCACTCGGCGAACTGGCACCCGTTGACCTGGCTGTCGCACATGCTCGACGTCGAGCTCTTCTCGCTCGAGCCGCGCGGGCACCACGCCATGGCGCTCGGCCTGCACGCGCTGAACGCAGTCCTCTGCCTCGCGCTCTTCTCGAGCCTCGGCGCGCGCCTTGGCGCGAGCCTGGTCGTGGCCGCGCTGTTCGCCCTCCATCCGCTGCGGGTCGAGTCCGTGGCCTGGATCGCGGAACGCAAGGACGTCCTGTCCGGAGCGTTCTTCTTCCTGAGCCTGCTCGCCTACGCGCGCTTCGCGCGCCGGCGCACGCGCGGCGCCTACGTGCTGACGCTGGCGGCGCTCGCCCTGGGGCTCCTGGCGAAGCAGATGCTGGTCTCGCTGCCGTTCCTCTTCCTCGTGCTCGACCGCACCGTGCTCGGACGTACACGGGAACGAGTGAGCGCGCTGGTGGTCGAGAAACTCCCGTTCTTCGCGCTCGCGCTGGCGGCCGGGCTCGCGACGCTCTGGGCCCAGGCCGCCGGCGGAGCCGTGCGCACCTTCGAGTCGCTGCCCCTCGGGGTCCGCCTGGCGAACGCCGCCGTGGCCTACGTCGCCTACCTCGGCAAGGCGCTCCGGCCCACGGATCTCGCGGTGTTCTACCCGCACCCGTGGCTGGTCGCGCCGGAAGGCTTCGCCGTGCTCGGCTGGCGCGTGCTCGCGTCGCTCGCGCTGCTCCTCGGGCTCAGCGCCGTCGCCGTCCGCCGGCGCACGTCGCACCCCTGGCTGCTCGCCGGCTGGCTGTGGTACCTCGGAACGGCGCTGCCTGTGATCGGCGTGCTGCAGGTCGGCGCGCAGTGGATGGCCGATCGCTACGCCTACCTGCCGCACGTCGGCCTGTACGCAGCCGCCGTCCTCGCGCCGAGCGCGGCGCTGCGCGCTCCGGGGATGCGCAGGGCACTCGTCGCCGCCGGCCTGGTGCTCGCGCTCCTTTGCGTGCCGCTCACGCGCGCGCAGACGCGCGTGTGGCGCGACACGGGCACGCTCTTCGGTCAGGCGCTGCGCGTGACCGAGCGCAACTACGTCGCGCACATCAACCTGGGCTTCATGCTGCACAACCAGGGACGGATCGACGAAGCGGAGCGGCACTACCGCGATGCGCTCGCCATCACGCCGAACATGCCCGACGCGCTCACGAACCTGGGCGCGATCGAGCTCGTGCGCGGCGAGCTGGCGTCGGCCCGCGCACGCTTCGAGCGCGTCGTCGCGTCGCAGCCGGACTTCGGGAACGCCTGGATGCTCCTGGGGCAGCTCGAGCAGCGCGAGCGGCGACCCGGTGCCGCGATCCGTGCCTATCGGGGCGCGCTCGCCGCCGACCCGGACTCGGTCGATGCGCGCGTGGAGCTGGCGGCGACGCTGGTCTCCTCCGGCGCGCAGCCGGCGCTCGACGAGGCCCTGGGGATCCTGCGCGGCCTCGCAGAGGAACGCCCGAGGCACGCCGGCGCCCTGCGCGCGCTGGCCGCGGCGGAGCGCGCCGCCGGCAACGCAGGCGAGGCGCTAGGGCTGCTCGAGCGCGTGCTGCGCGATGCGGACGCGTCCGAGGCCGAGCGCGCTCGCGAGGACCTGGCCTGGCTGCTGGCCACGGCGAAGGGCGGCGCCGTGCGCGACCCGACGCGTGCGCTCGAGCTGGCACCGGGCACCTGGCGCGGCATGCGTGCGCGCGCGGCGGCGCTGGCGGCGACCGGGCGCAGCGAGGAGGCCGCTCGCGCGCTGGTGGATGCGACCGGGCTCGCACCAGCGGAGGAGGTCGCGGACCTGCTCGCGCTGCGCAGGCGGATCCTGGACGGCGAGGAGCTGGTCGAGTGAGAGACGCCGGAGACCGCCTGGTCGATCGCGGCACGCTCGTTTGGGCGCTCGCGCTGGGCGTGCTCGTGTTCCTCGCGTTCCGGGTCACGGGCTCCTTCGCCTTCCTGAACTACGACGACGACGTCTACGTCACCGCGAACCCCATCGTGAAGGGCGGCGTGACCGCCGAGGGCGTGCGCCGCGCCTTCACCGAACCCTGGGCCTCGAACTGGCATCCGCTCACCTGGCTCTCGCACATGCTCGACGTGGAGCTGTTCGAGCTCGCGCCCCGCGGACACCACCTCGTCAACGCGGGGCTGCACGCGGCGACCGCTGTGCTGCTCGCCTGCGCACTGGTCGCGCTGGCGGGCGATCGGGGCGCCCGCGTGCCGGCTCTCCTCGCCGCCGCGTTCTTCGCGCTGCATCCCTTGCGAGCGGAGTCCGTGGCCTGGATCGCGGAGCGCAAGGACCTCTTGGCGGGGCTCTTCTTCACGACCACGCTGCTCGCTCACGCACGCTTCGCGCGCCGGCCGAGCGTTGCGCGCGCCGCCCTGGTACTCGCGTCCTTCGCGCTCGGGCTCCTGTCGAAGCCCATGCTCGTCACGCTGCCCTTCGTCCTGCTCCTCGTCGACCGCTGGCCGCTCGCGCGCGCCGAGAGCCGGCGGCGCCTCTTGCTCGAGAAGACGCCGCTGTTCCTCCTGGCGGGAGCCTCCTGCTGGGTGACGCTGTGGGCGCAGGAGCGCGGCGGCGCGCTCGACGCGCTGGTCCATCTGGGCCTCGGCGCGCGGATGGCCGGCGCCTTCGCGGCCCTCTCCGCCTACGTCGGCGACACGCTCTGGCCCAGCGGCCTGGCGGTGTTCTACCCGCACCCCGCGCTCTTCGCGGGACACGTCGCCTGGAGCGCCGGCGCCTTCGGCGGCCTCGCCCTCGTGCTCCTCGGCACGGCCGGCGCGCTGCTCCTGCGCCGGAGCGCGCCGGCGGTGCTCGTCGGTTGGCTGTGGACCCTGGGCACCCTCGTCCCGGTCTCCGGGCTGGTGCAGGTCGGCTCGCAGTCCCACGCGGACCGCTACACCTACCTGCCGACGATCGGACTGGCCGTCGCGCTCGCCTTCGGCGTCGACGCGCTCACGCGCGGTCGCGCGCGCGCACGCCTCGTCGCGTGCGTCCTGGGCTGCCTGTGGATCGCCGCGCTCGTCCCGCTGCTGCGCGCGCAGCTCCAGACCTGGCGCGACACGCGCACGCTCATGGAGCACGCGCTGCGCGTCACCGAGCGCAACTACGTCGCCCACGCGAACCTGGCCCACGACCACCTCCAGCGCGGCGAGCTCGACCCGGCGCTCGAGCACTACCGCGCCGCCGCCGCCTCGCTGCCCGGATCGACGCTGGTGCAGTACCAGCTCGGGAGCGTGCTGCTGCGGCTCGGCCGGCTCGCCGACGCCTCGGCCGCCTTCGCGGCGGCGCTCGAGAACGAGGAGCCGCGCCTCGGCACGCAGCCCGAGTGGCACGCCGCGCGCGTCGCGCTCGGGACGACGCTCTCGCGCCGTGGCCTCGACCGCGAGGCCGAGCCGCTCCTGCGCAGCGCCTGGACCTCCGCGGCCACGCCCACGCGCGAGCGGCTCGCGGCGGGCCAGGCGCTCGCCTGGCTGCTCGCGACCTCGCCCCAGGGCGACTTGCGCGACGGCGCGGAGGCGTTCGCGATCGCCGAGCTGTGCGCGAGCGCCGCGCCGACTCCCGGGGCGCGCGAGACGCTGGCCGCCGCCTGCGCCGAGACCGGCCGCTGGAACCTCGCGCTCCGCTGGCAGGGCGAGGCGATCGACGCGCTGCCGGAGGCCCATCGCGCGGCGCCGCTCGAGCGACTCGAGCTGTACCGGAGCGGACGGCCCTACCGCAAGGTGCCGGAGGAGTGGTGAGCGACGCGCAGCGGAAGGAAGTGCCGCGCTGGGCCCTCGCGCTCGTGCTCCTCGCGGGCGTACTCGCGATCTACCACGAGGTCGGGACCTTCGACTTCGTCAACTACGACGACGACCGCTACGTCACGGCCAACGAGCAGGTGCGGGCCGGCCCGAGCGCCGCGACGGTCGCCTGGGCCTTCACGACCACCGCGGCCTCGAACTGGCACCCGCTCACCTGGCTCTCGCACCTCCTCGACGTGGGGCTCTTCGGACTCGAGCCCGGCGGGCACCACTGGACGAGCGTCCTGCTCCACGCCGCGGGCGCGCTCCTCCTGTTCCGCTTCCTCGCGCGCACGACCGGCAGCGATCTCGCCGCCTTCCTTGCGGCGGCCCTGTTCGCCTGGCACCCGCTGCGCGTCGAGTCCGTGGCCTGGGTGGCGGAGCGCAAGGACGTGCTCTCGGGCTTCTTCGCCTTCCTGACGCTGAACCTCTACGCGAGCTGGACGGACAAGGGCGGCGCGTGGCGCTGGGTGCTCACGACGGTGGCCCTCGCCCTGGGGCTGATGGCCAAGCCGATGCTGGTGACGCTGCCCTGCGTGCTGCTCCTGGTCGACCTGTGGCCCTTGCGCCGCGAGCGACCTCTCGCGCGCCTCGCGTTGGAGAAGCTGCCGTGGCTCGCGCTCGCAGCGGGTTCGGCGTGGGCGACGATGGCCGCGCAGCAGGCCTCCGGGGCGACGCGGCTCCTGGCGGATCTCCCGCTCGGGCTGCGCCTCGAGAACGCGCTGGCCGCCTTCGGAACCTATCTGCGCCAGACGCTGTGGCCGAGCGACCTCGCCTGCCTCGTCCCGCACCCCGCGCTGTGGAGCGCCGACCCGGCGGGCGAGCTGCTCAGGCCGGCGGTCGCGGGCGGCCTCGCGCTCGCGCTCGGCACGGGGCTCGGCCTCGCGCGGTGGAAGCGCTCACGCGCCTTCCTGGTGGGCTGGCTGTGGACCGTCGGGATGCTCGTGCCGGTGATCGGGCTGGTGCAGGTAGGCTACCAGGCGCACGCCGACCGCTACACCTACCTGCCCTTCGTCGGCTTCGCGATCGCGCTCGCGCACGGCGCGGCGCGCCTCGCGGGCGCACGCGAGCGGCTGGTCCTCGGCGCCGCCTGCGTCGTGCTCCCGCTCCTCGGAGTCGCCTCCTTCCGGCAGGCGCGGACCTGGCGCGACCCGGAGGCGCTCTGGGGCCGCTGCCTCGAGGTGACCACGGGGAACTTCGTGGCGCACAACAACCTGGGACGCATCCGCGCGTCCGCCGGCGACCTGAAGGGAGCCCTGCCGCACTTCGAGGAATCCGTGCGGCTCTTTCCGGGCGCGCCGCCGGACCCGGAGTCGGCGCTGCGCTTCGCAAACCTGGGCACGCTCTACCTGATGCTCGGACGCGAGGCCGAGGCGGCACCCGTGCTCGAGCGGGCCCACGAGCTCGACCGCGAGGAGATCGAGACGCGCGCGACGCTCGGTCTGTGCCTGTCCAGGCTCGGGCGCGACCGCGAAGCGACGGAGCACCTGCGCGCGACGCTCGAGGTCCGTCCGGACCGGCTCGAGGTCGCCGACGCGCTGGCCTGGCTGCTAGCGACCAGCCGCGACGACGCGCTGCGCGACGGCCAGGAGGCGACGCGCCTCGCGCGACTCGTCACGCGCGCATCGCGCGCGCCGAGCCTGCTCGCGACCCTCGCGGCGGCCCAGGCGGAGACCGGGAACCTGGCCCGCGCGGTCGAGCTCCAGGAGGAGGTCGTCGAGGCCTGCACGCCCGTGGAGCGTGCGGAGATGCGGCGGCGGCTGGAGGCGTACAGGGCCGGGCAGCCTTGGCGGAAGAGGCCCTGATTCAGCACCCGGCGCCGGACCGACACCGTCGAAGGAAGTTAGAAGTGCTCGAAGTAGCCCGTGGGATCAGAGAAATCCACGGGGCCGTATGCCCATTCACCGCGAGTCAAGTGTCTGGTGTCCGCTGGATCCAGCACTCCGTCGAAGTTCGAGTCGAACAGGAGCAGGAGATCGCCTCCGTTTCGCTCGAAACCGTACATGTAGCCGAGGGCGTGGTGAGCACTCCAACGATCACGATGTCCGGCGCCTAGCGAGGATTCCTGAGCGACGGTCAATACCGTGGTCCAGCCCCCGGTAATCGTGGACAACTGCATCAGGTCGCGGTTGTCGTGGAACTGCACAAAGAGGCTGTCGGGGGCTCCGTGGTTACGGAACATCACGCGGACGAGGTTCTTTCCGGTCTCGCTCCCTTCATAGATCGTCGTCTTGGATGCAACCGGAATGAACACCTGGGGATAGCGTTGCCTGCCCGTGGTGTCTACGTAGGGATCAGGCAGCGGCTCGGACGTGTCGAACGTCCAGAGTTGAATCCTGGTCTTCCCCTTGGAGGTCTTGCCGGCGACGCATATGCGGTCGGTCCCGAAACCGCAGACTTCGGTGGGCCAGAACCCGATCGACTCGAGCTGACTCGATATGCGAGTGCCGTTGAGGGACAACGTCTCGTCGGGGAGGTAGTTCGAGTAGTCTCGTACCCACGTGAGCTTCACCTTGCGCTCGTTCATGAAGTATTCGACGGCTCCCCATACGTCTCCGTAGGCGATCGAGACCGCCTGAGAGCTCAACTCGGTTCTGTCGAACTCGGCCGGCGGGGGCTGCTGGCCGGGGGCCTGCTGAGCCATGCAAACTCCAGCGGAACCGAGACTCACCGCTAGAAAGGTACGAACGATCGTTTTCTTGATATCCACCATCACTGTCCTCCCTCTCCCAGCCTAGCTGGCCTGGCTATCCCAGCAACCCCGCGTGCCTGACCCGGCTGCGGATCGCCTCGTGCAATCCCGGGCCCGCGGCCACGAGGTGGCCGCAGCGCAGCCAACCCTCGCCGCCGTCCGCATCCGTGACGATCCCCCCCGCCTCGCGCACGAGCAGCGCGCCGGCGGCGACGTCGTGCGGGGAGAGGTGCAGCTCCCAGAAGCCGTCGAAACGCCCCGCGGCCGTGAAGGCGAGGTCCATCGCCGCCGATCCGCTGCGTCGCAGCCCGCGCACGACGCGGAAGCAGGTGGCGAAGTTCTCCAGGTTGTTGTCGGCGATCTCCCAGCGCCGGTAGGGAAAGCAGTGCGCAGGAAGGCCCGCGAGCCCTCGCGCTTCTTGTGCTCGGGCTTGCCGCGGCGGTTCATGCTCTGCGCCAGCGCGACCACGTCCTCGCCGAGCAGCTTGCTGGCGGCCGCCTCCGTGAGCTCGAGCACGGGTAGCGCCGGGCTGCGCTCGTGCTGCGGGTATCCCCGCCCGTCGTTCCCCACGGCTTACGTGTGCCGGTAGGCAAGGGCGGGCGGGTCGATCGGCTTGCCGTCCGGGCCACGCGTGGGCTCGGCCGGGGAGCGGCGGACGACGAGGACGCCCGCGGCTCCGGCCTTCGCCAGGTCCCCCACCTTCTTGTGGACGTCCGCGTCACGCGTGAGCTCCGGCGCCTCGAACAGCTTCCGGTGGCGCGGCTCGCCCTCGACGATCATCGCGACCCGGCCCTTGACCTCCAGGCCTTTGAGGTCGTCGTAGCGCTCCTGGGTGTCCGTCAGCCCGAAGCCCGCGAAGACGAGCTCGCCCTCGGCCTCCCCTGCGCACACGGGCAGCGGGACGAACTCCTTCCCTATGGCCGAGGACCTCCACCGGCTCGCCCTCCAC
>Ga0302046_10006107_pt1 | contig 10540 bp, 7 predicted proteins | sample RVTome_11_FD_200261 | JGI IMG/M metagenome (GOLD analysis project Ga0302046, IMG submission 200261) | Soil microbial communities from uranium-contaminated site in the Upper Colorado River Basin, Wyoming, United States - RVT147D111 (version 2) ... | reverse complement strand
CGGCAGGCGGAGGGGGCATGTCGGCGACCGAGAGGGCACACGTTCCGTCCCCTCCCTCGTAGGGGGTGTCGCAGTACCCGCCCATGTCTCCATTCGAGAGCTGTTTACCCCTCCCTCAAAAGGGGAGGGGCAAGCGGCGGCGGGGATCGGCGCGGGCCGGGCGTTGAGGGTGGCGGTGGGTGCCGGGCAGGTGGCGCCGGTCTCGCCGTCGCAGCACCCGGCCTGGTGGGCTCGAGAGACGGCACACTCGAGGCGAGCGGAATGGCGTTTTCGATGGCGGACGAGGTGCGCCTCAACTGCGCAGGCGACGCCGACACGGTCGCGGATGCATTGGACCCCGAAACCGGCCTCACGGCACGAGGTATCGGGATGATGGCAACGGTGCGGATCCCGGACGGGACAGTGGTCGCGATCGACTGTCTCTACATGGATTGATCACACATCGAGGTGTCTGGTCGCCTCGCGCAAGCTCAGGCCGGACAACTCTCCGCGGTGAGCGACGGCGAACGCCGCCACTGCCTCCGGGTCGGTCTTGGCGTGTTCGCGCAGCGCCCAGCCGATCGCCTTGCGGATGAAGAACTCCTTCTCGTGGGCGCGCGCCAGGCAGTGGCGGAAGAGTTGCTCGGCGTCGGTGTCGCCCTTGTGGCGCAGGTGAGCGATGAGTGCCGAACGGCGGATCCACATGTCGTCGTCGTCGATCCAGCGCTCCAGCACGGGCCCCATCTGCGGCCGCTCGCGCAACAGCACCCGGCCTACGCAGTTGGCCGCCACCCCGTCGACGAGGTCCCACCACGCACCCTCGACGATGAGCCTGCGGTACAGACCGACGTGGGCGAACGTGATGTGGGCCCGGTGATTCGAGGCGACGTCGATGGCCAGGTACTTCTCCTCGCGGTGCGGCAAGCCCCACAGCACCTCGACGGCGCCGACATACTCGGCGGCCGTCGCGATCGGATAGCGCCGCAAGACGAGGCGCAGCACCTCGGCCCGCCCCGCTTTCGGTACCCCGTAGAAGGCCATGTCGGTCTTCATGTAGCTCGCCATCGCCGTCGCTCTCACCGGATCGGCGCGGGCTGCCAACTCGCGGCGCACCAGATCTGCCAGTTCGTCGGCGTCGTTGGTCGCTGCCACCGGGCTCAACGGTACCGCCGGCCAGGTGCCGGCAGGACCGCATTCGCGGAATGGCATACCGCCGAGGGCTGGGTACACTCCCGCCCCGTGAAGTACGCCCGACCCGCGGCCGCGGGGGTGGCGGCGATCCTCGCAGTGGTGTTGGGAGTCAGCATCTGTGGGGGATCGCCCACCGAGACCACCACCACGACCCTTGCCTCTCTCCCCTCGCTGACGACCACCTCGTCGACGTCGCCCGCCCCCACCACGTCCACATCCACGACCACGACCGTGACCCAGGGGACGCCGTCGCCGGTGAACGGCCTTCCCGTCGAGGACGGCGAGTTGCTCGAACGGCGGGTGATGGCTGTGAAGATGGACAACCATCCTGATGCCCGGCCCCAGAGCGGCCTACAGGAGGCCGACGCCGTGTTCGAGGTGCTCGTCGAGGGCGGCCTCACCCGGTTCATCGCGCTGTTCATGCAGAGCGACAGCGAGTACTTCGGGCCCATCCGCTCCGTCCGCCCCACCGATCCGACGCTGGTGAAATCGTTGGGCGCACCGCTGCAGATGTCCGGCGGGCAGGGGTGGGTGCAGTCGATCGTCGCCTCCTCCGGCGTGAAGTTGCTCACCGAGACCAGCCCCAACACCTTCCGCATCCCCCGTGGCAACCGCGCATATGAGCGCACCCTGTTCGGCACGACCCTGGGCATGCGGGAACGCGCCGACACCCTCGAGTACCCCGACGACCCGCCGCTCCAACCGATGTTCGAGTTCGGAGAACCGGCGCCCTCGTTCACCCCCGCCTCGGAGATCACGCTCGACTTCTCCGAGGTTCCCGTCGTGCGATGGGAGTGGGACGGGACTCAGTACCTGAGGTTCAACGGCGACACCCCGCACGACTGGGTCGCCGAGGACGGCACCACCGGCCAGGTCGCCTTCGGCAACATCCTGGTCCTCACCGCCGAGCGGTACACGGCATCTCCCCCCGCCGGCCAGAGCGGATCGTCCGTGCCGGCGATGCACACCACCGGCGAGGGCCAAGCCATCCTGTTCCACGGAGGCCGTGTCGTGGAGGGCACGTGGGAGCGAGGCAGCATCGACGACCCGTTCCAGATCTCGCTGACCACGGGGGCGACCATGGTGATCCCACCGGGGCGCCTCTTCATCGAGGTGTTCCCCTCCGGGCGTCCGCTGTCGTGGGAGTGACCGGCGACTCTCCATTCGACGACACAGACGGCGTCCTCGCCGTTGCCCGCGCGGTGCGGTCGGGACAACGGAGCGCGGTCGACGTCGTCGCCGCTCACCTCGAAGCGGCAGAGCACGCCCAGGGCACGCTCAACGCCTTCACATTGATCGACCGCGATCGTGCTCTGGCCACCGCCGAGCAGATCGACATGCTGGTCGCCGGCGGCGAGGACCCTGGGCCGCTCGCAGGGGTGCCGATCGCGGTGAAGGATCTCATCGCCCACGAAGGCCGACCGACAACGAACGGAGGCGGCTTCCCCGCCGAGGTCCCCGACACCACCGCACCATGCATCGCCCGGCTGGAGCGAGCAGGTGCCGTCATCGTGGGGAGGGTCGGGCTCCACGAGTTCGCGTTCGGCTTCTCCAGCGAGAACCACTGGTTCGGCCCGGTCCGCAACCCGTGGGACCCTGCGTTGTCGCCGGGCGGCTCCTCGGGGGGTTCGGCGGCTGCCGTCGCCGCCGGGTTGGCGCCAGCCGCTCTGGGAACCGACACCGGCGGCTCGGTCAGGGTCCCGGCTGCGCTGTGCGGTGTGGTCGGCCTGAAGGTCACCCACGGCAGGGTGCCGCTCACCGGGGTCACTCCCCTGGCGGCATCGCTCGACACCGTCGGCCCGTTGGCGCGCAGCGTCGCAGACGTCGCCGCCGTATACGGGGCCATCGCCGGCGACGACCCGACCGATCCGTGGTCGATGCCGCAGCCGGTTCTCTCTCTCACAGGACCGGCCGACCTCACCGGGGTACGCGTCGGGCTCCCGGTGCCGTGGAGCCGGCGACCGGTGGTGCCTGAGGTGGCGGACGCCTTCGCCACCGCTCTCGAGGCGATCCGCCGAGCCGGTGCCGAGGTGGAGGAGGTGAAGGCCCCCGACCTCGACCTCTCGGACCTGGCGCAGGGGTCGATGTACCCGGAGGTGGCGGCCGTGCACGGCGAGCGCCTCGCCGCCCACCCCGAGGGGTACGGGCCACAGACGCGGGCGCGCCTGGGAAAGGCAGTGAGCTACACCCACGCCGACTACTTGGCCGGCCTGGAGTGGCGGCAGAGGATCACCGCCGCCATGGCCCGTGCCCTCGTCGGTTACGACGTGCTCGCCACCCCCACCGTGCCGACCACGCGCAAGGTGATCGGCGTCGACGACGTCGACATCGCTGGGACCCGTAAGCCGCACCGCGCCGTTCTGGGGACCTTCACCGGCCTCGTCAACCAGGCCCGTCTCCCCGCTCTCGCCCTGCCCCTCCCCGCCAGCGGGTCCCCGCCCGCCTCCCTGCAGCTCATCGGCCCCGCCTGGTCGGAGGCCCGCCTGCTCGAGCTGGGCCTGGCGCTGGAGGAGGCGGGCGTCGTCGCTTTCACGCCACCACCCCACTGGAGAGCGTGAGGCGGAGAGCGTCGGCGAGGAACGGCGAAAGCATCGTTCGGTTCTGACCGACAAGTGCATAGACTGGCCTCGTTTGTGTTCGGGGGGCTCGGAATCGCTCCTGTTGGGGGATCGTGCTCCCCGCGCACTGCGGCTGATAACCGATCAGGAGCACCCATTGGCTGAAAACACCCTGGCCGCCCCACCCATCAAGGAACTCAAAGAGCGGGTGGTCATTCGATTCGCCGGAGACTCCGGCGACGGCATGCAACTCGCCGGAACCCGATTCACCGACACGTCCGCACTATTCGGCAACGACCTGGCCACACTCCCCGACTTCCCTGCAGAGATCCGCGCCCCGGCAGGCACGCTCCCCGGCGTGTCGTCCTTCCAGGTGCACATCGCCGACCGCGACATCCTCACGCCGGGTGATGCACCCGACGTCCTCGTCGCCATGAACCCGGCGGCGCTCAAGGCCAACATCGGGGACCTCCAGGCCGGTGGCCTGATCCTCATCAACAGGGACGCGTTCGACGACCGCAACCTGCACAAGGCCGGCTACAGCGTCAACCCGCTCGACGACGGCTCACTCGAGGCCTACCACGTGTTGACGGCCCCAATGGAGGAGCTGACCAAGACGGCCGTCGAGCCCACCGGCGTGAGGGGGCGCGCCACGCTGCGCTCGAAGAACTTCTTCGCACTCGGCCTGCTCTCGTGGATGTTCAACCGGCCCACCGATCCGGTGATCGAGTGGGTGAACACCAAGTTCGGCGAAGATCCCGTTGGGCAGGCGAATATCGCCGCCTTCCGCGCCGGCTTCAACTTCGGCATCACCACCGAGGAGTTCCACCACACCTACGAGGTGCCGCCGGCAACCCTGCCGTCCGGCACGTACACGAACATCACCGGCAACCAGGCGCTCGCCTGGGGTCTGGTGGCCGCCGCCCAACTCGCCAAGCTGCCCCTGTTCTACGGGTCCTACCCGATCACGCCCGCGTCGGGCATCCTCGAGGAGTTGGCGCGGCAAAAGAACTTCGGGGTGCGCACGGTGCAGGCCGAAGACGAGATCGCCGCCGCCGGCATCGCCCTCGGGGCCTCGTTCGCCGGTCATCTCGCCGCCACGGGCACCAGCGGCCCCGGGTTGGCGTTGAAGAGCGAGACGATGAGCCTGGCCTTTCAGGTGGAACTGCCGCTCGTGGTGGTGGACGTGCAGCGCGCCGGTCCTTCGACCGGGATGCCGACCAAGACCGAGCAGGCCGACCTGCTGATGGCGATGTACGGACGCCACGGCGAGGCGCCACTGCCCATCGTGGCGCCGGCGACGCCCAGCGACGCCTTCGCCACCGCGATCGAGGCGTGCCGCATCGCCCTCAAATACATGACGCCCGTCATCGTGCTCTCCGACGGGTACATCGCCAACAGCTCGGAGCCATGGCTGCTCCCCGACGTCGACAGCCTGCCCGACATCAGCGTCCCATATGCAATCACTCCGAACAACGGCGACGGCTTCCTGGCATATCACCGTGACGAGGTGACACTGGCGCGACCCTGGGCGATCCCGGGTACGCCGGGGCTGGAGCACCGGATCGGCGGCCTCGAGCACGACATGGAGACCGGCAACGTCTCGTACGACCCGATGAACCACGAGCTGATGACGCTCGTCCGCGAGCGGAAGGTGGCCAATATCGCCAACGACATCGCGCCGGTGGAGGTCTACGGACCGCCCGATGCCCCTCTCCTCCTGGTCGGATGGGGCTCGACGTTCGGTGCGATCCGTGCGGCGGTGCGCCGTGCCGAAGCAGCCGGCATGGCCGTGGCGCATGCCCATCTGCGGCACCTCAACCCGTTCCCGCCCAACCTGGGTGAGGTGCTGGCTCGCCACGACAAGGTGCTCGTCCCCGAGCTCAACCGGGGACAGCTCGCACACCTGCTCCGAGCGGAATACCTGGTGCCGGTCGTGAGCTACCCGAAGGTTCAGGGCCTGCCCTTCAAGGCGGTCGAGATCCTCGGGAGGATCAACGAGATGTTCGAGGTGCATTCATGACCGACACCACCACCCGCTACGAGCGCATCGACTTCCAGTCCGATCAGGAGGTGAGGTGGTGCCCGGGGTGCGGCGACTACACGATCCTGTCTGCCGTGCAGACCTTCCTGGCGTCGCTCGACATCGACCATGAGAAGCACGTCTTCGTTTCGGGCATCGGGTGCGCCGCACGTTTCCCCTACTACATGAGCACCTACGGGATACACGCCATCCACGGGAGGGCGCCGGCCGTCGCCTCCGGCATCGCCATCGCCAACCCCGGGCTCACCGTGTGGATCGTGACCGGCGACGGCGACGCACTGTCGATCGGTGGCAACCACCTGATTCACACCATGCGGCGCAACGTCAACCTCAAGATCCTGCTGTTCAACAACCAGATCTACGGGTTGACGAAGGGTCAATACTCGCCTACCAGCGAGACCGGAAAACACACCAAGACCAGTCCGATGGGGTCCGTGGATCATCCGTTCAACCCGATCAGCCTGGCACTCGGGGCCGAGGCGTCGTTCGTGGCCCGCACCATCGACATGGACCGGCCGCACACGACGAAGATCCTCGAAGCGGCTCACCGCCACCGCGGCACGGCGCTCATCGAGATCTACCAGAACTGCAACGTGTTCAACGACAAGGCGTTCGCCGAGCTGACGGGGCGCGACGAGCGGGATATGAACCGCATCAATCTCGAAGCGGGCCAGCCGGTGATCTTCGGCAAGGACAACGAGATGGGCGTCGTCGTCGACACCAGCGGGGCGAGGACGGTGCGTGTAGCCGACGTCGGCCTCGAGGCCATCCACGTGCACGATCCGGCTGCGCCCACCTCTGCGGCCGCCTATTCATTGAGCAGGCTGTCGCACGGCCCTCATGGGCCGACGCCGGTTGGCATCTTCCGCGACCACACCCGCGACGTGTACGAGGATCGGGTGAGCCAGCAGCTCGCCGACGCTCAAGCCCGCCGGGGACCGGGCGAGCTGTCGAAGCTGCTGGCGTCGGCCGGCACCTGGACGGTGAACTGACGCCCGCGGTCCACCGTTCTTGCGTACATCAGCAACCAGAAAGCGGTCGTGGTGTACGCAAGAACGGTTCGGGGGGCGGGCAGTCTGTGTCAGACTCCCTTGCATGAGCGACGCGGCGATGGCGCTCGCCGAGCGCGGGATCTACCTGGGCACCTGCTCATGGACCGACCCGACCCTCGTCGAGTCCGAGGACTTCTACCCCGCCAAGACGATGACGGCCGAGGACCGACTCGGCTTCTACGCCGACCACTTCCCGGTGGTCGAGGTCGACGCCACCTACTACGCCCCACCATCGGAGCGGGTCGCCGGCATGTGGGTGGAGCGCACACCGCAGTCGTTCAGGTTCGACGTGAAGGCGTTCCGGCTCCTCACCCAGCACCCGACGCCCCACAACTCGTTGTGGAAGGAGTTCCGCGAGGGCCTTCCCGAAGACGTCAAGGCCAAGAAGAACGTCTACGTACGCGACCTGCCGCGTGAGATGCAGGCCGACGCGTTCTCCCGCTTCGCCGAGGCACTCATGCCGTTGCACTCGGCCGGCAAGCTGGGCCTGATCCTCTTCCAACTCCCGCCGTACGTGTACCCGACGCGAGGCTCGTTCGGTTACCTCAAGTGGGCGGCCGAACAGCTCTCCGAGTACCGGATGGCAGTGGAGTTCCGCAATGGCCGCTGGATGGACGACGAACACGCCACCGAAACCCTGGAGTTCCTCGAGCGCCACGCCATGACCTACGTGTGCGTCGACGAGCCGCAGGGGTTCACGAGCTCCGTCCCGCCGATCACCGCCGCCACTGCCGACGTCGCCGAGGTGCGATTCCACGGGCGCAACGCAGAGAACTGGGAGAAGCGTGGCATCTCGGCGGCGGAGCGCTTCCGCTACGACTACCCGAAGGACGAGTTGCAGGAGTGGGTGCCCCGCATCGAATCACTCGCCGAGTCCGCCGGCGAGGTCCACGCCATGATGAACAACTGCTACGCCGACTACGGCGTGCGCTCGGCCCGCACACTGGCCGACCTGCTCTCCGCCCACTGACCGGCGCGTCGGCGCGCCGACTACGGCGTGCGCTCGGCCCGCACACTGGCCGACCTGCTCTCCGCCCACTGACCGGCGCGTCGGCGCGCCGACTACGGCGTGCGCTCCGCCAACAACCTGGCCGACCTGCTCTCCGCCCTCTGACCGGCGCGTCGGCGCGCCGACTACGGCGTGCGCTCCGCCAACAACCTGGCCGATCTGCTCTCCGCCCTCTGACCAGCGTGGCGGCGCGCCGAGATGCCCCCTCCGACGCCGACCAAAGCGTCGGCGCCACCTCCCCCCGGCAACGCCGGGGGAGGGCGTGGTTGTAGGGAGGGGAATCACGGGCGAGCCCACGCCCATGACATGGCGAGTACTGCGTCCTACCTCAGAGGCTGCCGAAATGGTCGCCGGCACCGGCCTCGCCGGCAACACCGGCGCCGTCCTGGTGCCACACCTGGTAGGTGCCGCCGACCAGCCGCCGACCGTTGCTGTAGATGACGACAACGGCCCCGGCGTCGACCACGTTGAGGTCCTCGCCTGGGAGCGCCACCACCAGGTCGTCGTGGCCGTCGCCGTCGAGGTCGGCGAAGCGGAGGGCGGCACCGAAGCGGTCTTCCTTCTCCGACGTCGCTCCGAGCGCGCCGAAGCCCTGACGCCACAGGACCACCCCGTTGGTCGTAAGGCCATCCTTGCCGCCGAACATGGTGACGGCGGCGCCGGCGCCGCCAGCACCACCCGCCCTTTCGCCGGGAACGCCGATCGCCAGGTCGTGGAAGCCGTCGGAGTCGACATCGCCTGCCGCCACGGAGCTGCCCAGCCTGTCGTTGCGCCGGGCCACGCCGGGGATGCCGGCCTTGTCCTGGTGCCACAATTCATCTCCACCGGCCCACAAGCCGCTTGGCCTGCCGAAGACGATGTTCACGGCGCCGGCACCCGGGCGGGCGGCAACTCGCTCACCGGGCACCCCCACCGCAAGGTCGTCCCGCCCGTTGCCATCGAAGTCGCCGGAGGCCACGGATGCCCCGAACCGGTCGCCCGCCCTGGCTTTGCCGAGGATGCCCTTGCTGTTCTGACTCCAGGCCTGGCTGCCCTCGCCCCGCAACCCTGAAGCCGAGCCGTGAAGCACGATGACGACTCCTGCCCGTTTGGCGCCGTTGATCGTGTCGCCCGGAGCGCCGACGGCGAGATCCGCGTATCGGTCACCGTTGAAATAGCCGACGGCGAGCGCGGCGCCGAACTGATCGCCCTTCTGCGACACGCCGGGTACACCGGGAGCATCCTGGTACCACAGTTGGTCGCCGGTCGCCGTGAGCCCGGTCTTCGATCCGTAGAGGACGTTCACGACGCCGGCGTCGCCGAGGTCGCCGGGCACTCCAACCGCCAGGTCGTCCCAGCCGTCTCCGTTGAAGTCGCCGGCAGCCACCGCTTTCCCGAAGTGGTCCCGCGCCTGCGCGGTGCCCTCGACGCCGGCGACGTCCTGATACCACAGCTGGCTTCCCGTGCCGGTGAGCCCGGAGGTGGTCCCGTACATCACGTTGACGACGCCGCCGGCGACGACCGCGTCGACGCCGTCGTTGGGAGCACCAACCGCCAGGTCGCCGATCCCGTCGCCGTCGAAGTCGCCCCACGTCATCGACGACCCGAACCGGTCGCCGGCTTCGGCGCTGCTGCCGACATCGGCGGAATCTTGATGCCACAACTCGTCGTCGCCGGTTCCGGGGCCCGATGGCGTCCCGTACAACACGTTGATGAGCCCGGCGTCGGTCACCGACGCCACCTCGTCATCGGGTACACCCACCACCAGGTCGGCGATCCGGTCACCGTCGACGTCCCAGGGGACCATGCTGCCTGCGCCGTCGCACCGCCACCCGGCCTCCTGGAACCAGAAGTCGACGCTGCCGGATTGGACCCCGCCGAGGTGCGCTCGCACCGTCCCGTCCGAGGTCATGGACATCAGGTCGGGTCGCCCGTCGCCGTCGTAGTCGGCCATGCCGTAGACCCCGCCGCGATCGGCCGGGGCGCCCGTCGTGCGCTGCTTCACGGCGCCCCTGTAGCGGTCGGCGCCGGCGAGGACCATCAATCTGACGCTGCCGTCGATCCTGATCGCCACCAGATCGGGGATCCCATCGCTGTCGTAGAACGCCAGTGAGAACCGCCAACGGGAGTGCCTCGCCGTCGATGGCAGCTCGGTCGTGGCGTTGAGGAGGCGTTTGCGGTAATTCGAGGCACCGCTCCACACCCGGACACGGGTGTCGCTCTTGCCGGACACGACGTACAGGTCGGGAAGGCCGTCACGGTCGTAGTCGGCGGTGCCGTAGTCGGCCTTGGGTGGGGGCGCCGCGGGCACGGTTAGCTCGATGCCGTTCCGGTACTGCCTGGCGTAGGTGCGGATGTGGAGGCCGATCTCGGCGCCGGAGGTGTCGATCCGCCAGATGTCGGGGCGCCCGTCGCCGTCGTGGTCGGCCACCAGGAGCTCGCCGGGCTCACCCTGGGCGCCGGGGATCACGGCCTGCGACAGGCCGCAGCGCTGGAAGTCCTTGCTGGAGCGGACATACTCGACGATGAGGTCGTCTTCGGCGTAGGGCCGCACACGGAAGACGTCGGGGGCTCCGTCACGGTTGCCGTCGGCAAACGCGTGGTGGAGCGACGGCTCCACGGCTCGGAAGGTGGTACCGCCGGTGAATGCTGCCTGCGTGAACTTGGCCTGGGCGGTCTTGCGGGTGTATGGGAGGGGCACTGTGCCGTAGCCGGGCGTGGCGAGCGG
>Ga0302046_10006106_pt1 | contig 10541 bp, 6 predicted proteins | sample RVTome_11_FD_200261 | JGI IMG/M metagenome (GOLD analysis project Ga0302046, IMG submission 200261) | Soil microbial communities from uranium-contaminated site in the Upper Colorado River Basin, Wyoming, United States - RVT147D111 (version 2) ... | reverse complement strand
GGCGCGCTCGACGCCTCCTTCGCGAGCGGCGGCGTCCTCACGGTCGACCTCGACGCCTTCGACCAGCTCGTCGGCGTGGCCCGGCAGGCGGACGGCCGGCTCGTGGCTGTCGGCAGCGGCGGGACGGGCGTGCTCAGCGACCGCGACCTCACGCTGCTGCGCGTCGATGCCGCGGGGGCGCTCGACCCCACGTTCGGCACGGGGGGCGTGGCGCGTACCGACCTCGGGGGGAGCGAGCACGGGGTGTACCTGGCCCTGCAGCCGGACGGAAAGCTCGTGGGCGGCGCCTTCGGCGCGGACTCGTACGTACTACGCTGGGGGTCCTCCGGGGCGCTCGATCCCGATTTCGGCGCAGCCGGCGTGCGGACGCTTCCCGTGGCGAGCTTCGCGCCCGGCATCGCGCTGCAGCCGGACGGCAAGATCGTCGCGGTCGCCACGCGCGGCGTGCCTCCCACCTTCGTCGTGGCGCGGCTCTACGCCTCGGGCGATTTCGATCCCACCTTCGGCGCGGGCGGCCATCGCACCAACCCGTTCGACGGCGGCGGCGGGTCGCGGAGCGCGATCCTGCAGGCCGACGGGCGCATCGTGACGCCGGCGCAGACCGCCGGCGGGCAGCTCTTCAGCGCGGTGCGGTTCGAGAACGGCGTCTGTCCGGACGCGCCACTGCCCGGCTGCCTGGACCCGACCTCCGGACGGCTCGTGATCGCCGCGAGGAGCGGCGGGCACAAGGTCGCCTGGAAGTGGCGCGGCCCGCCGCTCGACGTCGCGACCTTCGGCGACCCCGTGGAGACGAGTGCCTATACGCTCTGCCTCTACGGTGCGGGCGGCGTCCTTCTGCATGCGTCGGCACTGGCGGGCGACGGCTGGCGACCCGCCGGCACGGGCTTCCGATACGGCGCGAAGCCGTCGTCCCCGCATGCGCTGAGCCGGGTGAAGTTGCTCGCGAACGGGACGCTCAAGGCCGTGGGCCGGGACCTCGCGCTCGGTACGCCGCTGCCGGCGTCGCTGCCGCTCACGGCCCAGCTCGTGCGTCAGGATGCGCCACAGTGCTGGACCGCCACGTATTTCCCGGCCGGCGTGAAGAGGAACAACACGACCAGGTTCAAGGGCCGCACGGGATCGCCGAGCGGCGCGTTCCTGGACGGCTGACGCCGCTTCCGGCTCGTCGCGGCGGCGAGGCTGATCAGCCGCTCCGTACGACCAGGCCGTCCTCGATCCAGCGCAGTCACGCGGCGAAGGCGCGGGACAACCAATCGGCACACATGCGGACGAAGGCGCGGGCCGCGACCGGGGTCGAGAGCTCGTCCTGCATCGCCAGCCCCCACGACCGCCACAGACCCGCCTTCCCCAGCGGCCGAGCCACGAGCGTCTCGTTCGCCAACTCGGCCCGGACCGTCCATTCGGGCAACACCGCCATACCGAGCCCCGCCGCGACCATGGCCTTGGTCGCCTCGAGGTGATCCATCTCCATGACCACGCGCGGAAAGACCCCGTCGGCGAGCAAGGCGCCCAGGATGAGGTCCGTCGCCCGGGTCTGTCGCTCGTAGATGATGAAGGGTTGCCCGATGAGATCCGGGGGCCGCAACCGACTCTTCTCGGCCAGCGCGTGACCGGCCGGCAGGACGACGAGCAGCTCGTCACGACCGATCTCGGTCACCCGGATGCGCGGTGCCCGGATGGGCAGCGTGACGACGCCCACGTCGACCTCGGCTGCCTTCAGGCGCTCCAGGGTGCGGTCGGTATGACCGCTCAGGATCTCGAGGTCGACCTTCGGGAAGCGCCGCCGGAACTCGCCCAAGACGCCCGGGAGAAGATGCTGGCAAACCGCGCCGCCCGCGCCGATGCGGAGTAGCCCAGCCTGGCCGCCGCGCTCCTCGCCGAGCGCGCGCTCGACCTCCCCGAGTTTGGTGAGGACCTGTCGGGCGTAGTGGAGCAGCATCTCTCCGGCCGGCGTCGGCCGGGCCGACCGTCCCCGTCGCACGAGCAGCGGCACGCCCGCCTGCTCCTCGAGTGCACGGATCTGCTGGCTGATGGCCGGCTGGCTCATCCCGAGCCGCATCGCGGCCCGGGTGAAGGAGCCCACCTCGGCGATCGTACGGAAGATCACCAGATGCTTGGTCTCTAGCACCGCGGGACTCCTGAATCGGGGAAGCGAATGAACGTCATCCGGGCCGCTTATGCGATCGCGACGGGACGGAGCTGCTCTCCGAGGCAGCACCTGCCCGGGTCCCGGGCAGCGGCGGCCGCATGGGGCCCGCAAGAATCGTATCGCTTCGCGTGGCGCGCATCTCGTCCCCCTCGCAGAGCACGAACGATGCCGGCGAGCCCAGCCCGCCGGGTGGAACGCTCGTTGCTCTCCTCCCCACCCGAACGACATGGCCGGCATTCATTCGCAGAACGAATCGACGCGAGAAGCAGAGACGATCACGGGCCCCGCCGACCGACGGGCGGGAATCGTCGTCGCCGCCGTCGTCGTGACGGGGCTACTCGCCGCGATCTACGCTGGCTCAGGCGGGCTCGAGCATCTCGACGGCGCGCTCGGCGGCTACCTGCTCGCCACGCTCGTCACGGCTTCGAGCCTGGCGTTTCGCATCACGGTCTTCTGGCGCCGCCCGGCGAGCGCCGTCTACGGCCGGGCGCTCCTCGCGGGACTGCGCCGTCCCGCCGCACTCGTGGCGACGCTGCGGCATGCCAGCCGCGACCTCGCCGTGCAGCGCTTCATCGCGCGCCGCGGTCGCCTGCGCCGACTCGCCCACGTACTGCTCTCGTGGGGCACACTGGCGAGCTTCGCCATCACCGTGCCCCTCGTCTGGGGTTGGGTACGCTTCGAAGCCGCCGGTCCCCGCGCCTACCAGCCGCTCTTCTGGACGATGCCGGGCGCCCCCTTCGACGCCGACGCCTGGCTCGGCACGCTCGTCTTCCATGCCCTCGACATCGCCGCCGTGGCGGTGACGCTAGGCTGTCTCTACTTCCTGATCACCCGCTGGCGGCAGCGAGAGGGCGGTGCGCTGGTCGCGTTCCACGCCGGACCGCTCCTCCTGCTGCTGCTCGTGGCGCTCACCGGCCTCGCCCTGCCGCTCGCGGGGCAGCGCGGCGCGCCGTGGCTCTTCGACGTGGTGGCGCTGGCGCACGAGGCCGCGGTCGTGGCGCTCCTCATCGGCCTCGGCTTCGGCAAGCTGACACACGTCTTCGTTCGCCCCCTGCAGATCGGCGCCCGCCTGGTACGCGCGACCGAGTTCGCGGCCTGCCGGCGCTGCGACGCCGCGCTGGCGCCGGCCGCGCAGCTCACCGCCGTGGAGGGGGTCCTGGCCCGCCGCGGTCTCGACCTCGCCGGCCGGCCGTGGATCTGCCCGCCCTGCCGGCGCCGCGAGCTCGCGACCGTGCATGCCGGCCTGCTCGAAGCAGGCTTCCAACCGACCCTCGGGGTCAGCGGCGCCGGCACGTCTCGGACGAGGCGGCTGGCCGAGGTGGCATGACGATGGGACGTCTTCCGGCGCCGCTGGCCGACCTGCAGGCACGCTACGGACCGCATCTCGAGTACGCCCCGCCCGGCGGCTTCGCGGCCCGCGGCGAGCCCGACCGGCGCGTGCAGACACACTGCTGCTTCTGCGGCCAACAGTGCGGCGTCACCCTGGCCGTCAAGGACGAGAAGGTGATCGCGGTCGAGCCCTGGGAGGAGTTCCCCTTCAACCAGGGCAAGCTCTGCCCGAAGGGCGTCAAGCGCTACCTGCAGAGCAACCATCGCGACCGGCTGACCCGCCCGCTCGTGCGTACCGGTCGGGGGTTCGCACCCATTCCCTGGGACGAGGCGCTCGACATCGTGGCCGAGCGGATCGAGCGCCTGCAGCGACTGCACGGCCCGGACGCGATGGCCGTGCTCTCGGGCGCCTCGCTCACCAACGAGAAGGCGTACCTGATGGGCAAGTTCGCGCGTCTCGCCGTCGGTACGCGCCACATCGACTACAACGGCCGGCTCTGCATGGTGGCCGCCGGCGCCGCCAACCTGAAGGCCTTCGGGATCGACCGCGCGGCCAATCCGTGGGCGGACATCCCGCTCACCGACCTCGTGCTCGTCACCGGGGCCAACGTCTCGGAATGCAGTCCGATCACGACGGACTACATCTGGCGGGCGCGCGATCGCGGCGCGAAGGTGATCGTCATCGACCCGCGGCTCACGCCGATCGCGCGCACCGCGGATCTCTACCTGCCGGTGAAACCCGGGCACGACTCCGCCCTCATGAATGCCATCCTGCACGGCGTGATCCGGCTGGGCGGGGTCGACGAGCGCTTCGTGGAGGCGCACACGACCGGCTTCGACGCCGTCCGCGAGACCGTGGCCGGATACGCACCCGAGGCCGTCGAGCACCTGGTCGGGGTGCCCGCCCACCGCATCGAGCAGGCCGCCCGCATGTGGACGCAGGCGCCGCGCACCATGCTCCTGCACGCACGCGGCATCGAGCACCACACCAAGGGCGTCGAGAACGTGCTCTCGTGCATCAACCTCGTCCTGGCCACCGGCCGCATCGGCCGGCCCGGCTGTGGCTACGCCACCATCACGGGCCAGGGCAACGGCCAGGGCGCCCGCGAGCACGGGCAACGCTGCAACCAGCTCCCGGGCGCCCGTGACATCGAGAACCCGGCACACCGCGCCGAGATCGCCACCTTCTGGGGCGTGCCGGAGGCGACGTTGCCCGGCAAAGGGGCGACCGCGCCCGAGATCGTCGCGCTCGCCCACCGCGGCGAGGTCCGCGGGCTGCTCTCGCTGTGCTTCAATCCCCTGGTCTCGCTGCCCGACGCGCGCTTTACCCGTGAGGCGCTCGAGCGTCTCGATTTCTTCGTCGCCATCGACTTCTTCATGTCCGAGACGGCCCGGCATGCCGATCTCATTCTGCCCGGCTCGCTGCACGAGGAGGACGACGGCACCGTCACCAACGTCGAAGGTCGGGTGATCCGCATTCGCAAGGCCGTCGACCCGCCGGGCGAGGCGCGGCGCGATTGGGAGATCATCTGCGCGATCGCCGCGCGACTCGGCAAGGAGTCCCTCTTCCGCTTCGACTCCAGCGAAGCGATCTTCGAAGAGCTGCGGCGCGCCTCCCGCGGCGGGCTCGCCGACTACTCCGGCATCACCTGGAAGAAGATCGAGGAGCGCATGGGCGTCTTCTGGCCGTGCCCGTCGATCGACCATCCCGGCACACCTCGGCTCTTCGAGGGCGGACGGTTCGCGCATCCCGGCGGTCGGGCACGCTTCCATGCGGTCGAGCACCGGCCACCTGCCGACGACGTGGACGCCGCCTACCCGATCCGTCTCACCACCGGCCGGGTCGTCTCTCAGTTTCTCTCCGGCAATCAGACGCGGCGCATCGGGCCCCTGGTCGACCAGTATCCGGAGCCGCTGCTCGAGATGCACCCCATCCTGGCCGGCCGGCTCGGCATCCGGGACGGCGAGCGCGTGCGGGTGCGAAGCCGGCGCGACGCGATCGAGCTGCGCGCCCAGGTCGTCGCGACGATCCGGCCCGACACGGTCTTCGTGCCCTATCACTGGCCCGGCGAGCAGTCGGTGAACCGTCTCACGCATCGCTCGTACGACCCGGTGGCGGGCATTCCCGAGTTCAAGGTCTCCGCCGTGCGGATCGAACGGCTGGACGAGGTGGCGCCGTGAGCCGTCTGGACCACGCGACGCTCTTCATCGACCCCCAGCGCTGCATCGGCTGCCAGGCGTGCGTGCAGGCCTGCAGCGAATGCCCGAGCCACGACGGCGTGTCGATGATCCACCTCGACGAGGTGCATCGGGCCACCACGGTGCAAACCGCGCCCAGCGTCTGCATGCACTGCGAGGATCCCGCCTGCGTCGCGGTATGTCCCGCCGACGCCATTCACAAGGACGCGCACGGCGTCGTCCACACCGCCGCGACCGAGCGCTGCATCGGCTGCGCGAACTGCGTGCTCGCCTGCCCGTTCGGCGTGCCCAAGCACGACACGCGCACGGAGCTGATGACGAAGTGCGACCTCTGCTACGACCGCACCTCGCGGGACCTGCGCCCCATGTGCGCGACCGTGTGCCCCTCGGGCGCGCTCTTCTACGGGACGCGCGAGGAGGTCGAGGACGAGCGCCAGGCGCGGCCCATCGACGTGTTCGACATCGGAGGCCAGGCCGTACGCACCCGCGTCGCCTACATGCTGCCGGCGCACGAGACGGTCCTGCACGTGGCCGAGCCCGCCGGGCCGCGGCGCTCCGTAGCCGAGACCTGCCTGGAGGAGGCGCTATGGTGAGCGATCCGAATCGCCGCGCGTTGCTCCGCACCGCCCTCGTGACCGCCGCGGCGGCGCTCGTCGGTGAGGGCTGGGCCCGGCGCTGGCGCCCGCCGGCTCCCACCGGGCCGGCGATGCCGATTCCAGACGCGGATGCCCTGCGGCCCGGCGAGGCGGCGAGCTTCGACCTGCCCGGCGCACCGGATCGGGGCGTGGTCGCACGGCTCGCCGACGGGATGCTGGTGGCCTTCGACCGCCGCTGCACGCACCTCGGCTGCCCGGTGCTGTGGTCGGCGGCGCGGGCCGAATTCGACTGTCCCTGTCACCGGGCCCGCTTCGACGGACGCACGGGCCGGGTGCTGGCGGGCCCGCCGCGCCGTGGCCTGCGACCGATCCCGCTCGAGATCCGCGGCGCCCGCGTCTGGGCCCGCACCATGCCACCCGACACACCGGAGGCCTGACGCCATGGACGACGACGGCAAGGCGACCCGCATCCGCCTCTTCGACTTCCACACGCCACCGATGCGCACGTTCCACGCGACCTGGTTCGCGTTCTTCCTCAGCTTCTTCGCCTGGTTCGGCATCGCGCCACTGATGCCGATCATCCGCGACGAGATGGGCCTGACACCCGAGCAGATGGGGAACCTCGTCATCGCCTCGGTGGCCGCCACCGTCGTCGCACGCCTCGTCGTCGGCTGGCTCTGCGACCGGATCGGGTCGCGGCTGACCTACACGATCCTGCTGTGCACGGCGGCGGTGCCCGTGATGGGCGTGGGACTCGCGCAGACCTACGAGACGCTCTTCTGGTTCCGCCTCGCCATCGGCGGGATCGGCGCGGCATTCGTGGTCACGCAGTACCACACCTCGGTGATGTTCGCGCCGAACTGCGTGGGGGCGGCGAACGCCACCACCGCGGGCTGGGGCAACCTCGGCGGCGGCGTCACGCAGCAGGTGATGCCGCTGGTCGTCAACCTCGCGGCCACCTTCGGGGCGAGCGCCTTCTGGGGCTGGCGCATCGCCATGGCCGTCGCCGGCGGCGCCTGCTTCCTCACCGGCATCGCCTACTTCTTCCTCACCCAGGACACCCCGGCCGGCAACGTGCGCGCGCTGCGCGCGGGAGGACACCTGCCGTCGCCCCGCGAAACGCGCGCCGGGTTCGTCACGGCGGTGCGCGATCCGAGCGTGTGGGCGCTCTTTCTCGCCTACGGTGCCTGCTTCGGCATGGAGCTGACCATCAACAACGTCGCCGCCATCTACTACTACGACCGCTTCGGCCTCGACCTGGTCACGGCCGGTCTGGTCGCCGGCGCCTTCGGCCTGATGAACCTCTTCGCCCGCACGCTGGGCGGCTACTTCGGCGACGCCTGCGGTGCCCGCTGGGGGCTGCGCGGCCGCCGCAACTGGCTCGTCGTGGCGCTCGTCGCCGAGGGACTCGCCCTGGTGCTCTTCTCCCGCATGCACGGGCTCGGGGCGGCCGTGGGAACGATGCTGCTCTTCAGCCTCTTCGTGCAGATGGCGGAGGGGGCGACCTTCTCGGTCGTCCCCTTCGTCAACCGGCGCGCCCTCGGGGCCGTGGCGGGCATCGTCGGCGCCGGCGGGAACGTCGGCGCCGTCGCTGCCGGCTTCCTCTTCCGAACCCCGACCGAGTGGTGGCCGACGGCGTTCCTGCTGCTCGGCGTCCTCGTGGCGACGAGCGCCAGCGCCGTCCTCCTCGTCGCCGTCCCGGCCGAGCGACCCGCGCGCGAGCCGGGGTTCGAGCCGGTCGTTGCCGGGAGAGTCGTGTCATGACGGTCACGATCGGCGGAGCCGGCGCGAGCGCGACCAGCACGCTCGCGGGGGGCCGGCTCGTGGTGATCGGCAACGGCATGGTCGGGCATCGCTTCTGCGAACGCCTGACGGACGCCGGCGGCGCACAACGCTGGGACGTCACCTGCCTCGGCGAGGAGCCCCGGGTCGCCTATGACCGAGTGCACCTGAGCGAGTTCTTCTCCGGCCGGGCGGCCGACGACCTCGCCCTCGCGACGCGCGACTGGTACGCGGAGCGGGGCGTGCGGCTCCACCTCGGCGAGCGCGTGGTGAGCGTCGACCGCGGCGCCCGCACGGTCACGAGCGACACGGGACGGCAGCTCGGCTACGACGCGCTGGTCCTCGCCACGGGCTCGGCGCCCTTCGTCCCCCCGCTCGAGGGCGTCGGGAAGGCCGGGGTGTTCGTGTATCGCACCATCGAGGACCTCGATGCGATCCAGGCCTGGGGACGCGGGGCCCGGCGGGCCGCCGTGATCGGTGGGGGGCTCCTCGGCCTCGAAGCCGCGAAGGCCTGCCGCGACATGGGGCTCGAGACCTGGGTCGTCGAGTTCGCCTCTCGCCTGATGCCCCGGCAGCTCGACGACGCAGGCGGCGGAATCCTCGCGGCCGCCATCGAGGCCCTCGGCGTGCACGTGCGGGTGAACGCGCGGACGCAGGCGGTGCTCGGCAACGGCGCGGTGACGGGACTGCGCTTCGACACGGACGAGCTGCCCGTCGACATGCTGGTCGTCTCGGCGGGTATCCGGCCGCGCGACGACCTCGCCGCGGGATGCGGGCTGGCACTCGGCCCCCGGGGGGGCATCGCCGTGGACGCGACGCTCTGCACCGGCGACCCACAGGTGTACGCCATCGGCGAGTGCGCCAGCGTGGCCGGCATGGTCTACGGTCTGGTCGGGCCCGGCTACGAGATGGCCGACGTCCTGGCCGCCAATCTCCTCGGCGGCGCCCGGCGCTTCGCGGACGCCGACATGTCGACGAAGCTCAAGCTGCTCGGCGTCGACGTCGCCAGCTTCGGCGACCCGTTCGCCGGCGGGGACGACGCCAAGACCGTCGTCCTGGAGGATCGCCAGAGCGGCATCTTCCAGAAGCTCGTGCTGAGCGACGACGGCCGCCGGCTCGTCGGTGGGATGCTGGTCGGCGATTCGGCGCCCTACACGCGGCTGCTCGGCCTGGCGCGTGCGGGAACCGACCTGCCGACCCGACCGCTCGAACTGCTGGTGGGCCGCGGCGTGGCCGAGTCGGTCGCCGATCTGACCGACGACACCCAGGTGTGCTCGTGCAACAACGTCACGAAGGGCGCGATCGCGGCGGCCATCGGCAGCGAGGAGCTGACGACCGTGGGCGGGGTGAAGGCCTGCACGCGCGCCGGGACCGGCTGCGGCGGGTGCGTGCCGCTGGTCGAGCAACTGCTCGCCCGCGAGCTCGAGCGCAGCGGCCGCACGGTCGATCGGACGCTGTGCGAGCACTTCCGCTACACGCGCGCCGAGCTGTTCCAGATCGTCCGCATCCGCCAGCTCACGACCTTCGAGGCCCTGCTGGCCGCGGTCGGCACGGGCAGCGGCTGCGAGATCTGCAAGCCGGCCGCCGCCTCGATTTTCGCCAGCACCTGGAACGACCCGATCCTGACCCAGCCGACGATCCAGGACACCAACGACCGCTTCCTCGCCAACATCCAGCGCGGCGGCAGCTACTCGGTCGTCCCGCGCGTGCCGGGCGGCGAGATCACCCCGGCTCAGCTCATCGTGCTCGGGCAGGTCGCGCAGCGCTACGACCTCTACTGCAAGATCACCGGCGGCCAGCGCATCGACCTGCTGGGGGCCCGCGTCGATCAGCTTCCCGACATCTGGGAGGAGCTGATCGCGGCGGGCTTCGAGAGCGGCCACGCCTACGGCAAGGCGATGCGCACCGTGAAGAGCTGCGTCGGCAGCACCTGGTGCCGCTACGGCGTGCAGGACTCGACCGCCTTCGCGATCCGCCTGGAGGAACGCTACAAAGGTGTGCGCGCCCCCCACAAGGTGAAGGCCGCCGTGTCCGGCTGCATCCGCGAGTGCGCGGAGGCGCAGAGCAAGGACTTCGGGGTGATCGCCACCGAGAAGGGCTGGAACCTCTACCTGTGCGGCAACGGTGGCTCGAACCCGCGTCACGCCGATCTCTTCGCCACCGATCTCGACGAGGAGACGGTCGTCCGCTACGTGGACCGGTTCCTCATGTACTACATCCACACGGCGGACCGCCTGCAGCGCACGGCCCGCTGGGTAGAGGCGATGGACGGCGGCATCGAGTACCTCAAGTCGGTGGTCATCGACGACGCGCTCGGCATCGGCGCCCAGCTCGAGCGCGACATGGCGGCCCTGGTCGGCACCTACGAGTGCGAGTGGCGGGCCGTGGTGGAGGACCCGGCGCGGCGCGCGACGTTCCGCCACTTCGCGACGGACCGGTCGCCCGACGAGACGATCACGTTCGACCGGGAGCGCGGGCAGAAACGC
>Ga0302046_10006104_pt1 | contig 10543 bp, 13 predicted proteins | sample RVTome_11_FD_200261 | JGI IMG/M metagenome (GOLD analysis project Ga0302046, IMG submission 200261) | Soil microbial communities from uranium-contaminated site in the Upper Colorado River Basin, Wyoming, United States - RVT147D111 (version 2) ... | reverse complement strand
CGGCAAGATCGTGGCTCGCATTGCAGCGAGCTAACGTGTCAACGCTTGAACGAACTCGCGAAATGAATCGGATCGCCGGTTTTATCTTCATAGTTTTGACTCTGCTCGTGCCGCAGGCGCGCGCGGATGAAATTTTGGTCGCAGCGGCCGCCAGCCTGACCGATGTTCTGAAGGAAATTAGCGCTGCCTATCAGTCCAAGAGCGAGCACAAGGTGAATTTTACTTTCGGGCCTTCCAGCACTTTGGCCCGTCAAATTGAAGAAGGAGCGCCAGCGGATGTTTTCTTTTCAGCCGATCTGGCGCAGATGGATAATCTGGATAAAAATGGGCGGCTGGAACCGGGCACGCGGACAAACCTGCTATCGAACCACCTTGTTGTGATTGTCCCCGCAGATTCTAAAATCTCTATCACATCCGCGAAGGATTTATTAAAGCCCGAAGTGAAGAGAATTGCCCTGGCTGAACCGTCGTCGGTCCCGGTCGGAGTCTATACCAGCAAGTATCTTGAGGGCGAGGCTTTGTGGGATAAGGTCAAGCCGAAAGTTGTTCCTGTTTTGGATGTGCGCGCGACTCTGGCCTCGGTTGAGTCAGGAAATGTGGAAGCCGGGTTTGTCTACAAGACGGACGCGGCTATTTCTAAAAAGGTCAAAGTGGTTTATGAAGTGCCCATGGACAGGGGGCCGAAGATTACTTATCCCGTGGCGATCGTGAAGAAGTCGAAGAAAAAACAGGTCGGTCGGGATTTCTTGAACTTCGTTTTGGGCTCGACCGGAATAGAGACGTTCAAGAAATATGGCTTCGTTCTACTTGAGTAAAATCATTAGGCTCTTGGCGCTGGGTGAAAACCGCAAAAAGAATATGGAGGAGCTGAGATCATGCTTGGCGGAAAAGTCGTTATCGTAACGGGCAGCGGCAAGGGAATCGGGCGGCATGCGGCCACAACCTTCGCGCAGGAAAAAGCGAAGGTTGTGATTGTCGACACTAACCATGATTGGCTGGAGAAAACATCGAGCGAGATTGGTCAACGAACAGAAACCCTCGCGATCAACGCCGATGTGCGCAACGAAGACTCCGTCAAGAAAATGGTTGACCAGGTGCTGAACCGGTTCGGCCAAATAGATGTCTTGGTCAACAACGCAGCGATCGTCCCACATTTTGCCTGGGGCATCCCGCGTTGGCCCCGCATCAAGGACATGGAGAAAGACTTCTGGGACCGCGTCATACAAACGAATCTGGGCGGAACCTTCCTTTGCACCAAACATGTTCTTCCTCATATGGAGACGAGGAAATCAGGCCACGTCATCAATCTTTACGGAGGAGGGGGCCTGAAACCCTCTGGTGCCTGCGCCTATGTTGTGACGAAAGACGCCATTCGCACGTTCACGCGCTACGTGGCGGAGGAGGTCAGGGAGTCGAACGTCTGCGTCGTGATTTTCTCGCCCCGCGTTGCCATTGCTACCGAAGGAGCGCCGGAAGAGGCAGTGAAACGCCTGCCAAGTCCCGAAATCTTGGGCAGCGGTTTTGTTTTGGCAGCCCAGCTCCCCATGGATCTGACCGGCCAGCTTTTTGAGTACAAGGACGGCAAACTTGTGGCCGGGACTTAAGGGGATCGTTTGGTATTCTTCTCGTTTGAAACCTGGCAAATCACTTTCTTCTCCCTTGCTGTTGGACTCGCCAGCACTTTTTTAATTCTACCGTTTGGGATCGCCCTCTCCTGGCTCTTTGCGCGCAAAGAATGGCCGCTCAAAAGCGTGGTAGAGACGATTGTTTTGCTGCCTCTGGTCATGCCGCCGGTCTCAACGGGTCTGATTCTCCTGAAAATCTTCGGCCGGCGGAGTCCGGTGGGACAGTGGTTGTATGATCGGGGAGTCGAGATCGTATTCAATTGGAAAGGAGTTCTCATCGCGATGGCGGTGATGTCTTTTCCACTTCTAGTTCGCTCTGTGCGAACTTCCTTTGCCGAAGTCAATCCCCGGCTGGAGCAGATTGCCGCGACCTTGGGCGCATCCACATTGCGCATTGTTTTTGTGATCACGATTCCTCTGGCGTACAGAGGCATCATTGCCGGAGCGCTGCTGGCGTTTTCTCGCGCCCTCGGAGAATTTGGTGCCACGATTTTGTTGGCTGGAAACATTCCCGGCAAGACGCAAACGCTTTCGCTCGCTATCTTCAACTTCGTCCAATTGGGTAAGGACCGCGAGGCGTACATGCTGCTAGGGATCACAGTGTTTCTCGCGTTTGCCTTCGTGTGGTCCTCCGAGTGGCTGCTACGCTCAGGCAAAGCGGTGTGACATGTTGCTGCGCTGTCGCATACCATTGGCAAATTTCGAGCTGGCTATCGACGTTTCCTTCGACGCGCGAGTCACGTCGATCTTCGGGCCGTCGGGTTCCGGCAAGACCAGCCTCCTCGACGCCATTGCCGGTTTGAGAAGCATGACTGCGGGAGAAATCGAGATCGGCGGCAAAACGATTTTTTCGTCCACGCGGGCGATCAATCGCTCACCTCAAGATAGGGAAGTCGGCTACGTGCCGCAGGAAGGTGCGCTATTCCCGCACTTGTCGGTGCGCAGAAATATTCTCTTCGGCGCGGACCGAAATGGATACTCCATGAAGCCGGGGCGCATCACGATGGATCATGTGGTAGAAATTTTGGAGATTCGGGATCTGCTGGATCGTTTCGTCACGCAGCTCTCGGGAGGGGAGGCGCAGAGAGTAGCGCTAGCGCGAGCAATTCTGTCGCGCCCGCAACTTCTGCTTTTGGACGAGCCGCTGGCGGCTTTGGATATCGGGCTCAAGGAAAGAATTTTGCCGTATCTCGCCCGCGTACGCGACGAATTTTCCATTCCGATGATTTACGTGACGCATAATCTAACGGAGGTTTTGACCCTGGCGGATTGGGTGTTGATGATTCGGCGGGGGCAATTGATTGCCCAAGGAGTCCCACGAGAGGTTTTGAGATCAACCCATGCGATCGCACAGATCGAGGAGGAAAAGGTCGAAAACGTTTTCACGGTCACGTTTGTCGAATCCGATGCTGAAGCCGGAAGATCGCGCGTCCGCTTCGAATCCGGGGAGGAGCTCCTCATTCCCTATTTTCCCCGGCCGGAAAATCGCTTCTTGCAAATTCGAATCAATGCCGACGATATTATCGTGGGTATCCAACGACCGGCGGGAATTTCCGCCGGTAACATTGTGCCAGGCGTCGTGCGCGGTGTGGAACGGCTCAACGGTCAGGCTCTCCTCAGAGTCGATGCGGGGGAGTTGTTTTATGTCAGGCTTACAGCTTCGGCTGTTGGCCGGCTGGGCTTGAAAGAAGGAACAGCGGTTTTTCTGATCATGAAAACCAGATCCTTCCGATTATTATAGTTGATACCACAGTCATGGCTTCGATGTTTCGAGATTTCAGCGCGGTTGTCGAGGGGTCCAGACGCGGGCAGGATTGCGGGTGAGTTTGACAATGACAGCGCAGCAGCGTATTTTTCAGAGTGTTTTTGATGGTTGATCTACGGAAAACGCTGGTCTTCTTTGGCCTTTTTCTCCTTTTTTTGGCGTTCAATCAGGAAGCCCGGGCCGATCGTATATACCGTTGTGAAAAGAACGGCGTGATGCTTTTCACCAATGTTCCCACCGAATGCGGCTATCCCTTACTTTTGAGCGGGACGGGCAGAAATGGCGGCGCGTCCGCACAGGAATTCGAGGGAGCTATCGCTTCTGCTGCCAAGCGGCACGGCGTCGATGCGCGGCTCGTGCGCGCCATCATCAAGGTTGAATCGGACTTCAATTCCCGGGCACGATCGCATAAGGGAGCACAGGGTCTGATGCAATTGATGCCCGACACGGCGCGCTTACACAATGTCGCCAATGCTTACGACCCGACTGAGAATATCGACGGCGGGGTGCGGCACCTGCGGCTCCTGTTGGATCAGTACAGTGGCGATCTCCAGCTCACCCTCGCGGCCTACAATGCCGGCATTAACGCCGTCGAGAAGCATCGCGGAGTTCCCCCATTTAGTGAAACGAAGGAGTATATCCGCCGTGTCCTTTCCTACTACTCGCGTTATCGCGACGGGCGATTCTAAGGCAGAAACCGGGGTTCAACCTGCCGTTGTCCGCTTGAGTGTCTGGAATCTGCCCAACTGCTTGAGTCTTTTTCGCATCGCGATCATCCCCGTCATCGTCTACCTTTTGATTTTTTCTGACCCTTTCTCCAGTGCTTTAGCCGCCGGTCTTTTTTTGGTCGCCTCGCTGACCGATTTCTTCGATGGCTACCTTGCGCGACTCCACAAAACCGTTTCTGACTTGGGTAAAATTCTGGATCCATTGGCGGACAAATTGATGATCGTCGCCGTGCTTATTATGCTCGCGGCTCTGGATCGCCCAGGCCAGCCCGGCATTCCGGCGTGGCTAGTGGTTGTCATCGTAACGCGAGAAACGGCTGTAACAATCATTCGCGGCATTGCTCTGACGGAAGGAGTGGTGATGGCGGCCGAGGAAATGGGGAAATACAAGTTTCTTCTCCAATCCGCAGCGGTTTTTAGCTTGCTGGTCCACTACACCTATTTAGGGATCGATTTTTACGTCATCGGTATGTATTTGCTGTGGGTCGCTACCATTCTGTGCGTATGGTCGGGCATTACCTATCACTTAAAGTTTTTCCGCGTCTACAGGGCAAAGACAGCCGGGAACGTAGAATTGACAAAGAAGGGGTTTTAAGTTAGTCCAACACTTGATGCGGGTGTAGCTCAGCTGGCTAGAGCGTATGCTTGCCAAGCATAAGGTCGGGAGTTCGATCCTCCTCACCCGCTCCATCTTTAAGCCATCATCTCCTTCATCTCCCGCGATCCTTGAGGCTTCTTCAGGCGTACGTAGCAATCTAATAGGCGGCCGCGTCGCGTCGGAAGGCGTTTTCTCAAACGCCGGTTGTGTGCGCGAGGTAATCGCCGCGCCGTAGGACGTTTCCCTGCTCGTCTCGTGTTTTCCGCATCAATCCGCGTCAAGGTCGTCCGGCAGACCGATATTGTTGGCCTGAAGCAGCCTGACATAGTGATTCCAGACGAAGTTCTCGACCCCCGAAAGCTTATCTCTCCAACCGGCCCGCGGGCGCTCGCGGCCATCGTAACGAGCCATGTCCTGGTCGGAGAGAACCGGCGCCAAGCGGCCTGATAGCGCGATTTCCCACATGATCTTGGCGGCCCGGTTGAAGCGGATGGCCAAGGTGGTGGCCTGCTCCACTGAGGGCCCGGTGACGGTAATACCGTGACCGCGCATCAGCAGGACGTTGCGGTCGCCCATCGACTTGAGCATCGCGCCCGCCAGCTCCTTGTCAGTCACCGTGACCGCGCGCGGAAAGACGGGCACTCCCTTCAGCATGATGTCGAGAGATGAAGGATCGTAGGCCCCATACACGGGTCGAAACTCCAGGTTCGTTACACCGCACAGGAGCGCGTAGTAGGGATGCGCGTGGACGACGGCCTGGACCTCCGGGTGCGCGCGGTAAATCTCCCCATGAATCGGTGTTTCGTCCGCTGCGGCGTGCTTGCTTCCTAACCCCGGGCCCTTGCCGTCGAAGTCGAGGCGCCGCACGTTGTGCAAGCCGGTGAAGGTAAGACCACACTCATCACCGCCGCGGCACCGGAGCCACATCTCGTCGGCGCCCGGGACGCGCGCGCTCACGTGTCCTGTGGACTCGTTCACGAGGCCGAGCATGCCAAGGATGCGGCAGGAAGTGGCAACCTTCATTCTAAGTTCGTCGGCAGGCTGCTTCATGGTTTGTCCTCCTACCACGAAGTCTATATCAACTAAAACGTAAAAATTGAAAGGAAAAAATAAGCAAGGATGAACGGACTTTGTCCTGGCTGCTTCTTTGTAAATTCCGAAAATGATTTCCCTCAAAGATTGAAATAATTGACAGTTGGCATAGCGGTTGCTGTAAATCTCAGCGGCACGATCTAACGGAAGGAGCATTTCAGAATGGGATATTCGAAAGGGAAAGACTTGATCATTGGAGGCGTGCTCGTGGGCGTGATGATTTCAGCCGCGGGTTGTTTTTACTCCCCGCATAGGGACTACTATCGGTCGCACTCTGACGGCGAGTATTCTCGGAAGTACGACTGGTACGACTATCCTCGCACGGATCGTGAATCTCGGCGGCGGGACGATCGTGAAGATTACTATCATCGCTATAGTCGTGACGACGACTATCGCCGATGACGATGAGACCCGGATGAACTGAATTTCTTAGGAATCAAGACTACCCTGCCGGTCGCCGAATTTGGTCGGCGACCGGCAAACAACGATACTCGATTCAATCTATAGTTTTGGTCAGCTGCTCTGTTTCTTGGTGCAACTCCTGAGGTGCTGCTGGAGTTGTTCCTGCGAATCAAACTTTACTCCGCAGATTGCGCATTTATACGGCTGGCGTGCTTCATGTTCTTCCGACATTTGATCACCTCCTTCCTATCGTTATGTGGCGCAACGAGCGTGCCACCGGGAAGGGAGGTGGTTTAGCAAGAATTTACTGTGGCGAAGGCGGGTCTTTGTTCAGTTTTTGCTTCGTTCGAGGAATAATCGTGTCTTAGTTTCGCAACACAATCGGCAACCGCTTCACTTTTCTTTTAGCTCGGCCGACTCACAGGCAGATCAAACACGCCAGCGCGGCAGATTTTAGGGCTCACCGAAACACCGTACCGCGTTATCCCACATTATTTTCTGCATTGCTGGGTTCTCCAACGATTTCCATGCCAAAACTTTGGCCGTCGATTCGGGAAACCGGGACTCGGCATGTGGATAGTCTGACGAGTACATCAATAAATCGGTGCCAAGGAAATCACTAACCATCTTGGTCATCCGCTCGCCCTCGTGAATCACGAGGCTCGCAAAGAACCGCCCGCTGGCCATGTGCTCGCTGGGCCTGTGTGCGAGGCCTTCCGGTAAGGCATAAGACATGTAGATGGATTGGTCGTCCATGCGTGCGGCCCAAAAAGGAAGCCAACCAAAGCCGGACTCGAGGATACAGAAGCGGAGGTCGGGATACTTGTCCATGATTCCCGAGCCCAAAAATGCCGTCATGGCCCTCATGGCGCCCCAGGGGTGCGACGCCGTGCGGCCGATGAACGGGTTATCCCAAAGATCGCGATACCCTGGGTAACCGGAAGTGAAGCTGTGATGGACGATACAAAGACCTTCTTCGTTCGCGGCGGCCCAGATCGGGTGCAGGTCAGGGTGGTCGATGGGAAAGCCTACGGTCAAGCTTGGATGGATGCCCACCGCCCAAGGCGACCGCGCCCATCTTTTAATCTCTTGCACGGACTGCTCGATGGCTTTGTTCGTGACCACGATGAGAGACTTCAGACGGTGAGGATATTTACTGCAGAAGTCGTCGGTGAAGCGGTGATTTGCCTGGATGAATCCCATTTCAATCTCGACCTCTTCGGTGGCTGGCGGCGTCCCCGGCACCATAAGCTGGACGTCTACTCCCTCCTCGTCCATATCTCTTATGCGCGCTTCAACGTCATCATCCGACCCGCCGGGCGTTGGAAACCGAGTGCCCATGAACCTGGGAAAATGAGGCTCGATATGCTCTCTGGGCCCCGCTTCGCCTAGAATGCGGAGGCCTTCGTTCCGCCAGCCGGCTCGTCTCTTAAACTGGTAACGGTGCCGGTAGGGCGGTTGCAGGATCTCGCCGGCCCAGCCGATGCGAAAGGGGACTTTGAACTCCTCCCACTCCGGCAGTCGCTTGCGCATGCCGGCATCGAAGTAGGGTTCGAGCGTTTCCGCCATGGGATTGACGTGGGTGTCCGAATCAAAGATCTTATAGCCGTTTCTCATTCGTTTTCCTTTCTCTCTGATTTCAGTTTTCCGTCCGTAGAACGCTCCTCCCCTCGCTGAGAACGGCGGAGAAGTACTCGGCTAGAGCATCGTTGACTTTGGGGCAGTTGCTCACCACTTGTTCGGCCCAATTGAGGTACTCGGTCTTCCTTTTGAGAGGCCAGTTTTTGGGAGGGGAGTGAGTGATATCGACTACGTTTGCAATTTTGTCGGCAAGCTTGATCAGGGCGGCATCGGGAGAAAGGTGTTGGGCGTGGTCAATCTGCAGTTGCTTCCGGACTTCCCTCGTACGAGACTTATCGTCCGAGACCTCTTCCACCAGCTTACGCACCCGTGGACCAAACTTGGCCTCCAACTCTTCCGGCGTAGTCTGTGTGTCTTCGATGGTATCGTGAAGGATAGCCCCGGCGAGTATTTCAGGGTCGGTGATTTTGCCGACCTCGGCTAACAGCAGGGCGACATACACGGGATGGTTAATGTAAGGGGAGGCCTCTTCGTCTTTTCGCCTCTGATCCTTATGCTTGCGTGCCGCAAAATCTATGGCTCGAAGCAGGAATAGCGGGCCATTCATTTCTTTATAACCTTCGCGAAGGATCATTTCGCCTTTGGAAATCCCAAGGCCTCGACAATTTGCTTCAGGTAGTCGTCGATTTTTTGCATATGATTCCAATCGGCCAGGGATAACTTTTTGCCCCGCGTCAACTCCGATTGCGCCGATCCGGGCAGGAGAATCGAGCCGCCAAGAGGCCAGTGCTGATCAATGATCTTTTGTCCTTCGGGAGACGCTTGGAACTCGAGCCATAGCAAGCCGGCATATGGATACTCGGCCGAATTGAGCACGCTGTTGCCCTCGTGGAGCCGGATGGGAACCGGTTCGATGATTTTCATGCCTAAGATGTCGCTGCGGTCCTTTAGCTGCGCCTTTTTGGCCGATCCTAGATTGGTGCCGGCAACTGCAACGACATCTCCGTTGATGACAGAGGAGATCATGCGCGTGTGACCACGTCCCCAGACGGGGTCCTGCGCCGCAAGCTTGCGGGCAAAATCCAACGTTTTCTCCAGGCCCCATGCGGGAACCAAGATGGCGAACGGGACCGGGCGAATATCCGTTACGAATTTCCTGCCCTTGAACTCCGGCTTAAGGAAGTCTTCCCACTCTCCGGCACCTTGTCCGGCGCAAGGAGTTTCTTGTTGTAGGCGACGACGTTCATATTGCTGACCGACGTGACGACGTTGCGCGTCCTGGGATCGACCAGTGGAGGAGGGATGTTGAGGACCTTATGCTCCGCCATTCCCAGAATGTCGAATTTCTTTTGGTAGGGAAGGAACTCCTCGTAAAAGTCCGTATACACGCGGTTGACATCCCAGCCTTTGGCTGTGCCTGCCTTGATTTCAAGCAGAAAGCGCTGGTTTTCATCGACCGAGCCCAGCTCTTCGGCGCGGATATCAATGAAGGGATATTTTTTCTTGAAGGCCTCGCGCAGCGCCTTGGTGACTTCGATTTCCATCGTGCTCAAGACGCGCAATTTTGCCTCTTTCTTAGCCTTGGCGACAATTTCCTCACGGTTGGTTTCGAAAATATAGCCTTGGGCGTCGGCGTCTTTCTTGGCCTTTAGCAAGGGCGGGCTTACGGATGCGGCGAGTGTAAATGACGCGGTCATGAAGACACTTAAAACGGCGGAAAACCATGTGCTCAGCATTTTTGCCATCGTCTCACCTCGGGACTTCAGCTTTTGGGCACCGGTAGACACCTATCACTTTTGGCGGCCACTGTTCCAGTGACTGGACCCCTGGGTAGTGACTCATTTTAACTCCAAACTGAACTACTACCGAGATTCGTTGGGATTTTGTCTATAGGCTCTTTTATGTTATGGGACACGGAGGTTACAGGATACTCACGTTATGATACGGCCGGAGTTTAAAGAAGCGTTGGTAAAACAGCATCAAGTCCTGGTTGTCTTGTGGGCGTTTTTTTTCTGCGCTCTCTTTATTTATCTGTGGATTTCCGAGTTCGTCCTGGCGCAGCCGGGGCTTTCAGCGGGATCCGACGTTTATAGTCCGACCAGAATAGCCTTGTGGCTCCTTGCGGTTTTTGATTTAGGCACTCTGGTGTGGTGGAGAAAGCGATTTCTCACTTATGAGGGCATCCTTGCGGAACCCGGGAGGTATAAAATTTTGCAAGCGTTGCAGGGGCATAATTCGCCGCTAGAGGAACGGGCGGCCGGTATCATCTCGTCGTATGTTACGAGTAAGATCGTCGCTTTTGCCATTATAGAAGCGATCGCCATCTATGGTTTTGTCCTGGCCTTTGTCGGCCACCACACGCGCGATCAGTATCTTTTCTCCCTCGTCAGTGGCCTGCTCCTGGTCTGGGAGTTCCCTTCGAAGGCGCGACTTGAAGGCCTTGTGAGGGAGATCGAAGCGCGAGGTTAGTTTTACGTTGGCAGATACCCGGGGACACAGTCGGGGGAAATTTGCTACCTGAACTCTGGCAGGCTGCTGAAAAAAGGGGATTCATGCTTCGCCAAGCATGTCCTGAGCATAGTCGAAGGGCTCAGCACGAACGGAAAATCCTCAACATTTTAAGCCTCCTTCGTTTGCCCTGAGCCTGTCGAAGGGTGGACGAAGGGTTTTTCAGCAGCCTTCTAGACTAGACTAGTTTCTGTCGCAAAACGGGGCAAAAATCCAATGGTTGCGATTTGAGGCGAGGCCTTGC
>Ga0302046_10006103_pt1 | contig 10543 bp, 8 predicted proteins | sample RVTome_11_FD_200261 | JGI IMG/M metagenome (GOLD analysis project Ga0302046, IMG submission 200261) | Soil microbial communities from uranium-contaminated site in the Upper Colorado River Basin, Wyoming, United States - RVT147D111 (version 2) ... | reverse complement strand
CAGGTACATGAGGCCGGCGCCGATTCCGGCACCGAGCACGAGCGGGGCCGTCGCCACGACGAGGGGGTTCATCGCGCGCCGCCGGGCGAGGGCCGGGATCCATTGCTGCGCGATCTCCCTCAGCGGCGCCGGCGAGGCCGCCAACGGGAGGGACTGGGATACCGCCCGGAGCTTCGCGATGGTGCCCGGGGCGTCCTGTCTTGCGATTGCCCGGAGTGCTTCGAGCATAGACATCCTCCTCCTCGCGGGATGATGGATCTCTCCAAGGGCGCAGCAAGGCACGTGCCGGGGCCCGGCGGACGGCCTCGAGTCACCCGGACCGCCGATGGGAGGCGGGTCTCGCGCTTCCCGGGGTCGATCGGCGTGGGTCGAAAGCGCCGTCGCATGTAACTCCTACCGGGTAACCCGTACCTACCCCGAGCGTGGCTCGCGGAGCATCGCGGTGCGCCACGCTTGACCCACTCCCGCAGAGCTGCTCGCCAGCCACCGGCCTTCGGGCTCACCTTTGTGTCTCGCTTACGCGAAGCGGCGGCACCCACGTCGTGCGATCGTCGCGCGGTCTCGGTGCGGGCCGCCAGGGAGGAGACGCGGGGGAGATGGTGGGCGTGGTGGGTTGACGTTGTGATCGAGCCATGGCCAACTGAACTCATCAACGAGAAACCGATCGGCCGGAATCCCGAGGCGCGCGAGACGGGTCATGACCTCAGCGAGTCGAGATTCCTCGGAGGATGACGATGGCACGATGTGACGTCTGCGGGAATGACTACGAGCGGCCGATGAAGATCACGCTGCAGGGCCGCACGGGCACGTTCGACTGCTTCGAGTGCGCGATCCACGCGCTGGCCCCCACGTGCGAGCACTGCGCCTGTCGGATCATCGGCCATGGCGTCGAGGCCAAGGGTCGGATCTTCTGTTGCGCCCACTGCGCCCATGCGGTCGGGGTCGAATCGGTGCACGCCTGAGGGCCCACCCGGCGTGGTCGATCAGGAGCCGGCAGAGCGGCCTGCCGCCTCTGCCGCTCCATGAGGAGGGTCTTATGCCTCGGAAGAAGACCATCGGGCGCGCCCGCCAAGCCAAGCGCCAGGGCAAGGCTCCGACGACGCAGGCGGGCGAGTTCGTTCACGAGGAGATCGAGCACATCCGGCGCGGGAAGCACGGGGCGCGGTCGACCAAGCAAGCCATCGCCATCGGGTTGTCCAAGGCTCGGCGGGCCGGCGTGAGGCTCAAGCCGCCCCGGCGGGGCCGGACATCGGCGGCGACGCGGCGCAACGCCGAGCGCGCCTATCGCCAGGGGCGGCGCGGACAACGCCGGCCCCCATCCGCGCGGCGATCCCGGGCCGTGCTGAAGGCGCTGAAGCGCGAGGGAGCCCGGGCCGCATCGCGCACGGCGTTGGCCCGCCAGGCGCGCGGCGGCGCGCGCCGGCGCCGGAAGGCGTAGCGGGCCCGCCGGCGCGCGGGAGGACGGATGGCGGCACGCTATCCCTCGCTGGTGGCGGCGCTGCTGCACCCGGCGGCCTATCCCCACCGGGTGGACCGCGTCGAGCTGGTCGAGACGCATATCTCCTGGGTGCTCCTGGCCGGCGATCGCGTCTACAAGATCAAGAAGCCGGTGGACCTGGGCTTCCTGGACTTCACCACCCTGGCCCGGCGCCGCTTCTTCTGCGAGGAAGAGGTGCGGCTGAACCGGCGCCTGGCGCCGGACGTGTATCTAGGCGTGGTGGAGATCAAGGGATCGCGGCGGCGGCCCCGCCTGGACGGAGCCGGCCGGACGATCGAGGTGGCGGTCGCCATGCAGCGCCTCCCGGAGGACCGGATGCTGGACCGGCTCGCGCGCGCCGGGGCCGCCGACCCCGGGCTCCTCGATACCATCGCGGTGACGGTGGCCCGCTTCCATGCCGAGGCCGACACCGGCGGTGAGATCGACGTGCTCGGGGGGATCGACACGGTCCGGAAGAACTGGGAGGAGAACTTCGACCAGACCGCGGAGCTCGAGCCCGCGCTCCTGCCCCCGGACCTGCGTCGGCGCCTGCGCGAGTACGTCGACGGCTTCCTCGACCGCGAGGCCCAGCGGTTCGCGGCGCGCGTGCGGGCGGGAAGATGCCGCGACTGCCACGGGGACCTCCAGGCCCAGCACGTGTGCTGCACCGACCCGATCCGGATCTTCGACTGCATCGAATTCAACCACCGTTTCCGCTTCGGGGACACCGCGAGCGAGATCGCCTTCCTGGCCATGGACCTGGAGCGCCTGGGGCGGGCCGACCTGGCGATCCGGTTCCTGAACGCGTACCTGGAGGAGAGCGGCGACTACGAGGCGGTGCCGCTCCTCGACTTCTACCGCGCGTATCGCGCGTATGTCCGGGGCAAGGTGCTCGGGTTCCAGGTCGCCGAACGCCCCGACCTGGCGGAGGAAGCCCGCGCGCTCTTCGAGCTGTCCGCCCACTATGCCGGCCGGCTGGGGCCGCCGCAGCTCCTCATCACCACCGGTGTCATGGGCTCGGGCAAGAGCACCGTGGCGCGAATGGTCGCCGCCGGGCTGGGGGCCGTCGTGATCCGCACCGACGCGGTGCGGAAGCGCCTGGCCGGCGTGCCCCTCCGCCAGCGCGGGGCGCACGGCTACGGCGAGGACCTCTACACGGCCGAGATGAGCGCCCGGACGTATGCCGAGGCGCTTCGGCTAGCGGCCGGCCTCCTGGCCTCGGGATGGCCGGTGATCGTGGACGGCGCCTTCCCGAGCGCAGTCGAGCGTGGAGAGGCCCGGGAGCTGGCCCGGCGAGCTGGCCTAGCCTTCACCGTCCTGTGGTGCGAGGCTCCCGATGCGGTCCTCGCCGAGCGCCTCCGCCGGCGGGCGGAGGACCCCCACGAGGTCTCCGACGGGCGAGAGGAGCTCCTCTCCCGTCACCGCGATCGCTACGAGCCTCCCGCGGACGAGCCGGGCGTGCTCCGCGTCGACACCGCGGCAGACACGAGCGCGCCGATCGAGCGGGTGCTCGAGCGCCTCCGGTCCGCGCCTCGATGACGGGACGTCCGGGGCGACTCGCGGGCGCGCGGCCGCGTCGCCGAGCCGTGCCGTCAGCTCCAACGCGTTGGTCACCGCGAACCCCTGCGCGTCGTTGGTGAAGCAGACGTAGATCTCCTCCGCGCTTCGCGACAGCGCCCGGCGCCGCGCTGCCCATCCGGCAGCATCCGGGGCGTGGAGCGCCAGCCCGATGTGCCGATCCAGAATCGAGCCCGGCCTCCGGACGGCGCCATGGCGGGTCCTCTTCCTTCGCCCGGACATCGTCATCGTGCCCGCATGCTCGGTGCTCGCCGAGCAGGCGCGCGGGAGCCGCCCCGGAACCCGCGGCCCGACGCCGTCCAGGCCTGGTAGAATCGGCCCGCATTCTCGGCGTGTCCGGGTGCTCCTCCATCATCTCATCCAGGAGAACGACCATGACGACGCAGACCGACGAGCTGCTCTACGAGGTGAAGGATCGCATCGCCACGCTCACCCTCAACCGCCCCGACAAGATGAACGCCTTCACCGGGCCCATGATCGACCGGTGGGCATGGGCGCTCGGGGACGCGCAGCGCGACCCGGAGGTGAGCGTGGTGGTCGTCACCGGCGCGGGACGGGCATTCTGCGCGGGCGGCGATGTGGCGCGAATGGGGGAGGGCAAGCCCGCGCCGCTCGATCACAAGAACACGCTGTGGGAGCACATCCACCGCGTGCCCAAGGCGCTGGAGGTCATGGACAAGCCCGTGATCGCCATGGTCAACGGCGTGGCCGTGGGCGCCGGCATGGGGATGGCGCTCATGTGCGACCTGCGCATCGCCTCGGATAGCGCGCGCTTCTCCACCGGCTACGTGCGCGTCGGTTTGGTCCCCGGGGACGGCGATACCTATTTCCTGCCCCGGCTGGTGGGGAGCGCGCGGGCCCTCGAGCTCCTGTGGACGGCGGACTTCGTCGAGTCGGCCGAGGCGGAGCGCCTCGGCATCGTCAACCGCGTCGTGCCCGCCGACCGCCTCGCCGAGGAGACCGTTGCCCTGGCCCGCCGCATCGCCGCCGGGCCGCAGATCCCCATCCGCATGATCAAGCGCCTGGTGTACCAGTCGCTCCGGCTGGACCTGCGCACCCACCTGGACCTGGTGTCCTCCCACATGGCGGTGGTCCGGGAGACCGCCGACCACAAGGAGGGCGTGCGCGCCTTCCAGGAGAAACGGGCGCCCCGCTTCGAGGGGCGCTGAGGCCCGCCGCTCCGTACCGTTCAAGACGCCGCCCTCACTCAGACGGGCCGGACGCCCAGCCGGTGACGCTGGGCCAGGGCCTGGTAGGCGCTGGGGTTGCGCCGGTCCGATGGACAAGGCAATGGGCGCGGCGTATCCTTCCGCTCATGAGCGTCCCGAAGATCGTCGCCGCCGCCACCGCCATTCCGCGGTTCCGCTGGGACCAGGAGATGGTGCTCCGGCGCGCCGGCTACGACGACCTCACCCGGACGGGCTTCTTCGCCAACAGCCAGATCGAGGCGCGTTATCTCTACATGGACCCGGCCACGTTCACGCCGGACGAGAGCGTGGATCAGCTCAACGACCGGTTCCGGCGCGGCGCCATCGAGATCGGCGCCGCCGCGGCGTCCCGGGTGCTGGAGCGAGCCGGCTGGGCCCCCGCCGACGTCGACTTCCTGGCCACCACGACGTGCACCGGGCGGATCTGTCCCAGCCTCGATGCCCACCTGATCCGGGAGCTGGGCCTCAAGCCCCGCGTCCAGCGCGTGCACGTGGGGGATACGGGCTGCGCCAGCGCCATGGTCGCGCTCCAGCAGTGCAGCAACCACCTGCAGGCGTTCCCGCGGCATCGCGCCGTGCTGGTGGCCGTGGAGATCTGCTCGGCCGCCTACTACCACGACGACCGTCTGGAAAGCGCGGTGGCCCACGCGATCTTCGCCGACGGCGCCGGGGCCATCGCGCTGTCGTGCGAGGAGGACGGGCCCGGCATCATCGAGCACCGGACCCTGTTCCGGTCCGAGCACCTGCCCGCCATGGGGTTCGAGTACCCGGGGGGGCGCCCGCGGGTAGTGCTCTCCAAGGAAGTCCGGCGGATCGGCGCCACCATGATGAAGGAGATGGCGGAGACGCTCATGGCTTCGCAGGGGCTCAAGAAGGAGGACATCCGCCACTTCATCCTGCACTCGGCCGGCCGTCGGGTCATCGAGCAGGCCCGCAAGCTCATGGACCTCGGCGAGGGAGACATCGCCCCCTCGCGGCACGTGCTCCGGCACTTCGGCAACATGTCCTCGGCCACGGTCGTGTTCGTGCTCGACGAGGTCCTCCGCGGCGCCCAGCCGGCGCCCGGCAACTGGGGCCTCATGATCGCGCTCGGGCCCGGCTTCGCCGCCGAGGGCGCGCTCCTGCGCTGGTAGCATGGGCCTCCTGGCCCCGCTGCCGCGGGCCGAGCATGCTCTCGAACTGCTCGACGGGCCCGTCCCCCTCGACGATCTCCGCGAGAGCCTCGCCGACATCTCGCGGCTGAACGCGCTCTTCGGCGGACGGCTGGTGACGCTCGCCGCCGTTCGGCGGCTGCTCGCCCGGGTCCCCGCCGGGCGCCGGGTGACGGTGCTCGACGTGGGCACCGGCGGCGCCGACACCCCCCGGGCGCTGGTGCGCTGGGCGCGCCGGGCGGGCCGGCCGGTGCGCGTCTTCGCCCTGGATCGGGACCGGCCGACCCTCGAGGTGGCCCGCCACCTGGCGGTGGACTATCCGGAGATCGCGCTCATCCAGGCCGATGCCCTCTGGCTCCCATTACGGGCGGGGAGCGTGGACATCGTGATCTCCGGCCTGACGCTGCACCACCTGGAGGCCGACGCCGCCAGCGCCTGCCTGGCGGCCATGGACGAGGCGGCCCGCCTCGGCTTCGTGGTGAACGACCTCTTCCGGAGCCGGCTGGCCTACGGGCTCGTGTGGCTCGCCACCCGGCTGGTGACGCGGAGCCGGCTGGCCCGTTACGACGGGCCCCTTTCGGTCTTGCGGGCCTATACCCCCGACGAGGTGCGGGCGCTCTGCCAGAAGGCCGGGCTCTTCGACGTGGAGGTGCGGTGCTACCCGCAGTGGCTCCGGCAATGCGCCGTGAAACCGAAGCCGTGAGCGGTCCCGACGTCGTGGTGGTGGGCGCCGGCCCCGCCGGGAGTGCCGCCGCCATCCTGCTGGCCGAGCAGGGCTGGTCGGTGCTCCTCCTCGACAAGGCGGAGTTTCCCCGCCCGAAGATCTGTGGAGAGTACCTCTCGCCCGAGGCCGCGCGCGTGCTCGACCGTCTGGGCGTGCTCAAGGAGGTGGACGCGGCCGGCGCCCGGCCGCTCCGCGGGATGCGCATCATCGCGCCCGACGGCACGACGCTCGAGGGCTCGTATCCGACCACGGGGCGCTGGCGCGGGTACAGGGATCGTGCCCTGGCCCTCCCGCGCGAGACGCTGGACCGGATCCTCGTCGATCGGGCGCGGAGCCTGCCCATCGACGTCCGCGAGCGCCACCGGGTAACCGATGTCCTCCTGGAGGGCCGCCGGGTAGCCGGCATCACCGTGGAGGATCCCGCCGGCCACCCGTTCCAGGTTTGGAGCCGTCTGGTGGTGGCCGCCGACGGCCGGGCCTCCGTGGTGGCCCGCCGGCTCGGGCTCTTGCGGCCCCACCCGCTGCGGCGTATCGCGTTCATCCAGGATGTGGAAGGGCTGGAGGCGCCCGAGGACCGGGGCGAGATCTACGTGGATCCCCCAGACTACTCGATCCTGAATCCGATGGCGCCCGGCCTGGTGAACCTCGGCCTGGTGGTCCCGCTCGCTCACGCGGCCCCGCACCGGGGGCGGATGGCAGCCTTCTTCCGCACGCGTCTGAAGCAGCTCCGCCACCTGCCGGCGCGCCTCTCGGGGATGCGGCCCGCGGGGGAGCTGATGGTCCTGGGACCCCTGGCCTACCGGGTGCGCGACCCGCGTCGCGCCGGGGTCATGCTCGTGGGCGATGCCGCGGGCTTCTACGATCCGTTCACCGGCGAGGGGCTCTTCACGGCGCTGCGCTCCGCCGAGCTGGCGGCCGCGGTCGCCCACCAGGCGCTGGGGCGCGGGGACGTATCGGCCGCCGCCCTGGCGCCCTATCGCCGGGCCCGGCGTCGGGCCTTCACGGCCAAGGAGCGGGTGACCCGCGGTATCCAATTCGTCATTGCGCGGCGCCGGCTCGCCGACCTGGCCGCCCATGCCCTCGCCCGGCGTCCCGCCCTGCTGGACGCCCTGATGGGCGTGATTGGCGACTTCGTGCCCCCGGGCGAGCTGCTCCGTCCCTCCACCCTCCGCCGGCTCGTCTAGCCCGCATCATGCGCGAACGCAGGCCGCACCCTCACCCGGACGCTCTCCCTCTCCGAGGGAGTCCGAGGGAGAGGGCCAGGGTGAGGGCGAGCTAGCGTGTGGAACGCGCGTTCGTGAGTTAAGACGGGCCAGAGAGCCTCCAACGAGTTTCGCCGAGACCTCGCAGGACACCGGGCCACGAGCGGCAGGCGCTGGAGCCCGGCGAGACGAGGGCTGAGTGAGTTTGGCGAGGTTAGTCGTTGACCCGGCACTGGAGAGCGGGCCCGTTCCCGGGGCCTCGACAGGCTGTACGGAACCGCGCGCCGCGTGCTAGGATCGCCCCCGGTAGCGTAGCCCCGAAGCTCTCTTCCTGCCAAGGACGCGTGATGCGCCCCCGGGAACGGGAGCCGCTCACGACGGAGGAAGTCGAGCGTGGATCTCGAGGGTCAAAAACTGCCGGTCAACGGCCCGAGGATCGAGGCCCGAGGCAAGTTCTTCTTCACGGGCGAGGAGAAGCTGTTCCTTGACGGCGTTGTCTACGGGCCGTTCACCGCCGCCGGCGGTGGGGCGCAGTTCCCGGACCGAGAGAGCGTCGAGCGAGATCTCGCGCTGATGGAGGAGCTGGGGGCCAACAGCCTGCGAACGCTCGCCGTGCCCCCGCGCTGGCTCCTCGACCTCGCCGCCGTACGGGGCCTGCGACTCCTGGTGGGGATCCCCTGGGCCCAGCATCTCTGCTTTCTCGACTCCTCGGCCCTCACCGCGAGCATCCGGCGGGCCGTGGCCCAGGGGGTCGGCGCGTGCCGCGATCACCCGGCGGTGTGCGGCTACCTGATCGGCAGCGAGATCCCACCCGACATCGTCCGCTGGTACGGACCCATGCGCGTCCGCGCCTTCCTGGCCGAGCTGGCGGAGCTGGCGCGGGCGGTGGATCCCGCCGCGCTCGTGGGCTATGCCAACGGCCCCTCGACGGAGTACCTGGAGACGGAGTTCACCGACTTCCTGGCCTTCAACCTCCATCTTCGCGACGAGCAGGAGTTCCGCCGCTACCTCCCGCGCCTGCACGCCCTGGCCGGAGACCGGCCGCTCGTGCTCGCCGGATTCGGGGTGGACTCACGCCGCGAGGGAGCCAAAGGACAGGCCAAGATCCTCAACGCCCAGGTCCGCGCGCTCTTCGAGGCGGGGGCGGCGGGGGGCTTCATCTCGGCCTGGATCGACGGTGACCCGGCTGCAGTGGAGGATGGCGCCCCCTGGGGCTTTGGCCTGGTCGACGGCGACCGGCAGCCCAAGCCGGCCTTCTACGCGGCGCAGCGCTGGTACAACCCGCCGCTGCCGCCGGTCCTCAACGAGTACCCGCGGGTGTCCGTCGTGGTCTGCGCCCACAACGCCGAGCAGACCATCGAGGAGTGCCTGGGGTCCCTCGAGCGCCTCCAGTACCCCTACTACGAGGTTGTCGTCGTCAACGACGCCTCGACCGACCGCACGCCCGAGATTCTCCAGCGCTACGAGGGGATCCGCGTGATCCACCACGACGCGCGCCGGGGATGGGCCGAGGCGCGAAACGCGGGCGTCGTGGCCGCCAGCGGGGAGATCGTGGCCTTCACCGGCGGCGACTGCGCCGTCGACCCTGACTGGCTGACCTTCCTGGTGGCGAGCTTTCTGTCCTCGGGCCGGGTGGCAGTGGGGGGGCTCACGCTGGCGTCCCGCGACAGCTCGCTGGTGGCCGCCTGCGTGGCAGCCGCTCCCGGTCGGCACGTCCCGGTGCTCGTCAACGACGAGGAGGCGGAGCACCTCACCGATCGCAACATGGCGATCCGGCGGGACGCGCTCGAGGACATCCGGGGCTTCGATCCCCTCTTCGAGACCGCCGGCGACGACGTGGACGCCTGCTGGAGGATCCAGGACAAGGGTTATAGCGTCGGGTTCAGCCCCGCGGCAGTCGTCTGGCGCCATCCCTCGGGCACGGTGGGCGGCTATCTCCTGGAGCAGCGGGACCATGGCAAGGCGGAGGCGCTGCTCTACTTCGAGCACCCGCAACGGTTCGGCGTCCTGGCTGGGTCGGCATGGCCCGGGAGCCACGGCCGCCTGTCCCTCCAGGGTTCGCGCCCGCGTCTGGCCGGGCGGTCCGAGCGGTCGGGCGGAGGCGCGGTCCGCCATTCCGATCGGTCGCTGGCCTCCTTCCTCGCCGACCTGCCGCTCTCACTCGAGTGGAACGCGGTGGCGGTCCTCGCGCTCCTCTCCAGTCTCGCCCGGTGGCGGTACCTGTGGGCGGCCGCCCTCCCCCTCGTGCTGTCCTGGGGCTGCGCGCTGGCCCGCGCGCTCCGGACCCGGGTCGACCGGCCCCGGATGGGCGTCAAGGCGCGGCTCCTCATCGCCCTCCTGACCTACCTCGGACCGCTGGCCCGCGGGGTGGAGCGCTACCGCTGGCGGCTGCGGGGGCTCATGTCGGCCGAGCCCGCGGTGCTCGAGCGGTCGCCCCGCCCGTTGCCGATCACCTGGCGGGAGCGCGCCTTCTCGGTGTCGTACTGGGCCGGGGCCGACCTGGGGATAGAGCACGTGGTCAAGGGCGTGGCCGACCTCCTCCTGGGGCGCAAGTACTTCGTGGCCGTCGACCAGGGATGGAGCGACTGCGACATGGAGGTGCACGGAGGCATCTGGTCGAAGGCGCGGATCAAGGTGTGCGCCGAGCACCACGGGGGCGACAAGTGCGCGTTCCGGATCAAGTGCGCGCTGAAGCTGTCCCGGCTCGCCGCCGGGCTGATCCCGGCCTGCCTGGCGCTGGGCGTCGTGAGCGCGATGCTCAAGATGCCGGTCCTCGCCGCCGGCGCCGTGGCCGCGACGGTGGTCGGAGGCTTCGCCACGTTTCGCGAGGGGATCCGGCTCGGGCGGGTGCTCCACGCCATGCTGCACGGCTTCGCGCGCCGGACCCGCCTGGGCCAGGCGGCGCAGGCGCACCGGGATCCGCTGGCGACCCGGGATCCGCTGGCGACCCGGTGACCGGTTGAGCCGGCGCCGCGCGAGAGGGCTGCTTCTCGCGCCGGCGGCGCTGGCGCGCCAACCACGCGAAACTCGCTGGAGGCCCACGAGCCCGGACAAATTCACGACCTCGGGCAACCGGGCATGCGGCGACAGGACCCTGAATGATAATGCGAGCTAGCGGGGTCGGGCGCCGGCCTCCGACTGGAGCAGCGGCACATTGGCCTCCCGGAGGGGCCTCACGATCCGGTCACGGATCCACTTGGCGT
>Ga0302046_10006102_pt1 | contig 10543 bp, 7 predicted proteins | sample RVTome_11_FD_200261 | JGI IMG/M metagenome (GOLD analysis project Ga0302046, IMG submission 200261) | Soil microbial communities from uranium-contaminated site in the Upper Colorado River Basin, Wyoming, United States - RVT147D111 (version 2) ... | reverse complement strand
TTCCGCCGCTTGCAGTGGGCGGTCTCCTCACCCTGGTTCTGGTCCGGGCCGATCTCTACCCGGCGCTCCCGGGCACCTGGCTCCTGCTCTATGGCACGGGCGTCGTCACCGGCGGGGCCTTCTCGGTCCGGGTGGTCCCGATCATGGGTCTGTGCTTCATGACCTTCGGTGCCGTGGCGCTGCTGGCCCCGCCGGCCTGGGGTGCCTGGCTGATGGCAGCGGGCTTCGGCGGACTGCACATCATCTTTGGCCTCATCATCGCAAGGAGGTATGGTGGCTAAGTCCAACCTGGCCTCGGTGCGCCCGGAAGGGGGCAAGAGGTCGCAGCGTCTCAAGGGAATTCAGGGCGACGGAGCCCAGGCGCCCCTCGAGCTCGACCGCCTCATTCACGAGCGGATGCGGCTGGCCATCGTCAGCGCGCTCGCCGTGAACCGAAGCCTGAGCTTCAATGAGCTGAAGCGCTTGCTCGACACCACCGACGGCAATCTCAGCGTTCACGCCCGCAGGCTGGAGGATGCCGGGTATGTCATCTGTACCAAGTCCTTTGAAGGCCGGGTGCCGCGAACCGAGTACCGGTTGAGCTCAGTCGGTCGGCTCGCCCTGGAACGCTATCTGGATCACATGGAAGCGCTGATTCACAGCACTCGGGAACGCTGAGCGACGTTTTTTTTGGAGCTCCACTTTATGACGCAAAGACCTTCAGCCACACCAAGACCTCCCGGGCATCACGTCGGCATCATCATGGACGGGAACGGCCGCTGGGCGGCGCAACGCGGCCTCTCCCGGGCAGCCGGTCACCGGGCCGGCGCCGATGCCGTCCGGCGGGTGGTGGAAGCTGCGCCTGAGGCGGGAATCGGAGTCCTGACCCTTTTCGCTTTTTCCTCCGACAACTGGCGCCGCCCCGCCACCGAGGTCGCATGGCTGATGCGCCTGTTTCAGGACTACCTGCGCGTGGAGACGGCCCGTTGTGTCGCGAACGGCGTGCGACTCGAGATCATCGGCCGCCGCGACCGGCTGGGAGCGGATCTACTGCGTGCCGTCGAGGCCGCCGAGGTCGCTACCAGTGGGGGGGCGCGGCTGTGGCTTCGGGTGGCGGTGGACTACTCCTCGCGCGATGCGATTCTCCGGGCCGCCCAGTGCCTGCGGTCCGGCGCCACCTCACGCGAATCGTTCGGCCGGCTGATCGGGATCGTGGACCACGGATCGCCGGTACCGGAGCTCGACCTGCTGATCCGCACCGGCGGGGAGCGGCGCCTCAGTGATTTCCTGCTCTGGGAAGCGGCCTACGCCGAGCTGTACTTCACCCCCGTGATGTGGCCCGACTTCGGCCCGGACGAGCTCCGGGCTGCGGTGCGGGACTTCGCGGGACGGGAGCGGCGGTTTGGTGGGGTGCCTGGGGTGGCGGCTGGATGAGTGGATGTAGATGTCTAAAGTCTAAAGTCTAGGGTCAAGGGTCTAGGGCGTAAACCCGACTTGACCCTGGACTCTCGACTCTAGACTTTCCTTCCCCGACGCTCCACCTTCGACCCATGCCTACCCAACGACTCGCTCTGCTGCCCGCCCTTCTCCTGCTCGCCTGTCAGCCGGGCGGTGCGCGTTCAGCCGGCAATCCCGAGGTTCAGCGTTACCTGGCCGATTACGCCAAGGAATATCAGCGGCTGAATCACGCCAGCGCCCTGGCGGAGTGGGAATCCAACACCCGCATCGTCGAGGGTGACTCGTCCAACGCGATCCGAACCCGACGCGCGAACGAGGCGCTGGCGCGATTCGTCGGAAGCAATGAGAACATCGCCAGGATCCGGGGGTTCCTGGTGGACCGGAAGCGCCTCAGCCCGCTTCAGGCCCGCGAGCTGGAGGTGATGCTCTACCTTGCCGCGGAAAAACCGGAGACCGCGGGCGAAGCCGTGACCAAACGCATTGCCGCGGAGGCGGCGCAGAGCGAGAAGCTCCATGGCTTCCACTTCACCCTGAGTGGGAAGCCGATCACCCCGAACGCGATCGACGACTCGCTGCGCACCGGCCGCAGGCTGCCCCAGCGGCTCGCGGTCTGGCAGGCATCGAAGGAGGTGGGGCCGGCTCTCAAGCCGGGGATCCTCCAGCTCCGTGATCTGCGCAACCGTGTGGTCCAGTCCCTGGGCTACCCAGATTACTTCAGCTACCAGGTGTCCGACTACGGGATGAGCACCGACGAGATGCTCCGGCTCAACGACGATCTCGTCCGTGAGCTGCGGCCGCTCTACCGTGAGCTCCATACCTGGGCCCGTCATGAGCTCGCCAAGCGATACGGAGTCGCGGTTCCCGACCAGCTCCCGGCGCACTGGCTACCCAATCGCTGGGGGCAGGACTGGAGTGGGCTGGTGGAGGTGAAGGGGCTGGACGTGAACGCCGCACTGGCCCGGCGGTCGGCCGAGTGGGTGGTACGGCAGGGGGAGGAGTTCTACCGGAGCCTGGGCTTCGACTCGCTTCCGGCCAGCTTCTGGACCAAGTCGTCGCTCTATCCCCTGCCGGCAGACGCGCCCTTCAAGAAGAACACCCACGCGTCCGCGTGGCACATGGACCTGGACCGCGATGTGCGCTCGCTCATGAGCGTCCAGCCGAACCGCGACTGGTACGAGACCGCCCACCACGAGCTGGGCCACGTCTACTACTACATGAGCTACAGCCGGCCCGAGGTGCCCCTGGTTCTGAGAATGGGTGCCAACCGGGCGTACCACGAGGGCATCGGCTCGATGATCGGGCTGGCCTCGCTGCAGCGGCGGTTCCTCGCCGGTCGAGGCCTGGCGCCGGAGGATGCGAAGGTGGACAGCATGGCTCAGCTGCTCCAGGAGGCGCTGTCGTACGTGGTGTTCATCCCGTTCGCCGCCGGCACCATGACCCGGTTCGAGCACGCGCTGTACTCCGAGAACCTCCCGGCCGATCGCTTCAACGCGGCCTGGTGGGACCTCACCCGCAAATACCAGGGAATCGTTCCCCCGTCGCCCCGAGACGAGCGCTGGGCCGACGGTCTCACCAAGACCCATATCAACGACGACCCTGCGCAGTACTACGACTACGCTCTCTCCTATGCCCTCCTCTTTCAGCTGCACGACCACATCGCCCGCGAGATCCTGAAACAGGATCCTCACGACACCGACTACTACGGCAATCGGCAGGTCGGCGATTTTCTCCGGCGCCTGATGGCTCCGGGCGCCAGCCATCCCTGGCGGGAGACGCTCCGGGAAACCACCGGACGGGAGCTCGACGGCAAGGCGATGGCCGAGTACTTCGAGCCGCTCCACCAGTGGCTCCAGCAGGAGAACCGCGGCCGCAAGGCGACCCTCCCGGATCTCTGAGCGGGCTCGCTGGCGCACTGCCGCGATCGCAATGACGCCTAACTCCGCACGAGCCTTTGCCACGGGTGAACACGGATCAAAAAGCACGGATCGCTCCTCGGCCCGAGGCGCGCCCCGTTCGCGCCACGCAGTACAAGAGTTTGTGGTCAACAGCACACCAACGTAGTTACGGCGTCCCTGATCGGGACTCAGTCCGTGTGCCGTTGAACAGAAGATTGTTGTGCCCGTTCGCGGCGCAGGACGGTTTCGGCACGGCGGGGCAATCCGTGCTGTCGGATCCGTGTCATCTGTGGCTGCTTTTTAAGCAGGCTCGCGAGCCCGGGAACCTTTCCCCGAAGCCCGGCATTGCAGGGTCGGGGGCCGGACCAGAACCGAATGACGGACCACCGTCGGGAGGGGCTCGTGACTGGAGCGGAGGCCGATCGGCTGGCGGAGGACGCGCGCCGGGTCAAGAACTGGAAACGGTGGGGTCCGTACCTGGCCGAGCGGCAGTGGGGAACGGTGCGGGAGGATTATTCGGCCGGCGGCAACGTCTGGGACTACTTCACTCACGACCATGCCCGAAGCCGCGCCTACCGCTGGGGGGAAGACGGCCTCCTCGGCATCTGCGACCGGCAGGGCAGGCTCTGCTTTGCCCTTGCTCTCTGGAATGAGCGCGACCCGATACTGAAGGAGCGCCTGTTCGGACTCACCGGTCCGGAAGGGAATCACGGCGAGGACGTGAAGGAGCAGTACTTCTACCTCGACTCCACTCCTACCCACTCATACCTCAAAGCCCTCTACAAGTATCCCCAATCCGAGTTCCCCTACCAGCGCCTGGTTGAGGAGAATCGCAGCCGGGGCAAGAGCGATCCCGAGCTCGAGCTGATCGACACCGGCGTCTTCGACGAGAACCGGTACTTCGACGTGTTCGCGGAATACGCCAAGGCCGGTCCCGACGACATCGCCATACGGATCACCGTCGCCAACCGGGGACCGGCGACTGCCACCCTGCACCTCCTTCCGACCCTCTGGTTTCGGAACACCTGGAGCTGGGGTCGCGAGGGCGAGGGGTACTCGAGTAAGCCTTCGCTCCGGCGCAGCGGATCCGCCGGCCTGATGGCCGATCACGCCGAGCTGGGCCGCTTCGAGCTCGAGGCCGAGGCGACCGGGCATGCTCCTGCTCCGGAGCTTCTGTTTACCGAGAACGAGACCAATGTCGCCAGGCTCTTCGGCTCGCCGAACGGCCAGCCGTATGTCAAGGACGCCTTTCACCGGGCCGTAATCGAGGGCGAGAGCGGCGCGGTGAACCCAGCTGGCGAGGGCACCAAGGCCGCCGTGCACTACGTGCTTCAGGTGCCCGCGGGTGATGAGCGAGTGGTGCGACTGCGTCTTCGCGCGGCGAACGGAGGAGCCCCGCCGTTCGGCGCCGGGTTCGATCGGATCTTCCGGCAACGCATCGAGGAGGCCGATGCCTTTTACGCCGCCCGTCTGCCGGACGCCACCACCGAGGACGAACGGCGGGTGCTGCGGCAGGGGTACGCCGGTCTGCTCTGGAGCAAGCAGTTCTACCACTACATCAACGAGCACTGGCTGGAGGGCGATCCCGCGCAACCCGAGCCCCCCGCGGGACGAAGCGAAGGCCGCAACGCCGATTGGCCCCACGTGTTCAATCGCGACGTCATCTCCATGCCGGACAAATGGGAGTATCCCTGGTTCGCCGCCTGGGACCTGGCCTTCCACATGATCCCGTTTGCCCGGATCGATCCCCACTTTGCCAAGGAGCAGCTCCTGCTGCTGCTGCGCGAGTGGTACATGCATCCCAACGGGCAAATCCCGGCCTACGAGTTCGCTTTCTCCGATGTGAACCCACCGGTACACGCCTGGGCCTGTTGGCGGGTCTACAAGATGACCGGCCCGAAAGGCCAGCGGGACCGGGTGTTCCTGGAGCGGGCATTCCACAAGCTGCTGCTCAACTTCACCTGGTGGGTGAACCGCAAGGACCCCGACGGGAGGAATCTCTTTGCCGGTGGCTTCCTCGGGCTCGACAACATCGGCGTCTTCGATCGGTCGCGGCCGCTCCCCACCGGGGGCCATCTGGAGCAGGCCGACGGCACCGCGTGGATGGCGTTCTACTGCAATACCATGCTGTCCATGGCGCTGGAGCTGGCGAGCGAGGACCCTGCCTACGAGGACGTGGCCTCGAAATTCTTCGAGCACTTCATCGCCATCGCCGATGCCATCAACACGCTCGGGGGCACCGGTCTCTGGTCCGAGGAAGAGGGATTCTACTACGACCAGCTCCATGCGGACGGCATGCACACCCCGCTCCGGATCCGCTCGCTGGTCGGCGCCATGCCGCTCATTGCGGTGGAGGTGCTGGAGGAGAGCAAGTTTGCCCATCTGGAAGGATTCAAGCGGCGGCTGAACTGGTTTCTCAACAACCGGCAGGACGTGGCTCGTCAGATCGCCTGCATGCTTCCACGGGACAAGGGTGGCAGCGTGCAACGGCTGCTCGCGATTCCGTCGCGAGAGCGGCTGGAGCGGGTGCTGAGGTATCTGCTCGATGAGAGCGAATTCCTCTCTCCCTACGGCATCCGCTCCGTCTCGCGGGTGCACCGGGACCGGCCGTACGAGATCGACGTCAATGGAACCGTTCACCGGGTGGACTACGATCCGGGGGAGTCCAGCACCGGGCTCTTCGGCGGCAACTCGAATTGGCGCGGTCCGGTATGGTTCCCGCTCAACTACCTGCTGCTCGAGGCACTCGAGCGTTTCCATCACTTCTACGGAGCCGATCTCCGGGTGGAATGCCCGGTGAGCTCGGGGCGGATGCTGAACTTGCAGGAGGTGGCGCGCGAGATCGGCGCCCGTCTAGCCGGAATCTTCCTGGCCGATTCCTCTGGACGGCGGCCCTGCCACGGTGGGGACCCGCGTTTCGCTGCCGATCCGCACTGGAACGAGCTGGTGCTGTTCCACGAATACTTCCATGGCGACACCGGTCGCGGCGTGGGCGCCAGCCACCAGACCGGTTGGACCGCCCTGGTGGTCCGCTGCATCGAGGACCTGGCCCGCAGCAGGCCATCATCCCCTTCCGCCACGGCGCGTCCCTCCAGCTCGCGCCGGCTGGCCACGAGCCGGAAATGATCCAACGCCTCCCGATCGACGACTCCACTGAGTGGCTCGAGCCCGATGGGCTCGGAGGCTTTGCCTCCGGCACCAGTGGCGGTGTTCGCACCCGCCGGTACCACGCGCTCCTGCTGACCGCAACGACGCCACCAACCGGACGCATGATCCTGGTGAACGGTCTGGATGCCTGGATTGAAAACGGTGAGCGGTCAGCAGTAGGCGGTGAGCGGGAGTTCTTGAGTCGACAGCGCTATGCCCCGGGACTGGTGGTACCGGCCGATGCCGCGACCATCGAGTCGTTCGCCGCCGATCCCTGGCCTACCTGGGTCTATCGCCTGGGCGATGGCACCCGGATCGAGCAGGAGATCTTCGTGCCGCACGTGCTGCCGGCCGTAGCGATCCGGTGGCGCCTCCTCGGAGCTCCCTCGGAGACGAGGCTGGCGGTGCGGCCGTTCCTCTCCGGTCGCGACCTGCATGCGCTACATCATGCCAACACGGTGTTTCGCTTCGAGGCCGAGGTCGGCGGCGAGCAGGTGGACTGGACGCCCTACGAGGGGGTGCCCGGCGTGCGGGCGCTTTCCAATGGTGTGTACCGGGCCGAACCGGAGTGGTATCGGAATTTCCTCTACGCGGAGGAGCAGGCGCGTGGCCTCGACTACGAGGAGGATCTCGCAGCGCCGGGCGTCTTCCGTTGGGATCTCGGTACTCGCGACGCGCTGCTGATCCTCAGTGTGCGGGGGACCCTCCCTCCGGGTACCGCGGCCGATACCTACACCCGGATGAGCCGCATGGAGCGGGGCAGGCGGAGCCGCTTCGCCTCTCCGCTCCATCGGGCCGGCGACGCGTATCTGGTACGCCGGGAGCCCGGCAAGACGGTAGCGGCGGGGTACCCCTGGTTCACCGACTGGGGCCGAGACACCTTCATCGCGCTTCGCGGGCTCTGCCTGGCCACCGGGCGCCTGGTAGAAGCGCGATCGATCCTGCTGGAGTGGGCGGGCCACGTCTCCGAGGGCATGCTGCCGAACCGCTTCGTGGACCAGGGCGACGCACCGGAGTACAACTCGGTGGATGCTTCCCTCTGGTACATCGTGGCGGCGAATGACTACCTGCGTGCACTCGAGGCCAGGGGCCGAAAGCTACCGACGGCCGATCGGCGCGCGCTGGGCAGCGCCATCACCGCCATCCTCGCCGGATACAGCCGCGGCACGCGTTATGGAATCGGGCTCGACGGCGATGGACTCCTGGCCGCCGGTCAGGCCGGAGTCCAGCTCACCTGGATGGACGCTAAGGTCGGTGACTGGGTGGTGACCCCGCGCATCGGCAAGCCGGTGGAGATCCAGGCGCTCTGGCTGAATGCCCTGCGCATTGCCGAAGAGTTTACCTCGGACTACGGCCGGATTCTCGAGAGCGGCCTGGAATCGTTCCCGGCTCGCTTCTGGAATCAGGCGCGAGGCTTCCTCTTCGATGTAGTGGACGTGGATCACCAGCCGGGCACGGCGGATCCATCGCTCCGCCCCAACCAGATTCTTGCGGTGGGAGGGCTGCCCTATCCAGTGCTCGGCGGCGAGCTGGCCAAAGCCGTAGTGAATGTGGTCGAGTCACGCCTCTGGACTCCTCTCGGGCTTCGCACTCTTGCCGCAGATGACCCGCAGTACACCCCGCGGTACGAGGGCGGCGTCCTGTCACGTGATGGGGCCTACCATCAGGGGACCGTCTGGCCCTGGCTCCTGGGACCATTCGTGGAGGCCTGGGTGCGGGTGCGCGGCGGTGGGAGCGACGTACGGCTCGAGGCCCGCAGACGCTTTCTGGCCCCATTGGTTGAGCATCTGGCCCAGGCCGGCGTGGGTCACATCTCCGAGATCGCCGATGCCGATCCACCGCATACGCCACGCGGCTGCCCCTTCCAGGCCTGGTCCGTAGGCGAGGCGCTTCGGCTGGATCTCGCCGTGCTCGCCAACGATCTGGCGCGGCCCAGCACACGGGTGAGACCGGCCCATGTCGCCGCCCGCTGAAGTCGCCACGACGGCTCTTTGGCGGCGGCACTGGCCCGAGTACGGAATGGAGGCTGCGCTGCTCGGCATCTTCATGCTGTCTGCCTGCCTCTTTGCCACCCTGCTGTTCTATCCCGGATCGCCGGTCGCCGCTCTCATTCCGGACCCGTTTCTCCGGCGAGTAATCATGGGGATCGCCATGGGATCCACCGCCGTGGCGCTGAACTATTCCGCCTGGGGCAAACAATCCGGCGCTCACTACAATCCGGCGGTAACACTCGCCTTTACCCGGTTGGGGAAGATCGCTCCTTGGGATGCCGCGGCTTACGTCGGCGCGCAGTTCGCTGGGGCCGTGGCCGGCGTATTCGCCGCAACCATCATCGTGGGCAGCATGCTGGCTCACTCGGAGGTGCACTACGCCGCCACCCGTCCTGGTGCAGCCGGCGTGCCCGCCGCCTTTGCCGCGGAAGCCGTGATCTCGTTCATCCTGATGATTGTTGTGCTGACCGCGTTGGATCGGATGAACCTGGCCCGATTCACCGGCCTGTTCGCCGGGTTGCTGGTCGCCGCTTTCATCACTATCGAGGCGCCGCTGTCGGGGATGAGCATGAACCCGGCCCGAACTGTCGGCTCGGCCTGGTGGGCGCAGGACTGGACTGCGCTGTGGCTGTACTTTACCGCTCCCCCACTCGGCATGCTCGCGGCCGCGGAAGTCTTCCTGCGGCTTCGGCGCTCCCCGGGCTTCTGCGCCAAGCTGCATCACCAGAACAACAAGCGCTGCATCTTCTGTGAGTACCAGGGACGGGGAACGACAAACGTGAGCGGGACTAGAACAGGCGTGAGCGGGACAAGAACAGGCGTGAGCGGGACAAGGACAGACGTGAGTGGTGAGCGGCGAGAGCGTGAAGCGGTAAGAGCAGCATTGTCAGGGAGAAATCTACTCCGCGGGTTCTCGAGACTCGCTGGGGAGATTCCTCTCGGAGCCTGCCCTGAGCGCAGTCGAAGGGCTCGGAATGACAGACTTTATACACCTCCAATCCATCCCGCTTACCGCTCACGCTTGTCCTTGCCCCGCTCACGCCGTTGTTTGTAGAGGGAACCTTTCCCCGTACGCCCGCATTATACCGGCGACACCAAATCCCAAACATCGGACCAGTTCGTAAGGAGACCGCAGTATGAGACGCCGTAACTGGATCGTTGGGCTCGTCGTCCTGGGCGCCATCGGCTGGTACCTGTTCCGCCCGGAGCTGCTGTTCGTCAACAAGCGGGTGAACGAGTCGCTGACGGCACAGGCCCCCGCCCAGGCGGCCGGCAGCGATGCGGTGCCGGTGGCGGTGCTGGCCGGTTCCTTCCACTCGGTGGCTCACGAAACCAAGGGCAGGGCGACTGTGCATCGGCTTTCCGATGACACGAGGGTGCTCCGCTTGACCGAGTTCGCCACCTCCAATGGCCCGGATGTCCGCGTCTATCTCGTCGCCGCAGCCGACGCGGCCGACGACGCGACGGTCAAGCAGGCGGGCTTCGTGGAGCTGGGAAAGCTCAAGGGCAACCAGGGCGACCAGAACTACGCCATTCCCTCGGATCTCGATCTGGATAAGTATCGCGCCGTCACCATCTGGTGCCGCCGGTTCGGGGTCAACTTCGGCACTGCGCCACTCACCCTAGCTTCACGATCAGGAGCCTGACCATGTCGTTCACACGCACACTCTCGATCTCGTTGTCTCTCGCGGCTCTACTGGGCCCCACTCGACTGGCCGCTCAGTACCAGCAGCCTTGGGTGGGCCAGGGAATCTCCTCCGGGCAAAGCACGGGCCGGGATCAGGTGCTCGTGGCTCAAAGGTCGACCGCCCCGGCTCCGGCGATCCGGCGTGACGCTCCCCAGGCGGCAGCAGTCGCCGCCACCGCGTTCACCATCCGAGTCGAGAACATCTCGCAGGGCGAGGCGCTCAAGCTCTCCAACGGCAAGTCCGCTCCATTCGTCTCCGCGCCGGTTCTCTGGGTGGTCCACACCGGAAGCGCCAATCCCATCTTCACGGGTGGTGAGCGGGATCCGGGGATCGGACTCGAACTGCTGGCCGAGACCGGCAATCCCACCGATCTGGTCAAGTCGCT
>Ga0302046_10006101_pt1 | contig 10544 bp, 12 predicted proteins | sample RVTome_11_FD_200261 | JGI IMG/M metagenome (GOLD analysis project Ga0302046, IMG submission 200261) | Soil microbial communities from uranium-contaminated site in the Upper Colorado River Basin, Wyoming, United States - RVT147D111 (version 2) ... | reverse complement strand
ACCCTGATCTGGCTCACCGAGACCAGGCCGTCGAACAGGAACCAGCTCTTCAGGTGGGTATCGACCGCCTGCACGTCGGCGCCGAACAGTTCGTTCATGAGCTGCTGCAGCAGGATCGACATGCCGAAGGTCGCCAGCAGGGAGGTGAAGAGGTCGCGGTCGACGATACGGAAGATCACCAGCTTGTAGAGCAGATAGCCGATCACCAGCAGCGCCAGGGCGGCGGCCGGGATGCCGAGGAACGGCCAGAGTCCGGCCTTGGCGACGAAGAAGGCGACGTAGCCGCCGAGGATGACGAACTCGCCCTGGACCACGTTGATGATGTTCATGACGCCCCAGACCAGGGCCATGCCATAGGCGGCAAGCGCGAAGATCGCCCCTACCAGGATGCCGTCGACCACCAGCTGCACCGCCAGCGGCGGCGCATGGTACAGCAGAAGCAGATTATCCATCGCTGCTAAGCGCCATGGTCCGTGTTACTCCGGCCTTGCCTGTTCCTGCCCGCCGCAGACGCGTTCCCCATCCTCCAACAGGTTCAGGATGAGGAACAGGCAGCCCCGCAACCTCACCCTGAGCTTGTCGAAGGGTGAGGTTGCGTTGCGCAAGGACTAGAAGGCCGTCTCGGCCCTGGACTTACGAGCCGTCCCGCTCGGACCACTTGGGCATGGGATGGATCAGCTTGGTGTCGGCCCACTTGGCCGGCGCCACCACCTTGTACTGCCCGTTCTGCACCTGCCACAGCACCATCGGCTTGGCGACGTTCTTGCCGGTGTCGTCGAACTTGATGGGGCCGTAGAAGGTCATCATGTCGGTCCCCGCGATGGCGTCGCGCAGCACCTGCTTGTCGGTGCTGCCGGCGCGCTGGAAGGCATCGACGAAGGCCAGCACCGCGGCCGTCGACTCGGCCGCCTGGTAGGGCGGGTCGTAGTCGAAGCGCTTCTTGAAGTCGGCCGCATAGTCGCTGGCCGAACCGAACCAGTCGTCGCGGTAGGTCAGCGTCGGGTCCCACTGGGTCGCGCAGAGCGCGTATTCCGCCTGCTTGCCGAACTTGCCGATGATGTCCGCCGAATCGCAGTGGGTGATGGCCAGCATCGGGACGTCGACCTGCATCTCGGCCATCTGGCGAATCGCCAGCGGTGCGCCCTTGGCATGGGCCGAAACGACCAGCACGTCGGGCTTGAGCGCCTTGACCTTGGTCAGGGTGGCCGACATGTCGTTCAGCTCCGGCGGCAGCTTGTCGTCGATCACCACCTTCATGCCGTACTTCTCGGCGTCCTCGACCACGCCGTCGCGCACGTCCTGGCTGAAGGGATCGTTCTCGATGGCGATTGCGATCTTCAGCTCCGAGGGATCACGCCCGGCTTCCTTGGCCTTCTCGGCCGCCAGGTTGATCGCCTCCCGCAGATAGTAGTCGGAGGTCGAGAGCACCGCGAAAAGATACTTGTAGCCCTGGCTGAAGAGCGCGCGCGAGGCGCCGTTGCCCTCGACCATGGGGATCTGGAATTTCTCGGTGACGGGCGCGATCGCCTTGGTCAGGCCCGAGGAGTAGGGGCCCAGCATATATTGTACGCCGTCCTGGCTGATCAGGCGCTCGGCAAGCTGGGCACCGCGCGCCGGGGTCGATTCGTCGTCGTAGTAGATGACCTTCAGCTTATAGGCCTTGTCGCCGACCTTGACGCCGCCCATCTCGTTGATCCGCTCGACCGCCAGGTCGTAGCCGTCCTGGGTGTTCTTGCCGTTGGTCGAGTACTTGCCGGTGATCGAGACCGCGGCGCCGAGCACGATAGTGTCGCCCTCGACCTTGGCCGAGGCGCCGCCCGCGAGCGCGAGGCTCGCCGCCACGACGCCGGTGGTCGCTAAAACCCGTAGTTGTACTGTCATTCGCTTGTCCTCCCGTCGATCGTTTCGATCGCTGTTCAAGGGCGCCGGCCCTCGCTGGCCGGTCTTTGTCGCTAGGCCAATGATATCGCGCAGGCTCCCAGGCGCAAGCCCGGTTGAAGGGGCCCCGAACCGCGGCCCGCTGCCGGTTGTGCGATCGGCGGGGAATCCGGCCTAGGGCCTGGCCGTCACGCCGCCGTCGACGATCAGCTCGGTGCCGGTGATGAAGGCGGCCTGGTCCGACAGCAGGAAGAGGCAGGCGTTGGCCTGGTCCTGCGGCGTGCCGAGGCGGCCGAGCGGCACATGCGCCGCGACCCGGGCCTGCAGCTCGGGCTTGCCCTGCCAGCGCTCCTGCATGGGCGAGAGCACCGGGCCCGGCAGGATCACGTTGGAGCGGATGCCGTCGGCGGCGAACTGGATGGCGATCGACTTGGAGAGCCGGATGATGGCGGCCTTGGCGGCGCCGTAGGCGTCCTGCGGCTTGTCGTCGCCGCGCAGCGCGTCGATCGAGGAGAAGTGCACCATGGCGCCGCCGCCGGCCCGCTTCATCTCGGGGATGGCGTGGCGCGCGGTCAGCACGAAGGACTTGAGGTTGATCGCCATGACCTGGTCCCAGACCGCCAGGTCCATATCGAGCAGCGACTGGTCGCGGCCGAACCACAGCACGCCGGTGGCGTTGACCAGGTAATCGAGGCGGCCGAAGCGGGCCACGCTCTCGGCGATGCCGCCCCGGACCGTGGCCTCGTCGGTCAGGTCGCTCCGCAGGTAGAGATGCTCGCCCGGCCCCGCCGCGATCTCGGCCGGTCGCGGCTTGACGTCGGCCAGGGCGACCCGGGCGCCAGCCAGGATCAGATTGTTGGCAATCGCGAGCCCCATGCCGCCGCCAGCCCCGGCGACGAAGGCAACCTTTCCCTCGAAGCTCATGTGCCCCTCTTGTTGTCGGTTGCGCCCTTCGGCCTCAGAGATAGCTGAACAGCAGAATCACGCCGAAGATCAGCGTGACGCAGGCCACCGTGGCGCCGGTGGTCCAGGTCCGCGCCATGACGCCGTCCGGACCGTGGTGGCGGAACAGCACCACCAGCAGGCGATCGAGGCGCAGCCGCACGCTGCGGCGCAGCTCGTGGTCGACCGGCTGGAAGGTGGCGCGCAGCCAGCCCGCCGCGCGCGGCAGCGCCTTGCGGTAGCTCCACTCGGCGTCGATGTTGACCGACGGCAGCTCCGGCGGATAGAGCCCGCTCAGCTTGAGCCAGGCGAAGGCGGCGGCCGAGAAGAACAGGAGCTGGCACTGCGTCAGCACGTGGGCTGCCGTATAGGGCGCGTAGTGCACCGGGTAGGGCAGCAGGCTGTAGAGCAGCCAGGGATAGCTGCCGTTGAAGATGCAGAGGGCGGCGGCCAGGCCCATGGCCACCAGCATGTTGAGCGGTGCCTCCTTGACGCGGATTCCCGAATCGTGGGCGAAGAAGGCGAAGAAGGGGATCTTGATGCCGGCATGGTGGAACACGCCGGCCGAGGCGAAGAGCAGCGCCAGCCAGACGATGGGATGGCCTTCCTCGAGCGCCGCAACCATGACCATCGACTTGGAGACGAAGCCGGAGAACAGCGGGAAGGCCGAGATCGAGGCGGCGCCGACGATGCAGAAGCCGGTGGTCCAGGGCATCGACTTGTAGAGCCCGCCTAGCTCCGAGCCGTTGATCTTGCCGGTACGGAACAGCACCGCGCCCATCGACATCATCAGCAGGCCCTTGAAGATCACGTCGTTGAAGGCGTGCGACACGGCGCCGTTGATCGCCAGCTCGGTGCCGAGGCCGATACCGCAGACCATGAAGCCGATCTGGTTGATCATGGAGTAGGCCAGCACCCGGCGCAGGTCGTTCTCGATCACGGCGTAGAAGATCGGGAACATGGTCATGGTGGCGCCGATGTAGACCAGGAGCTCGACCCCCGGGAACATGCGCGCCAGGGCATAGACCGCGACCTTGGTGGTGAAGGCGCTGAGGAACACGGCGCCGGTCGGGGTCGCCTCGGGATAGGCGTCGGTCAGCCAGTTGTGCAGCAGCGGGAAGGCGCACTTGATGCCGAGCGCCAGGAAGATCAACCAGCCGCCGAGGCCGGTCAGGCCGATGAAGCCGACGTCGAGCGTGCCGCCCTCGTGCAGATGCACCAGCACACCGGCCAGCAGGATCAGGCCCGAGAGCACCTGGATCAGCAGATAGCGCATGGCGGAGCGGGTCGCCCGCTCGCTGCGCCGCGCCAGGATCAGGAACACCGAGGAGATCGCCAGCATCTCCCAGAAGACGAAGAGGCTGATCAGGTCGCCGGCATAGACGGCGCCCAGCGCGCTGCCGGCGTAGGCCATGCCGGCCACGTGCTGCATGGTGTCGCGCAGGTGCAGCGAGAAGATCACGCCAAGGAAGGCCGCCAGGTGAAAGAGATAGCCGAACAGCATGGAAAGCTTGTCGGCCCGGACCAGCGTCATCTCGTAGCCGAGCAGCGCGCTTGCTGCGCTGTCGCCCATCGGCAGGGCGAAAAGGTTGATCGCGCCTACGATGGGCGTCACCAGCAGCACGACGAGCTGCAGCCGCGCCGGCGCCGCCAGGACCAGCGCAGCGCCGAGATAAAAGATCAGGAACGGCGGCAGGCCCGTCATAGCGCTAGTCATCGTAGTGGTCTTCCTTGCGCATGACGATCTTGCGCATCTCCTTGGCGATCAGCACCAGCAGCACGCAGGCGACGAAGCCGTAGATCGCATAAAAGCCGGGCACATTCTCCCAGGCGTGATCGACATGGCGATGGATCACGAAGTCGAGGCCGAACGAGATTACGCAGACCGCGACCAGGGCGTAGATAACCCGCTTGACGTTGCGCGGCTTGTCGAAGACGTGCTGCTTCTCTTGCGGTGAATCGGCCATGGCGGGGCTCCTAGGGTGTCACGATCAACTGCAGCAGGCGATAGACCGGGTCGGGAAAGAAGAACAGCAGCAGGCAGCCGAGCGAGGTGATGGCGATGGCCAGCAGGCAGGGCCAGGGCGCCTCCTTGATGCCGGCCGCGGCCGCGCCGCCGGCCGGCGGTGAGCCGAAGAAGCCGCGGATCGGGATCGGCAGCAGATAGGCGATGTTCAAGAGCGAGCTCAGCATCAGCACGGCGACCAATGCAACCTGGTTGGCGTCGAGCGCGCCCAGCGCCAGGTACCACTTGCTCCACAGCCCGCCCATCGGCGGCAGGCCGATGATGCTGAGGCTGCCGATCAGGAAGGCGGCCATGGTCAGCGGCATGGTGCGGCCCAGCCCGCCCATCTCGCTGACCTCGCTCTTGTGCGCCGCGACCAGTATGGCGCCGGCGCAGTAGAACAGGGTGATTTTGCCAAAGGCGTGCATCACCAGGTGCATGCCGCCGCCGACGATGCCCCAGGCGTTGGCCAGCATGGCGCCCAGGATGATGTAGGAGAGCTGGCTGATGGTCGAATAGGCCAGTCGCGCCTTCAGGTTGTCCTTGGTCATGGCGACCAGCGAGGCGATCACGATGGTCGCCGCTGCAATGTATTGCAGCCAGGTGCTGCTCGCCAGAGTGGCCAGGAAATCGATGCCGAAGATGTAGACGCTGATCTTCAGCACCGTGAAGACGCCGGCCTTCACGACCGCCACGGCATGCAGCAGGGCGCTGACCGGGGTCGGCGCCACCATCGCCGCCGGCAGCCAGCGGTGGATCGGCATCAGTGCCGCCTTGCCGATGCCATAGAGGTAGAGCAGCAGCAGCAGCGCGGCCATCGGCGCCTCGATATGACCGGCCAGGATGCCGCCCGGTGTGAAGTCGAGGGTGCCGGCCGCGACCCAGGTCCAGATGATGGCCAGGAGCTGGATGCCGATCGAGGTGCTGAGCAGGATGCCGAGGTAGGTGCGTCCGGCGCGCATCGCCTCCGGTGTGCCCGAGTGGGTTACCAGGGGATAGGTCGAGAGCGTCAGCACCTCGTAGAAGATGAACAGGGTCAGCATGTTCCCGGCGAAGGCCACGCCCATGGTGCTGAACAGCGCGACCGCGAAGCAGACGTAGAAACGGGTCTGGTTGCTCTCGTGATGCCCGCGCATGTAGCCGATCGAATAGATCGAGTTGACGATCCAGAGGAACGAGGCGACTGCCGCGAAGGTCATGCCGAGCGGCTCGACGCTGAGCGCGATCGGCAGTCCGGGCAGGGTCTCGACCAGGGTGACGCTCGGCCGGGCGCCGGCCAGCACCTCGGGCAGCAGGCTCGCAACGGTGAGGAACAGCAGGCCGGCGGTCACCAGGGTGACGCTCTCGCGCAGGTTCGGCCAGCCGCCGGTCAGCGCGATCGGCAGCGCGCCGGCGAGCGGGATGGCGAGCGCCAGCCAGGTCAGGCACTCGGCGCTCATGGGCCGCCTCCCATCAGCGTCTCGGCGGCGCGCCGCGCGATGCCGAGCGTGACCGAGCTGTCGACGCCGAAATAGAGGTTGGCCAGGATCAGGATCCAGGTCGGCACCAGCATGGAGAGCGGCGCCTCGCTTACCGGGGGCGCGGTTTCCGGCCGCTCGGCGAAATAGGCCTCCTCGACCACGCGCCAGATATAGGCGATGGCCAGCAGCGAGCCGATCAGCACCAGCACCGCGGCGTACCACTGCCCGGCCTCGATCGCGGCCTGGACCAGCACCCACTTGCTGATGAAGCCGGTGGTCAGCGGCACGCCGATCAGGCTCAGGCCGCCGGCCACGAAGGCCGCCATGGTCCAGGGCATGGCCCGGCCGAGGCCGGCCAGGTCGCGCAGCTTGACCGAGCCGATCCGCAGAAAGATGCAGCCCATCACCATGAAGAGGCCGCCCTTGATCAGCGCGTGGTTGAACAGGTGAACGATCGCCGCGGTCAGGCCGGTCACGCTGGCAAAGCTGATGCCGAGGATCATGTAGCCGATCTGCGCCACGCTGGAGTAGGCGAGCAGGCGCTTCACATCGGTCTGGAACACGGCAACCAGCGAGGCCACCAAGAGGCCGGCGACGGCGAGCAGCAGCAGGATGATGCCGAGCTCCTCCGCGCCAAAGGCGAAGCCGACCCCGAAGACCGAGAACATGATCCGCAGCAGGACATAGACCGAGACCTTGGTCGCGGTCGCCGCGAGGAAGGCGGTCACCGCCGAGGGCGCGTAGCAGTAGGCGTTGGGCAGCCAGAAATGCAGCGGAAAGACCGCCGCCTTGAGGCCGATGCCGATCACCAGGAAGGCGAAGGCGGCTTGCACCGTGCGGGTGTCGTTGACCGCGGCGACCCGCTGGCCCAGGTCGGCCATGTTCAGGGTGCCGGTCATCATGTAGAGCAGGCCGACGCCGATCAGGTAGAAGGTGGCGCCGATCGTGCCCATGATGAGGTACTGATAGGCGGCGGTCAGCGCCCGGCGGTCGCGTCCCAGGCTGATCAGCACATAGGACGAAAGCGACGAGATCTCCAGGAACACGAAGAGGTTGAAGGCGTCGCCGGTGATCGCGATGCCGAGCAGGCCGGTGAAGCACAGCAGGTACATGGTGTAGAACAGGTGGCCGCGCTCGGGCGGGACCTCGGCGGCCACGCTCTGCCGCGCATAGGGCAGCACCACGGCACCGATCGCCGAAACGATCAGCAGCACGAAGGCATTGGCCAGGTCGATCTCGTAGACGATGCCCCAAGGCGCCGGCCAGCCGCCCAGCTCGTAGACGATGGTGCCGCCGAGCCAGACGCGCTGCAGCAGCGCGATGGCGATCGCCAGCGCCGCCCAGCTCACCAGGCTGGCCAGCAGCCAGGCCGGCCCGGCGCGGCGCAGCAGCACGCAGAGCGGTGCCGCGATCAGCGGCAGCACGACCTGGAGCGCCGGCAGGTGGGCCGCGATCATCCGTCCTCTTCCAGCGCTCTGGCCGCGTCCTGCGCCTGGATCTCGTCTTCCTCGATGGTCTCGTAGGCCTCGCGGATGCGTACCACCAGGGCGAGGCCGAGAGAAGTCGTGGCCACGCCGACCACGATGGCGGTCAGGATCAGGACGTGCGGCAGGGGGTTGGAATAGGTTTCGAAGGACGGGTCGAGGATCGGCGCCGTGCCGCCCTCGACCTTGCCCATGGAGATGTAGAGCAGGAAGACCGAGGTCTGGAAGATGTTGAGACCGACGATCTTCTTGATCAGGTTGCCGCGCGCGATGACCGTGTAGAAGCCGGTCATCATCAGCAGCACGACAATCCAGTAATTGTACAGACCGGGCTCGAGCACTCAGCGTCCCCGTTCGGCGAAGCAATAGAAGATCGCGATCATGACGGCCGCCACCGTGGTACCGACACCAAACTCGATCAGGTAGATGCCGAGGTGCTGGCCATGGATCGGCTCGTGCGCCAGCACGTTGTAGTCGAGATAATTGCCACCCAGCAGCAGCGACGCCACGCCGACCCCGGCGTACAGCAGCACGCCGGCCGCGATCAGCATCTGCACCAGGGACGGCGGCACCACCCGCTTGGCCATCTCGATGCCGAAGATCAGGCCGTAGAGGATGATGCCGGCGGCGAAGATCACGCCGGCCTGAAAGCCGCCGCCCGGCCCGTAGTCGCCGTGGAACTGGACGTAGAATGCGAACAGCAGGATCGCCGGGATCAGCAGCTTGGCGACCACGCGCAGGATCAGGTGGTGCCTCATGCGCCACCGCCTCCGGCGCCGCCGTCCATCGACTCGGCGCCCTTGGCTCGCTTGTCCTGCTCCCTGCGCCGCCGCCCGCCGATCAGCAGGATGACGCCGATGCCGGCGGTGAAGATCACGCAGACTTCGCCCAGCGTGTCATAGCCGCGGTAGCTCGCCAGCACCGAGGTGACGATGTTCGGAACACCGACCTCGCTGCCGGACTCCTCGATGTAGCGCGGCGCCACGTGGCGGTGGATCGGCGCGTTCGGGTCGCCCAGGTTCGGCATGTCGAGCGTGCCGTAGAGCAGGGCCGCGCCGGTCGCGACCACCAGCAGCAGTGGCAGTGGCCGCATCCTGATCGGCGTACGCTCGCGCTCCTTGGTCAGCGACAGCGTGCCCAGCATGACGATGGTCGAGATGCCGGCGCCGACGGCCGCCTCGGTGAAGGCAACGTCGACCGCGTCCAGTTGGACGAAGATGCCGGCGGCCAGCAGGCTGTAGATGCCGGCCAGCATGACCACGGCAAAGAGGTTGTGGATCTGCACGATGGCCAGCGCCGTGGCGGCGAGGAAGGCCAGCAGGGCGATGTCGATCAACTCTTGGATGGCTTGTCCTCCCGCTGCTCGAGCAGGGGCTTCAAGCCGCCGTGCAGCGCGGCCTTGGCCAGCGCGTGGGTTGCCGTCGGGCTGGTGAAGAAGATGAACAAGAGGATCAGGATCAGCTTGACCGTGACCAGGCTGGCGCCGCCCTGCAGCATCAGGCCGATCAGGATCAGCCCGGCCCCCAGGGTGTCGATCAGGCCGGCGCCGTGCATGCGGGTGAAGAGATCGGGCAGGCGCAGCAGGCCGATCCCGCCGACCAGGCTGAAGGCCGCGCCGGCCATCAGCAGGGCCCAGGACAGGATATCGAGCAGCACCGCCACGGCGCTCACGATTCCCCCGGCTCTTGGCCCGGGTGGCCGAGATCGCGGTACTCGAAGAACTTCAGCACGGCGATGGTGCTGACGAAGTTGATCAGGGCGTAGAGCAGGGCGATGTCGAGGAAGTCCGGCCGCTCGGTCAGGAAACCGAAGACCGCGACCAGCAGCACGGTCTTAGTGCCGAAGGCGTTCACCGCCAGGATGCGGTCGTAGACCGTGGGGCCGAGGAAGGCGCGGGCCAGCGCCAGCGCCATGGTGACCAGGATGCCCAGGCTGGCGGCCGCGAACATCATGCGCCGCGGTCCGCCGGGCCATTCAAGCGGCCCTCCATGTGGGTGACCCGCCGGTCCATCTCGCCGCTGCGCAGGCCCTCGGCGAAGATATCGGCGAGCGCGTGGACCTCGAGGTTGTTGTCGACCACGTCGATGGTCACCGTGCCGGGCGTCAGGGTGATGGAGTTGCCGTAGATCGTGTAGCCCAGGTCGTCGACCTGGCTTGCCTTGATCCAGATCACCTGCGGACGGATCGGCAGCCGCGGGTCCAGGATGATCCGCGCCACGTCGATGTTCGACTTGACGATCTCCCAGAACAGCCAGGGCCAATAGAAGGCGGCGCGCCAGGTCAGGTGGATCGGGTGGCCCTCGCGGTCGACCACGTCCATGCGGTGGGCGACCCAGGCGACGAAGACGCAGGAAATCACGCCCAGGCTCGTGGTCAGCGGCTCGTAGTGCCCCGACAGCAGCAGCCAGACCACGAACAGCGCAAGACTCAGGCTGATGGCATGGCGCAAGACGGGCCTCCCCTTCGCAGCTTGCCGGGCCGCCTTGCCGGCCCCTTTGTTGTGTCCCAGTCTCCGGCCGCCACTGTTTGGCCGGCGATCGGCGTGAAGCGGCGCGATCATAGAGGCGTCAGTCGCGTCGCGGCAAGAGCGGCGTGGCATGCCACAGACCAAGTGTGGCTGCCCGGCGCCGAGCCCGAAGCACAGCCTACGGTTTTTCGGCCCGCAGGATCAGCTTCTGGTCGTTGAGCGCCGCGACCTGGCCATCCACCACCTCGAACAGCTTGGCGCGTATCTCGGCAGGCGCAGCCAGGATGTCGGCGCTGATTGCCGCGATC
>Ga0302046_10006099_pt1 | contig 10551 bp, 10 predicted proteins | sample RVTome_11_FD_200261 | JGI IMG/M metagenome (GOLD analysis project Ga0302046, IMG submission 200261) | Soil microbial communities from uranium-contaminated site in the Upper Colorado River Basin, Wyoming, United States - RVT147D111 (version 2) ... | reverse complement strand
GCGCTGCTCAAGTCATTGTTCCCCTCGGCCAACGGCGGGCAGTTACGTGCCGCCGTTACGACTTCCGGAGTTCGCCGGGGGACTGTGGTTCCTCCACTTTTGGATGGTGTTGGCGCCGTCCGCTTGCTGTCGCAGCCAATGGCAAAAATCGGAATATGAAGCGGCAAAGAACCATTACAGCTACGAAGGATGGGCAGAACGCGCGGTTTCGCGTGCGTCTGCCAGGATTCTTCACGAGTGAAGAGATCGGACTCGGCGACGCCATCAGCCGCATTACCTATGCCGTGGGAGTCAAGCCCTGCGGCGGGTGCCGCGAACGGGCGCGACGCTTGAATCGCTGGATCGCCTTCAAGCGTTAAGGAAAGAAGCGCAATAAAGCGCAATCACAATGGAAAAGGAGCCGCTATGGAACAGAACGAGGTCACGAAGCCGGCATACAACACGACGAGCGGTGGTCAAGCGGAGGAAGCACTCAACGCCGACATGGCCTCCAATGGGTCAGGCTCCTGCCCTACCTGCGGCACGACGGGTATGGCAACCACGCCTTCCTTTGTTTACGCGATTGGCAAAATCGAGCCACGATTTCCGCGTCTGTCGGTGGAGAAGGAGTTTGCGCAAGTGATATCGAATCGCGAGAGCTCCGGACAGACGGATCGCGAAGTCATGCAGACCGTCTTGTCAGCGCCGGAGAACCGGTATCTCGCACGACAGCTCTGCTGGGTCATGACGATCGAGGGATTGGAAACCTATCTGCTCGTTCCGCATGACCCGACTGACTTGCAGCGGCTTGTCGACACCGTGCGTATGAATCCCAGCCCGGCCGATCTCGACGTCGTAATCGGCGCGCGCGGACCGCTGGCGCCGCCGGAGATGTGTAACGGGATCACTGTTCCGATAGTCGTGTTCGACCAACTCTACTCGTTTGATCGCGATTCTCTGCTGAAGGCCATTCCAGCTCAGGAAAAGGGGTCGAAGGAAAGGCTCACCGCCGCTGCGGCAGAGGTTTTCGATCAAATCATGCTGATGGCTGATAACGCCGGCGCAACCGATGATCACCGCGCGCTCAACTATCTGGCGGTGCGCTATACAGCCATCTATCACACGGCCGCGCAGATGTTCGCTCGCAACGCGTCATTGACAGGACTGGAAGCGCGCGCCTCGGCGTTGTCCGAAACGCGCAAGATTGTCGACGTCATCTTTTCGTACACCGACCGGCAGACGGGAGTCGTCGAAAAGCGGTTCTGCCGAGTCGATGTGACGGAGGAGTTTCCGTTCCTGGTTACCAAACTGTCGCCCTACTACGACCACCCGTGAGCCCAAATACGAAGGAGCAGAATGAATGAGCTCAGTACTCCAGCAGAAACGTGGGACTACCCATGAACATGCCAGGATTCACCGCGCAGAGTTCGCTTATTCGAGGAAGTAGTAGCCGCGCCGCCGCTTGGAATCACAGCGGCCAAGCGCTGGAGAAATCGCTCATCGCGGCCGACGTGCCGGGCGGTCCCGGTAACGTGCCGATCGGCTACCGCGGCGAATGTACGTAAGCGCGTTCCATACACCGTGTGCGACGCGCTTGGCTGCCGGACGGAGTACGGGTGGGTCTGCTACTTCTATCCGATCCGCCACTGCGGCTCTGGGTGCTCGCCTAACCAGCTGGTCGAGTGCGGGCGGTATCGACGGGCGCTGCGTAATCAACGGATCGGGCGCACGGGTCAGCTTCGCGGCAAGCACCTCCTGCGGATTCGCGCCTGTGAAGGGTGGTTGGCCGACCAGCAGCTCGTAGGCGAGGACACCGAGTGCGTAGATGTCGGCGCGATGATCGATGTTCGGATTGCTGCCGCCTGCTCAGGCGCCATGTACGATGGTGTACCGATGGCAACGCCTACGCTCGTTACAGTCACGCCCGTGGTCGCATCGCTCACGGCCTTGGCCACACCAGAATCAGTGACAAGCGCGTGGCGCTCGGACAACATGACATTGGCGGGCTTGACGTCGCGGTGGACAATTCCCTGCTTGTGGCAGAATGTGAGGGTGGTGAAGACTCGCCGCGATCGAGATCTCGCGCAGGAATCGTTGCGGACCGACTGTCGCGACCAGTTCTGGATTGAGGACTTTGAGGGCGACCCGCCGCTGATGCCTGATGTCGTGCGAATGGCGTTTGAAATTCCTATCCCCCGATCCTGGCCGAGGAGACCGACCCGAACAAGCCGCACGACCTGAAGGCGGCGCTCGACGGCGATCAGGTCTATGCCGACGCACAGATCGACCGGCTCGTGGCGCTCTACCTCGGCGGTGCGGAGCCGGACACGCTCGACCCGATCCTCGTCGCCTGCATGGCCGATTACAGGGAGCACCTCGACGAGGACGGGCAGGTGGCCTTCAAGGGCAGGGCCAAGGCCTTCCTGCGCGCCAACGGCTTCGCCCGCGAGCCGGAACCGGAGCTCGACCTCCTTTCGAACATCCTCGAGACCTTCAACGACCAGTCCGGCGACATCCCGTGGAGCGACGCCGACCGCGTGCACCGGCTGATCACGGAGGACATTCCCAGCCGCGTCGCGGCGGACACGGCGTACCAGAACGCCAGGAGGAACTCCGACAGGCAGAATGCCCGCATCGAGCATGACAAGGCGCTGACGCGCGTGATGACGGCGGTGCTCAAGGACGACACCGAGCTGTTCAAGCAGTTCATGGACAACGAGTCGTTCAAGCGCTGGCTGACGGATACGGTCTTCGGTCTCACCTACGAGCCGGCGGGACAGACCCGTTGAACAGACGGCTCGAGGCCATCAGGAGATCGAACCTGCAGGCCACTCAGCACTGACCGCGCAACGAGTAGTCGCCCCGCCACCCGAAAGACACGGACGAATGGAGCGACGATGAAAGTTCTGCTCGTGACGCCGCGAACGGATGCCGGCATCACGCTCGGGCCCGGGTTGACCCGCACTGAACGCAGGCGGCGGGGCCACTCGATAGCATACAGGTGAATCCCCCTGTAGGTGTGGTGGCGGCAAGGCCTCCTGATTCTGACCCGCCTGAGCGAACGCGCACGGCGCAGGACTAGCCGTAGCGTTTCCGAAAGGCGGCCTCTCCTGCGTCCGACACCTCGACCCACAACGGGTCGGGCGCCGCGTCAGGGACGTAACTGTCGTTCCAGTTCCACCACTTGTACGGCTGGCTCTGGGGGTAACCCTCGGGCGAGTCCTCCCACGTCTCCTGACGGCCGAGCGCCGTCATGTCGAGGTAGCTCCAGGTGGAGCCCATCGCTTCGTCGCCGCGGCTGTTGATGAAGTAGGTGCGGAACACACGCTCGCCGTCGCGGATGAACGCGTTGTGGCCGTGCCATTCATCGACGCCGAAGTCGGCGTCGAAGCTGTCGGTGATGGTGTACCAGGGCATGTCCCAGCCCATCCTCGCCTTCAGGCGTGCGATGTCGGTCTGCGGTGCACGCGAGGCGAACACGAGCGTCGTGTGGCGCGCGTTCAGATGGGCGAGGTGAGCGACCTGGTCGGCCCCGAGGGAACAGCCAATGCAGGCATGCTCCGGCCAGCCGTGCACGCCTGGCTCGAAGAAGGCGCGGTAGACGATCAGCTGCCGGCGGCCTGCGAACAGGTCGAGCAGGCTGACTTTGCCCTCGGGACCGTCGAACTGGTACTCCTTCTGCACGGCGACCCACGGCATCCGCCGGCGCTCGGCGGCGAGCGCGTCGCGGGCGCGGGTCAGCTCCTTCTCCTTCACGAGCAGCTGCCGGTGCGCGGCTTCCCACTCCTGTGGCGACACGATCGGTGGCGTCTTCATTACCGCGCTCGAGTTCTGAAGGTTGGTCGTGGTCGTCATCGCATTTCCTCCTCGTTCGCCGGCAGCGCCGGCGCGTCATGGCTGGATGTCTGTGCCGCAGGCTTCCTGCGGACCTTTCGCACGACCACGGCGGCCAGGCCGCCCGCCGATCCCGCGCCTGCGGCGATCAGCGCCAAGGTCGATATGCACGCTGGACACATCTCCTGCCTCCTCGATTTCGGCCGTAGCTCCGTGGTCGCCCCGACAATCACACCCATAGCGTTCGAGGAGCCGGCATTTCGACATCGGGCGAGCGGGACCAGTGCAGTTAGCTGCGCCGGTCGAGCAGGAAGCGGCGGACGGCGGGGTCTTCGGTCAGGCCGATCGCGCGGTCGTAGGCCGCCGTCGCCTCGGCCACACGATCGAGCAAGCGCAACAGGTGCGCGCGCACGGCCCAGTAGGGCTGGTAGGTCGCCACGGCGGGCGTGTCGAGGGCGTCGAGCATTGCCAGCCCGGCCGCGGGGCCGGACGCCTCGGCCACCGCGGCGGCCTGCGCGACGCGGGCGCCGAGCGTCGGAGCCACGCGAACGAGTCGATCGTAGAACACCACGATGGCCGCCCAGTCGGTGCGGCCGGTGCGCGCGCGATCGACATGCACGGACTGAATGGCGGCCTCGAGCTGAAATCGGCCGACCCGTCCGAATCGTGCCGCCTCGGTGAGCTCGGCCTCGGCCTCCTGGATCTCTGGCGCGGACCAATCCACGGGATCCTGCTCCGAGAGTGGCACATAGCGGCCGTTCGGCGCGCTCCCGGCCTCGCGCCGCGCGTCGCAGAACAGCATCAGGGCAAGCAACCCGCGCACTTCGGGTTCGTCGGGCAGCCGCTCGCGCACGACCCGCGCGAGCCATATGGCCTCGTCCATGAGGTCCCTTCCGCGCGCCTCGGCACCGGCTGTTTCGTCGCGGCCAAGACCATACGCCCCGTAGATGGCCTCGAGCACCGCATCCAGCCGCGGCGGAAGCTCGTGCGCCGGTGGGACCTGGAACGGAATGCCCGCCCCACGGATCTTCCGCTTCGCGCGCACGAGTCGCTGCCCCATCGTTGCCGGCGAGGTGAGGAAGGCCTGTGCAATACGCGACGCGTCCAGGCCGAGCACGGTCTGCAGCATGAGCGGCGCATGCAGCGCGGGATCGATCGCAGGGTGCGCGCAGACGAACATCAGCTCGACACGCCGGTCGGGGAACAAATCCCCCACAGTCGCCGAGCCGGCGGGTTCGGCGGCGAGCCCGCGCAGCGTGTCTGCGTGCTCGTCTCGCACCCCCGTCCGGCGCGCGCGGTCCACCAACCGATGGCGGGCGACCGTGAGCAGCCACGCGCTCGGGTTCTTCGGCACGCCGTCGTTCGGCCACGACGTGAGGGCCGCGAGCAGCGCCTCGCCCAGCGCGTCCTCGGCATCGTCGACATCGCCGAACCCCGACGAGAGGAATGCCAGCAGACGGCCGTACTGCGTTCTGGCCACCGCCTCCACCGTGCGACCCGCGTCCACCATCGGAATCAGGGCGCGGTGATCGCCCTGTGCATCGCGACGTCCATCGGCCGGACCTCGACAGCGCCCGTCGCCGCTGCGGGGCAGCGTGCGGCCCATTCGAGCGCGGCGTCGAGCGACGGCAGGTCCAGAATCATGAACCCACCCAGTTGGTCCTTGGCCTCGGCGAAGGGGCCGTCCTGCACATGGCGCCGGCCGTCCTTCACCCGGATCGTCGTGGCGGTGCCACCTTCCTCGAGCGGCGCGCCGCCGCCAACGAAGACGCCGGCTTCGACCAGTGCCTTGTAGTACGCGCGCCAGGCGGCAACGTAGGGCTCGTGCTCCGAGGGTCTTCGAGCCTCGAAGTCGGCCGGCGTCTCGTAGATCAGCATGACGTACTGCATGGGGCCTTCTCCACACGCAACGAGGGGCCGGAACTGACCGCGAATCTAATCCATGTCGTGCGATTGAGCCGGATTTCGACATCCGGAGTGGAATCTGTCCGGTTGTGAACGACACGCCCTTGCTCGCGCCGATGCCGCAAAGGTTTCTCATGGGCCGATGACACCAGGTGGCAGAACCGGGACTCCGTCATCGCGGCGATACGCCTACGGACCCGCCCCGACCGCAACAGCCAGAGTCGCCGGGTTCCCGGGAACGGCCGTGTCCAAACGGTCCTGTAGCTCGAGGAGTTTGCCGGCGGCCTCCTCGATTCCGGCTTCGCCGCCCAGCTTCACCTCGAACGACGCCCATGGTCCCACAAGCGCTGCGACGATGGCGTCGATCTCGCGCAACGCGCTCCCGATCCCTCGAAACACCGTCGACCCGACCGATGTCGACCCGGCGCACTTCTTCGAGTTAGTCGCGATTCGCCTGAAGGGCTGCCTTCACCGTCCGTATGAGGTGCCCCGGCCACCCGCCCACGGCTACCAATCGAACAGGTCTCTGGCTTCCAGCTCCGACCGCGCACCCTGATCGATCCCTTTCGCCAACAACGCAGCGAGCGACACCGCTCCCGTCGATGCCCGAGCTCGAAGAGCGACATCGGGCGCATCCGCGCAATCACCACAACGGCATATACAGAGCAGTCACGACGGCATGTCTGTAGCGGCCTCAGGGGCGGACTCCGTCCGTATATACTGTGCATAATGATATGCACAGTAATCTCACTATCTCCCAGGCCGACCCGCGGCCGATGTACCTCCAGATCATGGAGCAGATCCGCCGCCGCATTGCCGTGGGAGACTGGCAGCCGGGGCGTCAGCTGGCCACGATCATACGAAGAGTGGTTGATGACGTGGCGCAGCATCGGCCAGATCGTGCGTGAATACGATTCGCCGCGCGTGTTGCGGTAGGCGACGACGCGGTCGAGGTCTTCGTTCGCCGGTGCGGCGAGCCAGTCCTCACGCTCGGTGTCGATTTCCTCCCAGGCCGAGCGGATCGAAGTCACGAGCAATCTGTCCCAGCCCGCAGGCAGCCCGCCCGGTGACTCGCCCTTCCACCGGCGCAACCAGATCCATTCGGCGCTCAGGATGGGCGCGAGCGTGGCGCGCACGGTCGGGAAGCTGCTGCCGAGGCCCTGGTCGAGCTGTGCCTCGGAGAGCGCGGCTGCAGCGCCGAGTTGTGCGGAGTGTCGCCCAGCGGTTGTAGTGCCACGCCTCCCTGTGTTCCCCGAGCCGGTCCATTCTGGCACCTCATGGAGTTTCGTGCGGCGGGCCGGTCGGCGCCACTCGCGTTCTGATGATGCGACGAAGCCGGGGCCACGTCCAATGCGCGCGACCCCGGCTTGCGGAACGCTGCCGCATCAATCGCCGCGCAGCACCACCTGCGGGTCGGTGCGGGCCGCGCGCGCGGCAGGAATGACATTGGCCATGATCGCGGCGCCGCCGAGCACGGTGAGGACGATTCCGACGCTGAGCGGATCCAGCGGCGAAACGCCGAAGAGGATACCGTGAATGAGACGACCGGCGAGGAGCGCGGTGACGAGCCCGCCGGCGACGCCTGCCGCGACGACCAGGAGTCCCTGTCGCAGGACGCGCAGGAGAACAGCCTGCGGTGTCGAGCCGAGCGCCATGCGGATCGCGATCTCACGCCGCCGCATGGACACCACGAACGACATCACGCCGAACAGTCCGATCGCAGCGAGCGCGAGCGCGGCCACACCGAAGAGAGAGAGCAGTACAGCGCCGAACCGCCCGCTCGCGGTTTGCAGATCGAGCGCATCCTGCAGCCGGCCCACCTGGAACAGCGGGATCGCCGGATCGATGGCTGCGACCGCGCGGCGCACGCTTTCGATGTCGGCCGCGGCCCCGGCCGCGGGCTTCACGATGATGTCGAATGTTCGGCCCGGAAGCTGATGGTACGAGAACCAGACATCCGGATCTTCGCCGGGATCCATCAGTGACGTGATGAGGTCGCGGTAGCGCGGATCGCCGGTCACGCCGATCACTTCGACCTGTTCTCCACCGATCTCGATGCGACGGCCGATCGCCTCCTGACCCGGCCACATCTTCCCTGCGAACGCACGGCTCACGACCACGACCGGTGGCGCACCATCGACATCGCCCGCCGTGAAACCGCGCCCCTGGATCACATCGATGCCGACCGCGTCGAAGAACGACGGCGTGATCATGTGCCGGTAGTAACGGATGCCCTGGTCGCCGCGCGCGTCCGGTACGCGCAGGATCGCAGCCGAATTGTTGCCGCGCAGCGGTGCGTCCGATCCGATCGCCACATTCGCGAATCCCGGCCGGCCGCGCAGATCGTCCAGGACCCGATCGACGAACAAACGCCGCGACTGTGCGTCGGCGTAGCTTTCTCCGGGCAGGAAGACGCGCGCCGCAATGACGTTGCCCGGTTCGAAGCCCGCATCGACCCGCAGCTGGGCGCGCAGACTGCGGACCATGACGGCCGCACCGATCATGATCGCCACGGCCAGTCCGATCTCGACCGCAACGAGAGCATGCTGCAGTCCATACCGCCGCACGCTCGCCGACTCGCGCCCGCTGCGATCCGCGCTGCGCAGGGCCCCCGAAAGGCCGCGCTTCGCGCTGCGCAGTGCCGGCAACGAGCCGGAGAGCACCCCCGCGATCGCCACCAGCAGCACGGTCGCGATCAGCACCCGCGCATCCAGGCCGATCGATGCGTAGGCCGGAATCACGCCCGGCGGCACGAGCGCGACGAGCGCACGCGTGCCCCAGAACGCCGCCACCAGGCCGGCTGCGCCACCGACCAGCGCCAGCACGAGCGACTCCGTGAGAAGCTGCCGGACGACACGGGACCGGCGCGCACCGAGCGAGTAGCGCACCGCAATCTCCTGGTCCCGTGCGAGTCCGCGCACGAGCTGCAGGTTCAGCACGTTCAGGCACGCGATCACCAGCAGGACGCCGACCGCCGCCAGCAGCGCCAGCATCAGCACCCGCGATGATTGCAGGAAATACTGATGCAGCGTGAAGATGTCCGCGCGGCGCTCCGTGTTCGACTGCGGAAACTCGGATTCCATCGCCAGCGTCACGGACTCCATTTCAGACTGCGCCTGCTCGCGCGTCACGCCCGCTGCGAGCCGCGCCAGCGCCGCGAGGAAGCGGCTGCCGCGATCATTCTCGAAGCCCGGTGCGAACGGCAGCATCGTCGACCACACATCCGTGTCGAACGACAGACCGTGAAACCCGGGCGATGCCACTCCCACCACCACCGCACGGCGGCCATCCAGCGTCAGTGTCCGCCCGACGATGTCCCCCGCCCCACTGAAACGCTCGCGCCAGAGCGCGTGCGAGATCACGACCGGCGGCATGATCCCCGCCACATCGTCGTCCGCGCCGAAGAAGCGACCCATGTACGGTGTCGCTCCGAGCATCTCGAAATAACCCGGCGACACCGTCTCCGACTCCAGCTGCTCGGCCGCACCTTCACCACTCAGATTCAGTGTCGTCTCGTTGTAGAGCGACAGCGACGAAAACGCGCGTGCCCGCTCGCGCCAGTCGCCGACCTCCCGATACGATGCCCCGCGAATGTCCCGTTCCGGGCCCGCAACGCCCCACACCACCACCAGTCGATCCGGCTCCGCAAACGGAAGCGGCCGCAACAGCACCGCATCCACCACGGCAAAGATCGACGAGGCCGCGCCGATGCCCAGCGCCAGCGTCAGCACCGCAACCGCCGTGTACGACCGACGACGCCAGAGCAGACGGAACGCGTGTCGCACATCCTGACGCACATCGTCCCACCGGTTGCGCAGCCGATCCCGGCGCACTCGCCGACGGTCGATCTCCGACAGCTCCGCCCGCGACGCCACCACATCACCGAACTCCTGCCGCGCCCGCGCCGCCGCACTCTCGCGATCCATGCCCTCCGCCATCAGCGCCTCGATCCGCGTTTCCACATGAAACGACAGCTCATCCCTGACCTCGCCCTCCACACTCCGATCATGGCCCGTCAACCGGAACTCACGCCGGATCCCGTTCAGCCTGCCCATCGTCACCTCGCCGGCTGCGTCGACAACACCTTGCCCACCGCCGCCGCATACCGCCGCCACCGCTTCGCCTCGCGCGCAAGCTCGCGCCGTCCCACCGCCGTCAACGCATAGTACTTCGCCCGGCGGTTGTTCTCCGTCAGCCCCCAGTCCGATTCCACCCAGCCACGCTCCTCCATCCGGTGCAGCGCCAGGTACAGCGCGCGATCCTCCACCTGCAGCTCCTCGTCCGTCACCTCGCGGATCCAGCGCGTGATCGCATAACCGTGATCCGGTCCACGGCTCAACGCCTGCATCACCAGCACGTCCAGCGTGCCCTGCAGAACCTGCAGCTCCTGGTCAGCCATGTCGTTCGCTCCATCGGTGTCGTACCGGCGCAACCGGAGCGGCGCGAGGTTCGCGCCGCCGTCGGGCAAGTCGGCCGGGCGAGTGAGTGCCTGCGCACGCTCGCCGACCGGCGCGGCACCCGGTCCTCTTTCAGTGTAGTTCCTTCCCTGTAACATCTACCATGAAGAAGCCTGGCCCGCAAGGCGGGCGGTGACGAGCAGGCCGGGATCAGGGCCGGATGCGCAGGATGGTGGCGCTCATTCGGAGCGGAGCGCCTCGAGCGGGTGGATCGCGGCGGCGCGCCGGGCGGGCAGCCAGGCGGCGAGCGTGGCGACCGCGGCGAGGAGCAGTGCGACAGCGCCGAGAGTGAGCGGGTCGGCACCGGACACGCCGAAGAGCTGGCCGCGGATGAGTCGACCGAGCGCGAGGGCGCCGGCGAGACCGAGCAGGAGCC
>Ga0302046_10006098_pt1 | contig 10551 bp, 12 predicted proteins | sample RVTome_11_FD_200261 | JGI IMG/M metagenome (GOLD analysis project Ga0302046, IMG submission 200261) | Soil microbial communities from uranium-contaminated site in the Upper Colorado River Basin, Wyoming, United States - RVT147D111 (version 2) ... | reverse complement strand
CCCATCCCGCCGGCGCTGATGGCCAGCGGCTCGTAGAGGTGGAAGGTGCCCACGCCGAGCATGCCGCCGATCACGGCCGCGAAAGCTCCGAGCGCCATGATGACCGGCATGTGGCCGGACGTCTCCTCCGGGCGCTTGATCAGGGCCTTCATGGTGAGACCGATGGTCGCGCCCATGAGGATCCAGATTGCGATGCCGATCCAATTCTGCATGCGTCCTTCAGTACCTGATTGACGATCCTCGCCGATGGCCGGCGGAATGTATCCAGAGGCTCGGGCGAGAGCCAGGCCGCGTGTGCCGCTACCCGCCGCCGCTCAGCCTCCTCCGACCGCTACCGCCCGCGGCTACCACCCGCCGGTACCACCCGTCGCAGGTCGAACGCCTCCTCACGGCGCACGCCCCCCTGCGTGAGCACGAGCCAGATGCGCAGCCGGTCGGGGGTGGTCCCGTCGAACGTGAGCCCGCTGAAGTAGGCCGTTCGTCCGTCCAGGCGCAGGAGCGGGAAATCGAGGAACTCCTCGGGCTCCTCCCAGGCGCGCAGGTCGGCGTCGAAGTGCTTGAGCCGCAGGACCACGCGATCGTCCACCTCCAGCAATGTGATCAGCTCGAAGAGCCGCGTCTCCTCGCCCACCACCAGCCGGTACATGCCGAGCATCTGTCCGGCACGCGGCGGGGCCCACATCTCCTCGGAGATGCCGCCCAACCCCTGGCCCACCCAGTGGCCCGCCAGCCAGGCGAGGTCCTCGACGCTGGCGCCCGGCGGCGCGGCGGCCGAATCCAGCCGCAGCGTGTGCTCCGTGTAGGGACTCTGGGCGTGGGCCCGCGCGGCTCCGAGGAGCACGAGCGCGAGTGCCAGCCACCGCGGGGCGCCGCGCTCCTTCACCTTGCGGCCTCGGCGGGCGCCTCGTAGAGCATCCACGCGTGTCCGTCCGGATCGTAGAAGGTGGCGAGCTTCACCAGGCCGTCGTGCTCGATGTTGGGACCGTCGAAGCGGACGCCCGCGGCTTCCAGCTCGGCACGTGCACGGGCCAGATCCTCGACCCCGAGCACGGGGACCGGCCCACCGACCCGTGGCTCCTCACGGTCGGCGAAGCCGACGTGCATGCCCGGCACCGGCGTGGACATCTCGCACCAGCTGATGTCGGCACGGTCGTAGAGCAGCTCGAACCCCAGGTGCTGCGCGTACCACGCCGCCGCCGCCTTGCGGTCACGCACCGCCACTGAGAGCGTGACCTCACCGTTGAAGCACAACCCGTCCGTCGCCATGTCCCCTCCGGTCGCCCCGAAGACGCCCTACCGCCATCAAGTATAGTTACTATACTTTTTGTCATGAGTGAACGTCAAGCACCCAAGGTGACGGGCCGTCCGCCCGTGCATGAGGTGCGAGGCCTCTCGGGCGGCCGCAGGCCCGGCCGTCGAGAAGCACCGGCCCGGGTGGCTGCGCTGGTGCGGCTGGCGCACCACCGATGGTGCATCCCGGTGCTGGCGGAGCTAGGGCCACGGGGCGGCGCGCGCATCAGCGAGCTGGCCCACCGCATCGGTGGCAGCCGCTTGGCGGTGCGGCAGGCCGCCGACGCGCTCGGGCGCATGGGATTGGTCGCCGCGGTCACCGGGCACGGCCACCCGCTGCGTCCCGAGGTGGTGCTGACCGACGCGGGGCTACGCGTCACGGATCTCGCGCTCCAGCTGGAGGATGCGCTGACGCGCACGGGCGTCACGGAGCTCGCGCGTCGCAAGTGGACCCTGCCGGCTCTGCTCGCCCTCGGCCAACGGCCGCGCCGCTACGGCGAGGTGCGGCGCGCGCTCCCGGGCATCACGGACCGCGCGCTCTCGGGCGCGCTTCGGGATCTCGAGCGCTCGGGCCTCGCCTCGCGCGAGGTGCTGGAGGATGCGCCCCCCGCCACGCGCTACCGCCTCACGGCGTCGGCTCGCCCGGTGGCGTCCGCCGCGGACGCGCTACTGTCGGCGCTGCCGGCCTAGGGGCTCTCCTCGTGTCCCGCGCCCTGACCGGTCGCCGGGGCACCGTCGACGCGTCCGCATTGACGGTCGACTCGCGGCGCTCTTCATTGCGATGCATGAGCGACGAGATCATCGACATCGCGCAGTACCTCGAGCGGAGCTCGGAGAGCAGCCGCCCCGAGGCGAAGTTCGCGCTGTGGGGTGGCGAGGGCGAGCGCTCCAGGTTCGCGCTCCCCCTCTGGCGGATCATCTACCTCGCGCAGGCCGAGCGGGGCGTGATCCTGTGGCGCGACGCCTCGGGCACGGGCGCGGCTCGCCCCTTCGTGGTCCTCGACCTCGGCAGCGATACGGCTCGCACGGACATCGACGGAGCCGACCTCCCGGAGTGCCGCGAGGGGGACGCACCGGCGCTGCACGACCGCGGGGACTCGGGTGTCGTCGTCCATCTGGGCACCCGCAAGGGGCGCACCTGGTGCCTTCTGGTCGACGGCGGCCGTAAGCGGAGCCAGGCGCTGGCGGCCCGCAGCCGCGAGGACATCCTGTTCCTGGCGGGGGAGTGCGCCGGCCTCCTCTTCCTGAGGGACTTCGCCGACCAGGCGGAGTAGCGGTCGGGCGCTCGCGCATCATGCGGGGCCACAGCCCGCGCTCGCGCGGGGCGGTCGCCGACCATGCGGAGTAGCGCCGCGGCCGCGCCCGGGGCGGTCTCCGAGCAGCGGGACGGTTACTGCTTGCCCATGCGCCGCTTTAGCTCCGCGAGCGCGGCGTCGACGTTGAGCTCCTCCCGACGAGGGGCGTCCTGCTCCGCATCGAGATCCAGCTGCTCGTCGAACTCCAGGTCGAGCCCATCGAACGCTTCCGCAGCTTCGCCCCGCGCGCGCTCGCCCTCGATCTTCTCGGCCATGCGGTCGAGCTCGCTGAACAGGTCGTCCGCCTCAGCCAGCGAGTCGCGTGCGCTCGAGCGGCCGGTCGCCGCCGCGAGCACGTCCCGCTTCTCCTTCGCCTCGGAGTAGCGCTGGAACATCTCCTCGACGGTGCCCCGGCGGAACGCCGACTCCTCCTCGAGCGCCGCGATCTTGCGCTCGATGACCTGGTGGTGACCCTCGTGCTTGGCCGCGTAGCGGGCCGCTACACCTGCTGTTTCCTCGTCGCCGATCTTGCCCGCCATGCGCTCGCGGCGCCGCGCGGTCTCGCCCTGGTCCTTCTCCCGCTGCGCCTCGGCGCGTGCCTTCCCGATCTCCTCCTCGAGCCTGGCCACCGCCGCCTTCTCATCGGCGATCTCGTTCCTCATCTCGACGAGGAGCCTGTCCACGGTCTCGGGAACCCGGTCGTGGCGCAGCTCCTTGTTGAAGTTCTCGATCGCCTCCCGGAAGGCTGCACGAAGATCGTCGAACATGGAGATGATGCCGAGCGAGCGGGGCGGCCCCCGGCCTCAGTTCAGGAAGGGCTCGATACGCTGCGCGAAGGAGTTGCGCGCCCGGTGCAGGCGGCTCTTGACGGTGCCGAGGTTGACTCCGGTGATCTCGGCGATCTCCTCGTAGCTCTTGCCCTCGAGCTCGCGGAGCCTGAACACCAACCGATGGTGCTCCGGCAGCTCCTTCACCGTGTCCTCCACGAGTCGGCGCAGATAGCGCTTGCGGTAGAGATCGTCCGGCCGCATCGAGTAGTCCTCGAACTGGATGGGACGATGCTCGTCCTCCCAGTTGCCGGTCAGCCGCTGGAACAGGACGAGCGGGCTGCGGGAGCGGTTGCGCAGCTCGTTCTTCGAGAGGTTGCTGGCGATGGTGTACACCCACGTCGAGAACTTCTTGGACGTGTCGAACCTGTGCAGGTGCCTCGTAACGCGGATGAACGCCTCCTGCACCAGATCCTGCGCCCGGTCCGGATCACCCGTCTTGCGCGCGATGAAGTGGATCAGGCGGTCCCGATATCTGTCGTAGAGCCGCTGGAAAGCGCCCGGGCGCCCCGAAAGGTGCGCCGTCACCAACTCCTCGTCGCTCAGGTCGTCGAGGGGCGTCGCGCTCGCGGGAGCGCGGCTCAGCTTTTCCGGATTTGGCTTGACCATGTTTCTTCAGCGACGAGCGCTGCTTCAAATCGTCTCCTAAGATGCCCCGAGCGGCCTACTCGTTCAAGTCAGAAGCCGCTCGCGGCTTACTTGCCCGGGAAAATCGCGAGGCTGTCAACCCCCACTGCCGCCGCGCAGCCGCTCGGACATCCCCACCAGCACATCGCCCTCGGAGATGCCGTCGTAGAGCGCCTGCTCGGGCGGCGGCACACGGTCCCGCGACGCCAGCGCGTCCTCGGCCGCGCGATCCATCTCCGCGGTGACCTCGGCCTCGACGGCCTCGAGCCGGCCGCGAGCGATTCCGCGGCCCTCGAGGTGCGCCTCGTAGAGGCCGACCGGGTCGCGCTTGCCCCAGGCCGCGAACAGCGCCGCCGGAAACGTGTCTCGGGCCTCGCGCTCGTCGTGCGTCGCGTGCCCTCCCATCCTGAACGTGTCCGCGACGATGGCGGCCGGTCCGCGGCCGTCGCGGCAACGCCCGGCGGCCAGGCGGGTGGCGGCGTAGACGTCCAGCACGTTGTTGCCGTCACACAGCCAGCCGTCGATGCCGTAGATGTCCGGCCACGCGTGGATGTCGCCCGCACCGTGCTCCTCCAGGCGGGTGCCGAGCGCGACCTGGTTGTTCTGGATCACGAAGATCGCCGGAAGGCTCTGCACGGCGGCGAGGTTCATGCCCTCGTGGCAAGCGGCGGTCCTGGTGGCACCGTCGCCGATCCAGGTGAGGGCCACCCGCGGCTGGGCGCGATTGCGGAACGCGAGCGCCACACCTGTCGCGATGGTCACGCTCGTCCCCATGTGGCTGATGGGCTGGATGATCCCCGAGGCCAGGTCGCCGATGTGGAGGTCCCGGCCCCGGCTCGGGGAGTCGGCGGTAGCCAGGTATCCCCTGAACATGTCGGCGAGGGGCATGCCCATCATGTGCAGGGCGCCCGCGTTGCGGATCATCGGGCTCACGACGTCCACACGCGCATCCAGCGCCCGCACGGTGCCCACGGTCACCGCTTCCTCACCCGTTCCCAGCCACGCCTTGGAGATGACCCCCGTGCGCACCCACCGCTTGAGGGCGATGTCGTGGAGCCGCGTCCGGAGCAGGTCGCGGTAGATCGAAAGCAGGTCCTCGGAGCTCAGCTCGCCGACGACGGACGCGCGCTCCGGGTCCCGGTCGAGGGTTTCCGCGAACTCACGCACCAGGTCAGGATCGGGCGCCCAGTCGAGGTACTCCGGGGGATCGAAGGCCGGGTAGCGTTTCATCAGGAGGGAAATAAAAAGCAAGAGCGGGGGAGCGCGAAGGGTCTCGGTGGCACGAAGAACCAGCCCCCCCAGGGTGGGCCATCGAGATGGACCTTCACACTCTCCCCGCTCCGACATCGGCTCTCGCCGACACGTCCTATATAAGGCCGCAGCAACGGCTTGTCACTCTCAAATTGGTACGTGGCGCAATTTCCCTGCTCGAGGCCGCGTTGCACCTGGAGCCCGGCGGGTTGAGATTAACACGTCCCCCGGACCTCGTGGACGCCACATACATTCCCGGACGCGTTGATCCCCCAAACGAAGCATCATCCGTGAGTCAGGCGAGCCAACGGCGGGTGCAGGCCGTGGTGGCGCTCAAGCTGCTCGAGGTCCTTCGGGACCGGGATCTGCCGGGAGAGCTCCTCGAGGATGAGGATCCCGCTCAGACCATTCCGCGTCGCTTCGGCCTGAGCGACGTCGTGGATCGACAGATTCGAACGTTCCGCGAGGAAGCGCGCCGCGGGGTCCGTATCTTCGACCGCGAGATCGGCGACCTCTTTCGGTTCGTCATCCGACGGCCGGACAGTGACAAGGTCTTCCGCGACGTGGGCCGGCTGCTCGCCGCCGAAGACCATACGGGGCGCTGGCCACGAGCGCTCCCCGTGCGTATGCGCTTCGCGGTGGCGCGTAGGCGGACACGGGCACGGCTGCGCAAGCTGTTCGGCAGGCCCATGGGCACGTTCGTCCCCGGTGCGTTCGTCCTGGAGGGACGCTCCCTCTTCTTCATGAGGAGCGATCCGGGTGGCGACGCCTGTCACCTGATCTCGGGCCTGTGCGAGCAGGTGCTGGCGCACACGGTCGGCGGCACTCCCTCGATTGCGCATACGCTGTGCGAGTCTACCGGGGACGAGCTGTGCCGCTGGGAAGGCGCCCTCGACGCGCCTCCCGCTACGGCGGTGGAGCCCCCGGCGGGGGAGGAGGCCGAGCCGGACCCCGAGGATGAGGACGCGGGGCCGGACCCCGAGCACGAGGAGGCCCGGACTGGGGTCGGGATGCGAGCAGGGGTACCGACCTCGGGCGAGCGATCGGTGGATGGCCCTCAGTCGGGGGCCCCGGAGGACTGGGACGCGGCCGGCGAGCGACGGGCGGTCCCGGAGAGCCGGGATGCGGGCGGGGAGCCACATGCGGTCCCGGAGGAGTGGGACGCGGACGGCGACCGGTCTGCGGTACCGGACGAGCAAGCCGATCGCGAGCCCTCGCCCGCCCATGTGCCGGGGAGGCTACCGGCGGCCGCGCCGCAATCCGTGGAGCCGCAGGCGGTCGAGGCGCGGTCCGGGGGCGATGGCGTGGCGGCGGCCGGTGAGGACGGGCTTGCGGGCCGCCCGACGGCGGCCAGCGAGGAAGCGCGACCCACCGCGTAGGCGGGCCGGGGCGCGTGGCCCGCGCCGCCGTCTCTCGAGACCCCCTCGAGCCGGTGCCCCGCCGCGGATCCAGTCCCGGGGCCAAAGGGTAGCCCGAACTCCCGCACACCTTCGCCGAGGGCCGTCACCATGCTGCAGAAGGGCGATCCCGCACCCGACTTCACCCTGCCGTCGGACGAGGGTGACGACGTAACCCTGTCGTCGTTTCGCGGCCGCAGGGTCGTGCTGTACTTCTACCCGAAGGACGACACGCCGGGATGCACCGTGCAGGCGTGCGACTTCCGCGACGTGGCTCCCCGCTTCGAGGGCGTCGATGCGGTCGTCCTGGGGGTCTCGCCGGACTCGGCGGCGTCCCACCGCAAGTTCCGCGACAAGTACGGCCTGAACTTCCCGCTCCTGGCCGACGAGGATCGGGCCGTGGCGGACGCCTACGGCGTCTGGAAGAAGAAGAAGCTCTACGGGCGCACCTTCCTGGGCATCGAGCGGAGCACGTTCCTGATCGACGAGGAGGGGCGGATCGCCGAGGTCTGGCGGAAGGTGAAGCCCAAGGGCCACGCGGACATGCTGTCGGAGCTGCTCGGCGCGTGAGCGAAGCCGGGGCTACGTCTCGGTGAACAGCGCCCTGTGGACCTGGTACATGCAGAGGTCCTGAACCGCGAGTAACCCCTCCCGCCGCGCCGCGCCGATCTCGGGGTCGGCGCGGATGCCCTGCTGCAGCCAGATCGCGGGGCGCTCGGGGCGGCGCGCCGCCTCCTGGACGAAGGCTCCCGCCTCGGCGGAAGGGCGGAAGATCACGACCACGTCGACGGGATCCGGCACGTCGCTGATCGTATCGTGGGCGTCACGCCCCAGGATCCGTTCCGCGAAGGGATTCACCGGCACGACCTCGTAGCCCTTGGCCGCCATGTACGACGGGACCCTCCGTGCGGCCTTTGCGGGGTCACGTGACAGGCCGATCACGGCCAGGCGATGCATTCGCTGGAAGAGCTCCTGCAGCACCTCGGCGCTCGGGTTGTCCGGGTCGGAGGATGCAGCGAGGAGCCGCCGCAGCGCGGCTAGGGTGTCCACGGGCGGCGACGATAGGCGTGCGGGGGGACCCGGCGCAACGGTCCGTTGCACCTGGCGCGGGCCAGTGCGAAGATTCCCGCCCTCGGCGGCGCTACGACTCCCGCAAGCACGGAGCATCATGGAAATCGCGATCGCGATCGTCGTTGCGATCATGCTCGGCGTTCTCGGCCTGTTCATGGGCCGCGCGCGTGGCCGCGCCGAGGGCCTCGAGGAGGGCCGCACGGAGGCCGAGACGCGGCTGGGGTCGCTCGTCAGCTCGGTCGAGCGGGGACGCATTCCCTCAGGCCTGAGGGCGGGGAGCGCGGAGGCGCGGCTGGGCGACGCGCTCGAGCGGGGCTGGGCGCCACGGGAGGCCGAGCGCGAAGCGGCGCTCCGCGAGGCGATCGGCCGCGTGAGCGCCTTCCTCGAGCGCAACGTGCGTGCGCCCTTGAGCGGCTTCGCGCCGAGCGCCGACGCGGAGGAGCTGCGGGAGCGTATCGACAGGGCGCTGGGCGCGCTGCAGGACCTCGAGTTTTTCGTGGCCGAGGTGGACGACGCCACGGCCCGGGTCGACCTGGCCAGCGTCGCGCAGCGCGTCTCGCGCGAGTTCGCCGCGGACCAGAGCGTCGCCGTGCGCCTGCGGCTGAGCGACGCGAAGGTGCACGCGGACGTCAACGCCGCCTCCTTCATGGACGCGCTGTATCTGGTGCTCCACAACGCCGGGCGATTCGGCGGAGGCTCCACCGTGGACCTCACCGTCTCGTCGGCGGACGGCCGCGCCGAGGTCGTCGTCCGCGATCGTGGCCGGGGCTTCTCCGAGGAGGCGTTTCGCCGCGCCTTCGACCCCTTCTACTCCACCTCGGACGAGGGGCTGGGGCTGGGGCTGCCGCACGCCCGCAAGGTGATCGAGCGCATGGGCGGACGCATCGAGCTGCGGAACGTTCCGGACGGCGGCGCCGAGGTGAAGATCTCCTTCCCGGGCGCTTAGGGAACTAGGTACCTGCGGCGCGCTGCGCCGCGTCGAGTCCTCGAGTTGCGGGTGCTCCCTCACGCCCGTTCGAACCCGTCTCGCGTGGGCTGCCATTGGACGCCCAGGGCCATGATGCGCTCGAGCAGGGTCGAGTAGCTCACCCCCGCCTTCAGGGCTGACTGGGCGAAGTCTTCCTGCTCGGCGAGCTGGGGATTGGGGTTCGCCTCGATGACGAACGGGCGCCCGCTCGTGTCCATGCGGAAGTCGATGCGGGCATAGCCCGTGAGCTCGAGAGCGCGGTAGGTCCGTTTCGCCAGGTGCTGGATCCTCGCGGACACGTCCGCGGGCAACTTCGCCTCGGCCGTGTCGATCCCGTGCCGCTTCTGATAGCTCACGCTCCACTTCACGCGTTCGGTGGCGATGGGCCAGTTGTCACCCTTCATCTCGTCGAACGACATCTCCCAAACCGGGAAGACCCGTAGGCGGTGGTTGCCGAGCACGCCCACGTACAGCTCCCGGCCCTCGATGTACTGCTCGACGATCGCCGGGGTGAAGAGCGTCTCGTGGATGAAGCGCACGCGCTTGCCGAGCTGCTCGTCGTTCACCACGACGGACGCCTGCGAGATGCCGGCGGACGCCTCGTAGGTGAGCGACTTCACGATCAGCGGGTAGCTGAGCCGCTTCGGCAGGGCCGGCTTCCTGCCGAACGGCACCACCACGAAGTCCGGTGACGGGATGCGGTGATAGGCGAGCAGCTTGCGTGCCAGCGCCTTGTCACGCGCAAGCGTGAGGCCCCTCGGGTTGCATCCCGTGTACGGCACCTTCAGGAGCTCGAGGTAGCTGACCACGTTCTGATCGAACACGACGACGTTGTCGAACGACTCGAGCAGATTGAACGCGATCTTCGGCTTGAACTCGTCCAGCGCCTCCCGGATGGGCGTGAGGTCGTCGTGCACCTCGATGAGCATCAGCTCGTGGCCCCGCCGGCGGAGGTGCGTGATCACGTCCCACTCCATGCGCAGCTCGGGCCTCACCTCGGCGTCCGTGACGCGCTCCTTCGGCGCCAGGTGCCGGTGGACGAGGACCAGGACGCGGCTCTTCCTCACAGAGCCACGCGGTGGCGCCCGCTGTGCAGGTAGTTCATGGTCTGGACGGTCAGCAGCACGGTGAGCTCGTGGCGGGTCCGCTCCTCCGGCATGGTGAGGCGCAGATCGAGCTCGCGGCAACGCGCGATCATCTCCTCGAGCACGCGGTCGATCGTGTATTGATAGATCCCCGTCCATCTCGCGACCAACCGCCGCAACGGCTTGCGAATCCGTGCGATGAACCGTGCCGCGGTGACGTTGCCCGCGAACTCGGGAGCGTCCGAGAACAGCCGCCGGAGGTCGCGGTCGTAGAACCCGGGATGGTCCACGCCGTAGTGGCGGCGCTTCACGCGGTAGTGGTAGCGGAGCGTGCGGCGGAGCCGGCGGAGCGGATTCAGCTCGGTCGCCTCCACCACGCGGGGAGGTTTGCCTCTGAGCTCGCGCATCAACCCGTCGACGTACTCGAGCTTGGCCAGAGCCGGCCAGCCCTCGTAGCGCTTCCGCCAGTCGGACTCCGGCGTCAGCCACAGCGCGAACGTCTCGGCGAAATCCTCGTCGGGATGCGCCTGCGCGTACCACGGGTCCAGGTGGAGCACGAAGCTCTTGCTGTAGGGCTTCGGCTCGTAGAACTCCGGATATGGGTGGGACGAAGGGCCGAACAGCGCGCGCCGGCGCCGCCTGAGCCGCAGCCGATGCGCGTTGTCGATCACGTGGCCCGCCTCGTGACGCAGGATCCGCAGACACCACTCCTCGGTGCCTCCCTCCACCTCGAGCATCTGG
>Ga0302046_10006096_pt1 | contig 10554 bp, 5 predicted proteins | sample RVTome_11_FD_200261 | JGI IMG/M metagenome (GOLD analysis project Ga0302046, IMG submission 200261) | Soil microbial communities from uranium-contaminated site in the Upper Colorado River Basin, Wyoming, United States - RVT147D111 (version 2) ... | reverse complement strand
CTCTCTCGAAATCGGGCTTGCGCTCGAAGGCGTAGCCGAGGGCGAGAAGACCTCCGGGCTGATCGCCCGAAAGGGACCGTGCTTTCTCGAAGGCCTCGATCGCTTTGTCCCACCACTGGAGCCGGAGGCGGCTCGACCCGAGCTGTCCCCAGGATCCCGCGTCCTTCGGCTCGAGCGCCACCGCCTTCTCGAAGGCCTCGACCGCCTCGACGTTGCGCGAAGCCTTGAAGAAGGCGGCGCCGAGATGGCGATGGAGGTCGACGTTCCAGGGATCGATCTCGGCCGAGGCGCGGTAGTCCTCGAGCGCGCGATCGACGTCACCCATCGAGGCGAGAACGATCGCCGGCCTCTCCAAAGGGACGAACGCTTCTCCCTCGAGAAGGGCGTTCTCCAGAAGCCTGGCTCGAAGAGGAGCGGTGGGGAGTCGGCGAACGAGCTCCTCGCTCTCGTTTCCGTCCAGTCGAGCGAGGAGAAGAAGGGGAAGGAGCGGTTTCGGGGAGGCGCCGGCGGCGGCGGAGAGCTCGGCGCGGGCGTCGGCTACGCTTCCCGAAAGCCACAGGGTCTCGGCGAGGTAGACGCGGGCGGCGACGACGTCCGGCCGTTCTCGCAAGAGCGCGCGATACTCACCGGCGGCCTCTTCCCAGCGACGCTCCTTCTGATGGGAGATCGCGCGCTGGAGCTGCCCGCGAGCCGCCTCATCGGAGAGAGCCGCCGCGAGCGCCAGAGCCGCGATTGGACCCATACCGCGAGGCTAGTGCCGCGCTCCGGGCGTGTCAAGGAGCGGACGAGGTAAGATCGCGGGTCCGATGCTCCTCCTCGCCGTCCTCCTCGCCTCCGGGCCCCGGTTCGTCGATCGCGCGCTCGAGAGGGGGCTCGATCTGGTGATTACCTTCGGCTCGGAGGAGAAGAACTACATCATCGAGAGGACGGGCACCGGGGCGGGTCTGTCCGACTACGACGGCGACGGCGATCTCGACGTCTATCTCGTCAACGGCTCGCTCCTCGATCTTCCTCCCGACGAGCCTCCTCCGAGCGACCGGCTCTACCGCAACGACGGGGAGGCGCGCTTCACCGACGTGACGAAGGAGGCCGGTCTCCTCGAGACGGAGTGGGGCGCGGGGTGTCTTTTCGCGGACTTCGACAACGACGGGGACCCCGATCTCTTCGTTTCCAATTTCGGGCCCGACGTCCTCTATCGCAACAACGGCGACGGCACGTTCACCAACGTTTCGCGCGAAGCCGAGGTCCACGATCCGCGCTGGGGATCGGGGGCCGCGGCCGGTGACTTCGATGGCGACGGGTTTCTCGACCTGGTGGTCGCCAACCACGCGGTCTTCGATCGGTACGCGCCGCCGGAACAGAACTGCTACTGGAAAGGGGTGAAGGTCTCTTGTGGGCCGCTCTCTCATCCCCCCGAGACTCATCTTCTATATAGGAACCGCGGCGACTTCACCTTCGAGGATGTCTCGCTCGCTTCCGGGATCGCCCTTAAGCGCGGCTACGGGTTCGGCGTCGTCCTGGACTACTTCGACGACGACAACCTTCTCGACATCTACGTCGCCAACGACCTGACGGAGAACTTCCTTTTCCTCAATCGAGGACGGCTCCAGTTCGAGGACTTCGGCGCGCTGTCGGGAGCGGCCTACGTCGAAGGAGGCCGTGCCCAGGCGGGAATGGGGGTCGATAGCGGCGACTACGATGCCGACGGCAAGCCCGACATCTACGTCACCAATTTCTCCGACGACTACAACACTCTTTACCGGAACGACGGCTCGGGTCTCTTTTCGGACGTCACCTACCGCGCCCGTCTCGGCGAGCCCACGTTTCCCTATCTCGGCTGGGCGACGCGATTTCTCGACGTGGAGCAGGACGGCGATCTCGATCTGTTCGTGGTGAACGGGCACATCTGGCCCGAGGTGGACCATGTCGCGAGCGGGACGTGGTACGCCCAGTCGAATCAACTGTTCCTCAATACAGGCGAGGGAGCGTTCGTCGAGGCCTCGAAGGAAGCGGGGCTGGTGGACGAACGTCTCGGCCGCGGGGCCGCCTTCGGGGACGTGGACGAGGACGGAGACCTCGACACGGTGATCGCGAACATGCACGCGCTTCCCACCTTTCTCGTCAACGAGACTCCGGGGAAGGGCCACTGGCTGCAGCTTCTCCTCGTGGGCCGCACCTCCAATCGGGATGGAGTCGGCGCGCGGGTGAGCGTCGCCGTCTCCGGGAAAAAGCAGGTCCAGACGGCGAAGTCGGGAGGGGGCTATCTATCGAGCCACGACCCGAGACTGCATTTCGGGCTGGGGAAGAGCCACTTCGCCGAGGAGATCACCGTCCGGTGGCCGTCGGGAATCGAGCAGAGCCTTGGCGCGCTCCAGGGGGACCGCGTGTACCTGGTCCTGGAGAATGTGGGTGTGCTCGACCCCGATTAGCCGAACTCGAGACCCTGGGCCAAAGGCAGGTCCTTCGACCAGTTGATGGTGTTGGTCTGCCTCCGCATGTACTGCTTCCACGAGTCCGAGCCCGACTCGCGGCCGCCGCCGGTCTCCTTCTCTCCGCCGAACGCTCCACCGATCTCGGCGCCCGAGGTCCCGATGTTCACGTTGGCGATCCCGCAGTCGGATCCCGAGGCGGAAAGGAACGCTTCCATCTTGCGCATGCTGTCGGTGAAGATGGAGCTCGAAAGTCCCTGCGGTACTCCGTTCTGAAGATCGATTGCTTCCTCGATTTCCCCGTACTCGAGGATGTAGAGGATCGGGGCGAAAGTCTCTTCCTTCACGATCTCCGTCTGGGCCGGCATCTTGACGATGGTGGGCTCGACGAAATTCGGTCCCTTCTCGGGGAGCTTGCCGCCGCCTGCGAGGACCTTGCCTCCCTCGTTCTTCACCCGCTCGAGGGCCGCGAACATGTCGTTGACGGCGCCCTGGTTCACGAGCGGTCCCATGAGCGTCTCGTCGTCCAGGGGATCGCCGATGCGGATCGACTTGTAGGCCCGGACCAGCCTTTCTTCGAGCTCCTTCACGATGCTTTTCTGGGCGATGATGCGCCGGGTGCTGGTGCAGCGCTGGCCGGAGGTGCCGACGGCGCCGAACAGGATCGCCCGCGTCGCCATGTCGAGATCCGCGTCCTCGGCGACGATGATGGCGTTGTTTCCGCCGAGCTCCAGGATGGTCCTCCCGAACCGGCGCGAAACCGCTTCCGCGACGCGGCGGCCGACCCCGGTCGAGCCGGTGAACGAGATCATCGGGAGCCTCGGGTCGTTCAGCATAAGCTCGCCCACGTCGCGGCCGGAGCCGATGACGAGATTGAAGACCCCGATAAGGCCGTGATCGGCGGCGACTGCGTTCGCCACGTGCTGAACGGCGATCGCCGTGAGCGGCGTGTCGCTCGAGGGCTTCCAGAGAATGGGATCTCCGCAGACCGAGGCGATGGCGGTGTTCCAGGACCAGACCGCCATGGGGAAGTTGAACGACGTAACCACGCCCACCACTCCCAGCGGATGCCATTGCTCGTACATCCGATGCCGCGGTCTCTCGGAGTGCATGGTGAGCCCGTAGAGCTGGCGCGAAAGTCCGACGCCGAAGTCGCAGATGTCGATCATCTCCTGGACTTCGCCGTGGCCCTCGGCGCGGATCTTTCCCATCTCGAGAGAGATCAGATCGCCGAGGGGCTCCTTGAGCTCGCGGAGCGCGTCCCCGAGGTCGCGAATCACCTGCCCGCGCTTGGGCGCTGGAACCTCACGCCAGGATTCGAACGCCTTGGCGGCGGTGGAAGCGACCTTCTCGTACACGGTGGGCGTCGCCTGGATGATCTTGGCGATGGGCTCGCCCGTCGTGGGGTTGAGCGAGACCAACTCTTTTCCCGAGGGTTCCGAGAGCCAGGCATCGGGTCCGGTCGAAGCGCCGCTGTTGACTTCCTCGATACCCAGCTTGTCGAGAAGGGACTTATGTTTGTCGATAGCGGTGGTCATGAAGGTTCTCCTGATTTGGGCAAACCTTATTATGTTAGACAGGCAAGGGGAGTCGGCGCAAGAGTCCGGTCAGAGTTGCTCGTGCACGGCCCGCCACGCCTGGACGAGCGCCGCCTGCGTCCACGGGCTCCCGCCGGCGTCGGCTCCGGCAAACGAGATGCGGCCGAGCTTCTGCCTCCCGGCGCGGTAGGGGGGGCTCTCGAGCGTCTCCCTGGACCCCGGCTCCTTGAAATAGTTGTAGCCGTGCCCCCAGCGGTTCACGGTGAGCCCCGCGATGTCCCGCGCGGCCTCGAAGCCGTGCGCCCCGAAGACGTGGTTCAGCTCGCTTCGAATCTCCCGCTCGTACTTCTCGAAGCTTTTCCGCTCCATTTCGTATCGGCCGAGCTGCATCTGCTCGCGCGGCTCGAGCCCCCTCTGGTGGATGTACTTGTACATGCTGAGTATCGTCGGCCTGTCGGGGTGATACTCCGGTCGGTACGCGCCAACCGAGAGTGGGTCGGAGACGTGCATCCACGTGCAGTAACCCTCCGGCCAGTACATCTCGAACGCCCCGATGTCGGCGATGGGGCGCCAGTGTTTCAGAAGGACATTGATGTAGAGAGCGGAGCTGTACCGGTACTCTTCGAGCGCCCGGCGCTGCTCCTCGGGAAGGTCGGGTACGACGTGCTTCGCGACCGAGCCCCAACCCGCCATGATGACGTGCCGGGCGCGAACGCGCCGCGCCCTCCCATCGGCTTTCAGGTAGTCGACCTTCACGATGTCTCCCTGTTGCCGGATCTTCGTCACCATCGAGGACAGCCTCAGCCTCACGCCGTTCTCGCTTCGGTCGAGCTCCCCGTCGCTGGGCTCGCCGTTGAAGACGCCCTCCATCGTGTTCTCCCCGCTGATGGCGTTCGGCAGGATCCCCTTGAGAAGCTGTCGCGCGACGGTGTGGTTCCCATCGGGATAGCGGTTCACGGGCTGGTAGCCGTACTTGAGCATCCCGTCTGCTTCGTAGAAGCCCTCGCCTCCCATGCCGAAGAAGCCGGGCCCGATGGCGTAGCCCTCGAGAGCGGAGGCGGCATCGCAGCCGAGGCCGATGAGGTCCGTCGAGTAGAGATCGACGAAGCGGACGGCGTCGTCGCCGAGTCCCATCTTCTCGCGCACGAACTTCTCCCAGCTCATCGAGTGGAGCTCGGCCTCGAGCTCCCGGGCGTCGGAAAGATAGTTTTTTCGCGTCGTGTAGAGCTCGACGAGCTCCCGGCGCGCGGCCTCGCTCAACGGCGCCCGGGAGAAGAACTCCTCGTACGGGGTCTCGTTCCAGCCGTTGACCCAGGTGGTTCTCGCGCCGCCGAAGACCCGCGAGTCGAAGGCCACCGCCGGGGAAAGGTCGAACCGCTCGCGGAACTTCGGGTCCCGGTACAAGGCGAGCCTCGCGGGGTCGAGCCCGATGCGCCGGAAGAATTCGAGAGCCTCCTCGGGGGAATCCTCGACGTCCTCGAGGGCGAAGGTGCCGCCGGGCGCGATGAGCCTTTGGCCCCCGTACTCCATGACGTTCCGCCGCGCGTGCCCTCCGATCTCGTCGTGGTTGTCGAGAACGAGGATCGAAGGCTCCACTTTCCCCCGCGGGGCCTCTTGATAATAAAGGTAGGCGGCGCCGAGACCGGCGATGCCCGCGCCCACGACGACCAGGTCGTACGTCTCTCCGGTGTCGACGATTTCCGCCGGGAGCGCTCCGTCTCTCACCCGATGTCCAAGAGTCATCGCCCGGGGCGTCTGTCCCGATAGGCCGCCGTTCGGTCCTGGCTGTAGTCGCGGCGCGGCGACGGCGAGCGCCATCCCCTGGAGGAAATCCCGCCGGGTGATCGCGCGGTCCATGCCGAGCTCCCGGTCTTCGCGTTTCACAGAGCGGAGTCTAGGAAAACCGGTCCAGGAAGTCCATGAACCGCATGCTCAGGTAGCCGCCCTGAAAGCCGAGATAGCGGAAGGGCTCCGGGGGAAGGGCAGCCACCGGGTCGTGCAGGTAGAGGAGGTTCTCCCAGGAGCCGTCGCGGCCTTCGACGAGATCCGCGAGGACGCGCCCCGAGAGCGTCGCCAGGGATACGCCCATGCCCGAATAGCCGAGGGCGTAGAAGGCTCTGCCGTTTCGACCCGCCCGTCCGATCTCGGGAGCGCGCCTCCAGGTGATCGCGACGGGACCGCACCAGCGATGGGTGATGGCGACGTCCTTCAGAGAGGGGAAGGTGAAATGGAGCTCGCGCTTCAGCTCGGAAAAAAGCTCCTCGATCGCTCTCGGCGACTCGAGCCCGAAGTGATAGCGCACCCGCCCGCCGAAGAGGATGCGCTTGCCCGTGAGGCGAACGTAATTGTGGACGCGCCTCTTGTCGGTGTACCCCTGACGGCCCGACCAGCCGATCTCCGTCCACCGAGCGTCGCTCAAAGGCTCGGTGAGGAGGATGAACGAGAAGAGCGAGACGGCGCGGTCGCGTACCAGGCCGAGCCGGGCCGCGGGAAGATAGGCGTTGAGCCCGACGACGATCGTCTCCGCGCGGATTCGGCCGAGGGCGGTGGCGACCTCGTAACCACGGCCGTCTTCGACGACGCTCACGACGGGACTCTCCTCGAAAATCCGCACGCCTTTCGCGAGCGCCGCCTTCTTCAGTCCGGTGACGTACTTTCCCGGATGGAGCGTCGCCGCTTTCGGGAAGTGGAGCGCTCCTCCGAACCGCTCGCTCTGGATTACCGAGCGCATGGTCTGGCGGTCGAAGAGCTCGAGCTCGATTCCCAGGTGGCGGCAGGCACGCTCTTTCTCTTCGTTCTCGCGCTCGTGCTTGGGGTAGAGAGCGATCTCGAGATATCCGGTGCGCTCGAGCTCGCAGTCGAATCCTCCCTCGCGCGCGAGCTCCTCGATCCAGTCGATCGTTCGGACGGTCTGGTCGTAAGTGAACCGCACCCGCTCGACGCCGCGCTTTCGAGCTCGGTCGAGATGCGGCTCGTGGAGCGCCATCCCGCCGTTGCGGCCCGAAGCGCCGAAGCCGACGTAGCTCCCTTCGACGACCGCGACCTCGAGACCGGGATTGCGTTTCCTGAGAAGGTAGGCGGTGACGAGGCTGGTGTAGCCGCCGCCGAGGCAGACGACGTCGGCCGTTCTTTCACCCTCGAGCGGCGGCTCGAGATGCGTGCGATCGATGGCCTCGAGCCAGAAGCTCTCGTTCGGGGTGAATCGGGACGAGGCGCTCATGAAGACTTGACGAATCTTGGGTATGGCCCTACGGTAACAAAACATGGCCTCCACAAAGGTAAAGACGACCTACTCCCTGGACCTCGAGACAGTGCGGGCGCTCGAGGATCTGGCCAAGCGCTGGGACGTCCCGAAATCGGAAGCTCTCCCCCGCGCGATCCGGGCCGCCTCTCGGGAAGCATCGTCGACCATCCGACCCGATTCGTGCATTGGATGTGCTTCAGAAATCCCTCGGCTTGAGTCCCGCTGAAGCCCGCCGTTGGCAGAGAGCCGTATCCGCCGAGCGCCGCGCGTGGTCGCGGCGTCTCGAGGGTAAGTCGCGATGGCCTTCGTCTCGCCCGTTAGACCCCATCCGTCGTTGACTTCGACGTGATCTCGGAAACCGCGCGAAATGCCTGATCGATCGCCGCGTTGGTATAGGCGAAGGCGCCGGCGTCCGAGTTCGCGATGTGGATCCTTCCGAAGGGCTTCCGCGCGATCTCGAAGGGCGCCTCCCCCGGAGGAAACTCCGGATCCCAGAGCGAGTTGTACTCGTAGGCGTATCCGTGGGGCCAGCGGTTCACGGTGATCCCGAGGATGTCCTTCGCGGGGTCGAAGCCGCCCGCCCCCAGGACGCGCCCGAGCTGCTGGCGGATCTCGCGCTCGAACATCTCGAACGTCGTCGAGAGGAGATCGTGCCGCCCTGCCGCATGCTGCTCGCGCGAGCTTCCCCCGGGACTGCAGGGGGTGCGGGTGAGATGGAGCACCATCGGCTCTTCCGGGCTCCGGGGGTGACGGTACGTTCCGAGACTCACGGGGAAATCGAGGGTCACGCCGGAGTGGTAGCCCGAAGGGCTGTAGACGTTCGAGACTCCGAGCTTCTGGAAAGACGTCCAGTTCCGGATGAACACGTTCGTATAGACCAGGGGCACCTTGGGGCCGTACGCGAGCGCGTCCCGCTGCTCTTTCGGAATCTCGGGACAGAGGTAGGGGACGACGGCGTTCCAGCATCCCATGACCACGTGGCTTCCGCTTACCTTCTCTGCCCGTCCGTCCCGGACGTAGACCACGTCGACCTCGCTCGCGCTCTCGGGGCTCCCCCGGTGCTTCACCCGCACTCCCGTCGAGCTCAGACGCACGCGCACCTTCGAGTCCGCGGCGTCGAGTCTTCCGTAATCCATCTTGGCGGTGACGATGTCTTCCATCGTGCTCCCGCTCGCCGAACCGGGAATCAGGCTTCGCACCAAAAGCCGGGCGATCGAGGCGTTGCCATCGGGGAAGTGGAAGATGTAGGGTTCCTCGGGCTTGGGCTTCGCCGTCGCCGAAAGACCCGGGTCGTCTCCCTTCGAGAGCTTCATTCCCTGGAACCCGGGATAGCCGAGACTCCAGCAGTCGATCGCCGGAACGCCGTCGATGCCCATCCCGTAGAGGCCGTGGGGGCGGGCGTTGAGGTACTTGACGACCTGAGAATGGACCTTGGCATGGTCCTGCAGAAAGGCGAGATAGCTCGTCTTCGCAAGCTTCTTTTTCTTCTCCCCCTCGCCCAGGCCCGGCATGTAGTCGATTTCTTCCTCGTAGAGGCGCACTAGATCGGTGCGAGCTTCGGGTGCAAGGGGCGCCCCGGCGGCGAAATCCGCCCAGGACCCACCCCGGGCGCGAGCCACGAGCCGATCCTCCCCGAAGGTCTCCCGGTCGAAGAACGTGCCCGAAGAGAGCTCGAGCGAGGAATAGAGATCGGAATCGAACGCCTGGTAGAAACGCTGGGTGTCGATCGCCAGCTCTTTCAGGAGCGCGGTGGCCTCGGCGCTGTAGCTCGCGGGAGTGTCGATCGACTGCGTGCCGCCGTAGCCGATGAAGGTTCGTCCCTCGTGAGTGAACTCGTTGCGCTTGGCGTGGCCTCCGAAGTCATCGTGGTTGTCGAGAACGAGGATACGAGCGTCGTTTCCCATGGCCTTGCGGTAGAAGTAGGCGGCCGCGAGACCGGAGATGCCGCCTCCGACGACGACGAGATCGTAGCTCTCGCCCCCTTCATGGATGTCGAGCCCGTCCTCCCACGCCTGGCCGTCGCGCATCGAATGCGCGACCTCCCACGAGCCGTCGTGGCTTCCCCGAAGGCCGGTCAAAGCCGGCGGGTAGCTTTCCTCCGCGAGGAGTCCCATCGCCCGGGCCACGGGGCTCGCGAAAAGGCTCCCTCCCACGGCGACCCCGACTCCGTTCAAGAAATCGCGGCGGGTGATGGAGCGGTCCATGCCGAGGTTGCGATCGCGCGGATTCATGCAGGGCCTCCTGAGGGTGGGTCGATCGTATCACACGGCTTCGGTCGCTTTTTCTCGCCCTCGGCTCACTCCGATGTTATGATGTTTCTTTCGCCAAATCATTGAGGAGTACCATCGCGCCGTCACCGCGACGGCCTTTCAAGGAGGCTGAACGCTGACCTCTTCCCCCAGGGTTGCATTCGCCGTTGCTCTCCTCGCCGCCGCGGGCTGCAAGCTCGAAGAGCCCATCCTTCCTCTTGGCAGCTCCAGTGTTGGAAACACCCCGGGCACGATTGCGGGCACCGGAAGCTCGTCGACTCCCCCCTCTTCGAGCGGATCCACGCAGAACGGGCTCACCGCCCCGAGCATCGTGAGTCCGCTTCCCGGAACGAGCTTCAACGATCCCAGTCCGACGCTCACCGTACGAAACGCGACGTCCTCAGATTCGACGAGGCCCACGTACGACTTCCAGGTCGGAACCGACGATGGATTTCGAACCGTAGCCGCGCAGACGACGGGCCACCCCGAAGGGTCCGGGGAGACCTCGTGGCGGGTCACGGCCGCGCTTCCGAACGGACGCTACTACTGGCGCGCGCGCGGGATCGGCTCCCTCGGTCCGGGACCCTACTCTCCGATTTCCGACTTTTTCATCGGGGCAAGCACCTCTCCCTCTCCCTCTCCGCCCTCGTCAGGTGAGGTCTTTGATCCTCTCACCAACGGCCGGTCGGTCGGAGACCAGCGCGGTGGACGGTTCACTTCTTCGGGCTGGCAGGTGACGAGCCGCGGAGACTTCATCCGCTACATTGTTCCCACCATCACCAGTGGTTTCGTCGAGTGGGAGAACCTCGGCCTTTCTCGCAGCAACCCCGCGCCCGACCTCTACACCCTTTTCGGGATGTGGGACCCCTCGAAGGGACCTTATCGCGAGAACGCCTATCGGGTGCACGTCCGCAAGCTCGACACCCAGGGCCACAACCCTCCTTACGTCCGTCTCCGATGGATCTCCGGAGGGCAGGAGCACAATGAAGGCTTCGATTTCCTCGCCTGGAATCCCGGGCAGGTCTATCGCTGGCGCGTGGAGTGGGGGCCGGGTGGGGGCGGTAACGAGGCGCGGGTGCTTCTCGACGGACGGG
>Ga0302046_10006095_pt1 | contig 10555 bp, 9 predicted proteins | sample RVTome_11_FD_200261 | JGI IMG/M metagenome (GOLD analysis project Ga0302046, IMG submission 200261) | Soil microbial communities from uranium-contaminated site in the Upper Colorado River Basin, Wyoming, United States - RVT147D111 (version 2) ... | reverse complement strand
TGATCATGATCGGCTCGAGGAGGGCCAGCATGTTGGCCGTCGCCTCGTCGACCTCGTCCTCGTAGAAATCGGCGATCTTGTTGAGCATGGTCTCGAGCGCGCCGGTTTGCTCGCCGACCGCGATCATCTGTACGACCATGGGTGGGAACACGTCGCTGCTCTTGAGCGGCTCGGCGATGGTCTTGCCCTCTTCGACGCTCTTGCGGGTCGCCATGATGGCGTCCTCGACGACCGAGTTGCCCGCCGTCCGGGCCGTGATCTCGAGCCCCTCGAGGATGGGTACGCCGGAGGCCACCAGGGTGCCCAGGGTCCGGCAGAAGCGGGCCACCGCGATCTTCTTGAGCACCATGCCGAGGACCGGGATCCTGAGGAGCAGGCTGTCGATGACGCGCCGCCCGCGATAGGTCTTGTGGTACCGGACGAGGGCGTAGACCCCCAGCCCCATGGCGATGAACAGGACCCACCACCAGGCGCCAATGAACTTCGACGCGGCGATGGTGACGCGCGTGGGAAGGGGAAGGGACGCGCCGAGGCCCTCGAACAGGGTCGCGAACGTCGGGATGACCTTCCACAGGATGACCCACACGACGCCGATCGCGATCAGGATCACCGCCGCGGGATAGACCATCGCGGACCGAACGGCCGCCCTCAGCTTGACGATCTTCTCGATGTAGGTCGACAGTCGCTGCAGGATGACGTCGAGAATACCGCCCGCCTCACCGGCGGCCACCATGTTGCTGTACAGGCTGTCGAAGGCCGCGGGATGCTTCTTCAGGGAGTCGGCCAGGGTCGCGCCGGACTCGACGTCCTGGCGGACCTGGAACAGGATCTTCTGGAACGTCCGGTTCTCCTGCTGCGACCCCAGGATCTCGAGGCACTGCACCAGCGGCAGCCCGGCGTCGATCATGACCGAGAACTGCCGGGTGAAGATCGCGACTTCCTTGCGGCTGATCCCGCCCCCGAGCTTCGGCAGGGCGAACTCCTTCCCGCGCTCGGTCACGGCGGTGACGATGATCTGCTGCTTGCGAAGGGCGCTGATGACGGCGTCCTTGTTGTCGGCGACCAGAACGCCCTCCTGGGCGCCGCCTTCTCGCGTGCGACCCTTCCAGCTGAAATTGGGCATCGCGAATCCTCCTAGCTTTCCGAAGAAGCCCGGAACCTACCGGGTCCTGCTCTACTTCCGGCCGGCCGGCCGGCCCCCGGACTGCGCCGCGGAGCCCACGGTCGTCAGAATGCCGGCTCCGCGGTTGATCATCTCCTGCAGCTCGTCCGGGTTGGACGACATCGACAGTGCGACCTGGAGCGAGATGTGCTTCTTGAAGTACAGGGTCGCCAGCGACTGGTTGAAGGTCTGCATCCCGAACTTCTCCTGGCCGACCTGCATCGCGGAGTAGATCTGATGGACCTTGTCCTCGCGAATCAGGTTCCGGATGGCGGAATTCGGAACGAGGATCTCCATCGCCAGGACCCGGCCCTGTCCGTTCGCACGGGGCAGCAGGGACTGGCACAGGATCCCTTCCAGCACGAACGACAGCTGCGCGCGGATCTGGGACTGCTGGTGGGGAGGGAACACGTCGATGATGCGGTTGATCGTCTGGGCTGCGGAGTTGGTGTGCAGCGTGGCGAACGTCAGGTGGCCCGTCTCGGCGATGCGCAGGGCCGACTCGATCGTCTCCAGGTCGCGCATCTCGCCGATCAGGACGATGTCGGGATCCTGGCGCAGGACGGAGCGCAGGGCGTTGGGGAACGAATGGGTGTCGGCGTGCAGCTCGCGCTGATTCACCAGGCAGTTCTTGTGGGAGTGCAGGTACTCGATCGGGTCCTCGATGGTCACCATGTGCTCGTGACGCTCGCTGTTGACCTTGTCGAGCATCGCGGCGAGGGTCGTGGATTTGCCGGAGCCGGTGGGACCGGTCACCAGGATGAGGCCGCGGGGCTTCTCGCACAGCTTGGCGACGACTCCCGGCAGGCCGAGTTCCTTGAAGGTGCGAATCTCCCACGGGATGGTGCGGAACGCCCCGGCCACGGCACCGCGCTGGAAGAACACGTTGGCCCGGAAGCGGGCCAATCCCTTGACTCCGAAGGAGAAGTCGAGCTCGAGGTTCTCCTCGAGGCGGTGCTTCTGATTGTCCGTGAGCACGCTGTAGATCAGCTGCTTGGTCTCGGGAGCGGTCATGGGAGGGAGCTGAAGAGGGACCATCTTGCCGTCGATCCGGATCTGCGGCGGCGAGTTGGTGGTGATGTGGAGGTCGGTCCCTCCCTGGTCCACCAGGGTCTTCAGCAACTGATGCATCGTCACGCTCATGGAATCTCCTCGGCTCGGTTCTCGCCGGTCACAGGACGGTTTCTCGGACCACTTCCTCCACGGTCGTGAGCCCCTCGCGCACCTTCTGCATTCCGGAGGCGCGCAGCGAGATCATCCCTTCCTCGATGGCCTTGCGCCGCAGCTCCATGGCCGAGGCGCCCGACAGGATCAGCTCCCGGATGTCCTCGGACATCTCCATGACCTCGAACAGGCCGACGCGTCCCCGGTACCCGGTGTTGTTGCACGTCGCGCAACCGCGACCCTTGTACAGCTTGACGCGCTGCGCCTCGTCGAGCGGGAAGCCGATGTCGACCAGCGCCTGCGTCGGCATCTGGATCTCCTCGCGGCATTCCTTGCAGATCTTGCGCACCAGACGCTGAGCGCAGATCAGGTTCACGGAGGTCGAGACCAGGAACGGCTCGATGCCCATGTTCATCAGGCGGTTGATCGTCGAGGGCGCGTCGTTGGTGTGGAGGGTCGACAGCACCAGGTGTCCCGTGAGCGCCGCCTTGACGGCGATCTCGGCCGTCTCGAAGTCGCGGATCTCGCCGACCAGGATGATGTTGGGATCCTGCCGCAGGAAGGAGCGCAGGGCGGTGGCGAAATTCAGCCCGATCTGCTCCTTCATCTGGACCTGGTTGATGCCGTGGAGGTTGAACTCCACCGGATCCTCCGCCGTCATGATGTTGGTCTCGGGGGTGTTGACCCGGTTGATGGACGAGTACAGGGTGTTGGTCTTGCCGGACCCGGTCGGCCCGGTCACCAGGATCATGCCGTACGGCTTCAGGATGGCTTTCTCGAAGCGGCTCAGGGAATCGACCTCGAAGCCCAGACGCGTCATGTCGAGCACGAGGTTGTCCTTGTCCAGGAGCCGGAGCACGATCTTCTCTCCGAACAGCGTCGGCAGGCACGACACGCGGTAGTCCATCTCCTTGTACTTCCCGCCGAGCTTCATCTTGACCTTGATACGGCCGTCCTGGGGAAGGCGCTTCTCCGAGATGTCGAGCTTCGCCATGATCTTGAGACGGCTGATGATGGCGTCCTTGAGCTTCATCGGAGGATGCATGATCTCGTAGAGCACGCCGTCGATACGGAAACGCACGCGGAAGTCCTTCTCGTACGGCTCGAGATGGATGTCGGACGCGATCTTCTTGATCGAATCGGTGAGGATGATGTTGACCAGCTTGACGACCGGGGCCTCCTCGGTCGCCGCCTCGAGCTGGTGGACGTCGATCTCCTCTTCCTCGTCGAGGACCTCGAGCGCCTCGGTGTCCGCCGTGGCCATCTCGTCCATGACCTTCTTCAGCTCGAGGGCGTGGGACGAGCCGTAGTACTTCTCGACGGACTCCCGGATGGCGATCTCGCTGGCGACGACCGGCTCGACGTTGTAGCCGGTCATGAACTTGATGTCGTCCATGGCGAACACGTTCGTCGGGTCCGCCATGGCGATGGTCAGCGTCGCGCCGGTCCGATTGACCGGGAGCACGAGGTACTTCTGGACGACCTCCGACGGGATCAGCTTGATCACCGCCGCGTCGATCTCGAAGTGTCGGAGGTTGATCGACGGGACGCCGTACTGCTCGGAGAGCAGCTGCGTGATGTCGTCCTCCTGGACGAAGCCCAGCCGTACGAGGTTGTACCCGAGCTTCCCGCCGTTCTGCTTCTGGGCCTCGAGTGCTTCTTGGAGCTGCTCCTGCTTGATGAGCCCCGCTTTGAGGAGCATCTCCCCGATTCTTACCGCCATATCACCCCTCGGCGACGGCTCCCTTTAGGACTCGCCCACCGGTTCATAGTCGATCGGCACAGTATTGGCTATTCGGTTAGCCCAGATCGCGTACTACCCCTCGAAACCGTCTGGAATCTATGTCCCGTGAAAATAATTGTCAAGCGCGACCGCGGGGTGACAAAAAAGCGCCCCCGCCGCGCAGCCGGCGAGGTCGAACGACTGGCGAAAAGCGAGAGACCTAGGAGCCCGTCGTCGCGATGGCCTTCTTGGCCGGGGGCCGGAAGCGATCCAGGAATCCCGTGGAGATCCGGCCGCGGACGAAGTCCTCGTCGGCAACGATGCGCTGCTGGAGCGGCACGTTGGTCTTGATGCCCTCGACGACGAACGACTCGAGCGCCCGCCTCATTCGCAGGATCGCCTCGCCCCGGGTGTTGCCGTGGGCGATGACCTTCGCGATCATCGAATCGTAGTACGGCGGCACGACGGCTTCGGCGTAACAGGCGGTATCGACGCGCACACCGGGCCCGCCGGGCAGGTGGAAGGCGTGGATGCGGCCGGGGCACGGCACGTGGGTGTCCGGGTCCTCGGCGTTGATGCGGCACTCGATGGCGTGGCCCCGGGACACGATGTCCTGCTGGGTGAAGGAGATCGGCTCGCCGGCCGCGATGCGTATCTGCTCCTTGATGAGATCGAGGCCGGTGACCATCTCGGTGACGGGGTGCTCGACCTGGATGCGGGTGTTCATCTCGATGAAGAAGAACTCGTCGCCGGACAGCAGGAACTCGATCGTTCCGGCGTTGACGTAGTTCACGGCCTTCGCAGCGACCAGCGCCGCGTCGGCCATCCGTCCGCGAAGCGCATCGTCGAGCGCCGTCGAGGGCGACTCCTCGACCAGTTTCTGATGGCGGCGCTGGATCGAGCACTCGCGCTCGAACAGATGCACGAGGTTGCCGTGGGTATCGCCCAGGACCTGGAACTCCACGTGGCGCGGGTTGGCCAGGAACTTCTCGAGATAGACGTCGGCCACCCCGAAGGACGAGCCGGCCTCGGCGCGGGCGGAGCCCATGGCCGACTCGAGGTCGGCCTCGCGCTCCACGACGCGCATCCCGCGGCCGCCCCCGCCCGCCGCGGCCTTGATCAGCACGGGATAGCCGATCTCGTCCGCGACCGCGCGCGCCGCATCGGTGTCGGCGACCAGGCCGTCGCTCCCGGGCAGGATCGGCACGCCCGCGACCTGCATGGTGCGGCGCGCCTGCGCCTTTTCCCCCATCTTGCGGATGACGTCGGGATCCGGCCCGATGAACGTCAGTCCGCACTCGCGCGTCACCTCCGCGAAATGGGCCGATTCGGCGAGGAACCCATAGCCGGGATGAATCGCCTCGGCACCGGTGATCTCGGCCGCCGAGATGACCGCGGAAACGTTCAGGTACGAGTCCTTGTTGTGCGGCGGACCGATGCACACCTCCTCGTCCGCGAACTTGACGTGCAGGGAATCGGAGTCCGCCGTGGAATGCACGGCGACGGTGCGGATCCCGAGCTCGCGGCACGCCCAGATGATGCGCAGCGCGATCTCACCGCGGTTGGCGATCAGGATCTTTCGAAACAACGGCGGCTCCCGAGAGGAAGAGCGCGGAAAGCGCGGGCGCCGGACTTCAGGCCGGCCGGAGCTTGAACAGGATCTCGCCGAACTCGACGGGTTGACCGTTGCTGGCGAGGATCTCGACGACCTCGGCGTCGATCTCGGATTCGATCTCGTTCATCAGCTTCATCGCCTCGACGATGCACAGCACCTGACCCTTCCGGACCGCGGCTCCGACCGTGACGAACGGCGCCGCGTCCGGGCTCGGCGCCTCGTAGAACGTCCCGACGATCGGCGACGCCACGTCGACCAGCCCGTTCCCCGCGGGTGCGGCATCCCCCGCGCCCGCGGCGGCATCCGGCGCCTTCGGCGCGGCGGGGGCCGCCGGCTCGAGCCGCGGCGCGACCCCTTGGGATCCGGACGCCGCTTCGTTCTTGACGAGCTTGAGCCGGAAGCCCTCGCGCTCGAGCTCGAACGTCGCGAAGTTGCTCTTCGAGATGAGGTCGATGAGCTCGCGGAGGTCCTTGTGGTCCAACTCCCGCTCCTCGTGACGACCGCGGGCGCCGACACCGGTCGTCGGAATCACCCGCCCGATCCGCGGACCCGCGGCAGGTTAGCACTCCACGAGGAAGCGCTACAAGGGCGCGGCAGGCTCACGACTGGAGCTCGGGGCCGATCCGTGCGCCGGCCTTGCGGAGCTCGAAACGCAGCTTGCCCAAAAGCCCGTTCGGTCCCAGGACGGCGATCAGTCCGTACTCTCCGCCGACGACGCGGAATACGACCGATCCACCGGCGCCGGCGAGCATCAGCTCCTCGGGGGGCGCCAGATCGCCCTCGCGGTGCGCGCCCATCGCCCTCCGGGCGAGATCCATGTAGGACGCCGCGACGAGCTCCATGGTGTCCCGTCGCGGACCCACCGCCGAGATCACCATGCCGTCGCCGTCGACGAGCACCACGGCTTCGACCCCCGAGACTGCGGCGAGCACGCGCTCCAGGCTCGCGTCAATCACCGGGCCCTCCGGCGTTCCTCTTGATCCGATCCAACCACCGGCCGAGGTGCTCGACGATTCGGCGCTCGCCGTCCTCCTCGTCGTCGCTCGGCGCCGCGGCCGCGGCCGGGCGGCTCGCGCCCGACGGGCGGCCGCCGATCTCCGCCAGAAGGGCGCGTGCTCCCGGATGGTCGGGGTCGCCCTCGAGGATCGACGCGAGGATGCGGCGCGCCGTGGACAGGTCACCCTGCCGGGCGCGGATGCGCGCGTGCGTCAGGGTCGCCAGCGGACGCGGGGGAGCGACCACCTCGGGATCCTCCTTCGAGCCGCCGCGGCGCACGACGACCTCGCGGGTCACCGCGCCGCGAACGAAGGCCCCGCACCTCCGTTCCCGGGGGGCGGGGCGGAGGGCGGGGCCCAGAGATCTCGAGACGTAGCCGTCGGTGCGGAGCGGCCGGCCATCTACTGGCAGGAGTTGACGATCAGCGCGGCCCCGCCGACCGCCTGGAGGTTGTCTCCGGCTTCCGTCGTGCCGTCGAACACGATCGTCATGTCGGCGCTGTGGCCGTCCCGGCCCGTGCCCAGCAGCTGAGTGAGCGGCGCCGCGATGAACCGGATCTGGCCCGTTCCGCCGGCCGGAACGACGACTCGAGGACTGGTCACGTAGGGCGCCATGTTGAAACCGTCGTCCCACTGATAGGTGATGGTGAGCGACGTGACCAGCACGTCGTTGGCGGGCGAGAAGACCTCACCCGCGGACTTCGGGACGTTGTTCAACGTGGCGATGCTCTCCGTGACCGTGAAGGTGCAGATCTGCGTCGTCGCATCGAGCTGCGCGTTGATCGGAGGGACCGTCATGTTCTGCACCTGCAGCACGACGTCCGCCGAGTCCCCCGCGTCGTAGCCGTCGCCGGCGCACGACACCGCCGCCAGGAGAAGCGCCGACGTTCCGAGAATGACAAGGGTCCTTCGAAGCATGACTCGCCTCCGCCTACCCGATCTTCATGATCTTGGGAGTGATGAAGATCAGGAGCTCACGGTTCTCGTTCTGAATACTGCGGTTCTTGAACAACCAGCCGAACACCGGGATCTTGCGGAACCACGGGACGCCGGTTTCCGACACGCCTTCCTGGATCGTGAAGATGCCGCCGATGACGGTCGTCCCGCCGTCGTTGATCAGCACCTTGGTCTGCGCCCGTTGCGTGTTGATCGGCGGCACGTCTCCGACGGTGTTCACGAAGTCCGGCGAGTTGTTCTCCACCTGGACGTCCAGGATGATCGTGCCTTCCGCCGTGATCTGGGGCGTGACCATGAGGCGCAGCGAGGCCGAGACGTACTCGACGTTGATCTCGGTGGCCGTCGTGTTGACCACCGGAATCCGGACGCCTTGCTCGATCTCGGCGCGCTCGTTGTTCTGCGTGGCGATCTTGGGCGCGGACAGAATGCGTCCCTTGCCCTCGGTCTCCAGCGCGTCGAGCGCGATGTCGAGAGTGAACGAGTCGATGACGTTGCCGAACGAGAACGCCAGGCTGTTGATGCCCGAGACGTCTCCGGTGTCGGTGCTTCCCAGGTTCAGGTTGTACCTGTTGCGGATGTTGTGAGGGAAATCGAGGTTCGTGGAGGTGCCGTGCTCGGCGTCCGCCAGCAGCGTGTATCCCCACTGGATCCCGAAGTCCTGGATGAACTCCCGGGAGGTCTCGACGATGCGCGCCTCGATCATGACCTGCGGAGTCTCGGAGTCGAGGCTCGAGATCAAGATGTCGAGCGGAACGACCTTCTTGGGGATGTCGCTGATGATCAGCGTGTTGGTGCGCTCGTCGACGATGACCTTCCCGCGAGCCGACAGGACGCCGCCCTCGCGAACGACCTGCTCGACGTCGCGGGCCCGCGCGTAGGACAGCGTGCGGGTGATCGTGACCGGCTCGACCTCGAGCTCCTCGGCCTGCTTGAGCTGCTTTCTCTGGGCCGCCTCGGAGGCGAGCTGCGTGGTGGGGGCGATGCGGATGACGTTGCCCTCGAGCACCTTGTCGAGGCCGTTGTTCTTGAGGATCAAGTCCAGGGCGAGGTCCCAGGGAACGTTGTCCAGCACGATCGTCACCCTGCCCTCGACGGCGGGGTGCAGCACGAAGTTGAGCCCCGAGATCTCGTGGAACAGCCGGAAGACCTGCTTGATGTCGGCATCCACCAGGTTCAGCGAGACCATCTTCCCGGTGTAGACCGTCTGCTCGGTGACGATCCGCTGGGTCTCGAAGCTCGTCGTCGGGGTCGTCGGGCGCGCGGTCTGCTCCTGCTGCGAGCCCAGCGTCGGCGTGCGCAGCAGGCGCTCGAGGGCGTCCTCCTGCAGGGCCCGCGACGCGAGCGTCGCGCCGCCGTCCTCGGAGACGGGATCGGCGACCGCCGGGTCGACCGCCGGCACCCCGGGATCGGGAGCGTCGATCGCCGGAGCGGGCGCGCCGAGGGCGTCTCCGTCCGCCGACGGGCCGGCGCTCGACGCGATCTCCGTCATCGGAGCGGGCGCGTCCCCGGACTCGTCGAGCAACGCGGCGGATTCGAACGCCGCGGGCTCCTGCGCGGCTCTCGCGAGCGGGAACTCGGCACTGGCGAACTCGACCACCACGCTGGAGTCTTCGAGAGTCACGTCGTACGGAACCGGCTGCTCGAGGTCGAACACCACGCGCGACACCATCTCGGGCTCGCGGCGGTACTGCCCGGCGCGCACGCGGGTCACCCCGGCCTCGCCGATCGCGTACTGGTTCTCGTCGAGCCGGCTGACGACGCCGTACAGGTCGACGACCAGCCTCGGCGGATTCTCGAGGACGAAGGCCTCGTAGTCCCGAAGCTCGCTGACCTCGAGCGTCACGATCGGGTTCCCCGTGGGGTCCTGGGACACGACCACGCCGGTCAGGTCGCCGCTCGTCCCCGGTTGGGACGCCGGCGCTTCGGCCCCTTGTCGAGGGGCCAGGTCGTCGGCCGTCGCCGTGACCTGAACGCCTGCGACCAGCGCTACTGCGGCCAGTGCGGCCAGGATCGACTTCCGGTTCATACTCATTGGTCCATACCCTCCAGCGGGACCAGCCTCTTGACCACATCACGATAGGGCTTGATCAAACGAGGGTCGTCGACCTGCTGTCGAAACGTCACGCTTCCGGTCGTCGGGCTCACGGCGATCAGCGTCCCGTCATAGACCTCGTCGCCCACCCGCAGGAAGTAGCCTTTGTTGTCCGACCCCATGAAGAACGCGATGTCACCGCCCGATCTGTCCTTGATCGTCCCCACCAGATCCACCTCTGCAACCAGCATTCCCGCGATTCCCTTCGGTCGCGGACCTTCCTTCTTCGCCACCACCTCGGTGAGCGACAGGAAGGGATCCCGCCGGCCCGCCGGGTCGTAGGCGAACCGCTGACCCTGGAGCAACTGCTCCTGCTCGCGCAGGATCGACTCGACCGCCTCGCTCCCCTCGGCCTTGGGATCGGCGGACTCGGCCTTGGGGGCCGGCGCCTCCTGGGGGAAGGCCGGCGCCGAGGCAGCGAGAATCAGGATCAGGGCCATCGCCGCCAAGAGCCAACCGCTTCGCCGGATCATTGCGTCGCCTCCTGTTGACCCGCCGACTCGTCGTACACGAAAGTCGTCGCGGTGAAACCCGCCTTGACGGTCTTCGTCTCGCCGCCTCCCTTGTTCGCGCTCATGTTGAGGTTGTCGACGTTGATGATCCGGGAGTACTTGCTGACGCGGTCCATGAAGATCCCCATGTCGTGGTACCGCCCGATGACGTCCATCTGGATGGGGTACTTCTTGTAGAACTCGCCCGGCTGCAATCCGCCCGGGACGAACGACTTGAGATCCAGATTCGACTGGTCGGCGAGGTTTTTGATCCACCGCAGCAGATCGCCCGTCTCCGTTTCCGACGGGAGGATCTGCTGGATATCGCCGAGCTTGCGCTCGAGGTTGGCGATCTC
>Ga0302046_10006094_pt1 | contig 10556 bp, 12 predicted proteins | sample RVTome_11_FD_200261 | JGI IMG/M metagenome (GOLD analysis project Ga0302046, IMG submission 200261) | Soil microbial communities from uranium-contaminated site in the Upper Colorado River Basin, Wyoming, United States - RVT147D111 (version 2) ... | reverse complement strand
GCCTGGCCAACCTCAAGGCCGCGCGCATCAAGGCGGTGCTCGGTCGGATCCACCGAGAGCAGGGCCACTTCGATCTGAGTTTCCTTCGAGACCTGAGCGTCGAAGAGGTGAAGGCCTATCTCTCCCGTTTCAAGGGGATCGGCCCAAAGACCGTCGCGTGCGTGTTGCTCTTTTCGCTTGGCAAACCGGCGTTCCCCGTCGATACGCATGTCTATCGCGTCACCAAGCGCCTAGGGCTGGTGGGCGACAAGGCCACGCCCGAAAGGGCCCAGAGCCTCCTGGAATGGATGGTCCCGCCCGCCCTCTACTATTCCATGCACATGAACCTTGTGGAGCACGGCCGGAAAACCTGCAAGCCGCGCGCCCCCCTCTGTTCCCTCTGTCCCCTGTCCAAGCTCTGCGCCTTTGTCCGATGAGGCCGACGTCCACCCTTTCTCCGGACACCCTGCGGAACGATCCCTACATTCGGACCATCAGCGAGCTCGCGGCCCAAGTAGGCCCCATCTACCTGGTAGGCGGGTACCTGCGTGATCGCTTGCTTGGGCGCGACCCGATCAGGCGGATTGACCTCGATCTGGTCGTCTGGGGGGAACCCGAGCCATTTGGCCGCACCGTCGCCGGGGTTCTTGGGGCGACCCTCTTTCATCTTGACCAGGAAACTGTCCGTGCCCTCGCTCGTCGCAATGGAACGCTTATCCGGATCGACATTAGTAGGCCGAAGGGAGAGACCATCGAGGCAGACTTGGCCGAGCGTGACTTCACGGTCAATGCCCTCGCCGTAAGACTCGATTCGGGTCTCCGGAACTCGGCCGTGGCCGTCATCGATCCGTCGGGGGGTCTGGATGATTTGAGGCGACGGCGCCTTCGAGCCCTTGCCCCATCAACCTTCGATCAGGACCCCCTCCGCCTGATGCGCGCCGTCCGCCTGGCAGGCGAGCTCAACTTCACAATCGAGGAGGCAACCCGGCTCGCGATCATCGAGCGCGCCCCACTCCTCGCCATCGCAGCCGGAGAGCGTGTGCGGGAGGAGCTGTTCAGGATCATCGAGTTGGTCCCTGCCGCGCCAGCCATCGAGTCCCTCGACATTTTGCAGCTTCTGAAGGTGCTGGTCCCGGAGGCTGAGACGCTCAAGGCAGTTCCGGCCAGCCCGCCGCATCGTCTTCCGCTCTGGGAACACTCACTGGAGACGCTTCGATCAGTCGAGCTACTACTGACTGATCTCGGGCAGTTCTTTCCCAATGATCATGCCTGGTTGCACGAGCGGCTTGAAGGGGAGATCGAGGCCGGCGTCACCGAAGCGGCGGTCCTCAAACTGGTCGGGCTGCTGCATGACCTCGGCAAGCCGGAGACCCGAACCGTGCAACCGGATGGACGCATTCGGTTTCTTGGGCACGAAGAGGCTGGACTGCCTATCTTGATGCGCCTCTGCGAACGGCTTCGCCTGGGAAAGCACGCGACCGCCCTCGTCGCGGATATCGAGCGACATCACCTGCGCCCGTTGCACCTGTCGCGGGAAGCGACGGTCACCGCGAGGGCGATGTATCGCCTCTTTCGGGAGCTGGGCGACGCTGCACCCGCCGTTCTCTTGCACTCCTGGGCGGATCTCCGCGCCACGATCGGCGCCGAGATCGAGGAGTTCGGTCAGCATCAGATCTTCTTGCGAGAGATGTTCCGGTTCTATAGAACAGAGTTTCTGGCGAGCCAGACGGAGCCTCTCGTCCGCGGGGACGATCTCATGGGGGTCCTCGGCCTTGCGCCTGGCCCGTTCCTGGGCGTGGTTCTCAACCGCGTCCGAGAGGCTCAGGCGATGCGACTCATCAACAGCCTCGAGGAAGGGCTGGCCTACGTCCGCCAGTCTCTTGAGGCGTGGCGGCGCGCCTACGAAGAATCATACTCATCAGGCCCGATCTCGCGGGCTGAAAACGATTGACAAGCATCAGGTCTTTTGTTAGACAGGAGGGGGCGCGGGAGTAATTCAGTGGCAGAATGTCAGCTTCCCAAGCTGAACGTCGCGGGTTCGAGTCCCGTCTCCCGCTCCATGGAATAACGGGGGCCACGATGATTCGTGGCCCTCTCCTTTTCTGACCATCTTTCTGTTCTGTCACCATCTGGCAAGTTACCGAGAGGCATTCTCTCAGAGTTGTCAAGCTCCCTTCCTCAATTTCCATTTCCATTGGCATGTCGGACGCGACTCGCCCGCTGAATGGGTTGACAGCGACGCCTCTTGTTCGTAAACTAATAGCTTGATCTTGCAGTGTGACGTGAGAGTCGAACGATACTTGGGTAAACTCGGCTCCCTTCAAGGAGGAGGAACCATGACCTGGGTCATTACGAGACTCTGTATAGATTGTCTCGATATCTCATGCGTTGGGGTGTGCCCGGTGAATTGCATCTATCGGTATACCGGCACGGACCCGAAATTTCCGATCCGGCTCTTTATCGACCCACAGGAGTGTATCGATTGTGGAGCCTGCGAGCCGGAGTGTCCCTGGGAGGCGATATTTAAAGATGAGGCCGTGCCGGCCATTTTTGCCGACGACATCGCGTTAGACGCCGCGATCGTCGGTGCCCCGCGGGAGGTGCCCGAGCGGCCGCCGGACCAGAAGACTCCCACACCGGATGAAGTGAAAGCCAATAAGCAAAAGTGGGGCTACAGTTAGCTTCATAGGTGTCAGACGCACTTTTTCCTCACTCGATCGAAGCGGCATCCCGTTGCAGTAGCTGCCCGTATCATCAGAAGCATGCGGCATGCCTCCAGAGCAGTCGTCTGTTTGTAGGCCGTTTTTTCCGTTTTATGGGGGTTGAATGAACACACTGGCCATTCTTGTTGGAGGCGGCCCCGCGCCAGGGATTAACGGCGTCATTGCGGCCGCGACCATAGAGGCGCGCAACCACGGGGTGCGTGTGCTCGGCTGCTACGATGGATTCAAATGGCTCGCGCGAGGGGACACAAGCCATGTCACGGAGATCGAGATCGCTGAGGTGTCCCGTATTCATTTTGATGGAGGGTCCATCCTACGGACGTCCAGGGAGAATCCGACACGATCGACGGAGGCGCTTCGGAATGTGGCTGAGGCGCTCGGCAAGCTAGGGGTATCGCACCTGCTGACGATCGGGGGAGATGACACCGCCTTTGCGGCGTCTCGGCTGGCGGAGATTTTGGAGGGTGTGATCACCCTCGCTCACGTTCCGAAAACCATCGACAACGATCTCCCTCTCCCCCATGAGGTGGCGACATTTGGCTTCACGACGGCGTGCAATCTCGGTAAAGATCTCGTCATGAATCTGATGGAGGACGCCGTCACCACAGACCGATGGTTTTTTGTTCCCGTAATGGGGCGGAGGGCTGGTCATCTGGCGCTTGGAATTGGCGGCGGCGCCGGTGCGACCTTGACGGTTATCGGGGAAGAATTCCCCGAACGGAAGATTCCCATCCAATTGCTGGCTGACATTCTTGAAGGGGCGATTATCAAGCGGCGTGCCTCTGGAAAAGGGCACGGGGTGGCGATTCTGAGCGAGGGACTGGCTGAGAAACTTGACGGCGTCACGCTCGGCTCCGTTGACCGCGACAGCTATGGAAACGTGCGGCTCTCGGAGCTGGAGCTGGGGCAGGTGCTCAAGGACCAAGTCTCCGCGAGCCTTCGAGCGCGCGGCGTGGATGTCACGATAGTGGCGAAGGATCTCGGCTACGAACTCCGATGCGCTCCACCCGGCGCGTTTGACATCCAATACTGTCGAAGCCTGGGATACTGGGCGACCCGTTTCCTGCTCAACGGGAGCACCGGGGCGATGGTGACGATTCAAGGGGGGAAGCTGGTCCCGATCCCGTTTCGGGAGATGCTGGATGGCCAGACCGGCAAGATCCGTGTCCGTTATGTCGATATCGAGTCGGAGTCGTATCAAACGCTCCGCGCCTACATGATCCGATTGGAGCCTGAGGACTTCGAGTCACAGGGGCAGGTCGAGGCGCTGGCGCGCGCCGGACATCTTGACAAATCGAGGTTTGTGGAGCGGTTTCGCTATCTCGGCGAGCGTGTTTCTTCGGTCTCGTCAAAGATTGGATAATCACGTCGCGTGATTCGGGGGCGAGTCACCGGAGGGGTAGCTGATGAACCTTGATAGTCGTGCTGGGTGGGCGGAATACCCCGAGTTACAAGAGGCTGCGGAGTTTGGCCCGATGACGTTTTACCACTATGTCACGATGAAGGGGGGGGTGGTGACGATTTCGGTCATTCGGCTCGATATCAAGGAGGGGAAGCCAAATCCCCGTCACGAGTATGTCGCACGCGCGAGTGTCAAATTGAAGGGTCGGCGGGTCGAGGGGTATGGGCCGACAATTGAGAAGGCCGTGGGCACCTGCATTGCCGATCTGGGGAATCCGGAGCCTGCGGACCTGAAATGACAAACGGGGGGATGCCGCCTGGTCGGCCTTAGGGCCCCTGGGGTCGTCTGACCCAACGCGAGGCGTAAAGCGCGGTAACTGGGTCTGATCGTGAACAAGACGTCCTGTGATCTTTACAAGAGCGGGCCCTAGCGCGAAGGAGTCATCAGAATGAGAGGATCGTGGCGAAGCGCTCAAAGCATGATATCGACCCTAATCGTCGCCCTGATCTCTTTGACGGTCTGGAACAGTGTTGTCAATGCGCAAGAGGTTATCTTTCTGAAGTCCCTGGCCGAGGCGGAAAAAGCGATTGGAGTGGCCAGGGATGCGCAGGCGGACGTGTATGCGCCGGACGACTACCTCCTGGCTCTATCGTATCTAACACAGGCCAAGGATGAAGCGACGGCTTACAAGGCAGCGGAGAAGGATCAAAAGGACACGCGCCTCTTTAGCGCCAGAAGGTCGGGGGAAGCTGTCAATCTTCTTGCCGAGAAAGCGAGATATCAGGCGCATCTGGCCGCGACGAAGGGCACAGAGGTCAAGGTCGAGCGGGAGATCACTGCCATCAAGGCGCAGATCGTCGAGAGCTTCAACACAGACGTGAGCCGAGGGTACACGCCGAGACGAGAGGATCTGCTGGGCGAACTTGGCCTGAAAGAGTTGGAAAGGAAAGATGCCCGAAAGGCCCGGGAACAGGCTCAAGCTGAACTGAAAAGGCTGACCCTTGAAGGAGAGCCCAGGCCCTCCCCGCAATGAGACGAGGGGTGGAGGGATACACAAGAAATGGAAGGGTTGGCGACACCCCTGGAGGCAAGGTGCCGCGACTGGTGAAGATCGCAACGACCGGCGAGGTCGCGCCCGGTCAGAAAAAGCTTGTGGAGGCCGATGGCTGTGAGCTGCTTTTATGTAATGCCTTTGGAGATTACTATGCCATCAGTCCCATCTGTCCGCATGAGGAAGGCCCGCTCCAGGATGGCTCCCTGGTCGGAGAGATCGTGACCTGCCCGGTGCATGGATATGATTTCAATGTCCGAACAGGAGAATGCCAGTTCGATTCCGATTTTCGCGTGGCGACCTACCCCGTCAGGGTGGAGGGTGCTGATATCTACGTGGAGGTTCCGTAGGGGTTGCACGCGCTGATGGAAGGTCCCGCCTTCCCCCGTTAAGCGCTCCCACGGCATTTCGTTGTCTGAGACGCGATCTGTTTTTGTGTGACCCGGGATGGCTTGTCGTCGTATGCTAAGATAGGGTGAGGTTTCGAGAGGGCGCCTATGTGACACGGTGTTCATCCCGAGACGACTTGAGGGTTCAGTGATTTCGAGTGGATGTGAAAGGAGACAACGATGATGAGATGGGAACGGTTCCTTCGCCTGACGGCGGTGTTGCTGTTCGCCGCGACGGTCATGGTCGGGTTTCAGGTCCAGTGGGCGGAGGCTCGTGGGTTTCGCGGGGGGGCGCACGGAGGTTTCCGCCACCACGGCTTCCAGCCCCAGCGCCACCATTTCCGTGGAAGCAGCTTCTTTCTCGGGCTTGGTCTCGGCCTCGTGGGTGCTCCGTACGCCTACTCAGCCTACTCCCAGCCCTACCGCTCCTATCCCGCGTATTCCTACGCGCCGTATCCGGCCTATTATGGCGCCTGCTATGCCTACGACGCCTATGGCCGGTGCCTGAGCTACGCGCCAGCGGGCGGCTATTACTATCCCTACTGAGGTCGAGAGGGGAACCTGCCATTCCGCTCCCGCCATCCATCGGGCCAGCGCCTGCTTACGCGCTGGCCCGATCTCTTGCACATGCTTGAACGGGCTGTTCCGGCAGGAAAACGCATGCCGCGCCGGCCGTGGATGATGCTTGGAGCATCCTTTGCCATCGGCATCTCCCTCAGCCTATGGGCGAACCGGGCTGAGGCGGTTGGCGGCTTCGTCGATTCCTGGCTGGCTGCCGATCAGGAACCCCGGTCACCAGACGAGCGGCAGCAACCTGGCGAAGGCGTGCTGCACTTCGAAGTGGAGCCCGATGAGGTTGAAATTTACCTGGACGATCAGTATTTGGGTCGGGCCCACGAACTGCGCGGGCGGCCGGTTAAGGGAATCCTTGCGGGGAATCGGCTATTTGAGCTGCGATGGGGCGCCGATCGGACCTTCTTGCAGGTCGTGGTCCCTGTAAACGGAACCAAGACCATCCGGCTGAACCTCGCCCCGCCTCGCCCGGGAAGCTCCCGCGCCCACCCCATTCATCCAGCGCGAATCTCCATGGCGTCAGCATCGTCGGGAACCCGGGTCATTCTTGATTCTCTGCCCCAGACTCCCTTTCCTCACCCATCCTACCTGAACAGATCCTTCTCGGGCGGGCGAAGCAGCATCGAGGTCCGACCTTCCCCCTTCTCGTACTGGTAACCACGTATCAGAACCGCAGGGATTCGCTCGGTCTTGCCCATCACCAGCTCAGCCGCCGCTGCCAGTTCGTCGGCGACGCCGATGATCGTCGCCTTCAGCCGCCGGCCGAAGTCGTCCCCAACGTTGCTGTAATCCCTCATCGGGATCAGGCCGCTCACGCCTATGCAGACGTTGGTCAGGCCCTCGCGCCAGGGACGGCCGAAGGTATCGGAGATCAGCGCGGCGACTTCGATCCCGCAGAGCGCCAGGATTCGATCTCGAACGGCTTTGGCTGACCCGTCCGGGTCGAGCGGGAGAAGGGCGGCGGCATCCTGGTCGGGGAGGTTCGACCGATCGACCCCCGCGTTGGCGCAGATGAAGCCGTGCCGCGTCTCAGCGATCAGAATGCCGCGATCCATCCGGACGATCCGTTTCGTCTCCCGAAGGATCAGCTCGACCAGACGGGGATCCTTGTCGAGGAGGACGGCCGAGGAGCGTGCCAGAGGCGAAGGCGTTGCATCACGGAGGGGGATGACCCTCCCTTCGGCCTTGGAGACGACCTTCTGCGTCACGACCAGGATGTCGCCCGGCCGGAACTCGAGTCCCAACGATCTGACCGCCTCGACGATCAACGCGCCCAGGTCGTCTCCCTGGCGGATCTCCGGAAGACCGGTCAGCCCGATGAGGGAAAGCTCAGGCGCCTTGCCTGACATCGAGCCTCCTTTCGATTCCGAGCCGATGGAGGAGCTCGTGGGTCCTGGTCTTGCCCGGCTGATCCAGGAACAAGCGAAGATCCTCGACCTCGTCGATGTCGAGGGCAAGGTTGGGGAACTCGCAGACCTCGCAGGCGAGATCTCTGGCCTCGGCCTCTCGCTGATGCGCCCGGAAGCTGTCGTACCCGAAACGAAAGGGGATCGCATCGGGAGGCCGGGCCAACAGGGCATTAGTTCCGAGCCTGTCGCGTGATGGCACCAGGACGATCCCGGACGCCGCATTCCCTTGCTCCACGATTCGGGCCAGATCGTCGGTCGTGACCTGGGGGACATCGAGCGGGAGCGCCAACATCCCCTTAGCGCCCATCTGGCGGCAGATGGCCGCTGCCGCATCGACCGACTGGCTCTGTCGGACCTGCCGGGTCTCCTTGATGACCCCGGCGCCGTACTGACGACCTAATGCGGCAGCCGCGCTGTCTGAGGTAATGACCAACGTCCGATCAAACCGTGGGGACGTGGCGACGACGGAGAGCACATCCTCAAGCATCGTCTTGGAGAGGAGATGGCGCTCCTCGGATGTCAATAGCGACTTGAGGCGCTGCTTGCCTCGGGCGAGCTCCTTCACCGGGATGAGTGCCACGATCATTGAGATCGGAGAGAGGCGAGCGAGGAGAGGGTCTCTTTGGCCAGGGAGATCTTGGCCTCGAGGTTGTGCATCACTATATCCGCCGTTCTGACCTTCACCGGCAGAGCCTCGATGGCAGGGAGCAGTTCGGCGTCGGATCGATCCACAATGAAGAGGTCGAGCAGGTCCTGGTAGAGTCGCGCCACCGAGAGGGCCGACACCTCATGCCCGAGGCCGGCCAGGAACTTGTCGGTCGGGCCTTTCAGCGACCGGCCGCAGACGACCGGACTGATCGCTACCACCGGCGCCTCGGTCATCTTCAGAGTGGGGCGGATGCTCGGGACGGCAAGGATCGGTCCTATACTGGTCACCGGGTTGCTGGGGCAGATGATGATCCCATCGGCGGCCTCGATCGCCTCGAGAACCCCTGGCGCGGGCCGCGATCGCTCCACGCCCTCGAACCTGACCCCTCGCACGGCGTGACGCGCGCCATCGCGGACGAGGTACTCCTGGAACGGTCGCGGCCCGTGGTCGGTAAGGACGATCGTCGATATTCTCTCGTTGGCCATCGGCAGGATACGGGTCCGGACCCCAAGAGACCGCCGGACAAGATCGGTGACTTCGGCAAGCGTCAGTCCGTGCCGGAGCAGGGCGGTGCGGTGGAGGTGTGTGGCAAGGTCGCGGTCCCCAAGATTGAACCAGGCCTCGCGGCCGTAGCGATCGAGCCAATTAAGGGCGTTGAAGCTGTCACCCTCGATCCCCCATCCCCTTTCCTGGTCGGAAAAGCCGGCCAGGGTGTAGGCGACGGTATCCAGGTCAGGGCAGATGGTGAGGCCGTGTAGGAGAACATCGTCACCGGTGTTGACGATGACCGTCAGTTCGGACGGGTCGATCACCTGGCACACTCCTAGGAGCAGCTTCGAGGCGCCGATCCCTCCGCCCAGGGCGACGATCATCGGTCCTTCTCCGGCAGGCCGGTGATCCTGATCCCGGCCTCCTTGGCTTTGTAACGGCGATTCAACTCCAGCAGCAGCGGGGTCAGCGCCTCGACGGTCCTGGCGTAGTGTGCCGGGCCGGCATCGAGAGCGCGAAGGCCAATCTTCTCCACAAGCGCCATAGCGAGCCGCCTCGCCTCAGGGTCGTCCCCGCATACCAGCACGTCGCAGTCGATCTGCTTGTTTGGCTCTCGTAGCAGGCGATAGGAGATGTTCTGGAAGGCCGCCACGACATTGGTCCCAGGCCCCAGAAACTCCTGCGCCTCCTCGATGGCGGATCGGTGGTTCGGGGACGAGAGTCGCCCGGGCACGTCCGGGTCGAGCGAGACGGTGGCATCGATCACGAGCTTGCCCCGCAATGCTTCTCTCACCTCCTTCAGTGTCGCGAGGTGAGCGGGAGCGGGAACCGTTAGCACCACAACCTCGGCCTCTTCGGCCGCCTGCCTGTTCAACGCCCCACGGATGGTGGTCTTCCCCAACGTCCGGTTCAGGCGCTCAGCAACGGCAACCGCCCGTTTCTCCTCCCGTGATCCGATGATGACATCCTCGCCGGACGCCGCCCAGCGGAGCGCGAGGGCCGTCCCCTCGCGCCCCGTCCCTCCAAGGATTGCGATCTTCATGGCAACCCCAAAGGCGTTCGTAGTTCAGGGAGAGAAAGATCGTTCGTAGTAGCCCCAAAGGCGTTCATTGTTCAGAGTTCATTGTTCATAGAAAGACTGAGCATCTTTAGAACTCCCGGTCCGCCGTGAGCCATGAACTACAAACCGTGAACTATTCACTGTGAACTATGAACCCCCTTCACCTGCTGGCAACCGTGAACCGTGAACTCCGCGCGTGTATCGGAACCGGTCGGAGGCGGTCAGCGTTCGGTAAGAGCCGAATCGTTCCTCCGCGTCATCGATCCGGTCGAGAGGGTGCTCCTCCTCTTCTCCGCCATCGAACACCCGGAGGAGTTGGTATGTTGTGCTCCGCTGCGCGGGGAGGCGCCCCAGATCACGGATCATGCGGCGGAGTTCGGCGGGCGACACAAGCTGGCCGTGAGATGCACCGGCCGATGTTGAGATGCTCTCGTTGATCAGGGTTCCGCCCAGATCATTGGCTCCGGCTGTCAGAAGGTACTGGGCCATCTTGGGCCCCTCCTTGACCCAGGATGATTGGATGTTCTTGAACGTCGGGCCTAACATCAGGCGCGCCAGGGCATGCATCTTGACCACCTCGCTGCCCGTTGCTCCGGGGCGAACCCCCTTCACGAGCTTGCGTCGATACATCGGCGCCTCATGGTGGATCAGGCTAAGCGGCACGAACTCGGTGAATCCGCCCGTCTCCCTCTGGATGTCGCGCAGAAGGGCCATGTGCTTCACCCAGTGGATCGGCTGCTCGACGTGGCCGTACATGATCGTCGAAGTGGTCGGGATCCCCAGCGAGTGGGCGGTGGTGACCACCTCGATCCACTGGTGCGTGGTGATACGG
>Ga0302046_10006093_pt1 | contig 10558 bp, 9 predicted proteins | sample RVTome_11_FD_200261 | JGI IMG/M metagenome (GOLD analysis project Ga0302046, IMG submission 200261) | Soil microbial communities from uranium-contaminated site in the Upper Colorado River Basin, Wyoming, United States - RVT147D111 (version 2) ... | reverse complement strand
GGTCGAGGGCGAGCCGCCGCTGCCGGCTCCCGCGTCGCTGCGCCTGCGCGTCTTCGCGGGGCCGACGCCGGCCGACGTCCTGCGGCGCTTCACCGCGCGCACCGGCCGCCAGCCGCCGCCCGTGGCCCCGTGGGTGCTCGGCCCCTGGGTCCAGCTCGGCGGCTCGCTCGAGAACCGGCTGGATCAGATGACGACGCTGCGCGCCGCGGACGCGCCCGTCTCGGTCATCCAGACCTACACGCACTATCTCCCCTGCGGCAGTCACGCCGGTCGCCGCGAGACCGAGCGCGCGCTCGTGCAGGCGCTGCACGACGCGGGCGCCGCCGTCACCACCTACTTCAATCCGATGGTGTGCGAGTCGTACGAGCCGGCGTTCCCGGACGGCGTGGCCGCCGACGCGTTCTCGCGCACCGCGGCGGGCGATCCGTACGTGTACGTCTACACGGGCTCGACCATCTTTCGGGTCGGCCAGGTCGACTTCAGCCACAGCGCGGGCCGGCGCTACTACGGCAGCCTGTTGGCCGAGGCGGTCGAGGACGGTCACGACGGCTGGATGGAGGATTTCGGCGAGTACACGCCGCTCGACGCCTACGACGCCGACGGCGTGACCGGGACCGCGCACCACAACCGCTACGTCACCGACTATCACTGCGGCGCCTGGGACTTCGTGCGCCGCCAGAAGCGTCCCGTCGTTCGCTTCCAGCGCTCCGGATGGACGGGCGTGGCCCCGTGCGCGCAGGTGGTGTGGAACGGCGATCCGTCGACCGACTGGGGCTTCGACGGACTCACCTCGGCGCTGTCGGGCGGCCTCGGCATGGGCTTCTCGGGCATCGCCCTCTGGGGCAGCGACGTCGGCGGCTTCTTCGCGCTCGGCGAGCGCACGCTCACGCCCGAGCTGCTCATCCGCTGGGTGCAGTTCGGCGCCGTCTCGGGAGTCATGCGCACGCAGCACAACGGCTTCTCCTTTCCGGAGAAGGAGCGCCCGCAGATCTACGAGCCCGAGCAGATCGGCAACTGGAAGCGCTGGGCCAAGTGGCGCACGCAGCTCCATCCGTACCTGGCGACGGCTGCCGCCGAGTATCGGCGCACGGGGCTTCCGATCATGCGCCATCTGGCGCTCGTCGTGCCGGACGATCCGGAGGCCGTGGCGCGTGACGACCAGTTCCTCTTCGGCCCCGACCTGCTGGCGGCCCCGGTGCTCGCGCCGGGGCAGCGCACGCGCGAGGTCTACCTCCCCGGCGGCGAGTGGATCGACCTGTGGCGCTCCGGCACCTGGGACTCGGTGGCGGGGGCCTTCGTCCTGGGGACGCCCACGGTGTTGGGGGGGCGGCGCGTCGTCGAGGTCCCGGCGCCGCTCGCCGAGCTGCCGCTGCTGGTGCGCGCCGGCGCGGTGCTGCCGTTGCTGGCGCCGGACGTGGACACGCTGGCCGACTACGGCACGCCGGCGGCGGGCTTCGTCTCGCTGGACGACCGGCGCGACGTCCTGCACCTGCTGGCGTTCCCGCGTGGCGAGACCCGGCTGCGTCTCGCCGACAAGACGCGTATCCGGGCACGCGAGCGCGCCGGCGGCTGGGAGCTGGCGCTGCGCGGGCGCGGCGCGCACGAGTGGGTCGTGCAGGCGTCGCTCGCCACGCTCGAGCGGCCGTTCGCGGCCTGCGCCGTGCGCTGGCGCGGCAAGCCGCTGGCCGACGAGGACTGGTCGTACGATGCCGAAACCGGCGCGCTGCGCGCGACCCTGAGCGGCAAGCGCGGGCGCCTGCAGGTCGTAGGCGATTGCTGAGGCACGGGGTCGCGGCGCCCTGCGGCGAATCGTCGCAGGGCGGGAAGCCCACCCGGCGATAGCGGTCGGTTTGGGGGCGGTGGGGCGCGAAAACGCCTTCCGCCGGGCCGCTTCGTTGGCCATCCCTCAGGCTGCACCGGAACGCCAGCCCTGAGCGGGGCGAGCCGGACGGCCCCGGGTCGGCCGGGGCGAGCGCCCGTTTGGACACGATGCGTCTTGACGTCTGGCGAAGCCCCTGTCGTAGACTCCCACCCCGGAGGGTGCACAGATGCGACTCGCTCGAATGAAGGCGCTCGCCGTTCTCTCGGCCGTCCTGCTCTCGGCGTCGCTGGCCTCGGCGGTGACCGTACAGCTCACCGCCGATCTGGACGACGCGCAGGAGACGACCTGTGCGATGGCGAGTTCGGCGCGGGGGACCGGGACCGTCGAACTCGACGACATCACGGGACAGTTCTCCTGGCACATCGAGTTCGGGAACAACTTCCCGGACTTCGACGACGGCGCCTTGGCCCTTGGCGCCGAGATCGCGGCGCACTTTCACGGACCGGCCGCCCCGGGCGCGACCGCCGGCATCACGGTGGGGCTCGGGGCCGGGTCGCCCAAGGAGGGCACCACCTTCGTCACCCCGACCCAGGTCGACCAGATCAAGGCGGGCCTCTGGTACGTGAACGTCCACTCCACGGTGTGTGCCGGCGGCGAGATTCGCGGGCAGGTCGTACCCGTGGTCGGCGGCGACACCATCATCGGCGTGACCGCGCGCAAGCTGATCGTCGTCGACAAGCTGGCTGCCGCCGGCACGGCGAAGGCGGTGTACGTGTCGAAGGACACCCTCGGCGGCATCACCAAGGGCGCCGGTACGGATACCGCGAGCATCAGTGTGGACTTCGGCATGCTCGCCACCTCGCCGACGAGTGCGAGCGGGGCCTTCGCAGTGCCGCAGGGTGCGAGCGACGGAACGAGTGGCTGGGTCGTGAACAAGGCCGCGGTAGCCAAGTACGTGAACAAGCCGGCCCCCGCGGGGCCGACCGGCGCCAAGGTCGCCGTGATCAAGCCCGGCAAGCTGCTCAAGATCGTCGGCAAGTCGCTGGGCGACACGCCGCTCGACGTCGCCAGCTTGGCCGAGGTCAACCAGGTCGTCTACACGTACTTCCGCGTCGTGAACGACGCACAGGCGGCGAGTCACTGCAGCGTCTTCCCGCCGGGCACGTGCACCCGCAAGCTGATCGCGGGTGGGACGGGCGCGAAGCTCGTGTGCAAGCCCGGCCAGGCGGACGGAAGCTGTGTCGCGCTGCCGGGGTCGCCGAGCGGGGCGTTCCTGGACGACTGACGTATGGTGCCATGGCCGCGCGTCGATCATGGGGGCGGGGTCTCGTCCGTTACACTGCCACGACAGGGATGAGCGACGCCTCGTCGGCATCGCAGGCCGGCGCGATCCCTACGGCACCAGCATCCGAGCGACGAAGTCGGCGTGGGTCTCGACGGCCCGCGCCGTCTCGGGATCCAGGCCGGTGAGACGCCGGCATTCCGGCGCGACGGCGAAGATGAGCGACGCCGCGCCGGCCAGCACGTAGTAGGCGTGCGGGAGCAGCGCCGGAGCCAGGCCGTCGCCGAGCGACTCTCCGAAGCGTACGAGGCCCTCCACGAGGCCGTCGTAGAGGGGCTGTAGGTGGGTGTCGACCAACCACTGCATCCGCTCCTCGGCGCTCTTCCCCTCCTCGACCATGAGGCGGAACAGCTCCGGGTGAGCGGCCGTGAAACGCACGTACTCGCGGATGCCTTCGCGCACGCGCTCCCGCGGCTCCTCGGACTCCAGAGCGGCCAGTCGCGCGCCCAGGCTCGTGCGCAGCATGCCGAAGATGTGCCCGGCCGCGGCGCGCCACAGCTCGTCCTTGGAGCGGAAATGGTAGGTGATGAGGCCCTGATTGGCGCCGGCTCGCTGCGCGATGTCGCGGGTGCTGGCCCCCCGGAAACCCTTCTCCGCGAAGGCGCCGGCCGCGGCTTCCACGATGCGCTCGCGGGTCGCATCACGCTGCTGCGAACGACTGGCCATACGCCCTTGTTTATTCACTTGACAAGCGAAATGCAACGGCGTAGCTTCGCTTGAGTCGCTTGTCAGTTGAATAGCGAAACTGGACCCGAGGGAGGATTCGATGACGGCCACCGCCCATCTGCCCGAGCCCGGCCCCCCGCATCTGCGGCCCTCGCGCTTCTCGCATCTCGTCCTGCGCAGCCCCCGCCTCGCGGAGATGGCCGCCTGGTACAAGACCGTCCTCCAGGCCAAGCCGATGTTCGAGAACGGGGTCGTGTGCTTCCTCACCTACGACGAGGAGCACCACCGGGTCATGATCGCCAGCAGTCCGGACGCGACCCCGCGCGATCCCAAGGCGGCCGGCGTCGTGCACTACGCCTTCGCCGTCGACACCCTCGCCGACCTGGTCCGTGCCTACCTGCGCCTCAAGGACGAGGGCATCGTCCCCCATGAGTGCGTCAACCACGGCTTCACGACCTCGTTCTACTACCTCGATCCGGACGGCAACGAGGTCGAGCTGGCGGTCGACAACTTCGCGACGCGCGAGGCGATGAACGCCTGGTTCGCGACCGGGGCCTTCGACCGCAACTTCTTCGGCTTCCGCCTCGATCCGGAGTACGTCGCGCGCCGTCATCAAGAGGGTGCGCCGGACGAGGACGTCTTCCGGGAGACCTACCGATGAGCGCCGGCGCCGCGCGGCTGACGCCCCTCGGGCCCGACGCGCTCGACGAGTCGCAGCGCCGTCTCTACGATGCCGTGCTCGCCAGCCCGCGCGGGCAGGGCGGGGCGCGGCGCCTGATGCTGCGTGACGACGGTACGCTCACCGGTCCCTTCGACGCCTGGCTGCGCACGCCCGTGCTCGGCGCGCACCTGGAGCGCGTCGGCATGGCGCTGCGCACCGACACCGTGCTGCCCGCCGCGGCCCGGGAGATCGCCATCCTGGTGGTTGCGAAGGCATGGTCGGCGGACTTCGAGTGGTGGGTGCACGGCCTGATCGCCCGCATGGAAGGCGTCGCCGCGGAGGCCATCGAGGCGATCGGGCGGGGCCGCCGGCCGGCGCTGGACGATCCCGCCTGCGCGGCGGCCTACGAGGTGGCCGGCGAGCTTGTGCACCGCCGCGGACTCGAGCCGGCGACGCTCGAGCGCGCTCGCGAAGCGCTGGGCGAGCGCGGCCTCGTCGAGGTGGTGACGGCGATCGGCTTCTACCAACTCGTCTCGGGAATCCTGGCGAGCTTCCAGCCGCCGGGGCCGTCGGTCGATCTGCCCGTCGAGGGCCCGCCGCCGGGACCCGAATGTGCCGGCGTCGATCTCTACGATGCCGTGAGCACGACGCGGGCCGTGCGCCGCCTGCGCCCCGATCCCGTTCCCGACGACGTCCTGCGACGTGTGCTGTGCGCCGCGACCTGGGCGCCGTCGGGGGGCAACCGCCAGCCCTGGCACGTCATCGCCGTGCGTGACCCCGCGCGCCGGCAGCGGCTCGCGGAGCTGTACCGCGATCCATGGGCCGAGTACGCGGCCCCGCGCCATGCTCTCGTCGCGCAGCTACCCGAGGCAATCCGCGTGCCGGCCGAGAAGGCGCTGCGCTCGGGGGACTACCTGGCGGCGCATCTCCACGAGGCCCCGGTGATCGCCGTCTTCTGCTTCGATCCTGGTGGTCTGCAGATCACGGATGCGGACCTGGGGCGGCCGTCCGTCGTCGGCGGCGCCTCGCTGTATCCGGCCGTGCAGAACCTGCTGCTCGCGTGTCGCGCCGAGGGGCTCGGCTGTGTCCTCACGACGCTCCTCTGTGCCCGCGAGCGGGAGGTACGCGAGCTGCTCGAGATCCCCGAGCCCTGGGCCACCTACGCCTTCGTGCCGATCGGTTGGCCCGTTGGTGGGGGACACGGGCCCCTCACCCGGCGCGCCGTCGACGACGTGGTCTTCGCGGACCGCTTCGGCGCCGCGCTCTTCGCATCCCAGAAGGAGGAATCGCGATGATCGACCTCTACCATTTCCCGTTCTCCACCTGCTCGCAGAAGGTCCGCCTCGTGTTCGCCGAGAAGGGGCTCGACTTCGTCTCGCACGAGGTCGACATCATGGCGGGCCGGCAGCACGACCCCGAGTACGTGAAGCTGAACCCGAAGCACGTCGTGCCGACGCTCGTGCACGACGGCCACGTCCTCACGGAGTCCTCGCTGATCATCCGATACCTCGACGACGCGTTTCCCGAGCCGCCGCTGCGACCGGCGGAGCCCCTAGCGCGTTACGCCGCCGACCGCTGGATCAAGCGGGTCGATGAGGCGGTGCATCCCGCCGCGCCGACGGTGACGTTCGCCATCGGCCCACGCCCCATTCTGCTGCTGCAGCCCGCCGAGGTGCGCGAAGCGGAGCTGGCCGCCATCCCCGACCCGGGCGCGCGGGCGGCGCGCCGCAGCGTACTCGACCACGGCGTGCGGGCGCCCGAGTTCGCGGGCGCGTTCGGCACGTTCCTGGCCGCGCTCGACGACATGGAGGCCGAGTTCGCGGAGCGCTCCTGGCTCGCGGGCGAGCGTTTCGGGCTCGCCGACGCGACGGTCTTTCCCTACGTGCTGCGGCTCGAGCATCTCGCCATGGATGCCCTGCTGTCGGCCCCGGCGCGCCCCCGCGTCGCCGACTGGATCGCCCGGGTAAAGGCGCGTCCCAGCTACGCGATCGCCGTCGAAGCGTGGGCGGCGCCCGCCGTCGTCGAGATGATGCGCGCCAATGGTCGGGCCGTGTGGCCCGAGGTCGAGCCGCTCACGCAGGGCGCGCCGGCGGCCTGAGCATGACGCCGCTGCCGCAGCGCACCGGCGTTCTGGTGATCGGCGGCGGCCCGGTCGGTCTGGTCGTCTCCGGGCTCTTGGCGCGGCACGGGGTGGCGAACGTCGTCGTCGAGCGCCGGCGCGAGACGCAGCGGGCCCCGGCGGCCCACGTGCTGCGGCGCCGGTCGCTCGACGTGTTAGCCCTGCTCGGCGTCGATGACGAGGTTCGCCGGGCGGCGCCGCACCTGCCCCTCGACTTCATCACCTGGTGCACGACGCTCGGCGGCGCAGAGGTGGGACGCCTCGACCTTCGTCCGCGCGACCCGCACACGGGCAGGCGCGGACCCGAGCCTTGGACCAACTGCCCGCAGAATCTGCTCGAGCCGATCTTGCTGCGACACGTCTCGGGTCGGCGCGAAACCCGCGTCGTGCGGGGCGCCGAATGTGTCGCGCTCGAGCAGACGGACGCGGTCGTGTCGGCGCGCGTCCGCCGGGACGACGGCAGCGAAAGCTGCGTGACGGCGGCGTGGGTGATCGCGGCCGACGGCGCGAGCAGCCCGACGCGTAGAGCCCTGGGTATTCCGATGGAGGGCCAGGGCGCCCTCGGTCGCTTCCTCATGGTGCACTTCGCGGCCGACCTCTCACCCTGGATACGCGCGCGCCCCGGCCCGCTCTTCTGGATCCACAACCCCGAGTCGCCGGCCTGCCTGATCGTCCACGACCCGCAGCGCTCGCACGTGCTCATGATGCCGGTCGACGGGTCCGCCGACCCGACCGCGGCGGTTCCCGAGCGTCTGGCGGCGGCGCTGGGTGTGCCGGTGCGCCCGGAGATCCTGTCGGTCGACGCCTGGTCGCCGCACGTGCAGGTGGCGGCTCGCTATCGCCGCGGCCGTGTCTTCCTCGTCGGGGACGCGGCCCACCGATTCCCGCCGACGGGCGGCCTCGGCCTCAACACGGGCATCCAGGAGGCGTGCGTCCTGGCGAACGCGCTGGCGCAGGTCGAGACGGGTGGGGCGGAGCAGACGCGCCTCGACACCTACGAGGCCGCATGCCGGCCCGTCGCCGCGGCGAACGCCGCGGCCAGCTTCGCCAACCTCGAGCGGCTCGGCGAGATCTCGCGCCAGCTCGGGACGTGGCCGACGTTGGCGAGCCTCGAGCGGCGCCTGGCGTCCCTGACGACCGCCGAGCAGCGGGCGCTCGCCGCCGCGATCGAGGCGCAGCGCGGCCACTTCCTGTGCGACGGGCCGGTGCCCGAGGCGCTCGGCACGGCGTCGCCGGGCTCGCCGTGCGGCGCCTGCTAGTCGAGCGTCAGGCTGAGGTAGATGATCCAGAGGCCGAGGGCGCTGCCCAGGCCGGTCGCGACGCGGACCACCGGCAGCGGCATGGCGGCGAGAACGCTCTCCGAGAACGTCCGGTAGGGCTCGGGAAAGAGGAGCGTCACGATGCCGCCGCCGACGCAGGCGACGGCGACCACCAGCATCACGGTCTGGAAGAAGGTGAGGGTGCTGGTGAGGAGCACGAAGACCACGCCGGCCAGCACCAGCAGTACGACGCCGAGCGTCCGCACGGCGGCCGGCCGGGCCAGCAGGGACCGCACGCCGCCGACCCAGGGGCCGGGCCAGAACACGCCCGGCAGGCGGGAGAGAAGGACCAGCAGCCCCACGACCAGGCCGATCCACTGCATGCTCGTCATGGCCCGGGGCGTATCCGTCGCCGGACGCCCTGGCAACTCACTGCCCGCGCCTCCCTACTCGCCCGGGAAGAAGATCGCGTCCTGCTCGCTGCGGTAGGTCTCGACGTCCGCGCCGTCCTCGCGCTTCCACATGCGGAAGCGGAACGACACGTGGATGCTGCGGCCCAGGCGCCGGGAGCGCACGATCTCGGCGCGGACGAAGACCGTCTCGCCGACGAGCACCGACTTGGAGAAGCGGGCATCACGGATACGCACCCCGTGGCCGCGCCAGCCCTCGCCGATCAGGCCGGCGCGGCGCAGGGCGATGGTGCCGGCCTGGCCGGTGAGGCCGATCACCAGCTCGCCGGGGAGGTGATGCGGCCAGGCGGGCGTGGTGCGCTGCTCGCGGACGCCGGGGTCGTCCATCGTGACGTGCTTCTCGAACACGAACGCGCCGTTCTCCTCGGCGACGAGCGCATCGAGGTGAATGGGCGACTGGCCGAGCGGCTCGAGGTCGGCCTTGGTGAGGGCGAGGGAAGTGGTCGCGGCCACGCTGGCGGGATCGTGTACGACGAAGGTGGGTGACGTCAATTCCAGCGCCGCGGGGTCGGCATGCTCGTGACGGGCGGCGGTGGGCCCGCCGAGCGGCGCGTTCCTGGATCGCTGACGCCGCCGCCATCGACACTGGCGGGCACGGCCGGGCATAGTCGCCGCATGCCGCCGACGATCGCCGACTTCCAAGCGGCCGGGCTCTACGACCCGGCCGCGCCGGACGCCGCCAACCGGCTCGCCCTGCTCGAGTGGCTCGTCGAGCGCGGCGCGTCGATCGAGCAGATGGTCCGGGCGGCCCAGACGGGGACGCTGCTGGACGTGGCGGGTGAGCTGGGGCGAGCGCCGGGCCGACGGCTCACCCTCGCCGAGGCCGCCGCCGTCGCGGGGATGTCCGCGGAGCGCATCGAGGCGATTCGCTTCGCCGTGGGCCTGCCGCGGGCCGGGGCCGACGAGCCGGTCGTCGGTGAAGAGGAGGCCCGCAGCTTCGAGGTGTTCACCTACGGCGAGGAGCTGTTCGGCCCGGCCGGCATCCGGCGCTTCACGCAGGTGATCGGCACGTCGCTCGCCCGCGTCGCCGAGGCCGCCATGTCGTTGTCGATGGCGAACCTGTTGGGGCCGATTCGTGAGCGTGGCGGCGACGATCGCGCCCTGGCTGAGGCGCGCTTCCGGGCGGCGCAGTCGGTGGGCCCGCTCTCGGAGGCCGTGGCGCACCTCTTCCGCGCTCACATGGGGGTGGCGGCGCGCCGCATCGGGGCGGCGCCGCAACAGGGCGCGCTGAACGTGATGCCGATGGCGGTCGGCTTTCTCGATCTGGTCGGCTTTACGACGCTCGCGCGCCAGGTCGACGCGCGGGCGCTGGCCGCCGTCATCGACCGCTTCGAGGAGACCGCGCACGACGTGACGACGGCGGGCGACGGCCGCGTCGTCAAGTTCATCGGCGACGAGGTGATGTTCGTGACGCGCGACCCCGCCGCCGCCTGCGGCATCGCGCTCGCGCTCGTGGAACGCTTCGCCGGGGACGCCGCCGTCACGCCGCGCGGCGCGATCGCGGCGGGGGACGTCCTCGTGCGTGGCGGCGACTACTACGGTCCCGTCGTGAACCTGGCGGCCCGCGCGGCCGAGCTGGCCGTGCCCCGCGAGATCCTCGTGACCGAATCGGTCGCGTCGCTGGCGCCGGCGGCGCTGCGCTTCGAGCCGGCAGGCCGCCGGGCGCTCAAAGGTTTCGACGAGCCCGTGCGGCTCTTCACCGTCGAACGCACGGCGAGCTGAGGGCCGCGGCGGCGACCGCCGTCACTCGCGCCGGACCGCGTCCTCGTCGTGGTAGTCGAGCTTGTCGATGGGCATCACGACGCTCGAGAGCACGTTGAGGACGTGGCCGCCGAGGCGCTTGTAGTAGCGGATGCCCAGCACGATGGCGGTCGTCGTGGCGGCGTCGTGGCTGCTGCGGGCATTGCGCGCGATGAGCACGTCGCAGCGATGCGCCAGGCTACGGCCCTGCGAGATGTACTGCAGCGCCCGTTCGCGGTCGGAGGCGTCGAAGATCGGCTGCACGGCGCGCAGGGCGTTCTCGACGCCGGCGCGGATCTCCTGCAGCTCTTCGACGATGTCGTCGTCCGGCAGCAGGCCCGGATGGATGTCCACCACCTCGGCGAGATTCTTGGCGTAGTCGCCCAGCCGCTCGACGTCCTTCACCAGGCTCATCAGGAGGAGGCAGTACGGCGCGTCGAGGTGGTTGTCCGGAAAGGACAGATGCGCCACCACGTTGC
>Ga0302046_10006091_pt1 | contig 10560 bp, 8 predicted proteins | sample RVTome_11_FD_200261 | JGI IMG/M metagenome (GOLD analysis project Ga0302046, IMG submission 200261) | Soil microbial communities from uranium-contaminated site in the Upper Colorado River Basin, Wyoming, United States - RVT147D111 (version 2) ... | reverse complement strand
GATGCGCGATGCGATCAAGCCAACTCTGATGCAAACGCTCGAGCACACGGCCGTGTTCGTCCACGCCGGCCCATTCGCCAACATCGCCCATGGCAACAGTTCAATCATTGCCGACCGCATCGCACTAAAGCTGGCCGACTATGTCGTGACCGAGGCCGGTTTCGGCGCCGATATTGGCATGGAGAAGTTCTTCGATATCAAGTGCCGGGCCTCCGGCCTGGTGCCCAACGTCGTCGTCTTGGTCGCCACCATCCGGGCCCTCAAAATGCACGGCGGCGGTCCCAAGGTGGCGGCCGGGCAGCCGTTGGATGCCGCCTATCAGCAGGAGGACCTCCATTTGCTCGAGGCCGGCCTGGCCAACCTGAAACACCACATCCGCAGTGCCAGGCTGTACGGCATTCCCGTCGTCGTCGCACTCAACTGGTTTGCCCACGACACACCGGCCGAGATCGAGCTGGTTCGCCAGGCAGCTCTCGAGGCTGGCGCCGAGGCCGCCGTCCCGACAACCCACTGGGCCGAGGGCGGCGCCGGGGCGTTGGCACTGGCGGAGGCCGTGGTGGCCGCCGCCAGCTTGCCGAGCAAGTTCGATTTTCTGTATCCGCTTGAAGCTTCGATCAAGGAAAAGATTGAGCGTATCTGTACCGAAATCTACGGCGCAGACGGCGTCGATTATGAGCCCGAGGCCGAGGCCAAGATCCAGGCCTTCACCGAAATGGGTTTCGACAAGCTGCCGATCTGCATGGCCAAGACCCACTTAAGCCTGAGCCACGATCCAAGCCTCAAAGGTGTGCCGCAGGGCTTCCGGGTACCGATCCGCGACGTGCGCGCTTCGGTGGGTTCCGGCTTTATTTATCCGCTGGTCGGCGCCATGAGCACGATGCCCGGGCTGCCAACACGTCCGGCTTACATGGACGTCGATCTCGACCCGGAAACCGGCCAGGTCGTCGGATTGTTCTAACCGGCTGCGAGCATGCCGGGTCACAGCCGGGGTTGTGACATTCGGCACTAGGCGGGGGCAGTCAGCCCGCGCAGAATAGCCTTGGGGGTTGGTGCGGCGGCCAGCGTTCATTGCCGTTTCAAAGCCGCTGGCTGGCGCGCCTGCCAACTCCCGCTTGCCATCATCTCCTTCTCCCAGGCTGCGCTCAGGTTCCGCCAGGATCCTGGGCGCAGTCCTTTTTCCCCTGCCCCGTTTGTCCGCCAGCCGGCCGGCATGCTAGACTCCGGCTGTCCGGTTGGCCGAGCCGGCGTCCACCCCGCACTCACATTTGAGGAGTCGAGCATGACGGGCATTCCAACCGATGTCGAGCTGACCAAGGCGACCCACACCTTTCTTGACCAGGGGCCTAAACGGCTCCTGATCGGCGGCGAGTGGGTTGAAGCCAGCCAGGGCGGTACGTTCGAGACGTTCAATCCCGCCAATGGACGGCCGCTGGCCCAAATCGCTTTGGCAACAGCTGCCGACGTCGACGCGGCGGCGGCCGCTGCCCGCCAGGCCCTGACCGAAGGGCCGTGGTCCAAGATGAGTGGCGCCGACCGGGGCGAGTTGCTGTGGAAGCTGGGCGAGTTGATTCTGGTCCACGCCGACGAGCTGGCCGAACTCGAGACGCTCGACAACGGCAAGCCACTGCGTGTCTCGCGCCGCGGGGATGTGCCGTTCGCCGCCAAGCATTTCAAGTACTACGCCGGCTGGGCCAGCAAACTCGAAGGCGCCAGCATACCTGTTTCGATTCCCGACAAATTCGTCTACACGCTGCGCGAGCCAATGGGCGTCGTGGGCCTGATCATCCCATGGAACTTTCCGCTGTTGATGGCCGCCTGGAAATTGGCGCCCGCCCTGGCGGTGGGCAACACCACCCTGCTCAAGCCGGCCGAGGAAACGCCGTTGACGGCTCTGCGCCTGGGTGAACTGGCCATCGAGGCGGGCATGCCGCCGGGCGTGATCAACATCCTGACCGGCCCCGGGACCCCCACCGGCGCAGCTATCAGCGGCCACATGCAGATCGACAAAGTGTCCTTTACCGGCTCGACCGAAGTCGGCCGGGTCATTATGCAGGCAGCCGCCGAGAGCAATCTGAAGAAGATCAGCCTGGAACTTGGCGGCAAGTCACCCAATGTGATCTTTGCCGATGCCGACCTTGAATCGGCAATCAAAGGAGCCCATTGGGCGTGTTTCAGCAGCACCGGTCAGGAATGCACTGCCGGCACGCGGCTGTTCGTCGAGAGATCGGTCTATGACCAGGTGGTCGAGGGGCTGGTCGAGGTGGCGGGCAGCGTCCGGGTCGGCCCAGGCTTCGCCGACAAAGTCCATCTGGGCCCGATCATTTCGGAGCGGCAGCTCGAGAGAATTATGGGTTATGTCGACGAGGCGAGGCAAGGCCCAGCCGAGTTGTTGGCCGGTGGCGAGCGGCTGGGCGGCGAACTGGCCGAAGGCAGCTTTCTCGGTCCAACGATCTTCGCCCATGATGATGACTCACTGGCCTTGGTGCAGGAAGAGATCTTTGGCCCGGTGTTGGCCGTGGCCCCCTTTGACGATTGGGACGAGTTGGTGGCACGGGCCAACAGCACGCGATACGGCCTGGCAGCCGGCGTGTGGACGACCCATCTGAGCAAAGCGCACCGCTTTGCAGCCGCTGTCAAGGCGGGGACCGTGTGGGTCAACAGCTACGGGCTCTACGATGCCGCCGCCCCCTACGGTGGCTACAAGCAGAGTGGCTTCGGCCGCGAGATGGGCAAGGACGCCCTCGATCTATACAGCCAGTTGAAGACAGTGTGGATCGGATTGTAGAACGAATCCAATAACACGAAGACACAAAGACACAACTCAACGGGCCCTTTCCAGTTGGAAACCTTTGAGGCTTAGTGTCTTCGTGTTATTGGGTTCTCGATGTCAATCATGCCCCAACACCCGATGGGGTACGTAGGGCGCCTCGAGCGCCTCGATCTCGTCGGGCTCCAGCGCAATCGAGGCCGCCGCCACCGCCTGATCCAGATGCTCCATCTTGGTGGCACCGATGATGGGGGCCGCCACCCCCGGCTTGTGCAGCAGCCAAGCCAATGCCACCTGTGCCGGGGAAACACCCCGCTGCCCGGCAACCCGCTTGACGGCCTCGACTACCTCGAAATCGGCCTGCTGGTAGTACATCTGGCGAGCGTAATCATCGGTTCTGGCTCGCTCGGTCGGATCCTGGTCCCCGGGCTGCCGGTTGCCGGCCAAGAAGCCGCGGGCCAACGGGCTCCAGGGGAGCAAGCCAACCCCCTCCGCCAAGCACAGTGAATTCATCTCGCGCTCTTCCTCGCGGTAGACCAGGTTGTAGTGATTCTGCATGGAGACGAAGCGGGCCCAACCGCGTTGGTCGGAGAGCGCTAGGGCCCGGGCGAACTGCCACGCGTACATGCTGGAGGCGCCAATGTAGCGTACTCGCCCGCTGCGCACCACGTCGTTAAGCGTTTCGAGCGTTTCCTCGATCGGCGTGTGATAGTCCCAGCGATGGATCTGGTACAGGTCGACGTAGTCCATCCCTAAGCGCTGAAGCGACCGGTCGATGGCATCCAGGATGTGGACCCGAGAAAGTCCTCGGTCGTTGGGGGCGTCGCTCATTGGAAAGTAGACTTTGGTGGCAATGACCACGTCCTGGCGGTCGGCCAGTTCGCCGATCGCCCGGCCCAAGATCTCCTCACTAACACCCCGCGAGTACATATCGGCCGTGTCGAAGAAATTGATCCCGTGCTCCAGCGCCCGCTCGATGAACGGCCTCGACTTGTCCTCCGGCAGCACCCATGACCGCCAGTTGGGGCTGCCATAACTCATCATCCCCAGGCAAATTCGAGAGACGCGTAATCCGGTTCGTCCCAGCCTGACAAATTCCATCCCGGTCTCCTTGAACAACGCAGCTACAGCTCAAGCATTCTAGCCAACCGGCCCGACAGAGCGCACATGGTATCCTAGCCCTCGAACCCGGCTCGCCAGCGGAAAGCCCAAATGGCCTATCAACCGATTGAGAACTACGGGATTATCGGTGACCGCCATTCCGTCGCCCTCGTTGGCATGGATGGTTCGATCGATTTCATGTGCTACCCGGAGTTCGACTCGCCCTCAATCTTCGCCCGCATTCTTGACGATGACATAGGCGGCCATTTCTCCATCCAACCGCTGATCGAACACGGCAAGCGCCGCCAACTCTACTTACCTGACACCAACATCCTGCTCACACGCTTTCTGGCCGACGAAGGCGTGGCCGAAGTGTCCGACTTCATGCCGGTTGAAGAGGTTGGTCCGGCCCACAATCTCGTCCGCAGGGCCAAGACCGTCCGTGGCGAATTCAGCTTCCGGATGGAATGCAAGCCGGCCTTTGACTATGCCCGCAGCTCGCATCGCCTCGAGTTGCGCGCCAACCACGCGCTGTTCGTGCCCGACACCGACGGGCTTTCGCCCCTGCGGCTGTGGTCCAGCGTGCCGCTGCAGGCCCAAGAGGGCGCGGCCGTCGCTGAGTTCACCCTGACCGACGGCCAGACAGCCAGCTTCGTCCTCGAAGGCGCCGACGACCCGTCCTCCCCGGCCCAACATGACGACTACGTGCCTGCGGCGTTCAAAGCGACCGTCAACTATTGGCGTCGCTGGATCGGCCAATCGAACTACCATGGCCGTTGGCGGGAAATGGTCAACCGCTCAGCCCTGACGCTGAAACTCCTGACCTCGGCCAAACATGGCACCATCGTGGCCGCTCCTACCTTTGGCCTGCCCGAGAACATCGGGGGCGTCCGTAATTGGGACTACCGCTACACCTGGATCCGGGACGCCTCGTTCACACTGTACGCCCTGATCCGCCTTGGCTATACGCAGGAAGCTGCCGAATTCATGACCTGGATCGAGGATCGCTCCAAGGATCTCAATCCAGATGGATCGCTCCAGACGATGTACGCCATCGACGGGGGCAAGAACCTCGAAGAGCACAGTCTGGACCATCTTGCCGGTTATCGCGGCTCACGCCCGGTGCGCATTGGGAACGCGGCCTACAATCAGCTCCAGCTTGATATCTACGGGGAGCTGATGGACTCGGCCTACCTTTACGACAAGCACGGTGAAATTGTCTCCCATGACCTGTGGGCCAACTTGACCCGGCTGATTGACTGGGTGTGCGACAACTGGGACCAGCCCGACCAAGGCATCTGGGAGATCCGCAGCGGCCAGCACGAATTCCTGTTCTCGCGCCTCATGACCTGGGTGGCGATGGATCGTGGTTTGCGGCTGGCCTCCAAGCGCTCACGCCCGGCCCCAATCGAACGCTGGCGTCAAGTGCGCGACACCATCTACCAGGACATCCACGCCAATTTCTGGGACCCGGAGTTGGCCGCCTTTGTTCAGTACAAGGGCAGCAAGTCGCTTGATGCGGCCAGCCTGCTGATGCCGTTGGTTCGCTTCATCTCACCAACCGATCCGCGTTGGACTTCCCATATGAAAGCCATTGAAGCCACCCTGGTCCATGATTCGCTGGTCTTCCGCTACAGCACGGATCTCGAACACGACGGGCTAGCCGGACCGGAAGGCACCTTCAGCATGTGTTCGTTCTGGTACGTGGAGTGTCTTTCGCGCGCTGGCGACCTGCACAAGGCCAGATTCTACTTTGAGAAGATGCTGGGTTATGCCAATCACGTTGGCTTGTACGCCGAAGAACTGGGACCGACCGCCGAGCATTTGGGCAACTTCCCGCAAGCCTTCACGCATCTGGCGCTGATCAGCGCTGCCTTCGATCTGAACCGCCGCCTGGAGCGCGCTGGTTATCGCGGTTAGAGCCAGCCTCGGACCCAGTAGTAAACCAGCCCCAATAGCTCGCGAAAGACGTCAGTGCTGCGCTGCAGCGCATTCATCGACGGCAGCCAACGGGGCGGCTCGGCCCGGCTGGGATCTTGCGACTCAGCCGGCGCCACCGACGCGATCGGAGCAAGCCCGGCCCCCTGAAAGGCCAACATCGAGCGCCGCATGTGCGACGGTGACGTGACGAGCACAAAGCGCTCGACCCCCAGTTCGGCCAGCAGCGGCTCGAGCCGCAGCGCCTGATCGTGGGTATCACGCGAACTCGTATCGAGCAGCAGCAAGTCCTCCGGCACGCCCAACTCGACCAGGGCAGACTTGAGTGGGACACTGTCGGCCTGGCGCGGATCCCTGCCCGGCCCTCCCGAAACGATCACCCAGGCCGGCTCGACCAACTGCACCACCCGGGCCGCTTCCAGCGCCCGCAGCGCGCTGGCATCGCTCATTATGGAAAGCGAGCCGGCTTCAGCACGCAGCACATCGGCCCCGCCGCCCAGCACCACGACCGCTTGTGCCTCGACCGGGTCCTCCAGCCTGGTATAGCCGGACGCCAGCGCTGCCTGCAAACTGTCCGCCACCACCGGAGTTGCCAGCAACCAGTAGCCGACTGCCAGCGCACCCAGCCCGGCGCGAACCCGGCGAGAAGACCCTGGCCGCCAGGACCACCAGAGCAAACCGGCGGTGACGGCCAGCAAGAGCAGGGGGAGCGAGCCGGGCAGCAGGTAGAGCTTGACGGCCTCGGCCAAGCCTCGCAGCAGCGCGTCCATCAGGCCTGGGCTGAATCTGCCAGGGGAGGGATGCCCACGTTATGCGACCACTTCCTTGGCCAGCACATCTTCATACAAATCGACGACCGATTCGACGATGGTGGGCCACGCATATCCCTGGGCAACCACCTGGGCGCGTTGGCCCATGCTCCGCCGCAGGTCTGGCTCACCGACCAGACGGCCCAACTTCTCGGCCAGCGCCCCAGGATCGGCGGCCGGCACGTGGTAGCCCGTCTCGCCATCGCGGACCAGAAACGCCAACCCACCGGTCTCGGAGGCGACCACCGGCCGCCCACAGGCCATCGCTTCCAAGGCGACCAGTCCAAAAGACTCGTAGTGCGAAGGGACGACGACGACCTCGGCCGCTGAGTAGTAGTAAGGCAGGGTGTCTTGATTGCGGCTGCCGAGGAAGGCGACCAGGTCGCCCATGCCCAGTTCTTCGACCATCGCCCGCAATCGGACCAGCTCTTCGCCGGGGTCCGCCTTGGAGGCCGGTGGATCGCCGCCAATCACCGCCAGGCAGCGGCAGTGCGTCTGCAACTTGCCGGCAGATTTGAGCTCGGCCATCGCCTGAAGCAACGTGTCGATGCCCTTGAGCGGCTCAATCCGGCCGACGAACAGGATCATGGTGTCGCTCGGCGCGATGCCAACGAACTCCTTGGCTTCGTCCTTGGGGATCGGGTAGAAGCGGGTGATATCAACGCCCGGCGGGATGACCCTAACGTTCTTGGTCTCGACTTTGTACAACCACTGGAACTGGGCCAATTCGGCCTGGGTGGCGGCCACTACTCTGTCGGCAGACCGCAGAAGCTGCCGCTCGCTTTCGATACGAAATGGGGAAGCCGACTCGTCCTGGCTGCGGGCCACCCTGTCTTTCATCATGCCCAGCGTGTGGAACATCTGGACAAAGGGCACCTGCCACTGCTTGACCAGCTCCTGGGTTGCCAGTCCCGACAACCAGTAGTGGGAGTGGACTAGATCGTAGTCAACGCGTTTGCGGGCGCTGAAGTCCAGGATGTTGTCGACGAAAGTAGGCAGATAGTCCGCCAGCCGGTCCTTTTCCATCGGTATTTCCGGCCCAGCCGGCACGTGTACAACCCGGTTGCCATAACCCAGGTCGTGGAGCACATGGGGCACGTGCTCGTCCTGCGACCGGGTGAAGACGTCCACGCCGATGCCGGCCCTGCCCAGGAAGCGGCTTAGGTCCCGGACATAGACGTTCATCCCACCCGTGTCCTTGCCTCCAAGGGTGGCCAGCGGACAGGTGTGGTACGAGATCATGGCAATGCGCATGGCTGCATTATCACGCCCAGCCCCGTTGTTGCCAAGGTTCGCGGCCGGCTGGTATAATCGCCCGCACGCCAGCGTAGCTCAGTCGGTAGAGCGTCCGCTTCGTAAGCGGGAAGTCGAGGGTTCGAGTCCCTCCGCTGGCTTTGGCGCTCCTCTGGGGCGCTTTAGTCGTCCTGTGGCCAGCGTATAATGGACCCGTGATGACGAACCTGCCTCCCCCGGTTGTGATCGGCATCGCCGGCGGGACCGGCTCTGGCAAGACGACCGTCGCCGAGGTCATCCTTGAGCGGGCCGGGGCCGGCAACATCGCCCTTCTCCCGCAAGACGCCTATTACAAAGACCTGCGCGCCCTGCCCGAGGCCCAACGCAAAGTGGTCAACTTCGACCATCCTGATTCACTGGAAACCAGCCTGCTGGTCGAGCACGTGAAGCAGTTGTGTGCCGGCCGGGCGGTTGAAATCCCCGTCTACGACTTCGCCAGCCATGCCCGAACGAATCAGACCATCCGGGTCGCGCCACAGCCCGTCATCCTTGTCGAAGGCATCCTGATCTTCGCCGATGGGGCCTTGCGCCAATTGTTCAACGTTAAGATCTTCGTCGACACGCCGGCCGATATCCGCTTCATCCGCCGTTTGCAGCGCGATATTCATGAACGCGGCCGGACCGTCGAGTCGGTCATTCACCAATACGAGACCACCGTCCGACCGATGCATCTGGAGTTCGTTGAGCCCTCCAAGCGCCACGCAGATGTCATCATTCCGGAAGGCGGCCTCAACACAGTGGCGATGGACATGGTCGTCGCCCGCATCGAATCCTTACTGAGCCATGTCGTACCGGGAGGTTAGTTGTGACCCACCAGCAGTTCGATTCGCCACCGCCGATGACCATCGATCCCGAGATAAACTACCAAGCGACGATCAAGACCGACAAAGGCGACATAGTCGCCGAACTTGCCGCGACCAAGGCCCCGCGCACGGTTAACAACTTCGTTTTCCTGGCCCGCCAGGGGTTTTACGACGGCGTGATGTTTCACCGTGTGATCGACGATTTCATGGCCCAGACCGGCGATCCAACCGGCAGCGGCAGCGGTGGGCCCGGGTACAAGTTCCAGGATGAGTTCCATCCGGACCTACGCCATGATGGCGAGGGCGTGCTTTCGATGGCCAACGCCGGCCCCAACACCAATGGCTCCCAGTTCTTCATCACACACCGGGAGACAGCCTGGCTCGACGACAAGCACGCCGTCTTTGGCCAGGTGATCGAAGGACTGGACGTCCTGCGCTCGATCCCGGCGCGCGATCCCAGCAACACATCAGCCCCGGCCGTCCGCATCCAGACAATCGAGATCCAGGAGGCGTGAGCAGCGCCTCAGCCACGAATGGCTGGCGGCTGCGCCTGCTGCGAATCGTCACGCTGGTTCTGGTTATCGGGCTTTCGGTCTTCCTGTTCTCCATCCGAGACCGAGCGACCGAGCTTGCAGCCTACGGCTATCCGGGCATCTTTCTGATCTCCGTTCTGACCAACGCCACCCTGATCTTGCCCATGCCAGGGGTGGCGCTCACCTTTGCCGCCGGCGCCATCTTTCATCCGTTGGCGGTCGGCATTGCCGCCGGTCTGGGCTCAACGTTGGGCGAACTGACCGGCTATCTGGCGGGTTTCAGCGGTCAGGGGGTGCTTGAACGCGCCCCCCTATATGAGCGGCTGCTCGGTTGGACCGATCGCTATGGTCAGTGGGCCATTCTGGTCTTGGCGATTGTGCCCAACCCGGTCTTCGACCTGGCCGGGGCGGCCGCCGGAGCCCTGCGCATGCCGCTGCGCCAGTTCCTGGTGTGGGCGGCTATCGGCAAGACGATCAAGATGCTGATCTTCGCCTACGCCGGGGCGGCCTCGGCCGTGTGGGTCCTGGACGTGCTGGGGCGGTAGTGGGCTTCAGGAAAGGCTAAGCTGCTCCAGGCAGAAACGCTGCAGGGCGCTTCGATCGAGCTCGACGCCCAGGCCCGGTGACTGGGGCACGGTCAGGCAACCATCGGCCAGGTCAAACCGAGGCGAGGCGATATCTTCCGCATAGTAGCGGTCACTGGCCGAGATGTCGCCCGGCAGCGTGAAGCCGGGCAAGCTGGCCAGGGCCAGATTGGCGGCCCGACCCAGGCCGGTCTCCAACATCCCGCCACACCAGACGGGCACATCCTGGGACCGGCATAGGTCGTGAATGGCGACGGCCTCGGCCAAGCCCCCCACCCGGCCCGCCTTGATATTGATCACCCGGCAAGCGTCCAACGCCAGCGCCTGCTGTGCGGCCGCCGCCGAGCCGATGCTTTCATCGAGGCAGATCGGCGTCGACAGCCGAGACTGCAGGCGACTGTGGTCGAGCAGGTCTTCTTCGGCCAGCGGCTGTTCGATCAGCAGCAAGTCGAAGGCATCCAGCTCTTCCAGCGGGCCCGCGGTCGCCAGCGTGTAGGCGGCATTGGCGTCCACCTGCAGCCGCAGGTCGGGAAATGCCCCGCGCACAGCCCGCACTGGTTCGACGTCGAGGCCGGGCTCGATCTTGAGTTTGACCCGCCGGTAGCCTTGGTCGACATAACCGCCAACCCGTTCCACCAGCGCCTCCGGCGTTGGCTCGATCCCGACCGATACGCCGACTTCGACCCGTTCGCCACGACCCCCGAGCAGAGCCTGCAGCGATTGACCACGGGA
>Ga0302046_10006090_pt1 | contig 10560 bp, 8 predicted proteins | sample RVTome_11_FD_200261 | JGI IMG/M metagenome (GOLD analysis project Ga0302046, IMG submission 200261) | Soil microbial communities from uranium-contaminated site in the Upper Colorado River Basin, Wyoming, United States - RVT147D111 (version 2) ... | reverse complement strand
CCGGCCTCGAGGAATACCTTCCCGAGAAAGGCGAAGGTGCTGTCGCGGGCTCCCCAGAGCACGTCGAGCGGCGCGAGACAAGCCGGCGGATTCGGCGTGTACTGGATGTAGACGTGCCAGCCGGCGATCGCGGCGCCGACCAGGCCCGCGAGCGCGCCGAGCACGGCGTAGACCCGCGCGCCGGCGCCGCGCGGCGCATGCAGGCCGGCAACGAGAAACACAGCCGCAACGGGCAGCATCGCGAAGCGCTGAAACCAGCACAACGGGCACGGCAGGTAACCCTGCACATACTGGGCAAAATACGCGTAGCCGAGCAACCCGAAGACGATGCCGGCGCCGGCGAAATTCCACCAGCGCCGCTGCCGCCGCGTTTCGATCAAGAGCTCTGCTCCCTGGCCTTGTCGCCGGAAGCGACCTGCGCCTCGATGCTCTCGAGTGTCGTGTACCGCATGTCCTTGCCGTAGACCATGAACATGACGTACTCGCAGATGTTCTTGCAGTGATCGCCGATGCGCTCGAGCGAGCGCGCGGCCCAGGTCGTATCCATGACTCGCGAGATCGTGCGCGGATCCTCCATCATGAAGGTCACGCCCTGACGATAGATCGACTCGTACTCCTCGTCGACGGCATCGTCCATCTTGACGACCTTGAGCCCGGCCTTCGCGTCGAGCCTCGCGAACGCGTCGAGCGTCCCGCGCACCATCGACTTGACGTGCCGGGCCAGGTTCCTGAGCTCGCGGTAGTTCGTCGACGGCCGCTCGACGCTCGCGAGCCTGGACGCGAGCACGCCGATCTTCTCGGCCTCGTCGCCGATTCGCTCGAGGTCGGTTATCGTCTTGATGATCGCAATGATGAGCCGGAGGTCACTCGCCGTCGGCCCGCGCGTCGCGAGAATCCGGCTGCACTGCTCGTCGATCGCGACTTCCATGCGGTTGATCTTGTAGTCGTCCTGCGCCACCTGCAGGCCGAGCTCGCTGTCGCCGTCGGCAAGAGCCTTGATCGCATTGTCGAATTGGGCCTCGACGAGACCGCCCATCTTGAGCACGTCGCTGCGCACGTGCTCGAGATCCTCGTTGAAGCGCCGGGAGATGTGTTGTCCGAGATCCTCGACTTCCATGAGATATCGCTCCGGCAACAGTCAGTGGCCGCGATTATACGACGCCGGGACGCGTTCCGCGGCGAAACGCGACACGATGCGGGTCGAAACGGCAACTGAATCGGCTGCCCTTGCCTTCCTCGCTCTCGATCTCGAGCACGCCACCATGACGCTGCAACGCATGTTTGACAATGGCGAGACCGAGCCCCGTGCCCCCCGTCGCGCGCGAGCGTCCCGTGTCGACGCGATAGAACCGCTCCGTCAGGCGCGGGACGAGCTCGGCGGGAACGCCTATGCCGGTGTCGACGACGTCGAAGACTGCCTTCTCACCGTCCGCGCGCCAGTAGATATCGACGGATCCGTCCTCAGGCGTGAAGCGGACCGCATTGCTGATCAGGTTGTAGAAAATCGAGTGCAGCTCCGACTCCGACCCCAGGAGAGCGGCGTCCGTCTCGATGTGCAGGGTGATCTTCGGCCGCTTCTTGCGTCCCTCGAACTCAGGCAGGATGCTGCCGAGGACATCGGCGACGTCGATGAAATCGAAGGGCGCCTTCGTGTCCGCGGACTCGAGCCGCGTCAGCTCGATCAGGTCGCGCAGAATCTGCGTCATCCGGTGGGACTGGCGCAGCATCTCCGCGATCGGCACCTGCCAGCTTTCGGGCAAGTCCTCGTCGTCGGCGAGCGTATCGACATAGCCCGTGATGACAGTCAGCGGCGAGCGGAGCTCGTGCGAGGCGTTGGCGACAAAATCGCGCCGCGTGCGCTCGAGCTGTATCTCGTGAGTGATGTCGCGGATGATCGCGAGCCGTTGGTCCTGACCATAGGGGATGAGCTGCACCTGCAGCGTCCCCGACTCCACATGCGGCGACGGGATCGCGATGCTCGATCCGGCAGAGTCGGACAGATACTCGACGAAGTCCGGATGACGAACGAGATTGTCGATGCGATTGCCGATATCGCGAGCCGGATCGAGACCGAGCAGTGTCGTCGCGGCCGAGTTGAACCAGACGATTTCGCGATCGGCATTCAGGATGATGCCGGCGTCGCTGATCGCGCCGGTGCTCTCCCTGACCTCGCGCAGCAGACGGTGATAGCGCTTCTTGCGATTGCGCGAGCGCGCCTTGATCCGGTCGGCGCGCGCGACGAGCTCGGCCCAGAGACCGCGCGTGTCGAAGAGCGGCAGGCGCCCCGCGCCGTAGATGATGCGGTCGAGCATGTAGAGATTTCGCAGCGTATAGGCGAGGTAGATGAGGAGAGCGCCGACGAGCCACCAGCTGACCGAGCCGATCCAGAGCCCGATCAGACCCGCGACGGTCAGCCACAGGGCAAGCCCGATGAGATGCGATATCCAGCGTTTCGGAAGTATCAAATCGATCCTGGCGAAAAGCGGTATCCGGCGCCGCGCACCGTGCGGATCATCCGGTCGTAGCCGAAAGGCGTCAATGCCTTGCGCAGGCGGCGGATGTGGACGTCGACGGTCCTTTCCTCGACGTAGACGTTGCCGCCCCAGACGCGGTCGAGCAGCTGCGTGCGGCTGTAGACACGATCGGGATGCAGCATGAAGAACTCGAGCAACCGATACTCGGTCGGCCCGAGCGAGATCTCCGCGTCGCCGACCTTGACCTCGTGACTGGCCGAGTCGAGCTTGAGCCCGCCGAACTCGACCACCTCGTCCTCACCCGCGTTGCTGCGCCTGAGCGCCGCGCGAATCCTCGCGAGCAGCTCGCGCGGCGAGAACGGCTTGACGATATAGTCGTCGGCACCGCCGTCGAGGCCCGTGACGCGGTCGTCCTCCTCGGCGCGGGCCGTGACCATGATGATGGGAATCCCCTTCGTATCGGGATCGCGTTTGAGCTGCCGTGTCAGCTCGAGCCCCGAGATATCGGGCAGCATCCAGTCCATCAGCACGACGTCGGGGTAGCCGTCTGCAATCGAGGCGCGGGCTTCGCGGCCGTCCGAGGCCCGCTCGACGGCATAGCCGGCCCGGCCGAGGTTGAACGCGAGCATCTCGCGGATCGAACGTTCGTCCTCGACCACCAGGATCTTTTTCTGGGTCATGGTTACGCTTCGCATTAAGACCCACTCATTAAAGGCCGATTTTATTACAGAAACGTTACGTCACGGCGATCGACGCCAGGCATCGGCCTCGCGCAGGTAGACGGGCAGCGCGGACGAGGGCGGCACGAAGCGGCCGGCCCCGACCTCGGCGGCCGCACGCGGCAACAGGTCCCGCGCCCGCGGCACGAGGTCGGGCCGGACTCGGGCCGCCGCGTTACCGACACCTGCGAGGGCCTCCGCGTAGGCCCCGAACGCGTCTCCGAGCGCCACATAAGGCGCCGGCGGTGGCACGACCGCGCCGGGCCGCCCGATGACCTCGTCGGACTCGGGCCTTGCGAGCCCGTCGACGAGGCGGAAGCTCGCCGAGTACACCTCGCCCATGCGCGCATCGACGCAGCAAAGCGCACGCTCGACCCGCGCGCCGCCCCGGGAATCCGGCGGTCCGGTGTCCGGCCCGGCAGCACGGCGAGAATCCAAAAGTCCAACGCCCGGCACCGTCAACGCCGTCAACGGCACCGTCAATCCGCGCTGGGCGAGGGCGGCGAGGCTCGAGACGGCGACGATCGGGCGGTTGGACGCGAGCGCGAGGCCCTGCACGACGGCGGCGGCGAGGCGAACGCCCGTGAACGAGCCCGGGCCCCGGCCGAAGACGAGCGCGTCGAGGCGCGAGAGCTCGAGCCCGGCCGCAGCGAGCAGCTCGTCGACGAGGACGAGGACGCGCTCGGCCTGCTCGCGCGGCGTCGCGATCGCGCGCTCGTCGATCCCGTGGCCGCCGGAGTCGCCGACGGCGAGCGCGACCGAGCCCGCCGCGCTCGAGGTCTCGATCGCGAGCAGCGTCAGAGCGCTCATGCAGTCCGGCTCGCGGCCCCTGCAGCGCCCGCTGCCCCCGCTGCCCCCGCGGCCAGAGACCGGGCGAAGCGAAGCGCCTCGGCCGCAGCGTCGATCCGGGTGAACGACGGCAGGCTCGCGAGGAAAACCCGGCCGTACGTCCGCGAGCGCAGCCGCGGATCGCCGATGACGACGAGGCCGCGGTCGTCGAAGTCGCGGATCAGGCGGCCGACGCCCTGCTTGAGCGCGAGCACGGCTTCCGGCAGCTGGAACGCGGTGAACGGGTCGCCGCCGGCCGCGCGGATCGACTCGACGCGCGCGCGGATGAGCGGGTCGCCCGGCACCGCGAACGGCAGCTTGTCGATGACGACAAGCCGAAGCGCCGCGCCGCGGACGTCGACACCCTGCCAGAAGCTGCCCGTGCCGAGCAGGATGCCGTTGCCGGCGGCGCGGAAATCCTCGAGCAGGCGGCTGCGCGCGCCCTGGCCCTGGACGAACAAGGGCCCCGGCAGCCGCTCGCCGAGCAGCCGCCGCTCGGCTGCGGCGAGCGCGCGATGGCTCGTGAAGAGCAGGAACGCGCCGCCGCCGGCCGCCTCGATCAGCGGCAGGGCGGCGTCGAGGAGCCTCGGCGTATGCTCCGGGTCGCCGGGCTCGGGCAGGCCGCCCGGCAGATAGAGCCCGCCCTGGGCCGCATAGTCGAAGGGGCTCGGCAGCACGGCCGCGATCGGCGGCTCGATGCCGAGCCGGGACGTGAAATGCGAGAAATCCTCGCCGACCGCGAGGCTCGCCGAGGTGAAGACCCAGCCACCGCCCTGCGCCTCGATGCGCTCCGCCATGCTCCGGCCGACGTCGAACGGCGTGAAGTGGACCGAGAAGCCGTGCTCGCCGGCGTCGAGCCAGACCAGCCCCGTGTCGGGATCGGCGCCGAGGATCCGCCCGAGCCGCTCGGCCGCGTCCAGGCAGCGGTCGCGGCAGCGCTCGAGACCGGGCTCGCCGTCGAGGCCCTCGAGACCTGCGCCGAGCGCCGCGAGCTCGGCGCCGACGGCCTCGAGCGGCTCGCGGAGCGCCGCCGGCAGGCCCGGCCGGCGGCCCGGCTGCGCGGCCGCCGACCCGATCAGCGGCGCGACGCTCCGGACGAGATCGAGCCCGAGCGTCTCGAGCTCGGAACGGAACCCCGCGACGCGCGCCTCGTCGACGATGTCGTGGCCGAGCCGCGTCAGCTGCCGGCCCGACACGCTGACATCGAAGAACTGCTGCGCGATCTCGGGCAAGAGATGCGCCTCGTCGACGATGACGCAGTCGGCGCCGGGCAAGAGCTCGCCGAAGCCCGCTTCCTTGAGGCTGAGATCCGCGAGCAGCAGATGGTGGTTGACGATGACGACGCGCGCGGCCTGCGCGCGCCGGCGCGCCTTGAGCACGAAGCAGTCGTCGATCTCGGGGCAGCGGCTGCCGAGGCAGTTGTCGGTCGTCGACGTGACACGGCCCTTGAGCTCGCGCTCGTCGTCGAGATCCTCGATCTCGGTCAGATCGCCGGAGTCGCTCGTCCGTGCGAAGCGCGCGAGCGCGTCGATCTCGGCCTGAAGCCGCGAGCCGAGACGGCCGTCGAGCCGCGTGCTCTCGAGCCGGTGCCGGCAAAGATAATTGCCGCGCCCCTTGAGCAGGGCGACGTCGACGGGGCGGCCGAGCGCGGCGCCGAGCGCCGGCAGATCGCGCGCGAAGAGCTGGTCCTGCAGCGTCTTCGTGCCCGTCGAGATGATCGCGCGCGCGCCCGAAAGCAGGATCGGCACGACATAGGCGTAGGTCTTGCCGATGCCTGTGCCGGCTTCGAGCACGGCGTGCTCGCCGCTTCTGAGCGAACGCTCGACGAGCCCGGCCATGCGCTCCTGCGGCTCGCGGTAGCTGAAGCCGGGCAAACGGGCCGCGAGCGCGCCGCCGGGCGCGAAGACTTGGGAGAGCTCGGTCATCGCGTCACTATATCGGCTTATGTCGCCTTGGGCATTGTCGCGCCGCCCGATATAATCAGGCGCCTGCTATTCCTGAGCACTAACGACAAAAACACATGACGACGCGCTTGCAGCCGCTCAGCGACTGGGTCGCTGAGGTGGCCGATCTCGTTCAGCCCGATCGAATCCACTGGTGCACGGGCAGCGACGAGGAGTACCGCGCGCTGATCGCCGGAATGCTCGGGGACGGCACGCTGCTCGAGCTCAATCAGGCGAGCTATCCCGAGTGCTATCTGCACCGTTCCGACCCCGACGACGTCGCGCGCGTCGAGCACCTGACCTACGTCTGCACGAGCCGGCGCGAGGACGCGGGGCCGAACAATAACTGGATGGCGCCCGACGAGGCGCGCGCGAAGATGCGCGGGCTGTTCGAAGACTCGATGCAGGGCCGCACGCTCTACGTGATCCCCTATTGCATGGGGCCGATCGACTCGCCGTTCTCGCGCACGGGCGTCGAGATCACGGACAGCGCCTACGTCGCGGCGAACATGAAGCTCATGACGCGCATGGGCGACGCGGCGCTGCTGCGCATCGAGAAGGACGGGTCCTTCGTGAAGGGCCTGCACTCGATCGGCGAGCTCGACCCCGAGCGGCGCTTCATCATGCACTTCCCCGAGTCGCTCGAGATCATGAGCTACGGCTCGGGCTACGGCGGCAACGCGCTGCTCGGCAAGAAGTGCCACGCGCTTAGGATCGCGAGCTACCAGGCGCGAACCGAAGGCTGGCTCGCCGAGCATATGCTGATCGTCGGCGTCGAGAGCCCTGAAGGCGAGACGCACTATCTGGCCTGTGCGTTCCCGTCGGCCTGCGGCAAGACCAATCTCGCGATGCTGATCCCGCCCGATTCGATGCCGGGCTTCAGGATCTGGACGCTCGGCGACGACATCGCCTGGCTGCACCCGGGCGAGGACGGCAGGCTGCGCGCGATCAACCCCGAGGCCGGTTACTTCGGCGTCGTGCCCGGCACGAACCGCGGGACGAACAGGAACGCCTACGACATGATCGCGAAGCACGCGATCTTCACGAACGTCGCGGTCACGGCCGACAACGATCCCTGGTGGGAGGACAAAGGCGTCGGCAAGCCCGTCACGAACTGGAAGGGCGAGCCTTACACCGGCGAAGGCCCGGCCGCGCATCCGAACTCACGCTTCACGGTCGATGCAAGGCAGAACCCGAGCTACTCGTCGCTCGCCGAGGCGGCCGAGGGCGTGCCGATCTCTGCGATCGTCTTCGGCGGGCGCAGGCGCGAGCTCGCGCCGCTCGTCTATCAGGCCAGGGACTGGGCCCACGGCGTCCTCATCGGTGCGAGCGTCGCATCCGAGACGACGGCCGCGGCCGCGGGCAAGGTCGGCGTCGTCCGCCGCGACCCGATGGCGATGAAGCCCTTCTGCGGCTACAACTTCGGCGACTACTGGGCGCACTGGCTGAGCTTCGGCGAGCGCGGCTTGAAGCTGCCCGGCATTTTCCACGTCAACTGGTTCCGCCGCGACGAGTCGGGCCGCTTCCTCTGGCCCGGCTTCGGCGAGAACCTGCGCGTGCTGCGCTGGATCATCGATCGCTGCAAGGGCGCGGTCGGCGCTGCCGAGACGCCGATCGGCTACCTGCCGCACGCGCGCGACATCGATCTTCGGGACATCGACGTGACACCCGAGACGCTCGCCGAGCTCTTCGCCGTCGACGGGGAGCAATGGCGCGAGGAGATGGAGTCGATCAGCGAGTATCTCGCGGGCTTCGGCGACCGCGTCCCGCCCGCGCTCTGGCAGGAGCTCGACCGAATCCTCGCCGCGCTCACGCAGGACACGCGCGAGACCGTCTGAAAAACGGGGTCAGAGCCCTTTTTCCCGGAAGCGGAGCGCGCCGGGGTCCGATCACGTCCGGCCTGTTGCGAGACACGCCGTGAATACGTCCATGTAGGCTCCGCGCGCACATCCCTGTGCGCGAGGGTCTCGCAACAGGCCGTACGCGCTCGGACCCCTGAGTGTGGCGAGTCGGGAAAAAGGGCTCTGACCCCTTTTAAGCCGCGCTTTTTAGCCGAGGCTGATGGGCCGGCCGTCCGTGCGGCGGATCGCGTAGGTGATGCCGATGCCCTGGCCGTTGACGAAGAAGAAGCGTCCGTCGGGCGAGAAGCAGGCACCGCAGAGCTCCCGCGTCGAGATCAGGTTCTGGCAGAAGTCGAAGAGCCCTCCGCTGCGGTCGACGCCGACGACGCGCTGGCTGTAGCTCGCCTGGCCGGGCTCGCCTTCGGCGCCGTCCTCGCAGATGTACAGCGTCCCGTCGGCGGCCGCCGTCAGGTTGTCGGAGCCTTCGAGCAGGTTCTCGTCGGTCGATTCGACGACGAGCGTCAGCGTCTCGCCTTCAGGATCGTAACGCCAGATCTGGCCGTTGCCGGCGTCGCCGGCATTGGTGCAGACGAAATAGTGCCGGCCGTCGTGACAGACCGCACCCTCGCCGCGGAAAAAGACGCTCGCGCCCTTCTGCTGCGCCTCGCTTCGGAGCGTGTCCTCGGCGGGGTCGACGTCCTCGAGCCGGATCCAGTCGCAGGCCAGCGGCTGCCCGAGAAAGGCGAGCATGCCGCGCTCGACGCCGCGGCTCCTGCCGCGCGTGTCGACGACCTCGGTGCCGGCGAAGCGCCCGGTCGGCAGCGGCTCGCCGTTGCAGCGCGAGCGCTGGTTCGGCCGGATCGCGAGCGCGTAGAGATCGCCGCCCGCTTCGTAGTCGCCGACGCCCTCAGGCCGGCGCCGCGGCACGAGCTTGTAGTAAGCGCTCTCGAACTGATCCTCGGTCAGATAGACCGTGCCGTCGCGAGGGTCGACCGAGACGGCCTCGTGCTTCATGCGCCCGAATGCGGCGAGCGGGACGGGATCGACGGCCTCGCGCGCGCCGAATGGCACTTCGAAGACGTAGCCGTGCGGCTTCGTCGCGCGCGGATTGATCGCCGGCGTCGCGATGTCTTCCTCGCACGAGAGCCAGGAGCCCCAGGGCGTCGGACCGCCGGCGCAGTTCGTGGCCGTGCCGCCGAGCGAGACGAAGTCCCGGACGACGAGCCCGTCAGGGCCGACGACGACCGTCGACGTGCCGCCGCCGCCGAAGCCGGCCGCCTGCCCCTGAAAGGCGTCGTACTGCCGGCCGTTGGCCGTCGTGCAGCCCCGCTCGGTGCCGCGGCGGGTCTCGCCGATCGAGATCTCGTGATTGCGGACGAGAACGATGCGGCCCTCGGGCCCGGCGAAGGCCGCCATGCCGTCGTGATCGGCCGGCACGGCGTTGCCGTCGGTCATCGGCTGGCCGCGGACGGAGATCGCCGTGTACTCGAAGCCCTCGGGCAGCGCGATCAGCGCCTCGCCCGAGAGATCGCCGGCGCCTGCGACGTCGGCGAGCGTTGCCGTGTTCCTCGGCACGCTCGGCGCGAGCGGCCCGAATCCCGGCACGGCGAAGCTCGCGGGCTCGCAGCCCTGAGCGCGCGCGATCCGCGCGTTCAAAAGCCCGAGCGGCGCGGCCAGCGAGCTCGCCGCCGCGCTCGTCATGAGCTTCGAAAAGGCACGTCTGGAAATCGATCTCACAGCGCTAACTCCTGACTTTTTTTGCGGCCGCTCATTCTTCGACGACGTAATGAATCGCGAGCGCCGTGCCGGGCTGCGCGACGCGGCCGAGCCCGATGACGCCCTCGCCCGTCAGCACGGTCGAGTCGCGGCGGACGAAGATCTCGTCGCCGTCGGAAGTCTGGACGAAGGTGCCGTTCGTGCTCTCGTCGATCAGCGTGAAGCGGTCGCGGCTCGACTCGACGCGCGCGTGCACGCGCGAGATCAGATTGCCCTTGACGACGACGTCGTTGTCCTCGGCGCGGCCGAGCGTCACGCTCTTCCGACCCTCGCCGACCGTGACCTCCTTGCCCTGCGCGCGGAGGCTCAAGCGCCGGGACTTGCGCGACTTGTCGCGCGACCAGGGCACGGTCGGCAGCATGCTCGTCGCCTCGTCGGGCTGCCAGACGATCTCGAACAGGATGACCTCCTCGGCCTTGCCGCGCACGGTCGCGATGTCGATCTGGCGCGCCGTCGAGCGCCACTCGGGCGAGAGCCTGTCGACGGTCGCGAGCGTCGTGATGATCTGCTTTGCCTTGGCCTGGCTCGTCATGCGGTTGGCCGTATGCACGGCCGCGCCGAAGATGTCGCGCTGCTCCTGGACGATGGCGCCGAAGTGACAGCCGACGCGGATCGCGACGTGGCCGCCGTCGTGGGCGAGATCGGAGGCCGACGTGATCTGCTCCTGCATCCGCTTGGCGGCCGCCATCGCGTCGTCGGCCGACGCGAAAGTCGCCATGACCTCGTCGCCGATGGTCTTGATGACCTGGCCGCGGTTCGCCTCGGTCACTTCGCGCATGATCTCGACCGAGCGGCCGACCATCTCCCTCGCCCTCGCGTCGCCGAGCTGCTCGTAGAGCTGCGTCGAGCCGACGACGTCGGCAAACAGGATCGCGACTTCGACGTCCTTGCCCATCGGCCCCTTATTTCTCCGCGACGATGTAAGTGACCCAGGCGAGATCGGGCTCGCCGCGATCGGTCTCGGTGAACTCGCCGTTGC
>Ga0302046_10006089_pt1 | contig 10561 bp, 5 predicted proteins | sample RVTome_11_FD_200261 | JGI IMG/M metagenome (GOLD analysis project Ga0302046, IMG submission 200261) | Soil microbial communities from uranium-contaminated site in the Upper Colorado River Basin, Wyoming, United States - RVT147D111 (version 2) ... | reverse complement strand
ACCGACTTCGGCGACCCAAGCGGGGAGCTGCGGGCGGCGCTGCATGGGGACGTTCGTTGCGATCTCTCCCACTATGGGCTGATCCGAGTCTGTGGCGACGATGCCGAGACTTTCCTCCAGGGCCAGCTGACCGCCGACCTTCGCGAGATCGCCGCCGGCGGCTCCCGGCTCGCCGCCTGGTGCAACCCCAAGGGGCGGATGCTCGCGAGCATGCGGCTGCTACGTTGGGCGGACGGATTCCTGTTGCGGCTGCCGCGGGAGCGGCTGGACGCGGTACTCTCCAGGCTTCGTCTCTATCTGCTTCGCGCCCGGGTGACGCTGGCCGACGTGAGCGACGAGCTACCCCGGATCGGGCTCTCCGGTCCTGCCGCGGCGGCGCTGCTGCAACAGCTAGGGATGCGACTGCCGGAGGCGGTCGGGCAGGTGCTCGGCACCGGTCCGCTGGCAGTGGTGCGGGTGCCCGGGCTGCATCCTCGTTGCGAGATCCTGGGTCCGGGAGCGGCCATGGCCGACACCTGGCGCGGCCTGGCCGCCGCCCGCGCGGTCGGGGCCGACGGCTGGGGTCTGTTGGAGACCCTCTCGGGCGTGCCGGAGATCCACCGCGAGACCGTCGAGGCCTTCGTGCCTCAGATGACCAACCTGGAGCTGCTGGGCGGCGTGAGCTTCACCAAGGGCTGCTACACCGGCCAGGAGGTGGTCGCCCGCACCCAGCATCTGGGCAAGCTCAAGCGGCGCATGTATCTGGCGCGCCTCAGCGAGGGGCCGCGCCCGGCGCCCAACGCGGCGCTGCTCGCCGGCGGCGAGGCGGGCGCGGTGGAAGTGGGGCGGGTGGTCACGGCTTATCCGGACGGCAGCGGCGGCTGGCAGTTGCTGGCCGTGGTGCAGATCGCCGCCGTCGGCGGCGCCATCACAGTGGAGGGCGCCGGCAATAGCAGCTTGCGCTTCGAGGCCCTGCCCTACCCGGTGCCGATGCCAGCCGCGGTCTAGCGGTGGGCGCATGTCGGGGGGCGGCTAGCGCCCCTTCCCGGGCCGCACCGCACGATCGGCCACCGGCGCCGCGAACAGCGCCGAGTCCGGCTGCGGCATCCCGATGTAGTGGCCCTGGGCGTAGTCGATGCCGAAGTCGCGCAGCAGCGCCAGGGTTTCGGCGTTCTCGACGAACTCGGCGATGGTGAGCTTGCCGAAGCCCTTGGCCACCTGGGTCAGGGCTTGGACCAGGATCTGGTCGTCGATGTTCTCCGCCAGCTGAGTGATGAAGCTGCCGTCGATCTTGACGTAGTCGATGGGCAGCTGCTTCAGGTAGTAGAAGGAGCTGAATCCCACGCCGAAGTCGTCGAGGGCGAAATGGCAGCCCAGCGACTTGATGGCGGCCATCACCCGCCGCGCGGCGGCGAAGTCGGACACGGCGGCGGTCTCGGTGATCTCCAGGATCACCCGCCCGGGATCCACTCCGGTGCGGCGAATCTCCGCCTCCAGGTGCGGTAGCAGCTCCGGGTCGTTCAGGCCATGGGCGGACAAATTGATGGAGAAGCTCAGGTTCCAGCCCTGGGCCACCAGCTCGCTCAGCTGCTCCAAGGCACGGCTTAGCACGCGGCGGTCCACCAGGTGAATGAGGCCGCTGCGCTCGGCTGCCTCGATGAAGGCACCTGGTGCCGCCACCCCGCCGTCCTGCCGCACTCGCAGCAGCACTTCGTAGTGGGAAACGTTGGCGTCGTGAATGCGGCTGATCGGCTGGAAGTAGAGGACGAAGTCGTCGCTGGCCAGCGCCTGCTCCACTTTGCTCTTCCAGAACACGTTGCGCTTGAAGCGCTCGATGGCGCGATCGTGCTCGGCGAACACGTGCCAGTGACCGCGGCCGGACTCCTTGGCCTGGAACACCGCCAGGTCGGCACAGGCCATCAGATCACCGACACTGGAGCCGTGGTCGGGCACCAGCGCGATCCCGAGGCTTGCCGTCACTCGCGGTACCGGCCGATCCGCGGGCCATTCGATCTCCCCCAGCAGGCGGTTCACCTTTCCGGCGATCTGGCCAGCCAGCTCTCGGTCGGCGTCTGCCACCAGCATGGCAAACTCGTCGCCGCCCAGGCGGCAGATCAGCTCGGCCTCCCCTACCTGCCCCTGCAGTTGGCCGGCAACCAGCTTCAGCAGGGCGTCGCCGGCGTGGTGACCACTGGTATCGTTGACGTACTTGAACTGGTCGAGATCGAGCACGATCAGCGCGCCGCGCCAGCCGCGAGACTCCATTCTCGCCGCCAGCTCCTTTTGGAAGGCGCTGCGATTGGCCAAGCCGGTGAGCGCATCGTGATCGTGCAGCCACGACAATCGGTGCTCGGCTTCTTTACGCTCGGTGACGTCCAGACCCACCGAGAGCACCGCAGCGGAATCGTCGCCGCGGCTGGTGAGGCGCGAGTGGAACCAGGTGACGGTGCGCACCGAGCCGTCGCGGCAACGTAGTACCGATTCGTGGCGAAGGCTGTTGCGGCGCCCGGCGCAGAGCTCGCCCAGATGGCGGGAGAGATCGGGCACGCTGCCGTCCGGCGCCAATAACTCCTCGAAGGAATGGCCGCTGAGCTCGCCCTGGGCATAACCGCTCATGCTCTCGCCATGGCTGTTCACCATCAGCACACGGCCGCCTCGGTCCTGGGTCAGGATGAGCACCTGGGCGGTGTCGAGCAGGCTCTGCACGAAGTCGCGCTCCCGGGCCAGCTCCTCCATCCGCCGGGACAGCGCCCGGTTGCGATCCGCCACCTGATTTTCCAGTTGCTCCAGCTGTACCGAGAGCTCGATGGCGGTGTTGTCGAGGGCGTCGATCTCGTCGCGGAAGCCACCCTGGGCGGCATGATCGGCGATGGCGCGGCGCACCGTCGCGAAGGCCCCCTCGGCCAGCAACGGCAGATTCAGCGCCGTGCGCCGCAGGCGCGACATGGGCGCCCACAAGATGCCCATCAGCAGCAGCTCCAGCATCAGCCAGCCGACGATGCCCACCGTCAGCGCCTGGCGGGTCGCATTGGCGATGCTAGAGACCGCCTCGGTCACGTCGTTGATGCCGAGCACGCGCACGTCCTGGTCGATCTGCATGGCGCGTCCCGCCTGCGCGGGGATCTCCAGGCGGATGGGCCGGATCTCGTAGACGCGATCAGCGGCGTGCCAGAGGTCCTCGCCCACCGCATCCAGGCTGCGCGCCTCGCTCAGCGCTTGCAGCAACGGCAGCGTCCAGTTGCCGCTGGTGATCGCTACCCGACGTATTCCCCAGGGTGCGATCCAGCCGTCGCCGCCGGCGTCTGCTGGCCCCCGCCCGGCCACCAGCAGCGCAATGTCCTTGCCCGAGACGCGCTGGTACTGCAGCACCAGATCGGCCACCGAGCTGCCGAGCAACACCACGCCGGCATCGCGTCCCTGCACCAATGCCGGCACCACCGCGTAGAGGGTGCACTCTACCTGGCAGTCCAGTGCCACCACCGGGGTGTCCTGGCCGCTCGCGGTGCGCACCCATTCGCGCACCAGCTCCGGGTCGGGATCGAGCCTGCCGAGAGTCTCCCAGCCCACCAGTAGCTGGTCGTCGACGCCGTAGAAGCGGATCAGGTCGATGTCCATGTCGAGCTGCAGGGTCGGCCAGCTGGGATCGAAGGCCCTGGAGATGGCCTCTGCGCTCTGATTGAGGAGCGCGTCCTGGACCCCGGCGAAGGCCGGAATCAAGCTGCCGAGCTGCTCCAGCCGGCGTACCGAGCCCAGGAAGGCGCTCCCCACCTCGCGGATGTCGCGCTGCTGCTCCTGCTCGCGCTCGGTGCGGAACTGCTTGTTCAGATTGACGTAACTGATGCTGCTGTAGACCGCGGCCCCGACCAGGAGGACGAGGCTGGTGAGCAGCAGCGCCTTCCATTTGAGGCTGAAGAAGCGACGGCTTCCCGGTTGCCTAGCGAGCATGCCCGTCATGGTCCTCATCGCAGCAGCCCGCGCCAGCGCCTCGAGCAAGGTCCCTGGCATGGCGAGCCGCGCCGGCGAGCGAATGAACTGCTACGCGACCTTAGCATGCCCGATACCTGCAGTCGCATATCAGCCATCAGCCGCCACCTCTTGCCTCAGCTGCTGTCGGCCGCCGGGCGCAGGTGCGGGAACAGCAGCACGTCGCGAATCGAGGGCGAATCGGTGAGCAGCATGACCAGCCGATCGATGCCGATGCCCTCGCCGGCGGTGGGTGGCAGACCATGCTCGAGGGCGCGCAGGTAGTCGCTGTCGAAATGCATGGCCTCGTCGTCGCCGGCCTCCTTCTGCCGCACCTGCTGGCGGAAGCGCTCGGCCTGATCTTCGTAGTCGTTCAACTCGGAGAAGCCGTTGGCGATCTCCCGCCCGCCGACGAAGAGCTCGAAGCGGTCGGTCACCGTGGGATCGTCATCGTTGCAGCGGGATAACGGCGACACTTCCGTGGGATAGGCCGTGATGAAGGTCGGCTCCCGGAGCCGGTGCTCCACCGTGTGCTCGAAGATCTCCACCAGTAGCTTGCCCGGGCCCCAGCTCGGCATGACCTGAGCCCCGAGCCGCCGCGCCTCCTGCTCCAGGGCCTGGCGCTCATGCAACAGCGGGGCGCTCAGGGTGGGGTTGTAGGCGAGCACCGCATTGGCCAAGGTCAGGCGCTGAAAGGGCTGGCCGAAGTCGTAGCGCTCGCCCTGGTAGTGCAGCTCCGGAGTGCCGTTCAACTCCAGGCACAGCCCCCGTAGCAGCTCCTCGGTGAGAGCCATGAAGTCCTCGTAGTCGGCGTAGGCCTGGTAGAACTCCAGCATCGTGAACTCGGGATTGTGCCGCGCCGAGACGCCCTCGTTGCGAAAGTTGCGGTTGATCTCGTAGACCTTTTCGAAGCCCCCCACCACCAACCGCTTCAGGTACAGCTCCGGGGCGATGCGCAGATAGAGCTGGAGGTCCAGGGCGTTGTGATGGGTGACGAAAGGCCGGGCGGCGGCGCCACCGGGAATGGCCTGCATCATCGGCGTTTCGACTTCCAGAAAGCCCCGACTGTCGAAGAAACGGCGAATGCTGGCGATGATGCGTGAGCGCGTCTGGAAGGTGCGGCGCACCTCCTCGTTGACCACCAGGTCCAGGTAGCGCTGGCGGTAACGCTGCTCCTGGTCGCTCAGCCCGTGGAATTTCTCCGGCAGCGGTCGCAGCGCCTTCACCAGCAGCCGTAGCCCGTCCACCTTGAGCGAGAGCTCGCCGCTGCGAGTCCGGAACAGGGTACCCTCGGCGCCGACGATGTCGCCCAGGTCGAAGCCTCTGAAAGCGTCGTAGGTCTCTGGGCCGAGCACCTCGCGCTGCAGAAACAGCTGGATGTCGCCGGACATGTCGCGCAGGTGGGCGAAGCTCGCCTTGCCCATCACCCGCTTGGTCATGAGCCGGCCGGCCACCGCCACTCGCAGTGCCAGCGCCTCCAGCTCCGCGCTGCTGCGCCCACCGTGATCGGCGTGCAGCTCGGCAGCCAAGGCATTGCGACGGAAGTCGTTGGGGAAGGCACGGCCGGCCGCTCGTAGGGCCCGCAGCTTGTCGCGGCGCTGGGCCAGCAGTCGATGCTCGTCGTTGGCCTCGGCCATTTCGCTCGCCGCCGTGTCGGGAGGGGGCCGAAGCCGGCTCACAGGCCGCTCTTCAGGCTTGCCTCGATCAACTGATCGAGGTCGCCGTCGAGCACTGCTTGCGTGTTACCGATCTCGACGCCAGTACGTAAATCCTTGATCCGGGACTGATCCAGCACATAGGAGCGGATCTGGCTGCCCCAACCGATGTCGGCCTTGCTGTCTTCCAGCGCCGCCTGCTGGGCGCGCCGCTTCTGCTCCTCCAGCTCGTAGAGCTTGGCCTTGAGCTGCTTCATCGCGGTCGCCCGATTCTTGTGCTGGGAACGGTCGTTCTGACACTGAACCACGATGCCGCTGGGCAGGTGGGTAATGCGCACCGCCGATTCGGTGCGATTGACGTGCTGGCCGCCGGCGCCGCTGGCCCGATAGACGTCCACTCGCAGGTCGGCGGGGTTGATCTCGATCGCCAGCTCGTCGTCGATCTCCGGTGACACGAACACCGCCGCAAAGGAGGTGTGGCGACGGTTGCCGGAGTCGAAGGGCGATTTGCGCACCAGCCGATGGACCCCGGTCTCGGTGCGCAGCCAACCGAAGGCGTAGTCGCCTTCCACGCGCAGGGTGGCGCTCTTGATGCCCGCCACCTCGCCCGGCGAGAGCTCGAGGACCTCGCTCGCGAAGCCCCGCCGCTCGATCCATCGCAAGTACATCCGCAACAACATCTCCGCCCAGTCCTGGGCCTCGGTGCCGCCGGAGCCCGCCTGGATGTCCACAAAGGCATTGGCCTGGTCGTGGACGCCGCTGAACATGCGGCGGAACTCGAGCTCGCCGATCTCGTCTGCGCAGCGCTCCAGGTCTCGCCCCACCGCTGCCACCGTGGCCGGGTCGTCCTCGTCTGCGGCCAGCTCCAGCAGCTCCTGAGCCTCGCCGAGGCGGCGCCCGATAGCGTCCAGTCGCTCCACCACGGCCTCCAGCTCCGCCCGTTCCCGGCCCAAGGCCTGGGCCCGTTCCGGGTGGCTCCAGATCTGCGGGTCCTCCAGCTCGCGGTTGACCTCGATCAGCCGGTCACGCTTCTCCGGATAGTCAAAGATACCCCCTGAGCGCCGCCTCCCGGGCCCGCAGCTCGTCGATCATCTGGTGGTAGGGATTCAGCTCCATGTGCACTCGCTCCGAAACGGTGCCCTGGGGACGGGCGCGCTCACCCGGCCCGGCCGGCGATATAGGCCTTGAGGGCGTCCACATCCGCTTCCAGCAGGTCATAGCGCTGCGGGCGCGACTCCAGGTCGGCGTAGCCCGGTGGTCGGGGCGGCGTCTCTCCCAGCGCTTCCCTGATGGTGGCCTCGAACTTGGCTGGCAGCGCCGTTTCCAGGCATATCACCTGCTCGCCGGGCTGGCGCTCTTCGAGGGCGACCTTGATGCCGTCGGCGGTGTGTGGATCGAGCAACAAGCCCCAGTCACCACGCGCCTGGCGGATGACACGCAGCCGGTCGGCGTGGCTGCTCGAGCCGGAAACGAAGCCGAAGGTCTCGACTGCCGCCACCTCGCCGCTGGCACCCAGATCGATCTCGCCGCGTTGCCCCAGCTCCCGCCAGAGGGCCGAGAGCCGCTGCGGATCTCGGCCCACCAGATCGAACACCAAGCGCTCGAAGTTGGAGGCCTTGGAGATGTCCATGGAAGGGCTCGAAGTTCGCTGCACTTGGTGCCCGAGGCGAGGCCGGTAGACACCGGTGCGGAAGAACTGGTGGAGGACGTCGTTCTCGTTGGTGGCAACGATCAGGCGATGGATGGGCAGTCCCATCTGCCGGGCCACGTGGCCGGCGCAGACGTTGCCGAAATTGCCGGTGGGGACGGCGAAGGAAACCGGCTGCCCGGGCTTTGCGCCGAGCGCCAGCCAAGCCTTGAAGTAGTAGACCACCTGGGCGGCAATGCGGGCCCAGTTGATGGAGTTCACGGCGCCGATCCGGTAGCGGGCTTTGAACTGCGCATCCTCGCTCACGGCCTTTACCAGATCCTGGCAGTCGTCGAAAACCCCGCGTACCGCGACGTTGAAGACGTTCGGTGCTTGCAGGGCGTACATCTGGGCACGCTGGAAGGGGCTCATGCCGATGTCCGGCGACAGCATGAACACGCGTACTCGTTCTTTGCCGAGCATCGCGTGCTCGGCACTGGAGCCGGTGTCGCCACTGGTCGCGCCGAGGATGTTGAGGAATTGCTGGCGGCGCTCGAGGACGTATTCGAACAACTGACCCAGGAGCTGCATGGCGATGTCCTTGAAGGCCAGAGTGGGGCCGTGGGACAGGCCGAGCAGATAGAGACCGTGGTCCAGTTGCCGCAGGGGCGTCACCTCCGGCGACCCGAACACCTCGGCACGGTAGCTAGCGGCGGCGAGCCGCCGCAGGTCGGCGTGGGGAATGTCGTCGGCGAAACGCCGCAGCAGCTCGAAGGCCAGGGTCGGATAGTCCAGGTCGCGCCAAGCCTGCAGCGTGGCGGCGTCGATCGAGGGATAGCGCTCGGGCACCACCAAGCCGCCATCGGGGGCGAGGCCGCCCAATAGGATGTCGCAAAAGCCAAGGGGCGACATGCCGCCACGGGTACTGATGTATTGGGTCACCGGCTCGTCCCGGCCCGCAGGAAAGGCGCGCATTATACCCACTATAGCGGTGCGACCTGCGGCTCCGGCTGCAGATGCTCTACCATCAGCTGCAGCGAGCGCAGGCCGCGGTAGTGGTTGAGGTCCAGCCGGTAGGCGACCCGGAGCTCGACCCGCTCAGTCCCGCAGTAGTGCTCGGCAGCGCCGAAGGCGATGGCGGACAAGGGCCGCGGCGCGCCCAGCCGGCGCAGGGTGAGCTTGAGATGTCGCTCGCCCACCACCCGGCGGTCCAGCAGCTCGAAGTGATCATCGAAGATCGGCTCCGGAAAGCCCTGCCCCCAAGGGCCTGCCTGGCGCAAGGCCGCGGCGGTCTCCAGCACCAGCTCCGCCTCGCCCAGGCTACCGTCGCTCCAAAGCACGGCGCCGACCGGCGCCGTGCCACGGCGCTCGCGCACGGCCTGGTCGAAGGCGCGGGCGAAGGCTTCCAAGCTGCCGGCGGCCAGCGACAGACCGGCAGCCATGGCATGCCCACCGAAACGTTCCAGCAGCCCGGGATGACGTGCGGCCACATCCGCCAGCGTGTCGCGAAGGTGCAGGCCTGGCACCGAGCGCGCCGAGCCCTTGAGCCAGCCCTCCCGGTCCGGCGCCAGTGCCACCACCGGCCGCTGGGTACGCTCGCGGATGCGCGCCGCCACTAGGCCGACGATGCCCAGGTGCCAGCTCGGATCGTACAAGCACAGCCCTTGGGGCAGAGCCGTGCCGGCAGCGTCGTGCGCCAAGCCTGCCACTGCCGCCTCGGCCTGCGCCTCCATGTGCGCCTGGAGGAGGCGGCGCTCCCGGTTCAACGCGTCGAGCTCCTGGGCTAGTCGCAAGGCCGCGGCGGGATCGTCGCTCAGCAGGCATTCCACGCCTTGGGACATGTCCACCAGGCGGCCGGCGGCGTTCAAGCGCGGCGCCAGCGCGAAGCCTAGATCCGCGGCCACCAGCGCCCGCGGATCGCGACCGGCCACCTGGGCCAGGGCCTGAATGCCCGGCGCCGCCACGCCGGCCCGCATCCGCCGCAAGCCTTGCTCCACCAGAATCCGGTTGTTGTGATCCAGCGGCACCAGGTCGGCCACCGTGCCCAGGGCCACCAGGTCGAGCAGCTCCGCCAGCCGTGGCTCGGGGATGCCCCGACGCTGGAACCAGCCGCTACGCCGCAGATGGGCGCGCAGCGCCAAGAGCAGATAGAACATGACCCCGACGCCCGCCAGGTGCTTGCTGGGGAACGGGCAGTCCGGCTGGTTGGGGTTGACGATGGCGGCGGCCTCGGGAAGCCTGTCCCCGGGCAGGTGGTGGTCGGTGACCAGCACCGGCAGGCCGAGGCCCCGCGCCGTCTCCACCCCGGCATGGCTGGCGATACCGTTGTCCACGGTGACCAGCAATTGTGGCTGGCGCTCGGCTGCCAAGCGCACGATCTCCGGGCTGAGGCCGTAGCCGAAGGCGAAGCGATCGGGCACCAGGTAGTCGATCCGGCGGGCACCGAGGGCCCGCAGCCCGCGCACGGCCACGGCGCAGCCGGTCGCGCCATCGGCGTCGAAGTCGCCCACCACTAGGATCGAGGCGTCCCGCTCCAGCATCGCGGCAAGCAATTGGCAGGCGGCCTCGAGCCCGCGCAGGCTGGGGCTCGCGAGCGCCGCCAGTCCCAGCTCCAGCTCGCCCGCCGAGTGCAGGCCACGGGCCGCATAGACCCGGCGCAGGACCGGGTCCAGGCTCTGCGGTAGCGTGCACTGCTCGGGCAGCGGTCGCCGGCGAATTTCCAGCGCCGAGATGCCGGTCTCAAAGGTAGCCACGCAGGCTCCGGTCGGCGCGCCAGAAGCGCCGCAGGCAGCGGCGACTGATGCTGAAGAGCGTGCCCCGCAGCGGGTTGAGATTGAGCTCGGCAACCTGACCGGAGCGCAGCGCGGCGAGCAACGGTTGAAACACGCGGCACTCCAGCTGCTCCACCGCCCTGACCCACGCGGCCAGATCGCCCGCGCGCGCCGCGGCCGCCGCGGCGTCCTCCCGGGCTACGAGCTGTGACTTGCCAGCGCCCAGCCAGATGTCCGAATGCAGGCTCGGGTGCACCGGAAGCCGGAACAGCCGCGCCAGGCCGCGCAGTACCGGCTGGTCGCCACAGACCGCGGCCACCGGCGTCGCCCCAGCCACAGCCGGTAGCCTGCCGCCGCCCCAGACCCAGATGGCGTTGACCGGTGGCAGCCCGCGAGCCTCGCGCTGAACGTTGGCCGTTGCCGTGTGCAGCGCCATTTGTACCTCCGTCAGCATCCGCCGCCACTGCGGCGCGCCCGCGCCGGTCGGCAGCAGGCCCTCCGCGGACTCCCCGACTGCCGGGGCCCACGGCCGGGTGCACAGACCCGGATCGTCGCCCAGGCGTAGG
>Ga0302046_10006088_pt1 | contig 10563 bp, 4 predicted proteins | sample RVTome_11_FD_200261 | JGI IMG/M metagenome (GOLD analysis project Ga0302046, IMG submission 200261) | Soil microbial communities from uranium-contaminated site in the Upper Colorado River Basin, Wyoming, United States - RVT147D111 (version 2) ... | reverse complement strand
CCCGTCTTGCTCGCCGCCCTGCTCCTCGTGTGCCTGGGAGCGGCCGCAGCCGGGCTAGCAGCCGGAATACTGCCGGATCAACTGGCGAGCCTTGGGCCGGCCGATCCAAGCCTGGAACCCGTCGAGCGCTGGCTCTTGACTGCCTATCTGGTGCTCTACAGCCCGCGGCTGGGTGGACCGCTGGCACCCGATCTGGGCCAGATCGAACTGACCATCGAACCTGGCAGCTCGGCTCGCCAGGTGGCGGCCAGCCTGGAATCCCTTGGGCTGGTGGATGACCCCGAGCTGTTCGTCCGCTACCTGCACTATCGTGGATTGGATACCGGGATCGAGGCCGGGCGCTATACGTTAGACGGTTCGATGGCGCTCACGCAGGTAGCGCAGGCGCTGCAATCGGCCGAAGCCGCCGCCTCGACGTTGACCGTGCCCGAAGGCTGGCGCCGCGAGCAGGTTGCCGATTTGTTGGACCGCTCGCAGTTGGCTGTGGGGGGCGAGGCCTTCTTGGCGGCCAGCTTGCAGCTACCAGCCGGCCATTGGCTCGAGCCCGAGCTGCCGCCGGCGGCGACGCTCGAGGGATACCTGTTTCCTGATTCATACCAATTGGCCGAGGACACAAGCGCTGAAGAGTTGGTTGCGGCCATGCTCGACAACTTCACTGCCAAACTGACCCCGGTCTTGCGCCGCGCTTTCGCCGACCGTGGCTTGAACGTGCACCAGGCAGTGACCCTGGCTTCCATCGTCGAACGCGAGGCGGCCGTTGCCGAGGAAATGCCGCAGATCGCCTCGGTTTTTCTCAACCGCTTGGCGTTGGGCATGAAGCTCGACGCTGATCCCACCGTGCAGTTCGCCCTTGGCCGGCAGCCCGACGGCGGCTGGTGGAAAGCCGGCCTGACATTCGCAGACCTGGAGATTGATTCGCCTTTCAACACCTACCGCTTTGCCGGTCTGCCGCCCGGCCCGATTGCCAACCCCGGGCTGGCCTCCCTCGAGGCCGTCGCCCAACCCACCGAGACCGTTTACCTGTTCTTCCGGGCAGCCTGCGATGGCTCGGGCCGGCACCTGTTCGCCGTCACATTCGAAGAGCACCAGGCGAACGCTTGCGACTAACGACAAAGACACCAAGAACACGAAGGAGCAAGTAGGGAACACAAAGAATGGCTGGCGCCTGAACAGGCGCCAGCCATTTCGGTGTTGCTCTTCTTTGTGAACCCCAGTTTGGTCTTTGTGGTTAGCTCAGGTAATCCGCCAGCTTGTGGCGCAAGCTCGGATGCCTCAGGCGGCGCAGCGCCTGGGCCTCGATCTGGCGCACGCGCTCACGGGTCACGCCCATCTTCTTGCCGACCTCTTCCAGTGTGTAGCTTTCGCCATCGCCCAGGCCGTAGCGCAACTGCAGGATGCGGGCCTCACGCGGCGGCAGTGTGTCCAGGATTTCGGTCATGTGCTCTTTGAGCAGGTGCTCCGTCGCCACTTCGGGCGGTGCCGGCGAATCCTCATCTTCGACGAAGTCACCGAGGAACGAATCCTCTTCCTCATCGATCGGCCGTTCGAGCGAAAGGGGTCGGCGCGAGACCTCCATCATCTGCTCGACTTTTTCGGGCGCCACGTCGAGAGTCTCGGCCAGTTCCTCGATGTTGGGAGAACGGCCCAGTTCCTGGGTCAGCCGATGCGAAACACGCAGCATCTTGTTGATTTGATCGCCCATGTGCACCGGCAGCCGGATCGTCCGGCCCTGGTCGGCGATGGCCCGCGTCACGGCCTGACGGATCCACCAGGTGGCGTAGGTCGAGAACTTGTGGCCCCGCTTGTAATCGAACTTCTTGGTGGCCCGGATCAGGCCGATGTTGCCCTCCTGGATCAAATCCAGAAAGGGGACACCGCGGCCGATGTACTTCTTGGCCACGCTGATTACCAGGCGCGAGTTGGCCAGCACCAGGTGCTCGCGGGCTGCCCAGCCATCCTCGATGATACGCTGCAGCTCGCGGCGGCGCTCTTCCGAGCGCACGCCCTGCGCTAGTTCGGCCCGGGCATCCCGGCCGCGCTCGATACGCTTGGACAGGTCGACTTCTTCCTCGGCAGTCAGCAGCGGAACGTCCCCGACCGAGTTGAAGTACAGGTCTACGTTGTCCTCAATGTTGACCTTGTCCAGATCGACCCCGACCTCAACCTCGGGACCTTCGGGCTCTTCGACCGGACTGCTGCTGGCTTCGTCAACATCGTCCGAGTAGTTGATGCCGGCTGCCAGCAAGGCTTCGTAGACCTCGTCCAGCTGCTCGACATCCTTCTCTGCATCGGGAAAATGCTGCAGGATGTCATCGATCGTGACAAAACCCTTTTCTTTGCCGACTTCGATCAGATGATCGATCGCAGGAATCTCGTCTTCGACCACCATAGATTCGTCGATATGCGCCTGCTCGTCGGCCTTGGCCGACCTCGTTATCTTGCGGTTCTTCTTGGCCATTGGCTCCTCTCCATCCAGTACCTGCACAGCTGCCCCAGCAAAAGTGGGATCGAATTGCATACCCTCGCAACTCGACAATTCCTCAAGCGGTCGTCCTGTATCGCTCGCGCCCGTGGGGGGAATTTACTTCGATTTCAGTTTAAAAATTCTTTGCCCGCTTGTCAAGCATCTCGTGGGAGATTTCACGAACTTCCACCACAAAGAACTCGCTATGACCTTAGCGAAGAGACCTTAGAATAGCATGAGAATCCCTGTTCACCAACACTACGTTTTCCCACCGATGGAGGTTCGGTCCGCCCATGATGAAGCCCTTTGCCTTCGGCAGCTGGCCAAGCCCGCTCTCGGCGGCCCAGGTCGCTGCCAGCGGGATGAGTTCGCGTGGAACCTTGCGTGGCATAGCCGTCAGCCCTGAGGGAGTTGTCTGGCACCAGGTTCTGACGTCCGAGGCCGGCCGCTCGCAGCTGTTCCGATTGTCAGCGGATGGCCAGCCCGTACCCCTGCTGCCGGCCGGCTTCAGCGCCCAGACCAAGGTGCACGAGTACGGCGGTGGGGACTTCTTTCTGGCAGGGGCGACGATCTACTTCAGCAACAATGCGGACCAACGGCTCTACCGGCTCGACCCGGCTGCCGAACCGGTCGGCCTGACCCCCCCGCCGGCCGATGGATGGGAACTGCGTTTCGCCGATGGCTGCCCCCATCCAGAAGGAGGCTGGCTGGTGACGATTGTAGAGGAGCACACCGCCGACGGTCACCAGCCGGAAAACTACCTGGCCGCCATGGGCACGGAGCCGGGCAGTGCACCGGTCAGACTCTCTGCCGGACACGACTTCTACAGTTCGCCGCGCTTCGACCCGGCCGGCCAGCAGTTGTGCTGGCTGACCTGGGACCACCCCAACCTGCCCTGGGACGGGACCGACTTGTGGGTGGCGGACTGTGCCGACGGTCGCCTGACCAGCGAACCGGTCCACGTGGCCGGAGGACAGAGCGAGAGCATTTACCAGCCATCCTGGGGGCCGGATGAAAAACTCTACTTTGTCTCCGACCGCACCGGCTGGTGGAACCTGTACCGCTGGGATGGCTCCCGGATCGAGGCCCTGGCGCCCATCGAGGCTGAAGTCGGATCACCGGCCTGGGTCTTTGACAGCAGCCGCTATACTTTTCTGTCGGATGGCGCCATCGCCCTCGTCATCACCCAGGGCGGTTTTGACCAACTGGCCATCCTCGAACCCGGCCGCAAATCCCCCACCATCATCGAAACGGGTTTGACGGCCTTCAACCCGGTCCAACTGCGATCCGACGGCCGGCGTCGTTTGTGGTTCAACGCCAGCAGTCCAACCCAATCGCAAGCGTTATTCGGCCTCGACCTGGATTCGGGCGCAATGGCGAAGCTGGCCCAACCGTCGCAGATTGAACTGACACCCGAACAGATTTCAATTCCGGAGGCTATCGAATACCCCTCGGCGGCCGGGCGACCAGCCTATGCGTTGTTCTACCCGCCGGCCAGCGACCAATACACCGGCTTGCCCGGAGAGTTACCGCCGCTGGTAGTTACCATTCATGGCGGTCCCACTTCGCGGGCGGTCGCACAGCTCGACCCCGAGCTTCAATACTTCACCAGCCGCGGCTTTGCCGTAGTTGATGTCAATCACGCCGGCAGCACCGGCTACGGCCGCCCCTACCGGGAGAGCCTATATGGCCTGTGGGGACTGGCCGAAGTTGAGGACTGTCTGCACGCCGCCCGCTACCTGGCCGGGCTTGGCCGCGTCGACGACCAACGATTGCTGATCCGCGGAGGCAGCGCCGGTGGCTACAGCTCCTTGGCTGCCCTTGTCGGCACGCACACCTTCGCCGCCGCCGCGGCTTACTACCCGGTCACGGACATCGAAGTGCTGGCCGGCGAGACCCACAAGTTCGAGGCCCGCTACGATGAGAACCTCATCGGTCCCTATCCAGAGGCGCGCCAGCTTTACCGGGAGCGGTCGCCAATCAGCCACCTCGACCAGATCCGCACACCGCTGATCGTCTTCCAGGGGACCGACGACAAGGTTGTCACCCCGGGACAATCGCGCATGCTGGTCGATGCGCTCGACCAGCGCGGCTTGCCGCACGCCTACTTGGAGTTCGAAGGCGAGGCCCACGGTTTTACTCGACAGGAGACGATTGTCCGCTGCCTGGAGGCCGAGCTTTCCTTCTTTGGCCAGATCCTGGGTTTCGAGCCGTCCGGGGGCATAACGCCGGTGGAAGTCCGGCACCTTGAAGGCTCCAGGCGCTGATCAGCACCACGCGCTCAGCTTGCCGTCGCGTGGGCCGGGCGAAGCAAGTGGTCTCGCCCAAAGACCGCGCGCTCCGCAACACCCCTGCCTATTCGACAGCCTACCACACGCAGAGCCTGTCGGTGCGGGAGCTTGTCGAATCGCGGCCAATTCAAAACGCCGTGCCTTGCATGCTGGTTAGGGCGTGCCCGCCCCAAACTCGAGAACAGGTACCTGAATGAGCCGCAGGTGGACCGGCTCGCCCAGTCTCTGTGCCAGGCGGCCGGCCAAGAATTCGCCGTCAACCGGGTCGGAGATCTGGCTGACGTACAATGTCGCCGTCACGGTCTCCACTCCCCCGGCCTCTTCGACTTCAACCTGCCCTAACGCAACCCCCGCGTAGCCATCCAGTTCCTGGCGCAGGGTGTTGTTCACCAACTGGCGCCGGCTTGACTGCTGCGCCGTCCGCAAGAGAACTGCTGCCAGCGGCAGGCTGATCACAATCAGCAGCAACAGGCTGACGGCCAATCCGGTCCGCAAGCGCGCCTGTCGCTCGCCGCGTTCAGCCGGCCGGAATCCAAGCAAGAGCAACGTGATGGCGCCGGCCAGACTGATGGCGATCAGGTTGGTCGTGACCAGGAGAGCCGCCCCGCCGGCGCTGTCAAAGCGGCCGGCTGCCAGGCTGATCCCAACCGCGGCCAAGGGTGGCACCAGGGCGGCGGCGATGGCCACGCCTGGCAGTGCCGCTGCCACGTCCTTGCGGGCGAGGGCGTAGGCGCCGGCGGCACCGGCCGCCAACGCCACCGCCAGGTCCAACAGGTTGGGTTGGACCCGGCTGGCGATCTCTGGGATGCCGACGGGATCAACCGGCAGGGGCGCGGCGATGCCAATGATCAGCGCCAGCCCAATTGCCAGGAACACGCCTTTGAGCGAAGACTCCAGGGCCACCCGAACCAGGCGCACGTCCCCCATAGAGATTGCCAGGCTGAAGGCCAGGATCGGCGTGAATAAGGGCGCCACCAGCATGGCCCCGATAATGACTGCGCCGCTGTTGAGCAGCAATCCGAAGGCGGCGATCACGGCCGCCAGGCCCATCATGACGAAGAAGTCAATATCCGGCCGAGCCCCCCGCCGAACGTATTTGTACAGGTCGATCTGTTCACCGCGGGCCAGGGTGGGAAAGGCTTGTGACACGGAGTCCCAGATCCGGCGCAGCCAGAACTGGCGCAGACCGCGATAGCGCCGGACCATCACCACCGGCGCATGGCAGGCGGCGGCGATTTGCCGCGGCAGGTTGCCGAACAGCACCTGGTCGATCATGCTCTCTTCCGAAGCACCGATGAAGGCCAGGTCGGCTGCCTGGCTCGCCTCGGCGATCCCCTCCACCACGCTGTCCGACTGAAGGACCTGGCGGCTGATCCGCACCTGTCCAAAATCGTCGGCCTCCCTCTCGGGCCGGCGCAGCGCCTCGGCCGCCTTTTCGCGCAGCATTTCAAAAGTGGCTTGGATGCGCGATTCACCCTCAGCAATCTCGGCTTCCGTGGCCTCTTCCGATGCGACATAAACGGCCACAACTTCGGCCTCGATGGCTTGTGCCAGGCTCAGCGCAAGCCCGATGGCCAGTGGGGCGTGCGGTCCGCCGGCCGTGGGCACCAGGATCCGGTTGATGCGGTCAGAAAGCGGCAGTTTGCTGCCGTTGCCGCTAACCTGGTCTGCCCGTTGCTCGCGGAATGCGATCACAGCAGCGTCGATCGGCGCCTGCCGCAGCACCGGCTCCAGCACCTGGCCCATGTGCTCGCCGGCTGCCCGGTCTTCCATCGCCCACGGGATTAAGAGCAGGTCGCACTCCTCTTCGCTGGCCGTCTCTACGATCCCCTCGGCGACGGTCCGTGCCAGTCGCGTAATCGGATACAGCGGCACGCCGGCTTCGACCGCCAAACGGGTGCTCCATTGGAACACCGTGTTTCGCTCACGTGCCAGACGGCGGGCTCCTTCCATCGCCATCGGGTCGGGCACCGGGATTACCTGCAGCGGCACGACATCCCCACCCAGCTCGCCAGCCAGCGCTACGGCAAACTCTAGCACCAGGCCACGTTGCTCCGAAGGACCCAGCGGCACCAGGATGCGGTAGGTACCTTCCCTCTTGGCGATACGCTCATCGCTGCCGAACAGCGTTTGCCCTTCTTGGGCGGCAGCCTCATGCCGCCGGCTGTAGAGGCCGTAGACGAGCAGCCCGGCCAGCTGCCAACCGATTGCCACACCAACGGCCAAACCGGCTAGATGGAAAAGTAAAGCCAGCGTCAAGCCAACGGCAACCAGCGGGATGAGCGGGTGGAACGGAAGGACAACCTCACGACGCCGGTCCGGCTCCAGCCGGCGGCTGACGATGCTGGCAAGATTGAGCAACACCATGGCCATCAACAGGCCGGCTGAGGCCAAATCCATCAGCGGCAGCCGGCTAGCCAGGGTGACCAGCCCCCCGATCAGGAGCAGACTGGAACCGATCAGAAGTGGTGGGACAGCAAACGGTCGGCGCAGCCGGCGCAGCCAAAAAGGCAGGCTGCCGCGCCGGCTCATATCATACAGATTGCGGCCGGTAAGCCCGAGGAAGCCGTGGGCGGAGATCAGCAGAACGGCGGCCAGCACAACCGCGCTCAGCTGGCGCCAGCCGGCTTCCGGCCGCAGCAACTGCTGCCACAAGACGCCATCGGCTGCTGACATCCGCCCGGCAAGCCATCCGGCGGCCGTAGTCAACAGGAGTCCCAGCAGCGTGGCCCCGGCCAGTGCCCGTCGCAGCAAGTGGCTGTCGCGCTGGATTTGGCGACGGCTGGCCAATACCGCCTCAACGACCAGGAAGCCGAGCGCCAACCGGCCAGCCTGACGCCACAAGTCGGGGGCGGCCGGGGCCCTCGGCGCTGGCGCCGCCGGGTCGCCGGCCCCCAACCAGGCGGCCAACCCGAGCGCGACCAGGGCAACCAGACCAACGACCACGGGCCAATCCATCGAAACCCGCAAGCGTCTGAGCTTGAACAAGTGCAGGACGGCCAGACCCGCCAGCAAAGCAAGGCTAATTGGCCAGCCGGCGGCGATCGCCGGCTGCGCTTGGGCCAGCACGGCCCCGGCAGCAGACAGCAATCCGGCGGCCAGCAGCGCCGCGCTGGCCGTCAACGACCAACCGGCCAGGAAGGCGGGCAGTCCGCCGACAGTCTCCGCGATCAGGCCGTAGATCCCACCGCGTTCACTGCTTCCCCCGAGCAGTTCGATGACCGTCAGGAGGGTTAACCCGGCCGCCAACAGTCCAACCAGCCCAGCGCCCACAGTACCCGCAGCAAGCCTGGATTCTAGCGGACTCCCAAACAGCAACGGCAATCCGACCAGCAGCCCAAGCCCCATCAACAGTACGCCGCGGGCATCGGTCAAGCGGCGAGCAAAGCGAAGCTCGCCGAGGAAGGCGGCCTGGGTGTCAGGCGAATGGGTGTCGATTTCGGGAGTCTGGTCGGTCATGGCCCAGCTTGCCCCGAAGGAAAAGCAAACGGCCGCCGGGATGGGGCGGCGGACGGTTCGACCGCATCCTTAGCCACCAAACGAACCGTAGAACAGTGGCAGCGGCTCGACGGGGCCTTCGACGATCCTGTGAGCCGCCAGTATCATCTGCCTGGCTTCGGCCAGCTTCGCCTGATCGTTGGCGTGGACCTCGAATAACGGCTGGCCGGCGTTAACCTCGTCGCCAACGTTGTGATGGATCAGGACACCCACCGCGGGATCGATCGGATCCCCTTTCTTCTGCCGACCGCCGCCGAGGCCAACCACGGCCAGGCCGACCTGCCGGGCGTTGATTTCGGCCAGCACCCCGCTGTGGGACGCCTCCACCTGTTCGATCAGCGAAGCTTGCGGCAGGTTGCCGGGCTCATCAACCCAAAGGGGTTCCCCGCCCTGGGCCTCGACCAGCAGGCGGAACTTGTCCAGGGCGCGACCGTCCTCGAGCGCTTCGGCGGCTAACTGGCGACCGTGTTCCGGATCGTCAGCCGCCCCGCCCAGCGTCAACATATGCCCGGCTACCACCAGGGCATGCTCGCGGAAGTCGGACGGGCCTCCGCCCGACAGGGTCGCGATCGCTTCCTTGACCTCCAGGGCGTTGCCGACGGCCCTGCCCAGCGGCTGGTTCATATCCGACAGCAGCGCCACAACTTTGCGCCCGGCATGGTCACCAATTTCGACCATCAGGCGGGCCAGCCGCTCGGCTTGCTCCTGGTCGGGCATGAACGCGCCCGACCCCAGCTTGACGTCGAGCAAGATAGCTTGGGCGCCGGCGGCAATCTTCTTGCTCATCACCGACGAGGCGATCAGGGGGATGGAAGGGACCGTTCCGGTCACATCGCGCAGGGCATACAACTTGCCATCGGCCGGCGCCAGGTCGGCGGTCTGGCCGGCCAGCACCAGCCCGATCTGGTCGAGCTGCTGCAGGAATTCCTCCATCGTCAGATCGACGCGGTAGCCGGCGAATGATTCCATCTTGTCGAGCGTCCCGCCGGTGAAGCTCAGGCCCCGGCCGGACATCTTGCCCACCGGCACACCGCAGGCGGACACCACCGGCTCGGCCACCAGCGTAGTTTTGTCACCAACGCCGCCGGTCGAGTGCTTGTCAACGGCAATGTCGACCAAGGCCGATAGATCGATTTGGTCGCCCGACTCGGCCATTGCGGTTGTCAGGTCGGCCGTCTCGCGGCCGTCCATCCCCTGAAGCAGCACGGCCATCGCCCAAGCCGAGGCCTGGTAGTCCGGGATCTCGCCGGCGGTGAAACCCTCGATGAAGAACCGAATCTCTTCGGTCGACAGGCTATGGCCGTCGCGTTTCTTTTCGATGATGTCGATCGCGCGCATGCGTTCGGCCCTCCTTGGGCGATTATACAAGCAGGAAAGAGGGGCCTGAGCGCTGGGCACAAGGCAATCAGCCGTCAGGCATCAGTTGTCAGCTCCGGGCACGCCACGGCGTGCCCCTCAAGGAAGCGGCTTGTTCACCCTTCTCTTTTCTCCAAATCCCCAATCCCTAATCCCCAGCCCCCATCACTTGTCACCTTTCCCCTGCTCGCCCTTGCTATAATCCGGCAAATTCAGCCAAGGTGGTTGCAGATGCCCGACAAGGACCAGGTCCTACACAACGCCACGGTGGTCACGATGGACGCCGACTACCGCATCTTCGAGCCAGGCGCCGTATTGGTTCGCGGCAACTCGATTGAGGCCGTTGGTCCCGAGGCCGATATCCTGGCGAATGCCGCCGGCGCCGAGCGCATCGACCTGGCCGGGCGGGTGGTAATTCCCGGGTTGGTCAACGGCCACACCCATGTGCCGATGACCCTGTTGCGCGGCCTGGAGGACGACCGGCGGCTTGACGTATGGCTGCTTGCCTACATGATGCCGGTCGAACGCCAGTTCGTCACACCGGCGTACGTCCGGGTCGGCACCCTGCTCGGCTGCGCCGAAATGATCCGCAGCGGAATCACCTGCTACGCCGATATGTACTACTTCGAAGACACGGTCGCCGAGGCCACGGCCGAGGCCGGACTGCGGGGTGTGCTCGGCCAGACGGTGCTCAAGTTCCCCTCCCCCGATGCCGACACTTACGAAGATGCCCTCGACTCTGCCCGCAGCTTTATCGAGAAGTGGCATGGCCACGACCTTATCGTGCCGGCGGTGGCACCGCACGCACCCTACACCTGCACCGAGGAGATCCTGCGCGATTGCGCCGCACTGGCCCGCGAGTTCGATGTCCCGCTTCATATTCATATCGCCGAGACCAAACAGGAAGTTGACGACTGGCGCCAGACCTATGACATGCCGGTCGTGCCGTGGGTC
>Ga0302046_10006087_pt1 | contig 10564 bp, 11 predicted proteins | sample RVTome_11_FD_200261 | JGI IMG/M metagenome (GOLD analysis project Ga0302046, IMG submission 200261) | Soil microbial communities from uranium-contaminated site in the Upper Colorado River Basin, Wyoming, United States - RVT147D111 (version 2) ... | reverse complement strand
GCCGATCATCGCCGTCGTCACGAACATCGACCCGGAGCACCTCGACCACTTCGGGGACATCGAGCACGTCCGCGAGGCCTATCAGCGCTTCATCCAGCGGGTGCCGTTCTACGGATTGGCGGTGCTGTGCCTCGACAACGTGAACGTGCGCGCCATGTTGCCGTCGCTCAACAAGCGCTTCGTCACCTACGGGACCTCGCCGGACGCCGAGTGGCAGGCACGCGAGCTGCACGTCGAGGGGCTGCGCACCACCTTCGAGCTGTGGCGTCGCGAGCAGCGTCTCGGCATCGTCGAGCTGCCGATGCCGGGCCGGCACAATGCCCTGAACGCGCTGGCGGCGTTCGCCGTCGCCGCCGAACTCGGCATTCCCTGGCGCATCGCCGCGCACGCCCTGGCCGAGTTCACCGGTGTGCACCGGCGCTTCGAGATCCGCGGCGAAGAGCAGGGCGTCATGGTCGTCGACGATTACGGGCATCACCCGGAGGAGATCCGCGCCACCCTGCAGGCCGCGCGGGAAGGCTTCGGTCGTCGGCTGGTGGTGGCGTTCCAGCCTCATCGCTACTCGCGCACCCGCGACCTGTTCACCGAGTTCCTGTCGGCGTTCGACGACGCCGAGGTGGTGCTGGTGAGCGACGTCTACGGAGCCGGCGAGGACCCGATCGAGGGGGCGTCCGGCGAGGCGCTCTATCAGGCCCTCAAGAAGCGCGGTCACATCGACGTACGCTACGCGGGGGCCCGTGACGGCCTGGCCGAGGCGCTGCTCGACGTCGTGCAGGGCGGAGACCTGGTGCTCACGCTCGGAGCCGGTGACGTGTACCGTACGGGAGACGAGGTCTTGGCGCTCCTGCGCAGCGGGCGGACGCCGCGACGACTGCACTGAGATGGTCCAGACGACGGCGGCATTGCGCGACGAGCTGGCCCGGCGGATGGGGGACCGAGTCCGCGGGGCCGAGTCCTTGGCGCGGCACACGTCGTTTCGCATCGGCGGGCCGGCCGATCTGCTGGTGATCCCGAACGATGCGACCGAGCTGGCGCGGATCGTCGCGGCCGCGGCGGCGCACGGCCACCCGTGCACCCTGCTCGGCGCGGGCTCGAATCTCCTGGTGGGTGATGGTGGCATCGCCGGGGTGGTGGTGAAGCTCGGACCGGGGTTCCGCCGCATCGAGTGGCAGGTGGACGGCGTGCTCGCCGGCGCGGCGGTGCAACTGGGCAAGCTCGCCCGGGCCGCGGTCGCCCGCGGCCTCGGCGGGTTGGAGCACGCCGAGGGCATCCCGGGAACCGTCGGCGGCGCCGTCTTCATGAACGCCGGCGCGTACGGCGGCGACGTCAGCGGGGCGATCGAGAGCGTGGACGGCGTCGATGCGGATGGCGGGCTGCGCACCCTGTCCCTCGCCGCGCTGGCGTTCGGGTACCGGCGCACCGAGCTGCCGCCGGGCTTCATCGTGACGTCGGTGCGGTTCGGGCTGACGTCTGGCGAGCCCGAGACGCTGGCGCAGCGGCTGCGCGAGATCCGCGATCGGCGGGTCGCCTCGCAGCCGCACGGCTCGGCGAACGCGGGGTCGATCTTCAAGAATCCCGCGGGTGATCACGCGGGGCGGCTGATCGAGGCCGCCGGCCTCAAGGGCAGGCGCGTCGGTCGCGCGCGTATCTCCGAGCGGCACGCGAATTTCATCGTGAACGAGGGCGGCGCCGCGGCCGCCGACGTACAGGCGCTCATGGCGGAAGCCCAGCGGGCGGTGTGGGAGTGGAACGGGGTATGGCTGGAGCCAGAAATTCGCCTGGTTGGACGCTGGTAGGGCGCCTTCTCGGGCGGGGCAACCGACGTCGCAAACGGCGCGTCGAGCGCGGTCGCGTCGTGCGCGCGGCGGTCGTCGTCACGGCACAGTTCGGCGTCGTGGTGGCGCTCTCTGCCTGGCTGCTGCCGTCGGTTCGTGGCTACGTGCGGGCGCATCCCTACTTTGCCGTTCGGGAGGTGGTCATCGAGCACCGCGGGCGCGTCCCCGCCGCGACGCTGCGGGCACAGGCCGGCGTGGGCATCGGGATGAGCGTCTGGGACGTGGACGCCTCCGCGGTGGAGGGGCGCCTGCGCGCCTTGCCCTGGGTGCGCTCGGCACGGGTGCGGCGCGAGCTGCCGAATCGCCTGGTGCTGCGGGTTCGCGAGCATCGGCCGGTGGCGATTCTGCGCGTGGACGCCGCCGCCAGCCGGCTTTTCTACGTGGCCGCCGGCGGTGACGTCTTTGCGGCGGTGGGGGCGCACGATGGGCGCGATCTGCCGTACGTGAGCGGTCTGTCTGAGGACGATCTGGGAGGGAGCGGCGTGGCGCGCGACGCCATTCGTGCGGCGCTCGATGTCGTGCGGGCGGCCGAGCGGCATCGCGAGGCGCTGGGGGTGGTCTCCGAGGTGCACGTCGATCGCGATCGGGGGCTCACGCTGCTGCCGGTGCGTCCGGCCATTCCCATCCAACTCGGGTGGGACGATTACGACGGGAAGCTGGCACGCGTCGCCGAGGTGTTGCCTCACTGGACGGGTCGCGAGCGCGAAGTGCGCAGCGTGAACGGCTTCTTCGCGGACACCGTCGTGGTCAAGCTGCGTTCCATACCGCGTGAATGGGGGGCGTGAGGATGCCGAAGCGGAATCCGCTCATGGTCGGACTCGACATCGGCACCTACAAGGTGGGGGTCGTGGTCGCGGAGGTGCGCGAGGGCCGGGTGGAGATCACCGGCATCGGGACCGCCGCCTCGACGGGCCTGCGCCGGGGGACGGTCGTCAACATCGACGCCACGGTGGAGAGCATCCGCCGCGCCGTGGAGGAAGCCGAGTTGATGGCGGCCTGCGAGATCCGCAACGTCGTGGCCTCGGTGGGCGGCTCGCACCTCAAGGGCGCCAACAGCCACGGGGTGGTGCCGGTGCGGAGCCGGGAGGTCGCGCGCAGCGACGTCGAGCGTGTGATCGAAGCGGCCCGTGCCGTCCCGCTGCCGACCGACCGCGAGCTGCTGCACGTCCTGCCGCAGGAGTTCGTGGTCGACGACCAGGACGGCATCAAGTCGCCCGTGGGGATGGCCGGGGTGCGCCTCGAGGCCCGGGTCCACATCGTGACGGGCGGCATCAGCGCCGGGCAGAATCTCATAAAGTGCTGTAATCGTGCGGGGTTGCACGTCGACGCCATGCTGAGCACGCCGCTGGCGGCGGGAGAGGCCGTGCTGGCGCCGGAAGAGCGCGAGCTGGGCGTGGCCGTCATCGACATCGGGGCCGGGACCACCGACATCCTCGTGGCCCGGGCGGGCTCCATTCGGCACTCGGCCGTCCTGCCGATCGGCGGTCGCCACGTCACCAGCGACCTGGCGGCCGCGCTGCGCACGCCGTTCGGTGAAGCCGAGACCCTGAAGATTCGCAATGGCACCGCGGTGACCGTGGCCGCGTCGTCGGAGCTGGGCGTGGAGGTTCCGGGAATCGGCGGTCGGCCGCCGCAGCGACTCTCGCAGCGCGCCCTGGCCGAGATCATCGAGCCGCGCGCGCTCGAAGTGCTGCGCCTCGCGCGAGCGGAGATCGAACGCGCCGGCTGCGGCGGACTGCTGACGTCGGGCATCGTGCTGACCGGGGGCGGGGCGACGTTGCGCGGACTGACCGATCTCGCCGAGCGCGTCTTCCAGGTTCCCGTACGCATCGGGGAGCCCCTCCATCTCAGTGGATTGGTTGACGCCGTTGCGAGTCCCATGTATTCGACAGCCGTGGGGCTCGTTCTGCACGGGAGAGAGCAGCTCGAACGGCCGAACGCAGGACGCACTTCGATGTCGCAGATCGGGCGTGCCGGACATCGAATGGTCGAGTGGTTGCGCGAATTCTTCTAGGAAACTAGAAAGCGGCGGGGGTGGACGCCGGGAGGTGGCTGATGGTGGACTTCGTGGACGCGGTTGAGGGGGCCCGGATCAAGGTCGTGGGCGTCGGAGGCGGAGGAGGCAACGCCGTCAACACCATGATTGCCGCGGGCCTTCCTGGCGTCGAGTTCATCGCCGCCAATACCGATGCGCAGGCCCTGCGGGCCAATCTGGCGCCGCTCAAGATGCAGCTCGGCGAGGAGCTGACGCGCGGCCTGGGCGCGGGGGGCAACCCGGAGATCGGCCGCCGCGCCGCCCAGGAGGACGAGGAGCGGCTCCGTCAGGTGCTCGACGGCGCCGACATGATTTTCGTCACGGCCGGGATGGGCGGCGGCACCGGCACCGGCGCGGCGCCGGTGATCGCCAAGCTGGCCAAGGAGAACGGCGCGCTCACCGTGGGGGTCGTCACCAAGCCGTTCGTGTTCGAAGGCAAGCGCCGCTCCAAGCAGGCCGAGCAGGGCATGGACGAACTCAAGGCCAACGTGGACACGCTCATCGCGATTCCGAACCAGCGCCTCCTCAGCGTCGCCGGGCGCAACTCGTCGATCCTCGAGACCTTCAAGAAGGCCGACGACGTGCTGCTCCAGGCGGTGCGCGGCATCGCCGATCTGATCACGGTGCACGGACTGATCAACCTCGACTTCGCGGACGTGCGCGCCATCATGTCCGAGATGGGCATGGCGATGATGGGCGCGGCGTCGGCCACGGGCGAGAACCGGGCCGTCGAGGCGGCGCAGAAAGCCGTGTCGAGCCCGCTCCTCGACGAGGTGCGCATCGAGGGCGCGCGCGGGGTGCTCATCAACATCACGGGTGGTCCGGATCTCACCCTGCACGAGGTCAACGAAGCGGCCACGCTCATCCAGGACGAGGCGGACGAGGAAGCCAACATCATCTTCGGCGCCGTCATCGACGAGGCGCTCGAGGACGAGGTGCGCATCACCGTGATCGCGACGGGATTCGGCGAGGGGGCCTCCATGCGCCATCCGCTGCCGGCTCAGGCCGCGGAGCAGAAGCGCGTCATTCGGCATGGCCTCAAGCTCCCCGACGACGAGCTGGACATCCCGGCCTATCAGCGACAGGGGAGTCAGGCGTCCGTCCCCGATCGAGGCCTGTCGGCCCGGCCGGCATCGAACGGCCTGGCCAGCGACGACGACGATCTCAGCATCCCCGCCTTCCTGCGCCGGCCGCCGGCTTCCTGAGCGCCGCGTTCTCGCGACGAGACGGCTTGAGCGGCCGCTCGTGCCCCGATATGGACACGGGTGATGCCCGACGGCAGCAGTGCGCGCGAGCGGCGGCTCGGCGAAGAGCGGCGGCTCTTCCAGAGCGGTGCCGACGGGCCGCTGTCGGTGTGCCTCGTCTATCCGAACTCCTATCCGGTGGCGATGGCCAACCTGGGCTTCCAGGCCGTCTTTCGGATGTTGGTGCAGGACGGTCGCGTGAGTGCCGACCGAGCGTACCTGCCGGACGGCCCGCGGGCCGGCTGGCCCCGTCTGCTCCGGTCGTTCGAGCGGGACCGCCCCGTGGCGGATTTCGACGTCGTGGCCTTCTCGATCTCGTTCGAGACGGACTACCTGCACGTGCTCGACTGCCTGCGTCTCGCCGGCGTCCCGCAGCGTAGCCGCGACCGTGACGCGCGCGCGCCGGTGGTGATCGCGGGCGGGCCGGCGACGTTCCTCAACCCGGAGCCGCTCGCCGACTTCGTCGACCTCTTTCTGCTCGGCGAGGCCGAGGAGATGCTGCCGGAGTTCCTGGAGCGTGCCGTCGAGGGGCGGGGCGATCGCGCCGCCGTGCTCGACGGCGGCGAACGCGTCGCGGGAGCCTACCGGCCGGACCGCTACCACCCCGTCTACGGCGAGGACGGCCGGTTGCGGCACGTCGACTACGACGGGCCCGGCGAGGCGCGGGTCCTGCGGCGCTACGTCACCAATCTCGACGCCTTCGAAACGCGAACCGAGGTGCTCACGCGGGAGGCCGTCTTCGGGGACATGTTCACCGTCGAGGCCAGCCGTGGATGCGAATGGGGCTGCCGCTTCTGTGCGGCGGGCTTCATGTATCGGCCGGTGCGCTACCGCAGCGCCGAGGGATTGCGTCCGACCATCCGGCAGGGCCTCGTGGAGCGGCCGACCATCGGTCTGGTCGGCGCCGAGATGGCGAGTCAGCCCGGCATCGCCTCGCTGTGCCGAGAGATCGTCGACGCCGGCGGTCGGGCGTCGCCGTCCTCGCTGAAGGCGGACATCATCACCCCGGCCCTGGCGGCGGCGCTCGGCGCGGGCGGGGCCCGGTCGGTCACGGTCGCCCCGGAAGCGGGCTCGGAGCGCCTGCGCCGCGTCATCAACAAGAACCTGACCGAGGCGGAGATCCTGCGGGCGGCCGAATGGCTGGTGGGCGGCGGCGTCGACGCGCTCAAGCTGTACGTGATGGTCGGCCTCCCTACCGAGACGCCCGAGGATGTCGACGCAATCGCCGCGCTCGTGGCGCGGGTTCGGGAGCGCCTGATCGCCGGGGGACGGCCGCGGGTCGGGCGCATCCTGGTCTCGGTGAACGGCTTCGTGCCGAAGCCGTGGACCCCGTTTCAGTGGGAGCCCATGCTCGAGATCCCGGCGCTCAAGCGCACGCTCGCGCGCGTGCGCCGGGCCCTCGCCGGCGTGCCGGCTGTGGAGGTCGAGACCGAGAGCCCTCGGGAGGCCTACCTGCAGACGATGCTGTCCCGGGGCGATCGGCGCATGGGGGACGTGCTGCGGCGCCTGCACGAGCGCCCGGACGCCTGGTGGAGCACGCTCGGCGCGCTGCGGCGGACCCCCGGCGATCTGCCGCCGCCCGACGACGTCGTCCACCGCCGCTGGGACGCCGACGAAGTCCTCCCCTGGGACTTCATCGACCACCACATCGACAAGCGCTATCTGCTCGCCGAGCGCCGCAAGGCGCTGTCCGAGATCCAGACACCGCCCTGCGATACGCACACCTGTCAGTCGTGCGGAGCCTGCTGAGGCGTGGTCGTCGCGGTCGGGATCGATCTGTGCGAGGTGGCGCGCGTACGTCGCGCCTTGTCGGGGCCGAGCGGTCCGCGCTTCCGTCAGCGCGTCTTCACCGAGGCGGAGCAGGCGTATTGCGATGCCCGTGGGCGCGGGCGGGTCGCGAGCTACGCGGCCCGTTTCGCAGCCAAGGAGGCAGTGGCGAAGGCGCTGGGTACGGGGTTCAGCGGCGGCGTGACCTGGTGCGACGTCGAGGTGGTGCGCCGTGCCGACCTCGCGCCGGAGTTGGTGCTGCACGGCGGGGCGGCCCGCCTGGCGCGCCGCCGTCGTATCGCGGCGTGGCATCTCTCCCTCGCGCACACGGCGACGATGGCCGCGGCGGTGGCCGTCGCCGAGACGGCGCCGGTCAGCGGCGCCCCGCTCCCGGCGCACTCCCGCGCGGGAGCACCAGCATCAGCGCCACGGCCCAGACGCCGCCGATGAAGCCGACGACGGTCCACGGGTTGCGTGGCCGTCCCCCGCTCGCCGCGAGCAGCCGGCACAGCACGGCGTCGCAGATGTGCACTGCCAGGGCCGTGCCGGCCACGGCGGTCCCGGGCAGGTCGGGCGCGACGAAGGCGAGGCCGCTCCAATAGGAGAGCGCGGTGGCAAAGCTCATCGGTCGCCCTTATACTCGAAAAGCGATCGGGGCGACGAGGAGAGCGCCCAGTGCGCACCGCCATGCTCAGCCGACTGGCCGACGAGCTGCTCGCCAACTCGATCTTCTCGCAGGTTCTGCGGGCGGCCGTCCGCACGGCCATCGAGACGAAGGGCATGTTCGATCGCAACGTGGAGGCCGCCTTGGCCCTCGTGAATCTCCCGTCGCGGGGCGAACTCCTGCGGTTGCAGACGAAGCTCGAGGTCATCCACGGTAGCCTCGTCAACCTCAACATCAAGATGGACCGGCTGCTGGCCGCGCAGGGCGGCGGCGACCCGGGCGCCCGCTCGGTACGTCGCGGCACCGACTGACGGTTTCGTCACGACGGCGGCGCCGCGGCCGCCGGTCCCGGGGGCTCGTCGGCGCAGAGGTGGCGTGCGAGCGCCTGCAGGTCGTCGAGTGATCCCGGCGGCGTACCGAGCAGGGGGAGCTCCGCGAGCACCGGTGCGCCGGCGCGGGTCACGATCGGGGAGAGCAGTGCCTGCTGCTGCGCGGCCTGCGCTCGCAGCTCGCCATGCACGTCGAGCAGTCGGCGCCGGAGGGCGGGGGGGAGGGCGGCTGGTGGGGCCGGCGGCGGGGCGCCGAAGAAGCGGCGCGGGAGCGCGCGATTCACGATGACCCCGTCGATCGCGAGGCCCAGCCGTTCGAGGCTCTCGGCCAGATCGCGGGTCTCGTCGGCGAGGCGTGGTTCGGGCGCGGTCACCAGCACGATGGCCGTGGCGTCGCTCGCCAGCAGGGCGGCGACGGCCGCCACGCGCTCCCGCAGCGCGTCCGTCAGGGATTCGATGAGCCCGACGAACTCCGCGATCTCGCTCACCAGCCCGACGCCAGTCAGGCGCTCGATGCCCGCGAGGACGCCTCGCAGCACCAGTGCCGCCAGCCGGGACCCGGCAGCGGGCAGGATGCTGGTGGGGTTCTTCAGGATCGTGAAGGCGCGCGAGTCGAGCAGGGCGAGGAGGCGCCGCGGCGCGTCGAGAAAATCGACGGCGTGCCGCGCCGGCGGCGTGTCGACGACGAGGAGGTCGTAGCGGTCGTCCCGGGCGAGGCGGTACACGGTCTCGACGGCCATGTACTCGGCCGACCCGACCAAGGTGCCCGAAAGGTTCTGGTAGATGCGGTTGCCCAGGATGCGTCCGGCGACGTCGTCGTCCCGGGCGAGCGTGCGGACCAGGTCGTCGAAGGTGTGCTTCACGTCGAGCAGCAGGGCGTCGAGCGTGGCGAATCCGTCCCCGAGCGGTACCGCTCGGGGACGGCCGTCGAGCGCGTCCAGGTGGAGCGCGTCCTTGAGGCGTTGCGCCGGATCGACGGTCAAGACGGCCGTTCGCCGGCCCCGTTTGGCCGCCTCGATGGCCAGGGCCGCGGCGGTCGTGGTCTTGCCGACGCCGCCGCTGCCGGCGCACAGCAGGACGCGCTTGGACGCGAGGAGACGACCGATGCTCACGCCAGTAATCCCGTCGCGCCGGCGAGCTCGCGGGTGAGCTGGTCGAGGGCGATCCCGTCGTCCGTCTCGTGCAAGAGGGGCAGGCGAAACGGGGCGTGGGGCAGTGCCCCGCGCAGCACCTCGAGCTGCGCGGTCGCCTCGCGGCGGCGCGCGATGGTGAGGGCGGCGGCGAAGAGCAGGGGGTCCGATTCTGGGGGGCCCATGGCGGCGAGGAGTGCCGCCTCGCGGGCGCTGAAGCGCCGCTGCGGGAAGGCGTTCACGATCGGCCGCGCGACCGGCAGGGCCAGGGTACCGGCTAGTTCGCGATGGAGCTCGATGGTTTCGGCCACGGGCAGCTCCTCCGGACGGGTGACGATCCAGACGGCGGTGCGGCCAGGATCGTGCAGGCGGCGATCGATCCGCGCCAGCGTCGTCGCGATGGGACCCACGCGAGCGAGCGCCGTCAGCGTCGCGGGTGCCGAGAGCAGTGGCAGCGAGTGGCCGGACGCTGGGGCGTCAACGACTACGAGCTGCCAGCGCACCCGACCGAGGCGTCGCTCGTCGAGCCAGGCGTTCAGTCGCTGCAGTACCAGGTACTCCGGCAGCCCCGGCGCCGCGGCGGCGATGATCTGGAACGTGGTGCTCTCGAGCAGCCGTCGCGACAACAGCGGAAGCGGCATGAAGCCGCGGACCCAGTCGCCGAGCGCTTCGGCCGGCTCGACGGCCGCGACGTAGGGGCCGGCGGCCGAGGCCGTCGGCTCGAGACTCGCTCCGGCCATGCCGAGGCGGCGCGCCAAGCCGCTCCCGGCGACGTCGACCGCCAAGACGCGGCGACCAGCATCGGCGGCGGCGCGCGCCAGCGCCGCGGCCACCGTGCTCTTTCCGACGCCCCCCTTGCCGGTGACGACGACCAGCCGTTGCGAGCTGAGCGCGAGCGGCACGGCCACGCGGCGGTCAATAGCCAGGGGCGGCCGGTCGGGTCAACGCGACGCCAATGGGCGACTCCGATGGGCGACGCCGATGGGCAAGAGCGCCGAGCCGACCGGAGGCGTCGGCTCGGCGTGAGCGGTCAGGACGTCTGCACGGCGATCTTGACGGCCTTCGAGGCGTCGTCGGGCTTCGGAACCCTCACGACGAGCACGCCGTTCGTGAACGACGCTGCCACCTTGCCCAGATCGCAGCCTTCGGGGAGTCGGACCGAGCGCTCGAAGCGGCCATACGACCGCTCCGTCCAGCGCAGTCCCTGCTCTTCCCGCTCGTCCTCGTGCCGGCGCTCCCCCCGGATGGTGAGCACGCCGCTCTCGGCCACGACCTCGAAGTCCTTTTCGGACAATCCGGGCAGGTCGGCGGTGATCTCGACGGCGCCATCCGTGTCGCGCACGTCGAGGCTGGGGGCGAAGCCGTCACGACGGCGGAGCGCATCCGCCGGGGTGTGCCGGTCCTGCCACAGGGTTTCGAAGATCCTGTCGACGTCGGTGAGGATGGCCGGGAACGCCGTCTCGGGACGATTCGTTCGCGTCGCCAGGTGCGTCCAGGGAATCAATCTCGTCATGTCGTACCTCCTTGCATTTCAGTGGACCCTTCCGGGTCCGCTAGGAA
>Ga0302046_10006086_pt1 | contig 10564 bp, 9 predicted proteins | sample RVTome_11_FD_200261 | JGI IMG/M metagenome (GOLD analysis project Ga0302046, IMG submission 200261) | Soil microbial communities from uranium-contaminated site in the Upper Colorado River Basin, Wyoming, United States - RVT147D111 (version 2) ... | reverse complement strand
ACGGGGAAGTCGAGGAGCGGGATTCTGCGGACCGGTCCGGTTCCGCCCCGGCGATCGAGCAGCTGATCAGGGAAGGACAGGACATCATCGTCCAGGTCACCAAAGATCCCCTTGGCCAGAAGGGAGCGCGCATCACCTCGCACGTCACCCTGCCGGGACGTTACCTCGTGTATCTGCCCGGTGTGAACCATGTCGGGGTGTCGCGCAAAATCGTCGGCGAGGAGGAACGCGATCGCCTGAAGGCGATCGGCGGAGCTCTGGTCGAGCGGGCCGGGCTGGAGGGCGGCTTGATCGTGCGCACCGCCGGCGAAGGGCGATGCGTGGAAGAATTCGACGCGGACGCCCGATATCTTACCGCGACGTGGGTCGACATCCGGCGGCGCAGCGACGCACGTGAGGCGCCGGCCATCCTGCACGAGGAGGCCGGAGCGATCGGCAAGGTGCTGCGGGACATCTTCCATGAAGGTGTCGAGGAGGTCGTCGCCGAGAGCGCGGAGGTGCGGGACGATATCGTGCGCATCATGGAGCGGCTGCAGTCCGACCTGACCGCGCGGGTGCGACTCCACGACGGATCATCACCGCTGTTCGAAGCGCGCGGTGTCGAGAGCCAGCTCGAGCGCGCCCTTAGACCCAGAATCTGGCTCAAATCAGGCGGGCACATCGTCATCAATCAGACCGAGGCGCTGGTCGCCATCGACGTCAACACCGGCAAGTACGTCGGCAAGCGCCGTCTTGAAGAGACCATCCTGCGCACCAACCTCGAAGCGGTGCGCGAAATCGTCCGCCAGGTCCGGCTGCGGGACCTCGGCGGCATCATCGTCATCGATCTGATCGACATGCAGGAAGCGGCCAGCAAGCAGGCGGTGATCGAAGCCCTCCAGCTGGAGCTCAAGAAGGACCGTTCGAAGAGCCGCGTCCTGCAGATCAGCGAATTCGGACTGGTCGAGATCACCCGGCAGCGGAGCAAGCCGAGCCTGGAGCGAATACTATGCCGGCCCTGTCTGGTGTGCGGTGGGTCGGGATCGATCAAGACGGCGGAAACCCTCTATTTCGAGATCGTCCGTGAAGGTCGCAGAGGGCGGGCCGCTCGCGACGGTGCGGAGATGACTCTCCGGCTGCACGCCGATCTGCTGCCGTTGTTCCTGGAACGGAGAGAGAGCCTGGCGAAGGACCTCGGGCAAGCTGATGCGAGGAAGCTGGTGATTGAGTCCGACGCTAGCCTGCAGCCCGGTCACTGGCGGCTGACGCTGGGTGCGTAGCCTCTCCCGCCGCGCATCCTGGCAGATCGATGATCGTCGAGGTCCCTTTTCCAGGAGCACTCTCCACCCGGATACTTCCCTGATGCTCCTCGATCACCGCTTTGACGATCGCCAGCCCGAGCCCGGTACCGTTCCGTTTGCCATGGGTATAGAAGGGATCGAAAATCCGTTCCCGCACCCGCGCTTCCATGCCGCATCCGGAATCCCGGACCGAAAGGATACAGCGATCGGCCGAGCGGACGCAGCCCACGAACAGTGTTCCACCCTCGGGCATCGCGTCGAGAGAGTTGCTGATCAGGTTGTGGATGGCGCGCACCAGACGATCAGCATCGACGCTGATGCGTGCCTCTTCGTCGAGTGACAGGGCGATCTCGACATGACGGCGTTCGAGCCGCGCGCGCAGCGGAGCCAGGGTCTGTTGCACGACCTCCGACAGCCGGACGACCGACCGTGAGCCCGATGTGCCCTCACGGGTGAACTGCAGTAAATCGCCGGTGAGACCGGAGAGGCGGTCGGCCTCGGCGACGATCGTCGACAGGTGCTTGCGCGCCGGGTCTTCCGGTCCGGCTCTGCGCAGAAGGAGCTCGGCGAGTCCGCGAATCGAGGTCATCGGGCTGCGCAGATCGTGCACGATCACCCTCGCCATCTCACCGATCGCCATGGTGCGCTCGGCCTGCAGCCGTGATTCAACCAATCGCGTGTTCTGGATGGCGATCGCGGCGAGTCCCGCGAGCGCTTCCAGCAGCGGCAGATCGGGCCGGTGGTGGGGGAGATCTCGCTGGCTGTCGAGGTAGATGACGCCGATGACATCCTGGCGCACGGTGAGAGGCACGCAGAGAATCGCCTGCAGGCCGAGCCGGACGATGCTGCTCGTCGGGCAGCCGGGCTGTCCGCGCAGGTGATCCTTGTACACCGGCTGTCCGGAGCGGGCCACCTGGTCCGCGACCGACAGGCTCACCTCGATCTCGGGAGGGGTGCCGCCGTCGGGGGCCCAGGGAACGAGCCTTTCACCCTCGCGCAGGAAGAGGAAGCCGCGCTCCGCCCCGGAGAATCGGATCGCGCCCTCGAGAACCCGGCGTGAGACCTCGTCGTGCGTCATCCCCGACGTAATCGTCCGGGCAATTTCCATCAGGGTCATGAGGCGCGCGTCGCGATCGCGGATCACCTCGCCGGTCAGGAGGAAACGCAGTTGCAGATCTTTTAGGCTGCCGATGGTGATGCGGGCGCCATGTGCCAGCTTCGTTCCTTTGGGCGGCAAGGGGACGCCATCGACGCTGACGAGCGGCGCGCCCCGTTCCGGTATGAGGTGAAAGGCCCGCCCGAGCTGCACCAGTTGCAGGTGAGACGGGAAGATACCGTGATCCTCGAGCCGCAGCTGTGCGCCGGAGCCGGATCCGATGCGGAACGGCGTGCTGTCGACCGTGGTCAGCCTCGCTGTCTTTCCCTGACGCGCTACCTCGATCAGCCCCTGTGCAGTGGACACGCCGGCCTCCCTACGGGCAACCGATCATGAATATATGTCTTTCTCGGGCGGCGGCCGCAAACTGTGAGGCCCCGTTGCGGCGTCGGATCCTTGACGAGGGAGGGGAACTCTCAGCCTGCCGCCGGCGGGCGGCGCGGGGGACGGGCTGCGGGGTGCTCGCGAATCCGGGACGAGGCGAGGCGCGAACGCCGTCTTGCCTGTGCGTCACGCTGGCGCCGGCGGTCTTCCGGGGTCCGGGTTTGCAGACCGGGCACGCCGGCGGGACGGCCGCCGGGATCGAGGGAGACCATGGTGACGTAGGCGCTGCAGCAATGGGCTCTGTCGCCCGTGAGGGGGTTCTCCGACATCACCTTGACGCCAACCTCCATCGATGAGCCGAAGGCCGCGTTGACGGAGGCGTAGAGGCGGAGTATATGCGACAGCCTGACCGGTGCGCGGAACACCAGGGAGTCGACCGAGGCGGTTACCACGTTGGAGCGGCTGTGGCGAATCGCCGCGATGGCGGCGGCCTTGTCGATGAGCGCCATGATCCGGCCACCCCAGACGTTTCCGTACTGATTGGTGTCCTCGGGGAGGATGATCTCGGTCATCTCGACGCGCGATTCTTCGGCCTGCTTGCGTCGCGGTTTCGGCATGGGGTCATCTCCGCCGGCTGCGCAGGAGAAGCTGCGGGGCGCGGCGAGCGGAGTATGGCACAGCAGCCGGGCGAGGCAAAACGAACGTTCCGGGCCGGGTGGGCCGGTCTCGGCCGCCGCGCCGGTGGGGCATGGTGGACCCGGAGGTGCGGGGGCTTGACGGCGGTGGCGGTGGTGATTATAGTTCGATCTGTAATTGAGATTGAGTCGCAATAGCAATAGCGACGCGCTCCCTGAAAGCGCTGGGACCCTCACCGGAGAGAGAAACGATGCAGCACGGCGCAGGATTCAGAATCATCGGGTGGCTTTCCCGGCGACCGCTGCGGACGGTCGCGGCGGCCGTGCTGGCCGTCACCATGGCGGGAACCGGATCGTCCTTCACCGCCGATCCTGGACCGGGAGGCAGCGCCCGCGCGAGGTTCCTCATGGGAACCCGGCTCACCATCGAGTGCCGCGGGGAGGTCAACCCGCGGTTGTTCGAGGAGGCATTCGGGGCAGTGGCGAGGCTGGAGGGAATCCTGAGCAACTGGATCGAGTCGAGCGAGGTTTCGCGACTGAACAGGGAGGGCCTGCGGGCGCCATTCCGGGTGTCCGGCGATCTGCTGCACGCGATCGAGGTATCCCTGGCCTGGGCCGAACGGACCGGCGGAGCGTTCGATCCGACGGTCGAATCTCTGGTGCGGCGTTACGGCCTTCGCGCGGTGGATTCATTCGCAGGTTTTCGATCCGAGCGGGATGGTGAACATGAAGAAGCGGCGGGCGAGGGTCCGGTATCGGAGCCCCGGCCCGTGGTCGGCTGGCGCGACGTCGATGTGGACCGCGAAGGCCATTCCGTTCGGTTCCGCCGGGACGGTATCGGCATCGATCTGGGGGGGATCGGCAAGGGGATCGCCCTCGATGAAGCGGTGAGAATCCTGCGCGCAGGCGGGGTGGCCGGCGGCCTGCTCGATTTCGGCGGGCAGGTCATCGCCGTTGGAGAGGCGGCGCCGGAGGATGGCTGGCTGATTGGGGTCGCCGATCCGGAACGGCGCGACCGGGCCGTGGCGACCGTGACCCTGCGCCGGGGGTCGCTGGCGACATCGGGCAATTCGGAGCGCGCCGTCACCGTAAACCAGGGAAGTGTTGGCCACATTCTCGATCCGGCATCCGGCGCACCGGCTCGATTTGCGGGCAGCGTCTCGGTCCTGGCGGAGGACGGCACGTCCGCCGACGCCCTGTCGACGGCGTTGTTCGTCATGGGACCGGAGCGAGGGCTCGGGTGGGCCGAGAGCCGCGGGATCGCGGCGCTCTACATCCGGCGCACGGACGGTGGAGAGCTGCAGTTCATGTCCACCCGCGCCCTGCGTCCCGGCATCGACTGGGCGCCGGTGGAACCGACAGTCCGAACGGGGAGCTGACGCACTTTCACCATTCCATTGAGAGAAGAAGGGGAACAGGGCATGAAGACATCCTTGGGTACATATCGACACGGGTCGCGCCTCAGACTGTTCGGGGGCCTGTGCTTCGTCATTTTGATGCAGGTGATCATCTTCGATCCCGGGTCGGCGACGTCGATGGCCGCAGAGGCCGGCTCGAAACCGCCGCCGGCGTCGGCCGACGAAGAGGACACGGCGCGTCGGCTGCGCGAGCTGGAGGACCTCGTGGCCTCGCTGCAGGCGGAGATCGAGCGCTTCCGCGACAGCGCCGGCTATTCGGCGACGACGGAGGAGCTGGAGCGGAAGATCGAAGCGTTGACGCTCGACATCGAGCGGCTGCGGATCGGCAAGGCGGCGATCCCAGCTGCCGGGAACTCGACTCACGGCTTCGGGCCGGCTGCTTCCAAGGTGTACGAAATCGAGCAGGGGGTCTCGATCGGCGGCTACGGGGAAATGCTCTATCAGAACTTCGATGACCGGCGCGACGACGGGGCCGCCTCCGGCGGCACCGACACCCTCGATTCCCTGCGAGCGGTCCTCTACTTTGGATACAAGTTCAACGAGCGCTGGTTGTTCAATTCGGAGATCGAGTTCGAGCATGCAATCGCCGGCGACGGCCAGGAGGGAGAGGTCGCCGTCGAATTCGCCTATCTCGATTTCAAGGCGACGGACTCTTTCGGTGCGCGCGGCGGGCTGCTGCTGATCCCGACCGGCTTCCTGAACGAGCTGCACGAGCCGCCGATTTTCTTCGGCAGCCGCCGACCCGACGTCGAACGATTCATTATTCCTTCGACCTGGCGCGAAAACGGAGCGGGAGTCTACGGTGACGTGGGGCCGATCTCTTACAAGGCCTACATCGTGGCGGGCCTCGACGCCCTCGGGTTCACCCCGTCCGGCGGCATTCGAGGCGGCCGACAGGGCGGTTCGAAATCGGCGGCCGAGGACTTCGCCGTCACGGCGCGGCTCGACTATTCGCCGGTACCGGGGCTGCTGATCGGGACTTCAATGTTCAGCGGTGGCGTCGGGCAGGGGAGGCCGGGCCTCGAGAATGCCGCGCTGACGCAATGGGACGCGCACGCCGAATGGAACTGGCGCGGGCTCCATCTGAGAGGACTGTACGCGCAGAACATCGTCAGTGACGCGGCCGCCATCGGTCTGGCGATCGATGCCGCCGGCAGTCTGGCTCCCGGGACGACGGTCATCGGCGAGCGCCAGGTGGGATGGTACGGCGAGGCCGCCTGGGATGTCCTGTCACTGTCCCGGGGGACCGATCAGGAGCTGAGCCCGTTCGTCCGTTACGAGTCATTCGACACGCAGGATCAGGTGGCGCCAGGACTGATGTCCGATCCGGCCAATGATCGCCGGGTGCGCACGTTCGGCCTCCACTACAAACCGATCGCCAACGTGGCAATCAAACTCGATGTTCAGAATCTCTCCAATGGTGCCGCGACGGCTATCGATCAGATAAACGTGGCGCTCGGTTATCTCTTCTGATGCGTGGCGCGTGGCGGTGGAGTCTCAGCTTCCTGGTCGCCGCCGCCCTTTTCGGCGGGGCGAGCCGGCTGGCGGCGAGGGTGTTCCTGACCCAGGAGCAGGCCCTCGCGCGCGCGTTCCCGGCGCCCCAGACGAGCGAGAGGCGCACGCTCTTCCTGGATGCGGAGCAGGCCGGGCGGGTCGAGGCTCTCGCCGGAAGTCCGCTGCGGCGATCGGTCGTTCCCTACTACGTCGGCCTGCTGGAGGGGAGGATCACCGGCTATGCCTACTTCGACACGCACCTGGTTCGCACCCTGCCGGAGACGATTGTCGTCAGCCTGGGCGCCGACGGACGGATCACCGCGATCGAGATCCTGTCGTTCGAGGAGCCGGAGGACTACCTGCCGCGCGAGCGGTGGCTGCGCCAGTTCGACGGCCGTCGCCTGGACGACGACCTGTCGCTCAAGGGCGCGATCCGCGGCCTGACGGGCGCGACTCTCTCATCGCGCTCGGTGACCGCCGCCACCCGTCGCATCCTGGCGATCCACCGGCTGTTCGTCGCCGGGGCGGCCTCCGGGGAGCAGAAGGGCGGGGGAGAGGCACGGCAATGACGCGTTTCGAAAGCCTGCTCCTGCAGATATCGACCGTGATCTCGGCGCTGAGCGGCGCCATCTTTCTGGCCATGAAATACCTGCTGAAGAACGACGATCCGTTCTCCGTTCTGGGGCATCCGTGGCAGCCGTACATGCTGGCCGCGCACGTCCTCGTCGGGCCGGTGGTCGTGTTCGCTCTCGGCCTGATCTCCCGCGATCATGTGCTCGGCCGCTACCTGAACGGGGTCCACAAGGGAGGGCGCCGCAGCGGCGCCTCGACCATCCTGTTGGCGGCGCCGATGATTCTGTCGGGGTACTTTCTTCAGATCGTGACGGGCGAGACCTTCCGGCTCGCCCTGGTCATCGTGCATGTCGCGACGGGAACCATGTTCGCCAGCCTGTTCTTCTGGCATCTGCGCGCCACCGCCGCCCGGCGGCGTGAGGTGGCACGCAACGCCGGGATCGCCGTCAACCCACCGGCGCCTTGATTGCCCCGGCCCGTAAGGTTAGAATCGATCGACCGGAGGCGAACGAGGGGACGCGAACTCGGACGCAGGGAGGAGCTCATGACGATTCTCAGCACAAGAAGGGTGGGAGTTCTCATCGCGGCGGCCGGTGTCATGGGGATTCTTGCGGGCTCGGCCGGCGATGTCCGCGCCGATGCGATCACCAAGGTCGGAGGCATCGTCACCGACGAGAACGGCAACCCGGTGGCCAAGGTGCCGATCTATTTCGAGGCGGTCGATATCAAGAAGACCGTCGGCCCGGTCAAGACGAACAAGAGCGGCAAGTACTTTATAGCGACCCTCGACCGGTCCGTGGCGAAGAAATGGCGGGTGGTCCCTCGCCTGAAGGGATACATGACCGTCAAGATCCAGTACGTCATCATCGATTCCACCGGAGTAGAGCTTCTCAACGGGGAGAACATCGTCAGCTCGAAGCAGGAGCATCCCGACTTCCAGCTCGCCCTGGTTGGTAACGACGGACGGAACGAGTTCAATTTCACCATCACCCGGGAAAAAAACTATCAGGCGGCGGTGCGGGCGGAGCAGCGCAAGAAGGCCGGTGGCGAGGAGGTCGTCGCGGCGGAGGAAAAGGAAGAAGGGCCGTCGGCCGAGGCGCTCGATCTCGCCAAGCAGTTGGAAAAGGCGAAGGACCTGACTTCCGCGGGACGCCATGATCAGGCGATCGCGATCTACAGCGCCTTCCTGGCGAAGGATCCGAATGGCAACCCTCCCGTCTACTATTACCTGGGGAAGAGCTTATTCGGAATCGGCGATCTGAGCCGGGCCGAGCAGTCGTTCCGGCAGGCCCTCGAATTGCAGCCGGCGATGAAGGGATGTCATTTTTACCTCGGGAATATCGCGGTCAAGAACGAGGATTACGCAAAGGCCGTGACCGAGTTCGAGGGGGAGCTGGCGCTTTCCCCCAATTCCGACTCCGTCCTGCTGAACCTGGGGTCGGCACGCGCCAAGGCGGGTGACTCCGATGGGGCGATCGCCGCCTTTCAGCAGGCTGTCCAGGTGAACCCGGAGAAGTCGGAGGCCTACATGCAGATGGCGGGCCTGTACGAGCAACGCGGCGAGAAGGACAAAGCCGAGGTGATGTACCAGAAGGTCGTCTCGCTCGATCCGAAGAATGCGGCGCTCTCGTTCTACAATCTTGGCGTTCATGCCTGGAACGAGAACAGGGGCCAGGAAGCGACGCAGGCGTTCCGCAAGGCGCTGGAGCTCGATCCGACCTACGCCGCCTCGCATCGTGAGCTCGCCAGGGCCCTGATGGGCCTGCAGGATTTCCCCGGGGCTCTGGAGCATTTCGAGCAATACCTGAAGTTGAACCCGTCGGCGCCCGATGCCAGCGAGATCAAGGACAGCATCGCGCTTCTTAAGCAGTAGGGCCCCGCTCCTCGACGGCGGGGGAGGGGTCAGTCCGCCCAGCCGATGAAGGCGAGCATGCGGCCCGCCGTTGCGGGCTCCCGCCGATAGGACAGGAACAGCTCGGGATGGCAGGCGGTGCACAGGTTCGCCGAGCGGATCTGCGCCGGGGGGACACCGGCAGCGAGGGCTTGCCTCCGATTCGCTTCGATCAGGTCGACGAGACGCCGCCGGCCTTCCAGCCTGACGCAGGTTACGGCGCCCGGGTCATGTCCCAGCAGGGAGTCGACGACTTCATCGCCGACCTCGAAGCAGCAGGGGCCGATGGCGGGGCCGATCGCCAGCCTCAGGTCGGCGGCGCTGGCGCCAAAACGGCGCGTCAGGGTCTCCAGGGTAGCGGTGAGAACACCGGCCACTGTACCTCGCCAACCGGCATGCACGGCGGCGATTCCCCGGCGCACGGGATCACAGACGAGAATCGGCGCGCAGTCGGCAACTCTGACCCCGATGGCGACCGCCGTGCGATCGGTGACCAGCGCGTCACCCTCGGGCGTTCCGCCGTCCGCAGCTTTTGTCGTTGCGCCTTCTCCGACCACCCGCACCGCAGCGCCGTGGACCTGTCGCAGGAGTCGCAGGGGAGTTGCCGCGGGCATGGCGGCCCGCAGGATCGCCTCCGGGGTCGAGTTCCGCAACGAGAAGGCATGGGCCAGACCCGGCACTGAGTCGAGCGTAGCGAGAGTCAGCCTGCGGGATCTGCCGGCTCCGGTGCGGCGCACCGCCGGGGGGACAGCGAAAGGCGCCTGTCGAGACATGGCGAGGAGTTTAGAAAAGTGTCCGCGCCTTGACAAGGCCGCACGCTTGCGGCACTCTATCGGGCCGCTGGTGAACCGACAGGCAGATCGATGTGCCTCCAATCGGGCGAAGGCGGAGGCTTGTTCCCCGGCCCGTTTTCGGCTGGCGCCGGGAGGGATCCCTGGTCCCCTCCGGAGAGGGGCAGCCTCGGAAAGGAATGATGTGCTACCACTTGGTCTGATGGCTCCGCCCCCGGGACAGGGACAGGGGAGCGGCTGGATGCAGCTGGTCCCGCTCGTATTCTTCTTCGTCGTGATTTATTTCCTGCTGATCCGTCCGGCGCGGCGCCGGCAGAAGCAGGTCCAGCGGATGATCGAGGCGTTGAAACCGGGAGACAGGGTCGTTACTTCCGGCGGTATCATCGGTACGATTCTGGCGGTCGATCGCAACATGATCCAGCTGCGCATCGCCGACAAGGTGAAGGTCGATATCACCAGGAGTTCGGTGGTCAGCCTGCAAGAACCGGAGAGCTCCTCCACATCAGACAGCTGAGGGACGTCCCCTTCCCCGCCCGCAGTTCAGGCGCGGGCGGCTTGTGCGAGGTCTGAGTCAATGCATTCCGTCGATATACGCGTCCGGTTCGCCATCATCATCGGCCTGGCGTTGTTGTGCACCTATCTCGTCTATCCAATCGGGGAGACGATCAACCTCGGGCTCGACCTGCGAGGTGGGATCCACATCGTCATGAGGGTGAAGACCGACGACGCGCTGCGCGCCGAGATCGATCTGTCGGGTGAGAGGATCCGGTCTGCACTGACGGACAAGGGGATCGCGCCGCGATCGATCGAGCCGGACGGAACCGAGGCGGTGGTTGTCTCGGGGATTGACACGGCACGACTCGACGAGGCGCGCAGCGTGCTGCGCGAGCAGTTTCCCCAGTTCAGCATCTCCGGGGCCGGGTCCGGAGGTTTGCGCCTGACGCTGCGGGCGGAGGAGATCAGCGCCATCCGGGATTCCACCGCAAGGCAGGCGCTGGAAAC
>Ga0302046_10006084_pt1 | contig 10565 bp, 2 predicted proteins | sample RVTome_11_FD_200261 | JGI IMG/M metagenome (GOLD analysis project Ga0302046, IMG submission 200261) | Soil microbial communities from uranium-contaminated site in the Upper Colorado River Basin, Wyoming, United States - RVT147D111 (version 2) ... | reverse complement strand
GAAGGGATGCGACGGCCAGGAAAGCGGGCACCCCCCGGATGCCGGGAATGGACCGTCTCCGGGGAAGGGGATGTTCCCGAGCGCCTGCGGCTTCCATCGTGTTTCCGCTCCTCAAGGGGGATGTGGCCGGGGGATGCCCCGCGGGGAGGTACCAAGGCCTCGCCGGCACGGTATATTAGACACTATTCCGGGAGGACGTGGTTCCCGGGAATGACGGGATTATCTTAATATAAATGCATATTCCATCCGTCGATGGAAGGGGACATCCAACGTGAAGACGAGCGGCACACCCCTCCTCGAGAGCCTGCGCCAGGCGGGGGCGGGCTTCCTGGGGAGCGGATCGGCGAGGATGTACGCCGGCGACGATCCGCCGCTGCGTTCGGAGCTGTTCAGCAGCGAACAGATGAAGCGGCATGGCAGGACCCTCGCGGGCTCGCACAAGCTCGGCCCGAGGGGAATCCGGGATCCGCTCCTGACCCGGCTGGCGGAGAATGAACGCATCCTGACGGGAGCCTGCGCCCTGCTGACGTCGGCGGTCGGTGCGAACCGCCGGATCGCGCCGGCCGGGGAATGGCTCCTCGACAACTTCTATCTGATCGAAGAGCAGATCCGCACGGCCAGGAGGCACCTGCCGACCGGCTACAGCAGGGAACTGCCCCGCCTTCTGGACGGGCCTTCGGCCGGGCTTCCGCGGGTGTACGACATCGCGAACGAGGCGATCTCGCACGGCGACGGACGGGTGGACCCGGACAGTCTCCGCAGTTTCGTCGCGTCCTACCAGACGGTGACCGTCCTGAACCTGGGCGAATTGTGGGCCATCCCCATCATGCTGCGCCTGGCGCTGATCGAGAATCTCCGGCGCGTCGCGGCGCGGGTCGTCGCCGGAAGCGCCGCCCGGGACCTCGCCGCCCGCTGGGCGGACCAGATGATGGAAATCGCCGAAAAGGATCCGAAAAGCCTGATATTGCTGACCGCGGACATGGCGCGGTCGAACCCCCCGATGGTGAGCTCGTTCGTCGCGGAATTCGCCCGCCGGTTGCAGGGACAGAGCACCGCCCTGGCGTTGCCGCTCACCTGGATCGAACAACGGCTTTCCGAGTCCGGCATGACGATCGAGCAGATGGTCCGGTCCGAGAACCAGCAGAAGGCCGCCGACCAGGTTTCCGTCGGCAACAGCATCGGAACCCTTCGGTTCCTCGGAGCGATGGACTGGCGCGCGTTCGTCGAGACGATGAGCGCCGTCGACCGGGTGCTGCGCGAGGATCCCGGGGGCGCTTACGGCCGGATGGATTTCACCACCCGCGACCGCTACCGCCACGTCGTCGAGAAGACCGCGAAGGCGAGCCGTTTGCGCGACGAGGCCGTCGTGGCGCGCGAGGCGATCCTCCTGGCCCGCGAGGGCGCGGCCAGGAGCGGACCGGACGATCGCACGGCGCATGTCGGGTTCTACCTGATCGACAAGGGATTGCCGGGGCTGGAACGGGCGGCGGGGGTGCGCCTTCCCCTTCTCGAGGCGCTTCGCCGGACGGCGGGACGGTTTTCCCTGCTCCTCTATCTGGGCTCGATCACGCTGCTGACGGTCGTTTTTTCCGGGGCCTTGCTGTCGAAGGCGCACGCCGGCGGGCTGCGCGGCTGGCCGCTCGCCCTGTTCGGCGCACTCTCCCTGCTGTGCGCGAGCCGGCTGGGGGTCGCGCTCGTGAACTGGCTCGCCACGCTGCTTGTGAAGCCGCATCCGCTTCCGCGGATGGACTTCTCCGGCGGGATTCCCCCGGAATCGCGCACCCTGGTGGTGGTCCCGACGATGCTCGCGAGCCCCCGCACCATCGAGTTCCTGGTCGAATCCCTGGAAGTCCGGTTCCTGGCGAACCGGGACGACAACCTGCGCTTCGGCCTGCTGACGGATTTCCTGGATGCGATCGAGGAAACGGCCCCGGGGGACGCCGAGCTGCTGCGGTTGGCACGGAAAGGCATCGAAGAGCTGAACGAAAAGTACGGGGATGCGACGAGCGCCCCGTTCTTCCTTTTTCACCGCCCGCGACGGTGGAATCCCCGGGAGCGGACCTGGATGGGCTACGAACGCAAGCGGGGGAAGCTCGCGGAGTTGAACCTGCTTCTCCGCGACGGGGCGCCGGACCGCTTTTCCAGCGTCGTCGGCAGGACGGCGGATTTATCGGGCGTCCGATTCGTGATCCCCCTCGACACGGACACGCAGCTGCCGCGCGACTCGGCGCGGCAGTTCGTCGGGGCCATGGCGCACCCGCTGAACCGTGCGCGGTACGACGAACGGCTGCAGCGCGTCACCGAGGGGCACGCCATTTTGCAGCCGCGCCTGGCCGACACCCTGTCGGGCGCGAACCGGTCGCGATACGCGCGACTGTTCGGGAGCGAGCCGGGAATCGACCCGTACACGCGCGCCGTCTCCGACGTGTACCAGGACGTGTTCGGCGAAGGCTCCTTCATCGGAAAGGGGATCTACGACGTCGATGCGTTCGAGCAGGCCCTGAGAGGGCGGTTCCCCGAGAACCGGATCCTCAGCCACGATCTCCTGGAAGGGTGCCACGCCCGGGCGGGACTGTTGAGCGACGTGCACCTGTACGAGGAATATCCGTCCAGCTACATCGCGGACGTCAACCGCCGCCACCGGTGGATCCGCGGGGATTGGCAGATCGCCGGGTGGCTGCTGTCGCGCGTTCCCGGTCCCGGCGGCGCCCGCCGCGGGAACCCGCTCTCGGGGCTCTCCCAATGGAAGCTCTTCGACAACCTCCGGCGCAGCATCGAGCCTTCCGCATTGACGCTCCTGCTGCTGCTGGGCTGGACGACGCTCTTTTCCGCCTGGTATTGGACCCTGGCGGTGATCGGGATCCTCCTGATCCCCTCCCTGGCGGCCTCCGCCCTTGAGATGTTCCGGAAGCCCGCCGATGCGCTGCTGCGCCAGCACGTCGCCGCCGAAGCGCGCTCCGCCGGACGATGCCTCGCCCGGGCGGCGTTCACGCTCGCGTGCCTGCCGTACGAGTCGTTCGTAAGCCTCGACGCGGTCGTGCGCACGGCCGGGAGGATGGGGTTCACGCGCAGGCGGCTTCTCGAGTGGCGCGCATCGGGGAATCCGGACCGGAATCGCGGTGAAGAACTGGCGGACTTCCTGCGATCGATGTGGATCGGCCCCGCGGTCGCCGCCGCCGCGACGGTCCACCTCGCGCTTTCGAGGCCGGCCGCGCTGGCGACGGCCGGGCCGATCCTGGCCTTGTGGTTTTCCTCCCCCGCCGTCGCCTGGTGGATCAGCCGCCCGCTCGATCGCCGCGGGGCGGCGCTTTCGGCGGAACAGGTCCGTTTTCTCCGGAACCTGTCGCGGCGGACCTGGGCGTTCTTCGAAACCTTCGTCGGCCCGGAGGACCATTGGCTGCCGCCGGACAACTACCAGGAATACCGCGTCGCCGCGGTCGCCCACCGCACGTCGCCGACCAACATGGGTCTCGCGCTCCTCGCGAACCTGGCCGCCTACGACTTCGGATACCTCCCGTCGGGGGAACTCGTCGAGCGCACGGAGAACGCGCTGCGCACGATGGATCTCCTGGCGCGGCATCGAGGCCATTTCTACAACTGGTACGATACGCAGACCCTGGAGCCGCTGCTGCCCCTCTACGTCTCGACGGTGGACAGCGGAAACCTCTCGGGCCACCTGCTGACGCTGCGGCAGGGTCTGCTCGAGCTTCCGGATCACGACATCCTCGGGGAGCGATGGCTGGAGGGGATAAGCGACACCTTCCAGGTTCTCGAGGACGCCGCGGGCGGACCCCCGCCCCCCGCGTTCGCGCGATTCCGGAAAATTCTGGAGTCCGCGCTCGGCTCCCGTCCTGCCACGCTCGCGGCGGCGAGGATCTGCCTCGAGCGGCTGGCGGCCGGCGCCGCGGAGATCACCGGCGGGCTGACGGAGGAGAAAGACGGCGAGCCGAACCGATGGGCGCGTGCCCTCGAGCGTCAATGCCGGGCCGCCCTCGACGAGGCGGCGTTCTTCGGCGACTTCCCCGGTTTCGACGGGATCCCGACCTTGCGCGCGATCGCGGGGCTCGAGGAGAAGGGCGAGTGGCCTCCCGAGCTCCGCCGGCTCCTCCCGGAGGCGAACCGGCGGGCAAGGGAACGGATTTCGGCGATCGACCGGCTCGCGCTGCAATGCGGGGAACTCGCCCGCGTGGAGTACGACTTCCTCTACGACAAGGGGCGTCATCTCCTGACGATCGGCTACAACGTCAGCGAGCGGCGGCAGGACTCGGGCTACTACGATCTGCTGGCGTCGGAAGCGAGACTGTGCACGTTCGTGGCGATCGCGCAGGGACAACTGCCGCAGGAGTCCTGGTTCGCCCTGGGGCGCCTGCTCACCGCCGCCGGGGGGGAGCCGATTCTCCTTTCGTGGAGCGGTTCGATGTTCGAGTACCTCATGCCGCTCCTGGTGATGCCGACGTACGAGAACACGCTGATCGACCGGACCTGCAAGGCGGCGGTGGGGCGGCAGATCGAGTACGGGAAGAAGCTCGGCGTGCCGTGGGGCATGTCGGAATCCGGCTACAACATGGTCGACGTTCGTCTCAACTATCAGTACCGCGCGTTCGGGGTGCCCGGCATCGGGCTCAAGCGCGGGCTGGCGTCGGACGTGGTCGTGGCGCCGTACGCGTCCGCCCTCGCGCTGATGGTGGCCCCCGAGGAGGCGTGCCGGAACCTGCAGCGGCTCCAGGACAGGGAGCTCATGGGGAAATACGGCTTTTACGAGGCCATCGACTACACTCCTTCGCGACAGCGGCGCGGGCAGACGAGCGTGATCGTCCGGTCCTTCATGGCGCATCACCAGGGCATGAGCTTCCTCTCCCTGGCGTACCTGCTCCTGGATCGCCCGATGCAGAGGCGGTTCGAATCGGATCCGCTGTTCCAGGCGACCACGCTCCTGCTCCAGGAACGGATACCGAAGGCCACGGCGTCCTACGCCCGCGCCGCCGAGCTCTCCGGCCTGCCCACGGCACCCGGCGACACCGATATGCGGGTGCGCTCGTTCGGCACCCCCCACACCCCCGTGCCGGAGGTGCAGCTGCTTTCGAACGGCAGATACCACGTGATGATCACGAATTCGGGGGGCGGGTACAGCCGCTGGGGGGACATCGCGGTGACGCGCTGGCGCGAAGACGGCACCTGCGACAACTGGGGCACGTTCTGCTACGTCCGCGACACGGCCAGCGGGGAGTTCTGGTCCACCGCGTACCAGCCGACGCGCAGGCAGCCGGAGAAGTACGAGGCGATCTTCTCGGAGGCGCGGGTCGAGTTCCGCCGCCGCGACCACGAAATCGACACGCACACGGAGATCGTCGTTTCGCCCGAGGACGACGCCGAGGTGCGCCGGGTCCGCATCGTGAACCGTTCCCAGGCGCGCAGGACGATCGAAATAACGAGCTACGCGGAAGTGGTCCTTGCGCCGCCCGCCGCGGACGCGCTGCATCCGGCGTTCGGGAACCTCTTCGTCCAGACCGAGATCGTTCGCCAGCGACAGGCCATCCTCTGCACCCGCCGGCCCCGCTCCTCCGGCGACCCGGCGCCCTGGATGTTCCACCTGATGTCCGTGCACGGGAGTCACGTCGGGGAAGCGTCCTACGAGACCGACCGCGCGCGGTTCATCGGCCGGGGACACGACGTCTCCGATCCGCAGGCGGTCGGCGGCTCCGCGGAGCTCTCCGACAGCCAGGGGTCCGTGCTCGACCCGATCGTCGCGATACGGCGTCGGATCACGCTCGACCCCGACGAGGCGGCCACCGCCGTCATCGTCTCCGGCGTCGGGGAAACCCGCGACGTCTGCATGGCTCTCATCGAGAAGCACCAGGACCGGCGCCTCGCGGACCGCGTCTTCGATCTGGCGTGGACCCACAGCCAGGTGCTGCTGCAGCAGCTGAACGCCACGGAGGCCGACGCGCAGCTGTACGGCCACCTCGCCAGCTCCGTCATCTACGCCAGTTCGCTGCTGCGCGCCGACGCGAGCCTTCTCGCCAGGAACCGCCGCGGGCAATCCGGGCTGTGGGGCTACTCCATCTCGGGCGACTTCCCGATCGTGCTGCTGCGGATCGGAGACCCGTCCAACATCGAGCTGGTGCGCCAGCTCGTGGAGGCCCACGCGTATTGGCGGCTGAAGGGGCTGGCGGTGGACCTGGTGATCTGGAACGAGGATCACGCCGGTTACCGGCAGCAGCTCCAGGAGCAGATCCAGGGGCTGATCGCCGCGGGCCTGGAGGCGAAGTTCACGGATCGGCCGGGCGGCATCTTCCTGCGGCTCGCCGAGCAGATATCGGGCGAGGACCGGATCCTGTTCCAGACGATCGCCCGCGCCATCCTCACCGACAGCCGGGGGAGCCTGTGGGACCAGATTCACCGTCGCCGGGTCGCGGAACTGCCCGTTCCGCCCATCCGCACTGCCCGAAACCGCTCCGAGGAAACCCCGGCGGCGGCCGAGCCGCCTCCGCGCGACCTGATCTTTTTCAACGGGCTGGGGGGATTCACGCCGGACGGGCGGGAATACGTGATTTCGACCGCGCACGGTCGGGAAACGCCGGCGCCGTGGGTGAACGTGCTGGCGAACCCGGACTTCGGGTGCATCGTCTCGGAAAGCGGCCAGGCCTTCACCTGGAGCGAGAATGCGCACGAGTACCGCCTCACTCCCTGGAACAACGACCCGGTGAGCGATTCGGGAGGGGAAGCCATCTACATCCGCGACGAGGAGAGCGGCCGCTTCTGGTCCCCCACGCCGCTGCCCTGCCGCGGCCGGCAGGCGTACGTCAGCAGGCACGGATTCGGCTACAGCGTCTTCGAGCATGAGGCGGGCGGCATCCGCTCGGAGCTTTGGGTGTACGTCGCCCTGGACGCGCCGGTCAAGTTCTCGGTGCTGAAGGTGCGAAACGTGTCCGGCCGAACGCGCAAACTCTCCGCCACGGGATACGTCGAATGGGTGCTGGGAGACCAGCGGCCGAAATCGGCGATGCACGTGGTCACCCGGATCGAGGCCGGCAGCGGAGCGCTCCTGGCGCGGAACGCCTACAACACGGAGTTCGGAGGCCGGGTCGCGTTCCTCGACGTCGACGATCCGGCCCGCACCGTAAGCGGGGACCGGGTGGAGTTCCTCGGGCGCAACGGCTCGCTTCGAAACCCGGCCGCCATGACCCGCGCGCGGCTTTCGGGCAAGGTGGGGGCCGCGCTGGACCCCTGCGGCGCGATCCAGGTGCCGTTCGATCTGGCCGACGGGCAGGAGCGCGAGATCGTCTTCCGGCTCGGCGCGGGGAAGAACGCGGAAGACGCCAGGAACCTGGTGAATCGCTTCCGCGGGACCGCGGCGGCGCGCGCCGCGCTGGAGTCGGTCTGGCGGTATTGGACGCGAACCCTCGGGACCGTGCAGGTGGAAACCCCCGACCCGGCCGTCAACGTCCTGGCCAACGGCTGGCTCCTTTACCAGGCCCTGGCGTGTCGCGTCTGGGCACGGAGCGGGTACTACCAGTCCGGGGGCGCCTTCGGCTTCCGAGACCAGTTGCAGGACGCCATGGCGCTGGTGCACGCCGAACCGCACCTTCTTCGCGATCACCTTCTTCGGTGCGCGGCCCGCCAGTTCCGCGAGGGGGACGTTCAGCACTGGTGGCATCCGCCCTCGGGCCGGGGCGTTCGCACGAAATGCTCCGATGATTTCCTCTGGTTGCCCCTGGCGACGTCCCGTTACGTCCTGGGCACGGGGGACACCGGGGTTCTGGACGAGTCCGTCCACTTCATCGAAGGGCGCCCGGTGAACGTGGAGGAGGATTCCTACTACGACCTTCCCGCCCGGTCGGACGAAGCGGCCAGCCTGTACGAACATTGCAGGCGGGCCATCCTGAGAGGCCTGGGGACCGGCGAGCACGGCCTGCCGCTCATGGGGTCCGGCGACTGGAACGACGGGATGAACCTTGTGGGAGAGCGCGGCAAGGGGGAGAGCGTCTGGCTGGGGTTCTTCCTTTACGAGGTGCTCACGCGGTTCACCGAGGTCGCGCGCAAGGCCGGCGACGAGGACTTCGCCGGGCGTTGCCGGACGGAGGCGGCCAACGTGCGGCGGATGATCGAGCAGAACGGCTGGGACGGCGCGTGGTACCGCCGGGCGTACTTCGACGACGGCTCGCCGCTCGGATCGGCGGGGAACGAGGAGTGCCGGATCGATTCGATCGCCCAAAGCTGGTCGGTTCTCTCCGGGGCCGGCGATCCCGGGCGATCCCGCATGGCGATGGACGCGGTGGACCGGCGCCTCGTTCGCCGGGACCACGCGCTGATCCAGCTACTGGACCCGCCGTTCGACAAATCGGCCCTGAATCCCGGCTACATAAAGGGGTACGTCCCGGGCGTGAGGGAAAACGGCGGTCAATACACGCACGGGGCGATTTGGGCGGCGATGGCGTTCGCCGCGTTGGGGGACGGCCTGCGCGCATGGGAGCTTGCGGGGATGATCAACCCGGTGACCCACTCGAAGTCCCCGGAGGGGATCGCGGTCTACAAGGTGGAGCCGTACGTCGTCGCGGCCGACGTCTACGCGGTCCCGCCGCACACCGGGCGCGGGGGATGGACCTGGTACACGGGATCGGCCGGCTGGATGTACCGGCTGATCGTGGAGTCCCTCCTGGGTCTCCGGCTGGAAGTGGACAAGCTGCGGTTCGCCCCGTGCCTCCCCTCGGAGTGGAAAGGATTCAAGATGTACTACCGGTATCGCGAGACGGTCTATGAAATCGACGTCCGGCAGCAACCCGGGGGGGAAGACCGGACGATCGTGACCGTCGACGGGATGGAACAGCCGGACGAGGCGATTCCCCTTGTCGACGACCATCGGAACCGGTCCGTCGAGATCATGATCCGCAACGCGACATGAAGCCGGCCGGAACCGGCGAAGGACAGGAGGCGCGGATGAAGGCTCGGATTCTCCCGTTGGCATGGGGCTCCATCGCCCTTCTTCTCCTTCCCCTTGCGTTCGCCGTCCCGGCTCCGGGCGGCGGCGAGGGCCTCCATCTCTACCCGGTCGTCGTGGAAGGGAAGTGGGGCTACATCGACAACACCGGGAAGGTGGCGGTCGAGCCCCGCTTCGGCGCGGCGTTCCGCTTCTCGGAAGGGCTGGCGCCGGTCCAGGTCGGCCCCGGGAGGGAAGGGAAGCGCGGCTACATCGACCGGACGGGGAAGGTGGTCATACCCGCGCGATACGACTGGGCCGGGAATTTCCGGGAAGGGCTCGCCAACGTCCGGATCGGGAGCCGGATGGGCTACATCGACCGGACGGGGAAGGTGGTCGTCCCCCTCGCCTTCGCGGGGAACTACCCCTTTTCCGACGGGCTGGGGATGGTGGCCGACACCTCCTACAAGTTCGGCTTCATCGACAGGACGGGAAAGGTAGTGATCCCGCCGAAGTACGTGAGCGCGTTCAGCTTCTCGGAAGGGTTGGCGGTGGCCGTGGCCGGCGGGAAGGGAAGGTACATCGACCGGAAGGGGAAGGTCGTCCTGGACACCTCGCGCTTCGACGTGGTCATGCCCTTCTTCGAGGGGCGGGCCATCGCCATGATTTCCGACCGGTGGGGGTTCCTCGACAGGACCGGAAAGGTGGCCATCGATACGAAGTGGGACGGGGCGTTCCCTTTCTCGGACGGGCTTGCCGCGGTGAACCGCGGAGGGCGATACCGGCAGGATCCCGGCCCCCACATCGAGGGGGGGAAATGGGGGTTCGTCGACCTGTCGGGAAAGGTGGTGATCGAACCCGCCTTCGACTTCGTGTTGAAGTTCACGGAGGGGATGTGCCCGGTGATGGTGAGAGGGAAGTGGGGATACATCGACCGGAAAGGGTCCTACGTGATCGAGCCGCGGTTCGACGAGGCGAAGGAGTTCGAGGGGGGGCTCGCCCGCATCAAGGCGGGAAGCAAGGTCGGGTACATCGACAAGACGGGGCGGTACGTCTGGAAACCCACCGAGTGATCCGGCGTCACCGCGCGCCCCCCGCTTGGCGGCACCCGGCGCATCGACCCCTCCGGGGAGTTGTTCCGGGGAGGTTAACCCGTAGAAACTAAATCAATTTAAGCATTTGCGGTCACTCGCCCCTCCCCCGTTGCCGCGATGCGCGGTTCCCACTCGGAGAGAGGAACCAGTGCGACAAACGTCGCATCGCTGCACCCCTTCGGGGAAATTATCGGTAAATAAATCAACAATATACGGAATCAAGATGAAATTCCCACGCAGGATGGTTGCACCTCTCTCCCTCCGCCAACGGAATGCATAAATACAACGCATTGAATCAACTGAAAGATTTTTTTGGTACGCCCTCCTCCCACGGTGGGCACGGGTATTGCTGATAATGACTCGCAGGAAAAAATAATTATAGAACGGTATCTCGCAACCACCGGACCGGACGTGGGATATGGAAAAAGGCAGGAACGACATGAAGAAAAGTCCCCCTTTGTGGAATCCAACTAAGGACAACATGAGGAACCGTTCCAGACCTCGGAGCTGGTCGAAAGGAGAGGGACCATGAAGCAAAAACATCGTTATTCTTT
>Ga0302046_10006083_pt1 | contig 10567 bp, 12 predicted proteins | sample RVTome_11_FD_200261 | JGI IMG/M metagenome (GOLD analysis project Ga0302046, IMG submission 200261) | Soil microbial communities from uranium-contaminated site in the Upper Colorado River Basin, Wyoming, United States - RVT147D111 (version 2) ... | reverse complement strand
CGCGGCCGGCCCGGGGGCCACCCTGTTCCGCATCGGGGGTGCCGGGCACGGGATGGGTGAGGGGCACCCGTTCGGGGGTTCCAACGAGCAGTTCGAGAGCGCGATCGAGGCGAGCGTCGCGGTGTTTCGGCGGGGTCTCGAGGCCGGTGGATGAGGGCCCGCCGATCCCTCTCCGCGGGAACGCCCCCCGGGGCGAGCCTCGCACCACAGAACCCGCACAGACCGCGGAACCCGCACAACCGAGGAGGACGTATTGCCATACCAGCCGAGCGTTCCTGACCGTTCGCGCCGCCGTGCGACCCTGGCCGTGCTGGGCGCGACGTTGCTCGCGAGCGGGTGCCGGATCGAGTCGGTTGGGAACGGCGGCGAGCCCGCGCCCGAAGAGCCGGGGCTCGACATCCTGGTCGCCGTGATGCTGGAGACACAGGCGATCGCCTGGAATGACGGCGACCTCGATGGCTTCATGGCCGCGTACGCGCGCTCGCCGGAGACGACGTATATCGGCGCATCGGGTCTCATCGTGGGGATCGACGGGATTCGCGCCCGGTACGCGCCGCTGTTCGAGCCCGGTGCGGCGCGGGACAGCCTGCGGTTCGCGGATCTCGTGACGCGCGAGCTCGATCCGCGGCTCGGGATCGCGACGGCCCGCTACATCCTCGAGCGCGACGGCGCGGTGACCTCTACGGGGCCGTTCACCCTGGTGCTGATGCGGGTGGAGGGCGACTGGAGGATCGTACACGACCAGAGCGCCGCGGACCCGACGCTTTGACGATCGTTCTCGAAGACCGCTTCGACGCCGCGCTCGCGGCACACCGGGCGACGGTCGACTCGCTCGCCGGGCTCCGCACGCCGATCGTGGCCGCGGCGCGCGCGATCGTCGAGCGGATGGCGGCGGGAGGCGGGCTATTCTGGGTCGGCAACGGAGGAAGCGCGGCCGACAGCCAGCACCTCGCCGCGGAGCTGGTGGGCAGATTCGAGGGCGTGGACCGACCCGGGCGGCGCTCCGTGGCGCTCACCACCGACACGTCGGTGCTCACCTCGGTGGCCAACGACCTCGGCTTCGACCGGGTGTTCACGCGCCAGGTCGAAGCGCTGTGCCGACCCGGAGATGTGCTCCTCGCGCTCTCGACCTCGGGCCGGAGCCCGAGCGTGGTCGCGGCGGTTCGCGCGGGCATCGCCGGCGGCGTTCTCACGGTCGCCCTGTCGGGGGGAGACGGGGGTCCGCTGGCCGAGGCGTCGGATCTCGCGGTCACCGTTCCGGGCCACAGCCCGGCACGGATCCAGGAAGCGCATATCCTGATCGGACACTTTATCTGCGAGGCGATCCATGAAGGGCTTTCGGGGGACTAGACACGGAATCGACCGGGCCGCCATGAGGACGGTGGCCATCTCGCTGGCGGGATTCGCGGCCGCCTCCGCGCCGGGGATCCCGGGATCCGCGGCGGCCCAGGCTCCCAGCACCCGATCGATGGTCGAGCTCAACTGGATGGAGGTCGGCGAGCTCGTCCCCACCCGAATCCGGACGGTGATCCTGTCGGTGGGCACGCTCGAGGCTCATGGGGTGGCGCCCAACGGATCCGACATCGTCGTGCCGGACTCCCTCGCGGCGCGGCTCGCGGTCGATCTCGATGCGTTCATCGCGCCCACGCTCAACTACGGAGTCAACACTTCCCTCGACGAGTATCCCGGCACGTTCGGGATTTCGGAAGGACTCTTGCGTGAGACCGCGAGGGAAGTGTTGCAGGGGCTCGCGACGACGGGGTTCAGGAACATCGTCGTGCTCAACGGGCACGGGCCGAACTACGGGCCGCTCAACGAGGCCGCGAGGCAGGTATTCCGGGAGACGGACGCGCGCGTGCTCGTGTTGAACTGGTGGAGCATCACCCCCGACATCACCGAGGCGGTGTTCGGGGCCCAGGGCGGGCATGCGGGCAACAACGAGACGGCCGCGGTGCTGGCGGTGCGCCCCGATCTCGTGCACGAGGACCGGTACACGGGACCGGAGCAGGCGACGCCCTTCTCCACCGGGTGGCAGGCGTGGCCGTTTCCGTCGTCGATCGGGCTCTACTCGCCCGGTGAGGGGTATCCCGAATTCGATCGGGCGAAGGCGATCGACTATTTCGAGCGCGTCGTGGAGCGGGTGAGATCGCTGGCGCTCGAGGTGATCGGCAAATGGGAGGCCGCAGGCCTCCGGCGGGATAGATGAACGGACACATGAGAGAATTCGACTACATCATCGTGGGAGGCGGGCTCGCGGCCGCGTCCGCGGTGGACGGAATCCGTGAAGTGGATGTGGATGGCTCCATCGCCCTTCTCTCGGACGAGTCCGACCCGCCCTACCACCGGCCGCCGCTGTCCAAGGAGTATCTCCAGACGGCGGAGGCGCCGCGGGATCTGCTGTTCGTAAAGCCGGCGGGCTGGTTCGATGATCAGCCCGGGCTCGAGTTCTTCGCGGGAACGCGCGTCGACCGTCTCGACGCACGTCAGCTCGTCGTGACGACGGAGTCCGGGGTGTCGTTCCATGGATCGCGGATCCTGCTCGCGACGGGGGGCCGGGCGCGCTCGCTCGCGATCCCGGGGGCCGGGCTCGCCGGTGTCCACACGCTGCGAACGGCGGCCGATGCGGAGAGGATCCGTGCCGAGGCCCGCCGAGCCGAGCGTGTGGCGCTCGTGGGGGCGGGGTTCATCGGGATGGAGCTCGCGTCGACGCTCAAGAAGATGGAGGTCGACTCGGTCGTTCTCGATGTCACCAACCGCGTTTGGGCGGGGGTCCTCCCGGAGGCCGTGTCCGGATTCATCCAGAGATATTTCGAGGATCGGGGGATACGATTTCTCCTCGGGTCGCCAGTGTCCGCCCTCGAGGGGGCCGGACGGGTCGCGCGCGTGGTGCTCGAGGACGGCGATGAGATCGGAGCCGACATGGTCGTCATCGGAGTCGGGCTCCAGCCCAACGACCAGCTCGCCGCCGAGGCCGGGCTGGCGGTTCGCGACGGGATCATCGTCGATTCTCACTGCGAGACGACGGCCGGGCACATCTACGCGGCGGGCGACGTGGCGCGATTCCCGGACTCGGTGCTCGGAGAGCTGGTCCGCACGGAGCACTGGGATCATGCGCGAGCCCACGGCCGCACGGCGGGCCGCAACATGGCCGGCGAACGCGAGCCGTACGATCACGTATCGTACTTCTTCTCGCACGTGTTCGACCTGAGCCTGAGCGTGCTCGGCCGGACAGCCGAGGCGGAGCAGACGATCGTTGCGGGCGAGCTGGGTTCGGGCCGCTCGGTGGTGTACTGTGCGACCGAGGGCCGATTGTCCGGAACCCTGCTGATCAACGCCAACGACGCGATGGACGCGTGCCGGGACCTCGTGCGCGAACGGCCGCTGATCGACGATCTCGTCGAGCGGCTCGGTGACGAAGTCGGATCGGCCCTGCTGACCGAGAGGACATGATGACCGAAGAAGCGACACCCTCAATACCCGAGCTGTCGGAGTCCGTGCGGGCGGCGCTGCGCACGGTGACCGATCCGGAGCTCGGGATCAACATCGTCGATCTCGGGCTGGTATACGACATCGAGGTGGAGGAAGCGTCCGCGCGCGTCACGATGACGCTCACGAGCCCCGGGTGCCCGGCCGGTGGTCAGATCCTGTCGGGAGCCAAGGCGGCCGCCGAGTCGGTGGATGGGATCGAAGCTGCCACCGTGAGCCTGGTGTGGAAGCCCTTCTGGACCCCCGAGCGCATCGATGAGAAGGTGCGCGCGATGCTCGGCTTCTAGCAGGCTGCTGAAAAGCCCTGGTGGGTCGCGCGCAGGGGTCTCGCGCGGTTCAGGCAAGGAACGACGACGAGTCGTAGCCAAGGCTACGGCGAGGAGGAGAGACGATGGATCAACCGCGCGACACCCCTGCGCCGATCATCATGCATGACGCGGTCAAACATGGCCGACGGTTACGGCGCCACAGCCCCGTCTCCATCGTTGGGGCTCCTCGACGTAGCTACGGCTATGCGTTCGTCGCCCCGCCTTGGATCCGGGGCTGTGGCGTCCGTAACGCGACCCGCCAGGGTTTTTCAGCAGCCTCCTAGAGCCCGCCTCGGTCCTCAGTCGCGCAGCTCATGAAAGGTCTTGAGCTCCAGGATCTCGAACTCGCGTGAGCCGGCCGGCAGCGACGCGGTCACCACGTCTCCGGGACGCCGTCCCAGCAGCGCGCGGCCGATCGGCGACTCCATGGAGATCTCGCTGTTGTCGAAATCCAGGTTGTCCCCGAGGGTGAGCGCGAACTCCTCGATCTCCCCATCGGTCCGGTCCTTCACCCTGACGCGTGATCCGAACCCCACGGAGTCGAGAGGCACGTGCTCGAGGTCGATCTCGCCAAGCTGGGACAAACGCCTCGCGAGATAGTCGAGGCGCGCGCGCACGAAGCCCTGCCGCTCGAGAGCCGCCGTGTATTCCGAGTTCTCCCGCAGGTCTCCCTGGGCGACGGCCTTCTCGATCTCCCTGGGCAAGACGATATTGAGCTCGTGGATGAGAGCTTGGGCCTCGTCCGAGAGTTTCTGCTTCAGGTCGTCCAACATGTTCCCTCCGTCGAAACCGGTGGGACCAAAAAAAAGCCGAGGCGGCTCCCGGCAGGGAGACGCCCCGGGCGAAATGGAGGCGGCGGGAATCGAACCCGCGTCCGCGAGCCCGTCCACCACGGATTCTACGTGCGTGTCTCGCGATTGGGATCTCGTCTGCTGCAGGTTCACGAACGACCCGCAGCCGACCAGCCGCTGGCGGCTTTCACCGCCGGATCTCGTCACCCCCGCTTGCGGCCCGCTTCGGTGACCAAGCCCGATTCATCGACGTCCATCTGCCCCGCCTCGGGCCGGGCAAAGCAGCGGACGGACCGCGTGGTTACGCGGCCAAAGCCAAGTTGTCGTTGGCAGTTGTGGTTGTTCCCGGTGTTTTACGAGGAACCGAGCACCTCGGCACGCTACCGCGGCTTCCGATTCACGCGTCGAAGCCGTGTCGCCCCCAATTGTCAATCAGCAGGTCTGCGCTTCTATCGCCGACAATACACATACACGGTTGGCGCTGGCTCGGTTCCGCGCAAGGCCGGGTGGCCGTACGGCCGGTCCCGAGCAAGTTTCGCGCCCCGGCCACCCGTGCGCGTCATGCGTTTTGACAGCCTTCGAGGGCCTCCGGTATACTCGGTCCCAGCGCGCCGCCGCCGCCGCGGTCCCTGGTAGCCCAGTCACGGCGGCCGGCACGCGGAATCCGGTCATCGCCCCGCGTCGCGGGGAGGAGAACATAGACATGTTGCTGCGGGACTTTTTCTCGGTCGAAACGATCAACCTCGATATTCGGGCCGAGACGAAGGACGACGCGATCCGGGAGATGGTGTCGGTCTTCGGTCTCGACGAGAAATCCGAGGGAATTCTCTACAAGATGCTGAAACGACGGGAGAATCTCGGCTCGACAGGAATCGGGCGAGGTATCGCGATTCCCCATTGCCGGTCCCTGGTGGTCAACCGGCTGAGGGTCGCTTTCGGCCGAAGGCTGTCCGGGCTGGACTTCAAGGCCATCGACGAGAAACCGGTGCGCTTCGTCTTTCTGATCGTCGCGCCGCCACTCGAGGTATCCAATCAATACCTCCCCGTCCTCGGGAAGATCGCCCAGTTCGGAAAAGAACCCGACATCGCCGATGCCCTGACGGCCCTCGAGTCTCCCGAGGACTTTCTGGCGTTGTTGGAGGCCAGAGGGGTCTAGGACGCTGCGACGGGCCATCCCGAATACGGAGATCGTCGTGCACCCACAACTGGAGCTCCTGCTCGAGATCCAGGATCTGCGCTCGCAGCGGACCGACATGGATGATGGCGTCCTCGGCGACGTCGAATCCGATGTGTTCGACGTGCGGCTCGACGAGGCTCGTGAACTCCTCGACGCGACAGTATCGGCGCTCGAGCTGAGGCTCGACGATGACGTTCGAAACAGGTATCGCTCGGTGTCTAGCAAGGGCCCTCGAACCGTTGCGCCGGTGATTCGCGGGATCTGCTACGGGTGCTTCATGGCCGTGGCGACGGCGCGGGCGTCGGTCGCCGATCGCAATAGCCGCGTCGAGTGCTGCGAGCACTGCGGACGCTTTCTCTACCACGTCGACTGACGAGGTGGTGTTTCAGCGGCCTGCTATGCCCGCGCCTCGCGTGCACCCGTTCCCGCGACCCGCCCTTCGCCGCTCCGGCGCGTGACGCCCAGCCGGTCGAGAAACTCGAGAAGGGGTATCAAGTATTTTCGCGACAGGCCGAACTCTTCCTTGAATACCGTGGGGGGGAGAGGGACTCCGGCGGCGAGCAGCTCGTTCGATCGGGCGATCAGACGTTCGAGCGCGCCCGTCGAGATGTGGATCTCCGGCGTGATCGAGCGGGTGTGACCCCGTGTCTCGAGCAGTCTCAGCAGGTCGTCGAGCAAGTCGCGCGGGATCCCGAGGCCGCGCTGCAGGTCCTTCACGAGCGGGGGCTGAAGATCGCCCTCGAGGATCGAGACACGGAGCCGTTGGAGCGCCTGCTCTTCCGCAGCCGTCAGGACCGCCCCGATCCCGGGGAGCGCGATTCGGGGGCCATCCAGCTCGAGCGCGCCGCCGGCCACGCAGGCGGCGATCGCCTCGTCGACGAGCGCGGGCGCCGACTCGGCGTTCAGGGTCGAGCGGACCGATTCCACGGGCACCCCGGGAGCGCGGGGCCGGGCTCGGTGGAGGGCCGACACCACGCGAATCACCGCTGCGATCGCCTGTTCACGGGCTACCGCCGAGAACCAGCGATCGCCCAGCGCGCGCGCGTTCGATTCCGCGAAGGCCGCGGCGATCACGGCCGGGGGGAGCCCCGTCGCCATCGGGGCCGACCGGGCCGACAGCCCCCGCGTTCCAGACAGTCGAACCGCGGCGTCGAGAGCGGCGAGATCGCCTCCGTCGAGGATCTCGCCCCACGCGTCCGTTCGTGAATCCCACCTGCGGGGCGGATCCAGCTCACAGATCCGGACCCCGCCGATGGTCGTTACGGGTGAGTAGAACCTGATGATCGCACGGTCGCGGGCTCTTGCCGTCAGCGGGCTCTCGAGGGCGAGCACGGCCCAGGCGGATTCGCCCGGCGAAACGACGTCGCGTCCCTTTGGATACACGCGAGCCATGACCTCACGGGTCCCGAGGTAGAGGCGCACTCGCTGCCCCGGCTCTATCGGCCGACCCGGTCTCGCGAGCGTCTCGAGTCTCCCGCCCAACCTCCGCGACGCCTCCCAGGCGGGGTCCGTGACGAGCACCGTGCCGCGCGCCGTCTGATCCGCGGCGACCCCTACGAGGGCCAGGGCGCACCGCCGACCCGCCGCCACCCGATCTCGTCTCTCCCCATGCACCTCGAGACCGCGGACCCGGGCCGTGGTCCCCGACGGGAGCAGGCGCACCGTGCTCCCGGCCGCGACCGCGCCGCTCCACACGGTTCCGGTCACGACCGTCCCGGTTCCGTGGACCGAGAAGGATCGGTCGACGGGCAGCCGGAAGAGATCCTCCGCTCGCCGCGATTCGCGTCCGGCCACCACACGGACGAGCGCTTCCCGGAGCGCCTCGAGCCCTTCGCCCGATGTGGACGATACCGGCACGATCGGCCATTCCCGGCTGCCGTCCCACTCGGCGAGCAGATCCCGGGTGGCATCGGTCACGAGGTCGAGCCACTCCGGATCCACCCGATCGCGCTTCGTCAGCGCCACGACGCCCGTGCGAATGTCCAGAAGATGGGCGATCGAGAGATGCTCGACCGTCTGAGGCATCGGCCCCTCGTCCGCCGCGACCACGAGGAGCAGGACGTCGACGCCGGTCGCCCCCGCGAGCATGTTCTTGAGAAAATCCTCGTGACCCGGCACGTCCACGACGGCGGTCTCCAGGCCCGGAGCCAGATCGAGGGCCGCGAACCCGAGATCGATGGTCAGCCCCCGCTCCTGCTCCTCGCGCCAACGATCCGTCCGGACACCGGTAAGACGCTCCACGAGTGCCGTCTTGCCGTGATCGACGTGCCCGGCGGTGCCGATGACGACTCCCCTCGTCTCGGAGACCGTCACGCGAGCTCTCGCAGAAAGGGCAGCGATCTCAGGGTGGCTCCCTCGGCCAGGTGATACCGGATGAAGTCCGCGAGCCACCGGCCCTGCCTCCCTCCCCCTTCGCCCGCCGGGTTCCCGACGGCCAGCCTGCGGAGGGCCTCGAGCTCGTCGGGCTCCAGCCCGGGTCCTCCCGGCGCGCAGTCGCGGCAGTACAACCCCCCGGCCTCGAACTCGAAGCGCGCGCCCTCCCGGCCGATCGCGCGGCCGCACGAGACGCATTCGTCGAGCTGTGGTTGGAAGCCGAGCGTAGCGACGAGGGCCCAGACGTGCTCGAGACCACCCCCCTCGCGTCCGTCGAGAGCTCGCGCGTGCAGCGTGTCGAGACCCCGGATCAACGTCCGATACAGGTCATCGTCCCGGTGCTCCGGCGCGAGCCTCATGACCAGCTCGCACAACGTCGATGCAACCGTGAACAACGGGATCGAGCGGCCGATATCCCTCCGTTCCCGGACGAGCTCGAAGCCCGCCAGCGTATGCAGATCCCGACCCTCCTTGAGGTACAGCGTCGCGTCTCCCTCCACGAAGGGCTCCAGCATCCCCCCGAATCGACTCTTCGGACGCAGCGCCCCGCGGGCGAGCGCCGAGCACGGGCCGTGCTCGACGCTCAGGAGCCGGAGGATCTTGCTCGTATCGCTGTACCGATAGGTCTGCAGGATCAGGGCTCGGGTCGTCGTCAGCCCCATGGGGCCTCCGCCCCCCTCCCCGCCGCTCAGCGGATATGGATGTCCGAGGCGCCCGCGCCGACGGGGGCGTCATCCAGGAAGGCGCCGTCGGCCTCCATCAGGACGATTCGGCCCTGTGCGGACTCCTCCCAGGTGAGGCAGATATTGCGTCCATCGATCAGGGCCGAGGCCACCCGGCAATTCGTGATGATGGATCCGTCCGCGTTCCGGGGCCGAATCGGGTTCGTCGGTCCGTTGACGAACGAGCGGGTGGAGAAGCTGAACGTGATGATGTCGGTCTCGAGCGTCCCGGCCCCTCGGGTCCTCGCGATATGCGCGAGTCCATCCCGCCCGGGCTCGAGCGAAAGGCCGTTGCCGCCCAACGCCAGGTTCTCGATCACGGCCCGACTGGTGAGGCTCACCACGACGACGGATCCGTCGCCGACCGGGAGCTCGTCCGGTGCCGAGGTGCCACCGGACAGGAGAACCACGGCATCGTTCAGGATGAGGCCGTCCGTCGCACCGAGCGATCCCGGGATCTCAATGTCGTCGAACAGCGTTCCGTCCGCGCGGAACATCTCGACCCGCGGCCCGCCGAGATTGGCGAACGTCCCTCCCGCGTCGTCGACGTTCGCATCGATCGTCGCCAGGAACTGGCCGAAAGGCAGGACCCTCTCGACGAATTCGCCGACCCCTCCGACGAGCAGCTGCGCCTGGAGGGTCGGGTACACGATGTAGATCGCGTTCTCGGCCCGCGCCGGTACGAGCGCTCCGGTCGGCGACCCGACCTGCGGGAGGAGGGTCGCGCGACCCGCGTCGGCGAGCGCGCCGTTCGGCCCCGGGAACCCGGAGATGAGTTGCTCACCGGTACCGACGTCGATCCAGATGACCTGGCTGCCGCCGAGCGCGCTCGTCGTGGTCACGAGCAGATTCTCCGTGACATCGAACGAGACGCCGTCATAGTTCGTAGGCAGGATGAACGAGCTCCCGAACGGGACGAGCGTCTGTTCGTCGATGGTGAACTGCTGAATGGTCCTCGACAACGTGTTCAGGACGAAGATGTCGGCCGAAGTCGGGGTCACCGGACCGGTTGGCGTCGAGTTGCACGCGCCGAGGACGGACACCAACCCGGCGAGGGCGAGCGATGCGCACCTGGTTCTCATGCTGTCTCTCCTCTGGGGGCGTCCACGAGATCTCGTCGGCTCGCGACGCCCGTTTTCGCACAGACGGCCCCGGGGAGCCTCGAGCCGCCCTCGTGCCGCGCACCCAAGCTCCCGTCCGCTGGGGGTGGCGGCAAGCCGCGTCTGCTGGATGGAGGGGCGCCCCACGGTCTCCGCCCCCCGCTCAACCGGGGAACGTTCGGACACCCCGGCTTGATACGGCGGCGGCACGCGCGAACCGCCGATCTCGGCACGACGACCCCGGGCTCACGGCGCGGCACCCGGAGACCCGCGTGGCTGCCCCGCGACGGGGACCACAGTGAGCCCGAGGGCGCCGTGGCTCGCGACCTCGACCTCGCACTCGTACGCATCCCGCAGCGCGGCGTTCGTCAGGACGCGCGCGGGCTCGCCGGCCGCGGACACGGCGCCCCGCGACAGCAGCACGATCTCGTCGGCGAATCGGCTCGCCATATTCATGTCATGAGTGATGCATATTATCGTAACTCGTTTTTCGTCAGCGAGATCCCTGATCATCTCAAACGTCCACAACGCGTGTCGAATGTCGAGGTGAACGGTGGGCTCATCGAGGATCAGTGCCACCGGCTCCTGGACCAGGGCGCGCGCGAGCTTG
>Ga0302046_10006082_pt1 | contig 10567 bp, 8 predicted proteins | sample RVTome_11_FD_200261 | JGI IMG/M metagenome (GOLD analysis project Ga0302046, IMG submission 200261) | Soil microbial communities from uranium-contaminated site in the Upper Colorado River Basin, Wyoming, United States - RVT147D111 (version 2) ... | reverse complement strand
ATCCCCTTCACCACCGGTATTCTGCTCGGCATCGGGGAGACGATCGGGGAGCGGGTCGATTCCTTGCTGGCGATCCGCGACTTGCATCGTCGCCACGGACACGTCCAAGAAGTCATCGTGCAGACCTTCCGGGCCAAACCCACCATTCCGCGCGCCGACGCTCCCGAGCCTGGGGCCGTCGAGCTCGCCCAAACCATCGCCATCGCCCGTCTCTTGCTCGACCCCGAAGTGTCGGTGCAGGCCCCACCGAACCTCTCACCCCGCGATCACGGCCTCTTGTTGGACGCGGGCCTGAACGACTGGGGTGGCATCTCCCCGGTCACCCCCGACTACGTGAACCCCGAGGCGCCTTGGCCGCACGTGACGGCGCTCGCCGAGACGTGTGCGGCCCGCGGCTATCGCCTGCGGTCGCGTCTGCCCATCTACCCGACCTACGTCGACACGCCTGGATTCCTGCACCCGGACCTCGCCGGCGCGGTCGCCGCCGCCTGCGTCGAACCCCGGGGCAACGCTCCGATGGAAGCTGGTGCCGCATGAGCTGGTTCGATTCGTGGGACGCGATCGAGGACGTGGTGCTGAGCGACGAGCCGGTCGAGCGGGCCCTCGCCGCGGCCTCGCCGGCCGTGCGGACGGCCATCGAAGGGGTCCTGAACGGGCAGGAACTCGCGGTCGAGGATGGCGAGCGTCTCTTCGCGTTGCGGGCCGGCCCTGATCTGCTCGCCCTCGTCCGCGCCGCGGACGCCGTGCGGGCTGCCGACGTCGGCGACGACGTGACCTACGTGGTCAACCGCAACGTCAACTTCACCAACGTCTGCTTCGTGAACTGCCAGTTCTGCGCCTTCAAGCGCCAGCGCTGGGAGTCGGACGCCTACACGCACGGGACGGAGCTGATCCTCGGCAAGGTGGCCGAGGCGATCGAGCGCGGCGCGACCGAGATCTGCATGCAAGGGGGCATCAACCCCGACATGACGCCGTTCCACTACCGAGACCTCCTGCGCGACATCAAGACGCGTTTTCCCACCATTCACGTCCATGCCTTCTCTCCCATGGAGATCATGTACGGCACGCGCCGGGCGGCGATGACCTACTCGGACTACATCGCCATGCTCCGGGACTGCGGCCTCGGCAGCATTCCCGGGACGGCCGCCGAGATCCTCGACGACGAGGTCCGCGAGTTCCTCTCCCACAAGAAGGTGGACGTACGGACCTGGGTCGAGATCATCACCACCGCGCATCGCCTGGGTGTGCCGACGACATCGACCGTCATGTATAGCCACGTCGAGACGTCGGGGCACTTGGCGCGTCATCTCGACCTCCTGCGCACGATCCAGCGCGAGACCGGGGGCTTCACCGAGTTCGTCCCCTTGGGTTTCATCTGGGAGAACACCGATCTCTACCGCAGCGGCCACGTCGAACCGCAGCCGAAGGGCCTCCGCGATCTCGGCGTGTACGCCACCAGCCGGCTGATGCTCCGCGGCCTGATCGACAACCTCCAGACGTCGTGGGTGAAGCTGGGCCACCGTCTCTCGCAGCTCACGCTGCGGGCCGGCTGCAACGACTTCGGCGGCACGCTGATGGAGGAGAGCATCTCGCGCGAGGCCGGCGCCGACGCCGGCGAGTACACCTCCGCGGACGAAATCGAAACCCTCGTGCGCGCCATCGGCCGCCGGCCGGTGCAGCGCACCACGCTCTACAAGCCCCTCCATGACGAGCCCACGGCGCCCGCGGATCACGGTCCTGACGGGCGGCGTCGGGGGAGCCCGCTTCCTGCGGGGTCTCACCCGACGCATTGACGCGGCACGGCTGACGGTCGTCGGGAACACGGCCGACGACGAGTCCTTCTTCGGCCTGCACGTCGCTCCCGACCTCGACACGGCGCTCTACACCCTCGCCGACCGGGCGGATCCGATCCGCGGCTGGGGCGTTCGCGACGAGACCTTCGCCTGCCTCGAAACGCTCGGACACCTCGGCGAGCCGGTATGGTTCCGCCTGGGCGACCGCGACCTGGCGACCCACCTCTTTCGGACGCAGCGCCTGCACGCCGGCTGGTCGCTCAGCCGCGTGACTCGCACGCTGGCGGCCCGGCACGGGGTGCGCGCCCGGCTGCTGCCCATGAGCGATGACCCCGTCCGGACGTTCGTACACACGGAGCGGGGCCGTCTGGCCTTCCAGCAGTACCTGGTCGCCGGGCGCGCCCGCGGCCGCGTACGCCGGATCGAGATTCGCGGCGCCGGCCGCGCCCGGCCCGCGCCCGGCGTCTCGACGGCCCTGCGCACCGCCGATCTGGTGATCGTCGCGCCTTCCAACCCCCTCGTCTCGATCGGCCCGATGCTGGCGATCCCCGCCCTCCGGCGTGCCCTCGCCAGCTCCCGGGCGCTGCGGGTGGCCATCTCGCCCCTGGTGCGAGGCCGGGCCGTGCGCGGACCGCTGCACCGCATGCTGCGCGGACTGGGCCACGAAGCCTCGACCCGCGGCGTCGCACGGCTCTACCGTGGCCTCATCGACGACTTCGTCATCGACGACGGCGATGCCCGTTGGGCAGGCTCGATAGCCGCCCTCGACATGCGGGTCCACGTCACCGACACGCTCATGCACACGCCCGCTCGGGCCGCCCGCCTTGCCGGCACCGTCATGGCCGCGCTACAGGGCGCTCGGCCATGACCATAGCCATCATTCCCGTGCCTGGCCTGCCGATGATCCAACCGGGTGCCGACCTCGGCGCGCTCCTCGGCCATGCCATCGCCGCCGCTCGCGTGGGGCTGAAGGACCGTGACGTCATCGCCGTCTGCCAGAAGGTCGTCTCGAAGGCGGAGGGGGCGGTCGTCCCCCTGGCGACCGTCGAGCCGTCGGCCTTCGCGCGTCACCTCGCCGCCCAGGGTGGCGGCGATCGCGACCCGCGGGCCATCGAGGTCGTGCTGCGACAGACGCGCCGCATCGTGCGGAACGACCGCGGCCATCTCATCGTGGAGACGGCCGCGGGCTGGGTGTGTGCCAACGCCGGCGTGGACCACTCCAACGGCGTGGACGACGACACCGTCACCCTGCTGCCCGAGGACGCCGACGCGTCGGCGGAGCGCCTGCGGCGCGCCTTGGAGACGCGCTTCGGTGGCTCGCTGGCCGTGGTGATCACGGACACCTTCGGGCGTCCATGGCGGGAGGGGCTGGTGGACGTCGCGATCGGCTGCGCGGGTCTCGAGCCGCTGCTCGATCTGCGTGGCCGCATGGACCTGCATGGCCGGCCGCTCCAACACACGGTGATGGCCGTCGCCGATCAGTTGGCGGCCGCCGCCGGCTTGGCCATGGAGAAGGACGGGGCCATCGCCGCCGTCGTCGTGCGCGGCGCGTCCTTCCGCTCCGGGGCCGGCGGCGCGGCCCGCCATCTGGTGCGCCCCCCCGAACTCGACCTCTTTCGCTGAGCCCGCTACACTACCGTCCGGCGGCGAGTGGTGGTGGGTGCGGCGGAGATCGAGCCGGGCGAACGACGCGTCCGGTGCCGAACGTCTTCCCTGGTGGAGGCTCTCGGCATGGTCGTGCATGGGCTCGACGGCGCGCTGCCCCTGGTGCTCGTCGTCGGCGACCCCGGCACCGGGAAGTCGTCGTTGCTGCAGTCGGTGGCCGAACGTCTCGGGGTGCGGGTGCAGGTGCTCCTCGTCTCCGGCGCCGCGGCGAGTTTCGAGACCATCGTCGCGCGCGCGCTCGCCAGCCTCGGCGTGCCCGTCGTGGACGAGCCCCTGATCCTGCAGATCCGGCGCCTTGCGGACCGCCTCCTGGCCGCGCGCAGCGAAGGGCGGCGTTTGATCCTGATGATCGACGACGCCGACCGCCTGGACGTCCACACGCTCCTCGAGCTGCGGCTGCTCCTCGCGCCGACCGCCCCCGGCGATGCCCTCCTGCCCCTGGCCCTCGCCGGCTCGCCCGCGCTGCGCCAGCGGCTCGCCGAACCGCCGCTGAGCATGTTCGGCGGCTGCGTGCTGCTCGAGGTGACCCTGGAGCCCCGCGCAGCCAGCGACGCGGTGGCCGCACCGGCTGCGGTGGTGATCCACGCCGCCCCGCGGCGCGTCGAACCCCACGACGCCGGGCCGTCTGGGGACGACGCGTGCCTGCCCGCCGAGCGTACCGTGTTCCTGCCGGCCCTCGTCGACGTGGTCCCGGATCAGCCGCGACCCGTGGGGCGCTGGGCCGTCGCGACCGCGACGACGATGCTGTGCGCCACTCTGGCCGTCGTGGGTATCCGGAAGGCGCCGCAGTGGGAGGCGCCCGTGGCCAGCGCGACGGCCCGGGTCGAGAGCCGACCGCACCCTGCGCCGCCTCCCCCGGCATCTCGTTCCGTCACACCCCCTCCCGTGCCGGCGCCGGCCGGTCCGCGCGAGGGCCCCGTGTCGGCCGACGAGGCACGGGCGGCCGTCAACGCCTTCCGTGAGGCCATCGCCCTCGGCGACGTCCCGCGTCTCCAGCGTCTCCTGGCCGCCGACGCGGAGCAGCACGAGCTGCGAGGACGCGCGGCGATCGTCGAGGCGTACGCATATCGATTCGAGCGGGCAACGCCGGACGGCGAGACCGAGATCCTCGCCCCGCGGCGCGTCGTGCTGCGCGATGCCGGGGCCGTCGTCACCACCCCCTTCGTCGCCTGGTATCGGGACGCCGCCGGCAGGCCCGGCACCCTCGCTGGCACCACCCGCTGGCACATCGTACGGCGGGGCGGCCGGCCCGTGGTCGCGCAGATCGACTACGAGTACGGCCTGCAGGGCGACGAATAGAGCCGCTGTCCGAGGGCGACGCGCTCGCCGACGTCCGCCGGGATGGGCACCCCGGCGAGCTGCTCGAGAAGCGAGGCCACTCCGACGCGGTTCGTGACCTGGATGGTCAGCCCGGGTCTGGCGTTCAGCTCGACGACGAGCGGGCCCCGTCGCCGGTCGACCAACACGTCCACGCCCAACAGATCGAGCGGTACCGTCGCCGCCGCCCGGGCGGCCAGCAAGAGGCTCTCGCGCCACGCCGGCATGGGCCGGCCCAGCAGTGGAACGCCGGTGTCGGGATGCGCGGTCAGGGCGTGTCCGCCGCGCTCGGCGTGCACACTCTGCCCAGAGACGAGGTCGATTCCCACGCCGACGGCCCCTGCGTGCAGGTTGCCGCGCCCGCGCGAGCGCCGGGTCCCGATCCGCATCATCGCCAACACCGGCACGCCCCGGAACACCAGGATGCGACAGTCCGCTACGCCATACGGTGACCAGCGCCGCACGGTCGCATGCGGCCGGATCATCTCCTCGACGAGGCCCGTGTCGGGTTGCCGTCCCCGAGAGAAGGCGCCGCTCACGACGTCCGCCAGATGCAGAGCGACGCGGCCCGCGGAGACGGGGCCGCCGACCGGTACCCGGAACCCTGCGGCGCCGCACCCGTGCAGGAGCCAGACCCCGGCGCCGCGCGCACCGCGTGCCGGCTTCACCACGAAGGCGCCGGTCTCGGCGAGCCGGGCGACCAGCGGCGTGATGGCGCCGTGCCGCTCACACGTCGCCAGGAGCCGGGTGGTGGGAATCCCGTGGCGTTCCAGGTGCCGCTTGGTGGACAGCTTGTCGTCCACCAGGCGCAGCGCCACGGCACCCGCGCGCGCGAGGTACCGGTGATTGCGCCGGTTCAAACCGAGGAAGTGCCGGCGCACCCGCTGCAGTCGCGCCATCACGACGCGAGGCGCTCCGGTCTGGCGTCGTCGTCCGGGGGCGCCGCGGCGCGCCAGAAGCGGACATACTCGACGAGCCGCATGCCGTGCCAGCGTCCCAACAGCACCGTCAGTCCCGTCGATCCCAGCAGCAGCTCCGGGCGCACCAGCACGTTCGAGATCAGGTCCAGCCGGTCCACCATCGCGTAGCAGACGACCGCGAGCGCCAGCGTGCCGGCGGCCGTCGCCAGTGCCCGCCCCAGCCCCAACTCGAGCTGGGCGCTGCTCACGCTCTCGATCAAGTGCGCCATCACCAACATCGGGAAGACACCGAAGTGCTGCACGCCCGGCACGCCCAACAGCGCACCGCCGACCACGAGCGCGCTCATCATCAGGGCCACCAGCGTGACCAGGATGGCGACCCGGGCCACCGCCTGGAGGGCGAGACGCTGCAGAAGCTGGCGCATCCACACCCCGACGCCGACGATCATCACGAACGTGACCACACCCCAGCCGAGCCCGGTCGTCAGCAGCGCCAGCGCGATGATGATGGGGCCGAAGGTGCCGAACGTATGCACGCCGATGGCGAGCCTCCCCACCACGACCACCAGGGCCAACACCGGCATGCACAGCAGCATGCCGAGCAGGGACAGCGGCACGCCGGACCGGACGGCGCCGGCCCACAGCGCCGCCAGCAGCCGGCGCCGCCCTGGGCTCGGCGGGTGCCCCGCGGCGTCTTCCGGCCCCGTCACCAGAACCGCGCGCGCTCCCGAAACCCGCTGCACGACGTCACCCAGCGTCTCGGCGAGCACCCCGCCGCTCGCCGAGACGATGCGCACCGTCGTGTCCGGGAGACGCACCCCATGCTGCGCCACGTCGAGCAGCGCCATCGCCCCGGCTCCGTCGCGGGTGGCCACGATCAGCGCCGCGGGCCGGCTCGGCCCGGCCGCCAGTTCCGCGAGCAGCGCTCGGGCGAGGGCACGCTCGCGCACCAGACGGGTAGGCGCCGTACTCCGCAGGATCCGGGCCGCACCGGCGGACGATCCCGTGGCCGCCGGGGACGCATCGCTCAGGATCAGTCGGCCTCCCGTCCGCTTCGCGACGGTCGGGGGACGCGGCGGGGCGTCGGCGCGGGCCAGCGGCGCCAATGCCGATACGAAAACGACCAGCGCGACCATCGCTCGCCGACGCGACACGATCGCGACGCTAGAAGGCACCCGGCCACTTTGCAAGGCGGCATGCGGTAGTTGCCCTGTGAACACGGGTGTGGTGACGTGCACGGCGATGGACGCCACCCTGCAGGGCCAACTCCTCGACACGGTTCGCCGCTTCGTCGACCGGGAGGTCATTCCCGTCGCCAGCGACTACGAGCACGCCGACGAGTATCCGGAGCCGCTCGTCGAACGCATGAAGGAACTCGGCCTCTTCGGGGCCACCATCGCGCCGCAGTGGGGCGGCCTCGGCCTCGACTACTCGACGTACGCGATGATGGTCGAGGAGCTCTGTCGCGGCTGGATGAGCCTCTCGGGCGTGCTCAACACGCACCTCATGTTCGCCTTCGTGCTGCAGGCCTTCGGCACCCGCGACCAGCAGGAGCGGTATCTCCCGGCCATGGCGCGGGGCGAGCATCGGGCCGCCTTGTGTCTCACCGAGCCGCACGCCGGCAGCGACACGCAGCGCATCAAGACCACGGCCCGGCGTGACGGCGACCATTACGTCCTGAACGGCTCGAAGATGTTCATCACGAACGCGCGCACCGCCACGGTCTTCTCCACCCTCGTCAAGACCGACCCGAACGCGGACCCGCCCCACCGCGGCATGAGCCTGTTCGCCGCCGAGCCGGGGCCGGGCCTCACCGTCGGCCGCGACATCGACAAGCTCGGCTACAAGGGAATCGAGACCTGCGAGGTCACCTACGAGGATCATCGCGTGCCGGTGGCCAACCTCATCGGGGGTGAGGAGGGACGCGGTCTGCAATGCGTCCTCTCCGGACTCGAGGTCGGACGGATCAACATCGCCGCCCGCGCCGTAGGTGTGGCGCGCGCGGCCTTCGAGGACGCCATCCGCTACGCCCAGCAGCGTGAGACGTTCGGCAAGCCCATCGCCCAGCACCAGGCGATTCAGCTCAAGCTGGCCGACATGGCCACCAAGATCGAAGCCGCCCGCCTGCTCGTGCGACAGGCCGCGGCCATGAAGGATCGAGGCGAGCGCTGCGATCTCGAAGCCGGCATGGCCAAACTCTTCGCCTCCGAGACGTGCCAAGAGGTGACGCTCGAGGCCATGCGAATTCTCGGGGGGTACGGCTACACGAAGGAGTTCCGCGTGGAGCGCTACTACCGCGACGCGCCGCTCATGATCATCGGCGAGGGCACGAACGAGATTCAGCGGCTCGTGATCGCGCGGGCGCTCCTCAAGCGTCACCCCGTGTGATCCGTCGGGATGGAGGTCGCGGGAGCCGCCCACCGCATGGGGGCACAGTGAGCGGCTCCGGTCGGGTTGGACCGAGAGGGACTACCCTCCCCTTGGGTGGCGATCGTGCAACGTCCATACCAGACGCCAAGGACCGTCCAGGGGCGCTTCTCCAGCGGACCGATAGGAACGCGCGGGACCCCCAGGCGGTCCGTAGGAACCCCCGTTCAGGGCTCGGGCGCCCGGCTCCGATTGACGCGCGCGGCGCCGCACCTTAGGTCGCACGTCGAGCCGGGATGGCGAAACGGGCAGACGCAGCGGACTTAAAATCCGCGAGCCGCAAGGCTGTGGGGGTTCGAGTCCCTCTCCCGGCACTTCGTGCGACGCCTTGCCGGGCGGGCGGCCTTCTCCGCCCCGCCCGGGGCGCGCAAATGGTTGCGCTCGTGCCAGGCCGCCGCTAAGTGGGAGCGCACCTCCGGACGAGGGAAGGAGCTACCATGATCCCACGATACTCGCTGCTGCTCGTCTCGCTCGCGCTCCTGGCGGGCTGCGTCACCGTCGACGTGACGGTCAAGGACGACGGCTCCGCCGATCTCATCGTCAGCTATCCGGCGCTGGACAAGGTGACCGAGGAGCAGGTCAAGCCGATGCTCACGGCCCCCGGCGTGACGATCAAGTCCGTCAGCGTGACGCCCCGCGCCGCCGCGAAGGACGCCGCCACGGACACCCCCGCGGCGGGCGCGCAGGACGGCAAGGCCACGCCGGCCAAGGCGTGGGTCAACACCGTGACGGCGACGCTGAGCGTGACCGACGTCGAGAAGATCGAGACGATTCCGTTCATGACGCTCTTCGGCCTCGACGTCGTCAGCACCACGGGCGACGACGGCCAGAAGACGCTCAAGGCGACGCTCAAGAACCCCAGCCCGGGCAAGGGCCCGCCGACGCCGAGCGACAACGTGATCACGATCCACGTACCGGGCGAGCTCGGCGAGACCACGGGCATTGCCGAGGCGGGCGCGGCTGTCTGGAAGTTCAAGACGACCGAGTATTTCGCCACCGCCGAGACCGCCTTCAGCCTCACGTATAAGGCGGCCGCCAAGGCGGACGCGGGCGCGAAGGACGCCGCCGCGAACCCGTCCTAGCCGATCTCGGGAAACGGCCGTCTCGCCCGGCCACGGGGCGGCACGAGTCGGGCTCGACGGATTGTTCGAGAGGCGGCGACCGGATTCGAACCGGTGAATGGAGGTTTTGCAGACCTCTCCCTTAGCCACTTGGGTACGCCGCCCTAGGACGTCCCTCAGGACGCCATTGTAACCGGATCCCGGGTCGACTGTCATCCCGACACGACCCTGGAACGGCTCTACGCGCTCGGCTTGGATGCCCTCGCCCCGGGCACGTCACTCTTCTCGGTCTCGGTCTCGGTCTCGCGCTTCTTCTCTTCCTTGCGTTGCCGCTTCACGAGCTGCTTCATGCGTCGCTCTGCTTCGCGACGCTCGCGTACGTTGCTCTTGAATGCCCGGCCTCCTGCCATGAATCACCTCCGGCCTTGCGTGCGGGACCCTACCGACGGTCCCCCGCGATTGCAAGGCAGTGGTCCGAACGAATGGGGCCCGGAAGCGTGCTTCCGGGCCCTACAGTTGCGGGGGGTGGATTTGAACCACCGACCTCGAGGTTATGAGCCTCGCGAGCTGCCTGACTGCTCCACCCCGCGACGGGCCTCGTATCGGCCGGCGTCATCGTTGTCAACCAATTGGCGCCCGCGAGCGGCGTGCGTTCGTCGGTGTCGTCAATTCCTCGTCGCTCACGCCGCGGCGTCAGCGTGGCGAGCACGCAAGAAAACGCCCAAGCACAGGCGGTTCCGTGGACATGCAGGCCGCGCGCTCGGGTGTCGATGTCGGCCTGAATTGTGCAGTCAGCCCCTCCTCGGAGGCGCCCCAGATGACCCGAGCCCAGATCACGTCCCTGTCAGTGCTGGCCCTGCTGTGCGTGGCCGTGCCGCGGCCGGTCGAGGCCGGCTGTGGATGCGACAAACCGCCACCGCCTCGCGCCGACGTCCGGCCGTTCGTCGCGTCGCCCGGACAGCGCGTGACGCTCTTTCACGAGGCCCTGGAGGCCGGTCGCCGCTACGAGGTCGAGTTCGTCTCCGGCCTCACGGGCGCCCGTGACTGGAGTCAAGGACGCGCCCGGCACGCGCACGACGTGGCGGACGCCGCCATCCGCGCGCAACTGGCGGTCGTCGTCCCGGATCTCACCTTCGGCCCGGTCGCCATCACCGTCTGGCAGCTCGACACCGTCGTCATGGCCGTCCAGGACGACGCCTTCACGCTGGCCGCCCGGCCGATCCCGCTGCACGACTTCGCCGAGACGGTGACCCGGCAGGGTTACCGGACCGGCGTGGGACGCGATGGCACCCTCTACATTCCGGTGGACGTGTCCGAGGTGTCCGAGGCCACGACCTTCAACGGCCGCGCCGTCGGCTACCCCCTCGACTTCTCCGCCGCCGAC
>Ga0302046_10006081_pt1 | contig 10567 bp, 6 predicted proteins | sample RVTome_11_FD_200261 | JGI IMG/M metagenome (GOLD analysis project Ga0302046, IMG submission 200261) | Soil microbial communities from uranium-contaminated site in the Upper Colorado River Basin, Wyoming, United States - RVT147D111 (version 2) ... | reverse complement strand
CCTGCAGCACTCGCAGCAGCATCCCCTGGGCGGTCGGCGGCAGGTCGCCGATCTCGTCGAGGAAGACCGTGCCGCCGCGTGCGCTCTCGAAGACGCCCGCGCGGTCGCGGTCGGCACCGGTGAAGGCCCCGCGGACGTGGCCGAACAGGTCGGAGAGCAGCAGCGACTCGGAGAGCGCGGCGCAGTTGATGGCGACGAACGGTCCCTCGCGGCGGTCCGAGCGGCGGTGGACGCGGCGCGCCATCAGCTCCTTGCCGGTGCCGCTCTCGCCGTGGATCAGCACCGGCAGCCCGCCCGGGGCGAGCCGGTCGGTGCGCTCGAGCGCCGCCAGCAGCGCCGGGTCGCGGCCGACGATGCCGCCACCGGCCGGTGACGGTTCCGCTGCCAGCTCCCCCGCCGGCGCCGGCAGGTCGCGGAGGGCGAGCCGGAAGAGCGCGGAGAGCACCGGGTCGAGCTCGGGGGCGCTCAGCTCGATCTCCCCGGCCGCGGCCGGCGCGGCCAGCCGCTCGCCGCCTCCGGGGCCGCCGGCGAGCACCCGCTCGTCGCCGCCGGCGGCCGCGCACCAGGTCAGCCTCGCCTCCGGGTAGCCGGCGCCCGCGAACAGCACCGCCAGCGCCCCCGGCTCCCCCGGCGTCCGGCCGAGGTACTCCGCCAGCGCCCGCCAGGGACCGGCGTCGCGCGCCTCGAGGCGCTCGGCCGGCAGCCCCGCCCCGATCCGGCGCAGGGTGGCGACCGCCCGCCTCAGCCACCGCGCCGGCACCGAGCCCGGCACCAGCCGGTCGCAGTCGTAGACCGTGCGCGCCGCGCGGTAGGGCTCGAGCGCGGCGAGCGCGTCCCAGGCCTCGGCGGGCGGCTCGGCGCCGGTCAGCAGCGCCGACCAGAGGGCGGCCAGCGGGGTGCCGGCGGCGCGGGCGAGCGCCCGTTCGCGGTCGCCGGCCAGCGCTTCGACCGCTGGCCGCTCCTCCGGCTCGAGGACGGCGAAGACCTCCTCGGGCAAGCCCTCCAGCTCGGCGCGCGCCGCCTCCGGCCGGTCGAGCCAGCCGAGGGCGCGCGCGGCGAGCAGGCGCAGCTCGTCGCCGTCACCCGCCAGCTTCGCCCGCTCGAGCTGCTCGAGCGCCTCGCGGCAGAGGTCGAGGGCGGCGCCGGGACGGCCGTGCACCAGCTCGTAACGCGCCCACAGCGCAGCGTCGTAGGCGCCGCCGCGCAGGTTGCCGTCGGCGCGGTTGGCGGCGGTCGAGCGCTCGAGGATGTCGCGCACGCCGCTCAACCGACCCCGCCGCAGCTCGATCTCGGCCAGGTTGACCGCCGCCAGGGTGATCTGGCGCGGTCCGTCGCAGCCGCGGTAGAGCCGCAGCGCGTGGCGGAACGCGCGCTCGGAGCCGGCGAGGTCGCCGGCCTGGGCGCGGGCGATCCCGAGGTCGTTCCACAGGCCGGCGGCGCGGTGCCGGTAGAGGCGCCGGCGGCCGGCGCCGAGGGCGCGGCCGAGGCTCTCCGCGGCCGCCCCCGGATCGCCCCCGGCGAGCGCGGTGAGCGCCTGCGCCTGGAGCCAGCGCCAGCCGTCGTCGGGGTCGCCGGCGAGGTCGCGGCACGCCGCGAGCCGCCGCTCGGCCTCGGCCCGAGCGCCGCGGTCCCATGCGGCGAGCGCGGCGACCAGCTCGGCGCGCGCCGCCACTTCGGCGCCGCCGCGCTTGCCCGCGGCCAGCGCCCGCGCCGCCCACCGCCGGGGGCCGCCGCGCTCGGCGCGATTGGCCGCCAGCCGGGCGCCGACCGCCGCCAGCTCCACCGCCTCGGCCGGCTCCGGCTCGGCGCGGGCGAGCGCGTCGACCGTCCGGCGCGCCGCCCCGAGCCTGCCGAGGTGGAGCTGGCAGCGCGCGCGCAGCAGGCCGGCCGCCGCCCCGCGCAATCCGGCGACCGTCTCGAGCGTGCGCTCGAAAGCGGCCTGGGCATAGAGAGCGCGCGCCAGCCCGAGGCGTGCCTCCGGGGCGCCCGCGCCGCCGCCGGCCGCCAGCCGCCGCTCCCAGGCCGCGGCCGCGGCGCGCCAGCGGCCGTCCGCGGCGAGCGCGTCGGGATCGTCGCGGGCGCCGGCGGGCGGGCGGTGCCACAGCTCTCGGGCGGTGCCGTCGGCGAGCAGCGCCCGCGCCGCCTCCAGATCGTCGGCGCTCGCCAGCAGGCGGCGCCGGAACCAGCCCGGCCCGGCGATCCACAAATAGGTCTTGACGGTTTCAGCGGTCTCGGCGGTTTCCGCAGACTCTGCGATCTCGACTGCCTCGGCTGTCTCGGCGGTCCCGGCCGTCTCGGCGGTCGCAGCGGCTCCGGCGGCGCCTGGGCCGCCGTCGCGCCGGCGCCGGTGCTCGGCCGCCAGCGCCGCCCGCGCCGCACCGAACGCCTCGTCCCAGAGAAAAGGCGCCGCCGCGAGCACCGTCGCAACCGCCTCGTCGGCGCCCGCGGGGGCCAGCGACTGCCCCCAGCGTGCGAGCAGAGTCCGCGCAGCCCGCCGCGCCTCGCCGCGGCCGGCCACCCGCTCCCCTCCGAACAGCTCGCCGAGCAACGCGCGCAGACTCTCCTGCGCCGCCCGCCGCGACCGTCCCGGGACGCAGTCGCCGGCGACCAGCCGCCCGCCGGCACCCACCGCGGCGCGCCGCCAGCCGGCGGCGAGGCGCCAGCCGGCGTGCTCGAGATGGGCGAGCAGCGCCGCCGCCTCGAGCACCAGCGCCAGCTTGCCGCGGTCGGTCAGCCGCGCCGACCCGAGCGGCAGCGCGCCGTCCGCCGCCGACTCGAGCGCCGGATGGCGCACCGCCGCCGTCACCGCCGCCGGCGGCACGGGCGTCGCGGTCGTGGTGGCCGCGGCTGGCCTCGTCCCCATCCCGTCTCCGGCGCGGTCCGCTCGCCCCCCGATCCGCGCGCTTCCGCCGAAGGATCAACCCGCCTTCAAAGTACCAGTCTCGATGGGAATTGAATGAGAAGGTTAACACACCTTCGCCGCCCACCACCACGAGCGGTCCAACTCGACGTGGAGAGACGGGCCCTCGACGTCCAAACAGCGACCCGGTCCAACTCGGTATGGAGGGACGGGCCGTGGGGCTCCCTCCCAGGGAAGCCAGCCCGCGCGCCCAACGGAGCGGCCCGGAAGAGCGACGCGGGAGTGCGCGCGGGATGACGGGGCGGCGCCAGCCCGCGACTCGCACACGAAGAGGCGCCGCCGTGCCCTGGGAGGGAGCCCCACGGCCCGTCCCGGCGGCCGGAGGGAGATCCACGGCCCACGACCTACGGCCCGTCGCGCCGGCCCGTCCCGACGGCCGCCGAGGCTGCGCGCCGCGGCGGCGGATAGACTCCACAGCCCATGGGATTGTGGGCGACCATGCTCGGCAGCGGCACCTCGACCGGCGTGCCGGTGATCGGCTGCACCTGCCCGGTGTGCACCTCCGACGACCCGCGCAACCGCCGCATGCGCTCCGGGTTGTGGATCGAGACCGATCGCGCGTCGATCCTGGTCGACGCCTCGGCCGACCTGCGCCAGCAGGCGCTGCGCTTCGGGGTCGGGCGGGTCGACGCCGTGCTCTTCACCCACGCCCACGCCGACCACATCTACGGCCTCGACGACCTGCGCGCGTTCAACTTCCGCCAGGGCGAGCCGATCCCCTGCTACGGGCCGGAGACGGCGCTCGAGGCGATCCGCAGCGCCTTCGCCTACATCTTCGACGGCAGCGCCCCGGAGGGGGGCGGCAAGCCGCAGCTCGTGATGGTGCCGGTGCGCCAGCCGTTCGAACTGCTCGACGTCGAGGTCGTGCCGGTGCCGGTGTGGCACGGCCGGATGGAGGTCTACGGCTACCGCATCGGCGGCCTCGCCTACGTCACCGACTGCAAGCGCATCCCCGACGCCAGCCTGCGCCTGCTCGAGGGGGTCGAGGTGCTGATCCTCGACGGCCTGCGCTACCGCCCGCACCCGACCCACCTGTCGATCGCCGAGGCGGTCGAGACCGCGGCCCGGATCGGCGCGCGGCGGACGGTCCTCACCCACATCTGCCACGACGTCAACCACGCCGCGCCGCTGGTGGCGCTGCCGCCGGAGGTCGAGCTCGGCTATGACGGGCTGGCGATCGAAGTCGGCTGACGAGTCGGCCGAGGGGCTGGCGGCCGGGCCGGCGGACCGCGCTCCGGAGAGGGCGGTGGAGCCGGCGCACGGCGCCGCCGAAGAGGCACCGCCGGCGGCGGCCACGGCACGGCCGGTGCCCGCCGGGCGGGTGGTACGCGGCCGGCTGGCGCCGCCGCCGTCGAAGAGTCTCACCCACCGCTACCTCGTCCTCGCCCTGCTCGCCGGCCGGCCGCTGGCCCTGATCGATCCGCTGGACGCCAAGGACACCCGGCTGCTGCTCGCCGCGCTCGAGGCGCTCGGCTGGCGGGTCGAGCGGCGGCCGGGCGAGGTCGTGCTCGAACCGCCCGGCGCGACGGCGCCGCGGTCGGCGGCGATCGACTGCGGCAACGCCGGCACCATGCTGCGGCTGCTCATCGGAGCGCTCGCCACCGTCCCCGGGACCTGGCGGCTCGACGGCACGCCGCGGCTGCGCGAGCGGCCGGTCGGGCCGTTGGTCGCGGCGCTGCGCGACCTCGGGGCGGAGATCGCCTGGGAGGGGCGGCCCGGCTACCCGCCGCTGACCGTGCGCGGCGGCCGTCTTCCGGGCGGGCGCACCCGGCTCGACGCCGGGGAGTCGAGCCAGTACCTCTCGGCGCTCCTGATCGCCGCCCACGCCGCCGCCGCGCCGGTCACCATCGAGGTCGCCGCGCTCGCCTCGGCGCCCTACGTCGAGATCACCCTCGCCGCCTTGGCGCGCTTCGGCGGCGGCGCCGAGCGGCCGGCGCCGGATCGGTTCCACGTTTCGCCCGACGCGCTCGCCGGCCCCACGCGGCTGCGCGTCGAGGGCGACTTTTCGGCCGCCTGCTACCCGGCGGCGGCGGCCGCGCTCACCGGCGGCCGGGTGACCCTCGAGGGGCTCGACGCCGACTCGCCCCAGGGCGACCGCGGCTTCCTGGAGCTACTCGAGCGCTTGGGCGCGCGGATGACGTGGTCGGAGGGCGGGGTCACCGTCGAAGGCACCGGCGAGCTGCGGGCGGTCGACGCCGACCTCGGCGCCATGCCCGACCAGGTGCCGACCCTGGCGGCGCTCGCGCCGTTCGCGCGCGGCACGACCCGCATCCGCGGCGTGCCCCACCTGCGGCTCAAGGAGAGCGACCGGCTGGCGGCGATGGCCGCCGAGCTGGGCCGCCTCGGGGCGACCGTCGAGGAGCGGCCCGACGGGCTGGTGATCCCCGGCCGGTGGGCCGATGCCGAACCTCCCGCCTTTCCCGTCACCGTCGACCCTCACGACGACCACCGGATCGCGATGAGCCTCGCCCTGACCGCCCTGCGCCGCCCCGGCGTCTCGATCGCCCGCCCGGAGGTGGTGGCGAAGAGCTACCCCGGCTTCTGGAGGGACCTGACTAACCTCGTGGGCTAGGGGCGACGGGACCCTGCTCCCCAACCACCCGTCACGCCGCCGGATGGATCCCGCACGCCGATTAGCAGACCCTCTAGGGGTTCAGGTCCAAAGGCTGCTGCTCGTGCACGTCCGGCACTCCGGAAATGACGATCTTGCCTGCCGCAATAGCCTTGAAGTGCTCGTTCTCGTCGGTGATGAGGAGCGTTGCCCCGTGAACAACCGCCGTAGCGATGATCTGGAAGTCGGTCTTGACGGCCTGACGACCGACATCCCCCTGCCGCTTGAGTCCTCCTGCCTTGCGAACAAGACCGGCAGCCAAGTATGCTGCCGGCAGATCGTAGGAGGCGATCAAGAAGTGACGTTAAGTGACGTTCGAGAAGTTCGAGTTGGTGCCGACGTTCCGCGTCGTCGAAGTGCTGAAGATACTCGGTGAGCGCAGGAGTCGGAATCATGACTCGCCGATGCTCGCGGGTCAGCGACTTGATGTACCGACGGGTGCGATCGATCATCTCCTCTTGGCCGGGACGCGCCACTCCCTGGACACCCCAGATCAGAACCATCGTGTCGAAGCAGATCATCAGTCGTCGGCGCGGAGGGTGTGGACATACTTTGCGGCCTCGACTCCCTCCCACCGGCCGCGTGCCGCCTCCGCCAGCTCCTTGAAAGCGAGATCGGGGTCCGTCCGCCGGAACTCGGTGATGCGGCTTACCCTGAAAACCTCGATTTCCCAGGACTCGGCATTCCAGATTGCGTGTCCCTCCAAGACCACATCGTCGTAGAGGCGGGGGGCGAGCTCCTTGGCGACCTCTTCGGAGAGATCGACATTAAGGAGCTTGCCAGTGGCAGCAAGCCGGATCTCTGCCTTCGGCTGGGTAGCCCCCCCAACTCTCAAGCAGCGGCCGTATACGGTTGTCGTGCCCTGGATCCGCGCGGGTTTCGCGGGAGGCGGCAGAGGGTTCTCGGCGCCGAATCTGACTTGCCGGATGCCGTGCTCGGGCTGGTCGCGGATCTCGATACCCCATCCCCTAGCAGCTACCGTCTCCGACAGCTGATGGAGTTCTCCGTAGGTGGGTGATGGAAGACTGGCATAGTCCCCGAGACTGAGTGATCTGGCCATGCCCGCGATCACCGGCACCAGGACATCCGGCATCGAGAACACCAGGCATTCGCTGCCCTGCCGGATATCGACGAGGCTCAGCGTAAGAGCTTCATCCGGCCGAATGGAGAGATCGGCTCGGACATAGCCGAGGATCGCCTTCTCCAGATGGGACAGAACCGTCGTCAGGAGGCCGACCGGTACGTCCTCCGGTGAGAGCTTCGCGCCGACGATCGCGATTTCGATGCGCTGTCGTTCCATCGCCTCCCCCGAGGTGAGGCCGGAGTTCTCTTCAGGCTCGCCCGCGAGGCGGCTCCATCATAGCCGCGCCTCGACGTCTGCGGATAGAGCTGAGCGAGAGCGGCGTTCCTGGGATGCCCGCGTAGGATGCTCGGGCTAGAAGTCGAGCAGAGGGACGGCGGTACACCTGGTGAGCCGCTCAAGACGCTGAGGCCAGCCGTCCGGGCTCCCGGCAGATCACCACGACCGTGGTGTCGTCCGCGAGCTGCGCCGGTCCGACCCAACGGCGCCAGTCGGCGAGGACGCTCTCGAGGATGGCGTCGGCGTCCCAGGCGACGCCGGCCTCGCGCGCCGCTTCGCCCGGGCGCTGGAAGCCGTAGGCGGCGCCGCGGTGGTCGAGCGCCTCGACCAGGCCGTCGGAGAAGAACAGCAGGGCGCCGCCCGGCGGCAGCTCGACCGGCCGGTCGCGGTAGGTGCGGTCGGGTCCCTGGCCGAGCGGCAGCCCGGGCGAGGCGACCTCCTCGGCGCCGCCCTCGCCGAGCAGCAGCGGGTAGGGATGGCCGGCGTTGGCGAACAGGCCGAGGCCGCTCTCCGGGTCGAGCTTGAGCAGCGCCAGGCTGGTGAACTGGCGCGCCGGGGCGCCGCCGGACTCGCCGGCGCCGATGCGCAGCACCCGGTCGACGCGGCGCAGGATCTCGGCCGGCGTGCGCTCGGCGCCGATCAGCGACACCAGCGCCGACTTGACCATCGCGTGGGCGATCGCGCACGAGTAGCCGTGGCCAGAGACGTCGCCGGCGGCGACCCACAGGTGGCCGCGCTCGTCGCGGAAGAAGTCGTAGAGGTCGCCGCCGACCTCGGTGGCGAGCGCGGTGCGGGCGGCGATGCGGTAGCCGGGGAGCGCCGGCAGCGCCGCCGGCAGCAGGCCGAGCTGGATGCGCGCGAGCAGGTCCATCTCGTACTCGAGCCGCCGCTCGTTCTCCAGCCGGCGCACGAACGCCGGCCCCTCGAGCGGTCCGGTCTCTACCGCCGCCGGGCGACCGAGCCCGACCAGCCCGAGCGCCGGCACCGCCAGCGCCAGCCCGCCGGCGCCGGCCAGGGTGGCGGCCAGCCAGCCGGGGTGCTGGAGCGCGAGCAGCGCCGGCGGCAGCGCCGCCGCGGTCACCGCCGCGGCGAGCAGCGCGGTCAGGCCCCAGCGCCGGTAGATCGCGAGCAGCGCCAGCGCCGCCAGGACGCCGGCGGCGCGCTCGGCGAGGAACGGCTCGAGCGGCACCGGCGTGATCGCCAGGCCCGCGGCGAGCGCGGCCGCCGGCAGGCGCCAGCGCGCCGGCAGCAGGCGCGTCGCGGCGGCGAGCGCCAGCAGCGCCAGGGCCGCCCGCGACGGCCCGACCACCAGCGGGTTGTCGCCGGTCGAGAACGCCGGCAGCTCGACGCTCGAGTCGCGCGGGGTCAGCGGCGGCCAGCGGGCGAGCAGCGCCCAGACGCCGAGCGTAACCCCGGCGAGCGCCGCTCCCGCGGCCCAGCCGTAGACCAGGCCGCGGCCGCCGCGCGGGCCCAGCCGCAGCCGTCCGAGGGCGTCGAGGCTGGTGGTGAAGCCGAACCCGGCCGAGCGCGCCAGCGACTCGGCCGACGACCAGGCGAATCCGACGAAGAGCGCCGCGAACAGCGCCGCGATCAGACCGAACGCGATCGTCACCGGCTCGTCGGCGGTGAGCAGCGCGCTCGCCGCCGAGCTGACGAACGCCGCCGCGGCCAGGGCCGCGCCGTGACGGATGCCGATCCGGCGCCGGCCGAGCAGGACGACGAACAGCAGGGCGGCGCCGACGAACAGCAGCACCGGCACCGCCGCCGCGGACAGCACGCTGCGGAAGTCCAACCCCGCGACGTGGCGCCGGACCACGTCGACCGTCCCCAGCCAGCGCGACTCCAGGGTGGTCGATCCCGGCGGCCGCCGCCGCACCAGAACCTCCGGCGGCTCGGAGCCGACGATCGAGCGCACGGTCAGGTCGTTGTTGAAGGCCCGCACCTCGCTCGCCGGGCCGAGCGTCTCGCCCGGGCGCAGGAGCTGGCGCGCCAGCTCGTCCGCGACCGGGGTGGGATCGGCGACCGCGGACTCGAAGCCGAAGAACTCGGCCGCCTCCGAGGGCACCCAGCTCGCCGCGATCGGCTCGCCGCGGGCCGACAGCTCGACCGTCGACGTCCCCGGCGGCCCGCCCCCCCAGTGCGCCGGCAGGCTGACCGCGATCGTCAGCCCGCGGCCGGCGGCGGCGAGCCGCTCGGGGGCGGCGGCGCCGACGGTCTCGCAGGCGGCGCCGATGGTCGTGCCGCCGATCGCGTCGACGCGCATCCGGGGCGCGCCGTCGCCGATCAGCCCGGCCGCCGCCACCACCTCCGCTGCGCGCTCGGCGGCGTCGGCGCGCCCGGGCAGCTCGCCAGCCCGCCACTCCGGCAGCGTGGTGCGGGCGAGCGCCCAGCCGGCGGCGAGGATCGCCGCACCGGCGGCGAGGGCGAGCAGCGGGCGGCGCGGCGTCATCCGGTGGTTCTGGTCGTGGGTGGCGACGGGCGAGCGGAAACCCCGGCCGCCCCCGGCCTATACGCAGGCGACCGGGCCGGGTTCGGGCCGGGGCGCTCTAGTCGCCGCCGCCGCCGAGGATCCGCCGGAACGGGTTGCGGCCCTTCTCGTCCTCGTCCGCGTCGGGCTGGCCGGCGGCGCCCGGGATCATCATCTCGGTCTGGGTGTAGCCCGCGGGGATCTCGAAGGTGGCCGGCGGGATGGTCACGGCGCGCTCCAGCTCGGTGACCTCCATCGAGGTGCGGGTGACCGACGAGCGCTTGCCCTTCTCGCCGGTCGTCGTCGAGACCTGCTCCATCTTGAGCGGCACGCCGTGGGCCTTGCTCATCTCGGCCTCGATCAGCTCGTCGAGGTTCTCGAAGCCGGTCTTCGGCGCCTTGCGCAGCCACAGGCCGAGCGCGACGTCGGTCAGGGCGTCGGTCGACCAGACGTCCTGGACCTGCTCGACCGAGTTGGTCCGCCGGATGCCGATCACCTTGACCTCCAGGTCGTAGGAGGTGCGGTAGCGGTAGTGCGTGGTCGCCAGACCGTGGATCGTGCCGCCCGGCTCCTCGGCGAGCTCGGCGACCTCGATGTTCGAAATCGTGAGGTTCAGCATCGGTCCCATCGCCTGGAGAATGGCGCCGAGCGAGGCGAGCATCGCGTCGAGATCCCACTCCGCCCAGGTCTTCTCCTCGGGGTCGACCAGCACGACCGTCCGGCCGCCGTCGCGGGTCAGCATGTAGCTGCCCGCGGGCGCCACCGGGTTGCCGCTCTCGGTGAACGCGACCTTGGCGCTCTCGCCCTCGATCCAGGCCTCGGTGGCGATCGTCATCGGCTCCTGCCCCTCGGCCTCGGTGCGGGTGACGGAAAGGTAGTGGATGCCCGCGTCGGCGGGGGCGGCGGCGAGGGCGGCGGCGGCCAGGGTCGCGATTGTGCAGGCCGCGGCGCGGGCGCCGCGGAGGATCGTCGTCTGTCGGGTCATCGGCTCTTTACTCCAGCGATTTCGGGTTCACGTATCGGGTCCGGCGAGGCGCCCTCGCGCGAGGGCGCGCACGCGGTAATCTTCCACAAGCCGGCCGGAGGCGCAAATCACGAGGCGCACAGAGTGCGGCTCGTGATCGCTGACGCCGCCGGGCGCCGAGTGGCGACCGGGGGCCTGTTCTGCAACCCGCGCACGGCGGCGCCTGCGCGGCGCCGCGGGGCGAC
>Ga0302046_10006080_pt1 | contig 10568 bp, 8 predicted proteins | sample RVTome_11_FD_200261 | JGI IMG/M metagenome (GOLD analysis project Ga0302046, IMG submission 200261) | Soil microbial communities from uranium-contaminated site in the Upper Colorado River Basin, Wyoming, United States - RVT147D111 (version 2) ... | reverse complement strand
CTGAAGATCGCCAACCAGGTCGAGAGGTGGCACGCGCTCACCGCGCTCGGGCGGACCGACGACGCCGCGCGCGCGCTCGACCACCTGCGCACCGTCAACCCCGACATCGCCGAGCGCTGGACCTCGCACCCGGGCGCGGCCGATGCGGTCGCCGACGCCGCCGGTGGCGAGCGCTCCGGGTCGTAACCACCTCCGGAGGGCGCCGCCGTAGACCGCCGTCGTGCCGAAGCCATCGCCGTAACCCTCGACCGTTTCTGGCCTTTCTCAGCGTCCGGCAACACCCCGCGACCGCGCGCGCGGTATGCTCCCGCCATCCGGTCGAAGCGCCGCGGTTCGGGAGGGCAACCGCTCGCCGGCGCGAGGAGAGGCTCGTGATCGTCGCCCTGGTCAGCAAAAAGGGCGGGGTGGGCAAGACCACCTCGGCGGTCAACCTCGCGGCGGCGCTCGCCGCGGGGGGCCGGCGGGTGCTCCTCGTCGACCTCGACAGCCAGGCCTCGGCGTCGCGCTCGCTCGGCGTCGAGCGCGGCGGTCTCGCCCCCTCGGTCGCCGATGTGATGCTGTGGGGGATGCCGCTCGCCCAGGCGATCCGCCCGACCACCGCCGCCGGCCTCGACCTGCTGACCGCCTCGGCCGACCTGGTCAGCGCCGACCTCGAGCTGGGCAAGTTCCACGGCCGCGAGATCCGGCTGCGCCGGGCGCTCGAGCCGGCGCGGGAGAGCTACGATTTCGTCTTCCTCGACTGCCCGCCCTCGCTCTCGCTGCTGCCGATCAACGCGCTGGTCGCGGCCGACGTCTTCCTCGCCCCGGTGGTGCCGCAGTTCCTCGCCCTCGAGGGCGTGGCGAGCCTGCTCCAAGCCGCCGAACGCGTGCGCCGCCACCACAACCGCGACCTCGAGCCGCTCGGCCTGCTCCTGACCATGGTCGACTACCGCAACAACGCCACCCGAAACAACGTCGCGCGCCTGCGCGAGGAGTACGGCGGCGACGTCTTCGGGGTCGAGATCCGGATCAACATCCGCCTCGCCGAGGCCCCCGAGCAAGGCCAGACCGTCTTCCAGTACGACCCCCGCGCCACCGGCGCCGAGGCCTACCGCCTCGCCGCCGACGAGCTGCTCCTGCGCGCCGACGAGCTGGGCCGCCGGCGCGAGCGGGCGCGGGCGGTGGGGTGAGGGGATGCCGAGCTGGGCGCACGTCAGATTTGTGAGATGAGTCGAGCCGGGAGGGTTGAGGATGGTGCTGGTTCGGTGGGCGGCCTGATCGCCGTAGCCAGAAGTCGTCGAAGCGGCCACTGAGCAGGGAGCAGCGCAGGGCGAGGATGGCGTCGGCGCCGGCGGTGGTCCAGTGCATGCCGGCACGCTTGAGGCGGGTACCGACGACGACCTTGCAGCCGGCCTCGACGACTCCGGTGGCCACGCACAGTCCTTGGGTGCGGAAGCTCGGGTAGCGCATGCGGCGGCGGTTGCGCACGACGTAGAGCAGGCACTGGCGGGCCTGCTCGTTGGAGCAGGCGTGGGCGCGCAGGGCCTTGACGACGCGGGAGAGCTCACCCCGATCCAGCTCGTCGCGTCGCTGTTAGGCCCACTGCTCGGCGAGGTCGCTGCCGGCGCCGTAGATGGCCTTGGCGGCATCCCAAAGGCGCCCTTTGGCGTGATAGAGGTCGACGATCTGGATCGTACCGGGGAAGATCTCCTCGGCGAGATTCCAGATCCACGGGGCGCCGTCGCCGAGCACGACGCGGCGCTGGGCTTGCTGGTGTCGTGCACCCCTGCCGAGCTTCTCCCCTTGACCCCGAGCGCGAATTGACTTATCCTTCTCTTTATAGAGGGGTCGCGATAGACTTTGTTTAGAGGAGGCGTCTCTCCCTGCCTCGTCAACCATTGCGCGCCGGGTTTCCGGCGAGGAGGCTTGCCATGAGAGCACGTGTGTTGTACCGCGCCGTTGCCGTCCTGCTACTCACCGGTTCGGCTCCGGCACTCGCCCAACCGCCCGGCCAGGGCCAGCCGCCGGGAAAGCAGAAGCACTTCCCGGACTATTCCGAGACCGAGTACGAGCAGTCGGTGATCACCATCCCGATTTACCTACCGGGCCAGAAAGAGCCGGCGGAGATCCTCAAGCTCGACGCCTTTATGCGGCTCGAGCGGGAGAGGCCGAGCCGCAACGGCCTCGGCCACCGGCAGTTCGAGTTCACCATCGCCGACTGGGAGGTCTACGGCTACAGCAAGGTCCTGGACGGACACATCTCCCTTAGCCTCTCCAACACCAAACAGCCTAAGAGCCTGGGAGTGTCGTTGCAGCAGGAGACGGACTACCCGGCGATCCTCGTCTACAACGCCATCTACGACATCTACCTCGACGGCAAGCGCATCGCCGCCGACCGCCCTGGGGTGGCGTTCGCCAAGAATGTCTTCGAGATCCCGCCGCGCAACATCACGGTGGCCTTCGAGAAGCCCTTCGAGTCCCCGGAGTTCACCTTCTCGTCCGGCACGTGCGAGGACATGGTGGGCATCGACCGGGCCACCTATAAGCAGGGGCGCGACAAGGGACCGGCGCTCCGCGCAGGCCAGCTTTCCCTGAAGCCGAGAGGCCCGAGAGGCGGCGCCGCGGGCAGACAATGATGGCCCCGCCGAGCCGGGCAGCGGTGATCGCGACCTTCGGTCTCCTGGCTGGTCTCTCCGCCCCGGCGGCCGGAGGTGTTCAGGAGCACACGCTGGACGACCTCGCTTTCCTGGTCGGGTGCTGGCAGGGCACGCTGGCCGATGGCACGGTGATCCGGGAGCAGTACTCCCCGCCACGGGGTGGCTTGGTGCTCGGGTCGAGTCACTTCACCGATGGCGCCGAGACGCGCTTCTTCGAGTTCTCCAAGATCCAACAGACGGGGTCGCAGATCCTTTACACGCCCCTTCCTGAGGGGCGCGACTCGGTCTCGTTCACCCTGGTGGAGATCACAAGAGAGGCGGACGCCGTGGAGGCGGTCTTTGAGAACGCGGAGCACGACTTCCCCCAGCGAATCGCCTACCGGCGGCAAGCGGACGGCTCGCTGAGGGCCACGGTGGAGGGGCCACGAGGGGGTGAGTCGGTGAGCGAGAGCTACCTGCTGCAGCCGGCCCCTTGCGACGGTTAACACACTCGGAGGAAGCGATTATGAGACGCCACTCCGGGCCGGCGAGCTCGCGGCAGGGAGCCGTGACAATCCCGCTCCTCCTCGCCCTGTTGGAAGGGGTTGCGCCGCTAACGGCCGCCACCCTCCGAGTCGACGCAGCCCACCCCCGGTGCCAGGCGGCCGCGCCGCCGGTCGCCCCCGACCGTGACGCTGCCAGAGAGACGGTCGTCTGCTCTCTCCTGGAGGCGCTCCAGGCGGCCAACGCCGACCCCGAGGCCGACCGGATCGAACTCGGCCCCGGATCCCTGCACCGCCTTGCGGCTGTCAACCACCGCCGCGAGGGGGGCAACGGCCTGCCGGCGGTCACCGGCACCGTGGTAGTCGAGGGCCGGGGCGCCGTCGTCGAGCGCAGCCCGGCGCCGGGTACCCCGATCTTCCGTCTCCTGCGAGTGGAGGCCGGGGGGGATCTCACCCTACGAGACCTCACCCTGCGCCGGGGCGCCACCGAGCCCGGCTATGACGGCGCTGCGGTCTGGAACCGTGGGCGGCTCACTCTGGAGGGGTGCGCTCTGGAGGGCAATTACTCCGGCGATGACGGGGGCGCGGTGCGCAACGACGGCACCCTGGTCGCCATCGACTCGGTATTCCGCGGCAACCAGGCCCGGGGCCGGGGTGGCACCGGCGGTGCCCTCTATAACGTGGCCATCGGCGGTCCCGGCACGGCCCGGCTGAAACGCTGTGCGCTGGTGGACAACGAGGCGGGCTCCAGCGGCGGCGCGGTGTGGAACGAGGGCGAGTTGGTCGCCGTCAATACCACCTTGAGCGACAACCGGGCGATCTGGGGCGGTGGTGGCCTGCACAACAACGGCCGGGCGCTCCTTCACCATGTCACCGTTGCGACCAACAGGGCGAGCGTGATCGGCGGCGGGGTACGGGCCCAGGGCCCCGTGGAGCTGGTGCATAGCCTGCTGGCCGGCAACGAGTCTCCCATCGGCCCGGACTGCGAAGGTTCGTTATACGCCACCGACCGCAACTGGATCGAGAACCCGTCGGACTGCCCGGCGGCGGGTGACGAGGTCAGCATCGGCCCGGACACCGGCCTCGGTCCACTGGACGACTACGGCGGTCCGACGCCGACTCATGCTCTGCTGCCCGGCAGCTCGGTCCGCGATGCAGCGCGTCCCTGGTCCGAGGGCTGTCCGGAGGACGATCAGCGGGGTGAACCCCGACCGGCCGGGAGCGGAGCCAGTGCCACTGCGCGCTGCGACCTCGGGGCCTACGAGGCGCGATGACTACGACCGGAAGACCAACCATGCGCTGGACAGTTCCGCTCCTGTCTTTCACCCTGGTGGTCCAGGGTCTGTTCGCGGCCAGCCCGGCGCCGGCAGGGGCCGCTACCGGTGCCGAGGCCGCCACGCGTCATGAAAAGGCGGTTGCGGCCCTCAAGCGGCTCGGGGCCGCGGTAACGGCGCAGCGAACCGCCGGCGGCGAGGAGATCTGGGTGGTGAGCACCAACGACGCTTGGCTAGGCGGCGACGAGGGCCTGGCTCACCTCGAAGGGCTGTCGGGGCGGGTCAAGCTCCGGCTCGGCGGCCCGATCTCCGAGGCCGGGTTGGCCCATCTGGCCCAGGTGAGCGGTCTGTTCGCCCTCGACCTCCACTTGACCGACCTCACCGACGCCGGCTTGGTCCACGTCGCCCGGCTCGACGGCTTGGAGCGCCTCAACCTCACCTACAGTGCGGTCACCGACGCGGGACTGGAGCATTTGGTGGGGCTGCGCAACCTGAAGTGGCTGGGAGTGGTCCACACCCGGGTCACGGCAGAGGGTGCTGAGCGCCTCCAAGAGGCCCTGCCGGAGGTGCTGATCCAGGGCTCGTTCATTCCCGTCGGACCCAGCGCAGACGGCGGGAGCGCGGCCCCGGCCCCCTTCGCCCGCTACAAGTACGACTGGGGGGAGGAGGGCACGGGCAAGGGCCGCTTCCGCTCTCCGGCGGGGATCTCCGTCTTCGCCGGGATCAGCGGACGCAAGCTCCTAGTGATCGCCGACGCCGGCAACGACCGCATCCGAAACTACTCCGCCGACGGGATGTTTATCGACAAGTGGGGAGAAACCGGCGAGGACGCCGGGCAGTTCCGCAACCCCTCGGGAGTAGCGGCGGCCAGCGCCACGGAGGTATGGATCACCGACACCGGCAACCACCGGCTGCAGAAGACCCGCATCTCCACCCGCAGCCTAACCGAGGTCCCGGGTGAGCCGCTGGGTATCTACGGCGCCCCCGGCTCCGGGCCAGGGCAGCTCCGCTCTCCCACCGGCCTGGCCGTCGACGTCGCCGGCAACCTCTACATCGCTGACAGCGGCAACGGGCGCATCCAGAAGTGGTCGCCGGGCGGCACCTTCCTGGCGGAGTGGGGCTCGACGGGCGATCACGAAGGACGGCTCGACGACCCGGCTGGCGTCGCCGTCGGACCCGGCGGCGACCTCTATGTCACCGACGCCGGCCGTCACCGGGTCGTGCGCTTCGACCTCGACGGCCGCCTCCTCGGGCACTGGGGAGGACCGCACGAGCTGTCGAGTCCCCGGGGCATCGCCGTCGACCCAGCAGGCAACGTCTACGTCGTCGACACCGGCAACCACCGGGTGCGCAAGTTCAGCCCCAGTGGGGAGAATCTGGGCAGCGTCGGCGGACCCGAGTCCGGACCGGGGCAGCTCGAACGGCCGTACGGGGTGGCCGTGGACGCCGATGGCAACCTCTATGTGACCGACGCCGGCCCCGGCCGCATCGTGGTCTTCACTCAGGCGCCGGCGGCTGCTTCCGGGCTTTGATCGATCGCCTTCTGGCCCCGCTCTGGGAAGCCGCCCTGGCCCGGCCTCGGACGACCCTTGCCGCCGTAGGCGTCGTTCTGCTGCTCGCCGCTCCCGGACTCGCGCGCCTGCATCTGGAGACCGACGGCAGAGCCCTTGTCCCGCGCGGCGCCCGGGTGGTCCAGTACGACGCCGCGGTGCGGGAGCAGTTCGGGTTGCGCGACCCCCTCATCGTCTATCTCGCCAGCCAGCGCCCGGACGGTCTTTACAACCGCCAGACCTTGGCGCTCCTCAAGCGGATCAGCGACCGCCTAGCGTCGCTGCCGGGTCTCGACTCGGCGGCCCTTACGAGCCTCGCCACCGAGCGCCGGGATCGGGTCGACTCGCTAGACTTTTCTCCTTTCCTCAGCCCGCTACCGGCAACCCAGGAGGAGATCGACAGCCTGCGGCGGGACATCGCGGCGACAGGCCTGCTCGCCGGCACCCTGGTGGGCTTGGACGGCCGGGGAGCTAGCGTTCTGGTGGGCGTGCCCCCGGCCGAGGAGCTGGCGGCCCGTCATGGGCTGGACCGCTCTCGGCTCTACCAGAGCGTCCTCGCCGCCGTGGCGCCAATGGCAGACCCGGACCACCGCATTGTTGTGGTCGGAGCCCCCGTGGCCGAGGTCCTCCTCGGCCACCACCTGCTCACCGACCTGCTGCGCCTGCTTCCTGGCGCTTTCGTCGTGCTGGCTGTCGTGCTGTGGATGGCTTACCGACGCCTGGGGCCCGTGCTCCTGGGCCTGGTGGCAATCGGTGCCTGCCTGGTTTTCACCTTCGGGCTCATGGGCTGGTTGGGGGAGCCAGTCTACCTCCCTACAGTAGTTCTGCCGGTGATCCTGGCGACTGTCGCCCTGGCGGACGAGATTCACCTTACCCTGCACCTCCAGCGCCTCCTGGATGACGGCTGCGCTCCCGGCGCGGCCCTCCGGAGCAGTCTCGCGGCCCTCGGTCGTCCGGTGCTCCTGACCTCGGTCACCACCACCGCGGGCTTTCTCTCCTTCGCTGCCTCGGGCGTCCCACCGCTGCGCAGCTTCGGCCTGTTCGCCGCCGTCGGCGTGCTGTTCTGTCTCCTGTTTTCCCTCACGGCCCTGCCAGCGGCGCTTGCCCTAATGCCGGTCCACCGCCCCAGGCGGCCTGCCGGGAGCGTCGCCGGGCGTGGAATGGGGGAACGGCTGGTGGCCTGGGCGAGCGTGAGCTGGCGCCACCGGCGGGCTACGCTCCTCGTGCTGATGGGGCTGACCGGAGCGGCGCTGGTAGGGATCAGCCGGCTCGAGATCCAGGACGGCTGGCTCGACGGTTTCGCCCTCAGGAGCGACTTCCGCCGCCAAGTCTGCGAGGTCAACGCCGCACTCCACGGGACCCACCTTCTCCTCGCCCATTTCTCCTTCGATCCGCCACCGGAGCGGGTGCCCGAGGTCTGGGACCGCTCTGGTCCGCTCCTCGACCCGGAGATCCTCCGCGCCCTGGCGGACTTCGAAGCCTTCGCTCGAGCTCGGCCCGAGGTCGGTGGAGTCCTCGGGCCCACCGACCACTTGACCGCGATCAGCTTCCTGGTCAGCGGCCGAAGGCCGGGCAGCCGGACGATCCCCAGCGATCCATCGCGCATCAACCAACTGTGGAAGCGCTTCGACCAGGGTCGAGGAGCCCACCGGCGGCGGGAGGTGGTGGACGACGAGCTGCGGCAGACCGTGGTGATGATCTTTCTCCAAGACGCCAACTACCGGCAGACGGCCTCGCTGATGGGGGCCCTCCGCGACTTCCATCACAGGCGCCTGGCCCCCCTGGGGGGCCGGATGGGCTTCGCCGGGGACGTGGCGGTGAGCCAGGAGATGATCCGGATCCTGGTGCGCGGCCAGCTCGTCTCACTCGTGCTCGCCCTGGGGATGATCTCCCTGTTCCTCGGTTTCGTCTACCGGCGCCCAGCCATAATCCTGTTCCTGGTAGCCCCGACAAGCGTCGCCGTCCTCTGGGTGCTCGGTGCCCTCGGCGCGCTGGGGGTGCCGCTGGGGGTGGCCACGTCCACGTTCAGCGCTATCAGCCTCGGGCTCGGGGTGGACTTCGCCCTCCACCTCCACGAGGGGGTCCGCCGCTACAGAGCCGGCGGCGAAGCGATGCCGGTCTCCACGGCTGTGCTCCGGACCGGGCCGGCCATCGCCACCGACAGCCTGGCGCTTGCGGCGGGCTTCAGCGTGCTCCTGGTTTCCCGGGTGCCAGCTACCGCCCGGCTCGGCCTGGTGATGATCCTCACCCTCGGGGCCGCAGCCGCGGTCACCTTCGTTCTCCCCGGGCTGGCGGCCGGCGCCCGGGCCGGATCGGGGTCGGCGCTCGCTGATCCCAAGGCCGGGCGTACCTCCCCGTTGTCCGGTCCCAAGAAGCGTCGGCCCGCTGCCAGCGACCTCGCAGGGAAGGACTCAGCGCGGGAGGATCCGAGCGGGTAGCTGTTTGAGCGATAGCGAGTCATTCCGGAGCGGGGAACGGGACGAACCCGCAGTGTTGCCACCGCCTATGCCAGCGGCTTAAGCGGAGCTCGGAACCAGACTCACCCACTACTCGAGGCGGGACAGGCCCTTTTCGCCGGTTCAGGACAGCGGCACTTCGAGCGACGCCAGCGGCGCCCGGCCGCGCAGGCGCAGGAACGCCGCCGCGCCCTCGATCAGCAGCCAGACCGCGAGCACGAGCAGGATCAGCCCGACCACGAACAGCAGATCGCCGCCCTGGTCCCAGGTGCGCCAGAAGTCGGCCAGGTTGGAGACCATGGCGGTCAGGGTCGAGGCGAGCATGAAGGCCATCGGGACGCCGGCGACCCAGGCGTTTTTGCCGCGCTGGGCGAGGTAGAGGGTGACGACCAGGAGCGCGAGGCCGGCGAGGAGCTGGTTGACGGTCCCGAACAGGCGCCAGAGCGCGATCCCCGCCGGGCGGCCGTCGACCTCGGCGAACGCGAACCAGGCGATCACCGCGATCGCGAGGAGCGACGCGACATAGCGGTTGCCGAGCCAGCGGAGGCGCAGGGTCTCGCCGATCTCCGAGATGTTGAAGCGCAAAAGGCGCGTCGCCGAGTCGAGGGTGGTCAGCGCGAACGAGACCACGACCACCGCGACCAGCGCGGTGGCGGCGCGGTGGTCGAGCACGCCGAGGTTCTCGATGAAGCGCGCGGCGCCGGTGATGAACACCCCGACCTGGCGGCCGAGCCCCTGGATCGACGCCCAGTCGTGGTAGGTCTCCTGCCACACCTGGGCGGCCGAGAAGCCGCCCGCGCCGACCACTCCGGCGGTGGTCGCGAGCACCGCCATCAGCCCGAGCAGCGACTCGCCGATCATGCCCCCGTAGCCGATGAAGCGGGCGTCGGTCTCGCGGTCGATCTGCTTCGCGGTGGTGCCCGACGAGACCAGCGAGTGGAAGCCCGAGGCGGCGCCGCAGGCGATGATGATGAAGACGAACGGGAGAAACGCCGGCGCTCCCTCGGGGTGCATGCGGAACGCCGGCGCCACGAACGACGGCGCGCCGGCAAAGAGCCCGAGGTAGGCGAGCGCGAGCCCGAGGTAGAGCAGCAGCGAGTTGAGGAAGTCGCGCGGTTGGAGCAGGCTCCACACCGGCAGCACGGCGGCGGCGAACGCGTAGGCGAGGAGGATCCACGCCCAGGCCTCCTGCGACGGCCAGGCGGCGCGCGCGAGCCCCATCAGCGGCGCCTCCATCCCCGCCCACACCGCGACCAGCATGAGCACGAAGCCGGCCGCGGTGAGCGGCGCCAGGCGCCGGCCGCGGCGGTGGGTCAGCCAGCCGATCGCCAGCGCGAGCACGATCAGCGCCGCCGACGGCAGCACCGCCGACGGGAACGACGAGGTGTCGCTCATCGGCTGGTGCGGGTCCCAGTCCGGGGTGATCGCGAACAGCACCGCGATGACGTAGACGAACACCCCCATCGCGAGCGCGATGCCGAAGAAGATGATGAGGTGGAAAAGCGTCTTCGCGCGCGCGCCGATGATCCCCTCGGTGACCTTGCCGATCGACATCCCGCGCGCGCGCATGCTCACCACCAGGGCGCCGAAATCGTGCACGCAGCCGACCAGGAGCGCCCCGAGCACCACCCACAGCAGCGCCGGCGCCCAGCCCCAGATCACCGCCACCGCCGGCCCGAGCATCGGCGATAGCCCGGTGATCGACGCGTAGTGGTGCCCGAACAGCACGTGCCGCTGGGTCGGCACGTAGTCGACGTCGTCGCGCAGCGCGTGCGCCGGCGTCGCCCGCCCCGGATCGAGCGCGAACACCCGCCGCGCGAGGTAGCGCGCGTAGACGGCGTAGCCGAGGAAGTAGCCGAGGAAGCAGAGAGCGGTGACGGCGGCGGCCATGGGCGGCGGATTCTACCGCCGCCGGCTGCCGGTCAATCCGTGACGCGCTGGGCGTGGACCACGAAGCGCCGGGGCGCCGGGCCGATGTAGTGGAACGGGTAGCAGGTGACCAGCGTCAGCTCGTCGCGGCCGCGGTCGGCGAGGACGTGGGTGTCGTCGGGGTCGACGACCTCGGTGGCGTTCACCCGGTAGCGGTGGACGCCGGTCGGGGTGGTGAAGGTGATCTCGTCGCCAGTGGCGACGTCGCGCAGGGGGCCGAAGTGGAGGTCGCGGTGGCCGG
>Ga0302046_10006079_pt1 | contig 10572 bp, 9 predicted proteins | sample RVTome_11_FD_200261 | JGI IMG/M metagenome (GOLD analysis project Ga0302046, IMG submission 200261) | Soil microbial communities from uranium-contaminated site in the Upper Colorado River Basin, Wyoming, United States - RVT147D111 (version 2) ... | reverse complement strand
GCTGCGGCTCAGCGCTCCCATCGCAAACGTCGCTTGGATAAACTTATTCAACTCGAGTGAAGTCTCGTTGTAGTACTAGACTTAATCGGAAATAAGGCTACAGTTTAAATTGCCCAAATTTTTGACAAGATTAAGGCTAACAATGTTAGCACGATTAACAAGATATTTTTTGATTTTCATCCTGTAAATCTTGTAAATCCTGTCAAATTTCCGGTTTTTGGCCAGGACCATTTGTTTTCGATAGAGTCTACTAACGTTGGCTGTTCAAGCGCCATCCTTTGAACAGGATATAACCACAGTTACGAGGACCGGCGGGTTTCTTCACGTTCGGTTATCGTTGTATGGAAGTATTGTGCCCCAAATCACGCTCAAGATAGCCATCATGTTGGCCCTGATAAATATTTGACTCATGTCCACTGATCGGTTATCATGCCAGGCGTTTTGACCTATTCTGCCTGCCACACTACGCATTTAGACCTACGCAATTTAGCTGATCGAAGATGGGTACTTCAGGATACGAGAGTCCATGCGGCAATCGCTAGTTAAGAAATATCACCAAGACGACCCCACTTCGAGTGCGCTGACCGATGTCCCGGATTCCGCGACACCGGTCTGGGACGGGCACATCGGGTCCTGGATTGCGCCGCTTGCCGCCTCATTTAGCGGGGGCTCAGGATCGACTGTACAAGCTGTTCGCCAGCATTTTCTCATGTTAAAAGGAAACGAGGTCGTGCTGCGTCGGAGCACGGCGCATCTAATAGTGCTGTTCATCATCGCCTTAGCCATTGGATTGAGCCGGGCCCCCTTCGCCTGGAATGGCATCAGGGCCATTCAGCCGCTCCGGCCGGCCCCAGCCAACCCGGTGGCGCCGACGGTTGACCTCGAAGCCGGCGCTCCCCTGACCTTGCCGGCTCAACTAAACGATGTTGATGATGATGTCCTGGTTCGAGGAGCCGTGCCTCGCACCATTATCCCGGATCGGACCAAAGAGGAAATTTCCATTTACAGCGTTCAGAGTGGCGATACGATTTTTGACATTGCCGCCAGGTTCGGGCTGGCTCCCGAAACGCTGATGTGGGCCAATCCCGCTTTGGAGAATAATCCCGACTTGTTGAGCGTCGGTCAGGAGCTAACCATCTTGCCAATCGATGGGGTCTATCATCAGGTTGGGGGTGGCGATACGATCGAGGGCATTGCTGGCACGTACCGGTCCGATCCGGCGGCAATTATCGACTACCCGCTCAATGCACTCGATCCGGAAAACCTGGTGATCGAGCCGGGCCAGTGGCTGATCGTGCCGGGCGGCACAAAACCGTTTATCCCTCGAACCGTAACGGCCTACAGCGGCCCTATCCCGGCCGATGCCATACTCGGATCGGGCATATTTGGCTGGCCGGCCAGTGGCTCGATTTCTCAGGGGTATTGGAGTGTGCATCCGGGGATCGATATTGCAGCCTGGATCGGCGCCCCGATCGCGGCGGCAGACTCAGGGCACGTGGTCGCCGCCGGTTGGGATGATACCGGCTATGGCTACAGTGTGGTCATCGATCACGGCAACGGCTTTCAAACGCTCTACGCGCACCTGCAATCCTATTATGTAGAACCGGGGGACAATGTGGCCAAGGGCCAGCAAATCGGGGAAATGGGCAGCACCGGCAATTCCAGTGGCCCTCACGTCCATTTCGAACTGAGGCAGGGCACTGTGCAGCGTAACCCCGTTGGTTTTTTGCCCTGACGGACTATGACACGGTCGCCAATTCGCGCCCCATGTCAATCAACGCCTCGACCATGGCCTCACTGCCGGCCTCGGCATAGACTCGCAACACCGGCTCGGTGCCTGATGGCCGAATCAGCAGCCAACTATCATCGGCCAGATGATACTTGACGCCATCATAGCTATCGATCTTGCCAACCGTCTCGCCGGCAATTTTGGCAGGCGCATGATCGACCAAGCGTTGCACCATGTCACTCTTGGAAATAAAGTTTTTTAGACGGATATCGTGTCGCTTGTAAACCGTCGGTCCGACCAGGCGATGCAAATCATCGATTAGTTCACTCAACGGCACATTCGCATCGGCCACAATTTCCATCAGCAGCAACCCCATCAGAATACCATCTCCTTCCGGAATATGCCCTTTCATACTCATGCCGCCAGACTCTTCGCCGCCCAGCAAAATATCATCCGTCAGCATGAGCTGCGCGATTCCATCAAAACCAACAGGTGTTTCGTGAACGGTCAGGCCATATTTATCGGCCAGCCGGTTAAGCATCAGGGTTGTGCTGATGGTTTTGGCAATGTCACCTGTCAGGCCCCGTTTTTCGACGAGATAGCGGACGGCCAGGGCCATAATGGTATGGGCATCGACGAAGTTACCTCGTTCATCGACGGCGCCAATCCGGTCGGCATCGCCATCGGTGGCCAGGCCAAGGTGCGCATTTTCGTTCTGAACCGCTGTAATCAACTCTTTCAGATTGCGCCCCATCGGTTCAGGGTGAATGCCACCAAAGCCGGGATTCATATCGCTGTGGAGTTCGCGGATTTTCGTCCGGGTCCGGGACAGCACCTCACCAAAAACGCCCCGGCCGGCTCCATACATCGAGTCGGCCACGACCTTGAGTTCGCCATTTGAGATGATGTCCATATTAATAAGGTTGGTGGTCAGGTGCTCGTAATAGGGCCAGGCCGGATCGAATTTGCGAATCAAGCCCAACTCTTCAGCCTTTTTATAATCCATCAAGTTGGCCCCAATTCGTTCGGTGATGGCAAACAACTGCTGCTCGATGGCACTTGTTTGCTGCTTGGTGATCGTGCCGCCATAGGCCGCCTTGACTTTATAGCCGTTATAACGAGGGGGGTTATGACTGGCCGTAATCATCACCCCACCCGCTGCCTTTTTATGCACGATGTTGTAGCTGATGGCCGGCGTGGGTGCATCGGCCCGGGCCAGATGAGCCGTGATCCCATTAGCGGCCATGACGCGGGCGACTTCTGCCGCGAAACGATCTGACAGAAAGCGGGTATCAAAACCGATAATGATTTCGAGCTGCGTCTCCGGGCCGGCCGTGTCGAGCAGATAGTCGGCCACGGCCTGACTGAGCAGATGTACATTCTCGAAGGTGAACGTTTCCGCAATAACGGCACGCCAGCCGTCAGTACCAAATTTTATCGTCATATATTAAGCGTCCTTATCCGTGATAGTGGTATTAATATTGGTAGGTTTGCCAGCGAATTTTTAGATAAGACCGGGCTTCTTCAAATTCTACCGCCTGAGCCGCGACCGTACCTTCACAGCCGACCAGAGCCAGTCCGGCGATTTCGCGCCGGAAAGCGGCCAGGCGGCCCTGATAGAGCGGGAAAAGCGCATTGACCACCTGCGCCGGATCAGACAGGCCTTTGTTGAAAACTACGGCGAAATCGTAAATAATCCGCGCCCACAGATCTGGTGGAAAATAAAATTGATCAGGCGGCAGCGCGGCCAGGGCTTCGATTTGGGTCAGGTTTTCCGGGGTGAGAATCCGCTGCCACAAGGTGCGATACTCGATCCAGCCCAGGGCCAGCGCATCGAGCAACGGGGTCGGGTCCATTTCGAGGATGGGATTCGACCTGAGCTCCGGAGTAAATTCGGTCAGGGTAGACAACGAGCGAAACACATCGATATCATTCCAGCGTTCCTGATTATCAAAAATCAGGCGCAGCATAACGCTGATCGTACTTTGAAATAGATCCTTAAACGACTCGCCTGGGCTGCTGGGCAGCGCCGGCTGAGTTTTGGTTTCGACCCCATTTGAGCCGCTTTGCTTTTCACCCAGCGCTGACTGAGCCACCTGCCAGTCGCCCAAAACAGCATAGGTCGTTAGCCAGGGCGGCAGGCCAAATGAAGCGACCTCCGTGCCCCACACATCTTCATCCAAAAAGGCCGTCGCCAACCGGGGCGACAGGGCGAAATCAGGCGCGGCCGGGTGGCGTACGCTCCAGCCCCACAACGCTCGAAAAAGCGGATAAACGATCAGGTCGCTGAGGGCTCCCTCAGGCAGATCCCATTGATAACGAGGAATGACGAAATCAGCTTTGTTTTCCAGAATTAAGTGGGCCAATCCGGCGATCCAATGCGGCGCGATCGAGGCCGTATTGCTATCCAATATAATGATGGCTTTGGCATCGAGAGCCAGGGCCGCATCGAGCAAAGCGGCTATGGCGTTGCCCTGCCCCAGGGCGCCATCATAGCGCCCGGTGACAACCGTGCAATTGTGCCCATTCCCAAAAGCCTGAGCCGCTACAGCCCGGCGCGTGGTCGCTCTAAAACCGGCATCGGCATTGACCAAAACGGTCCGGAGTTCGGGATAATATTGGTGTACTCCTTCCAATGCGACCCGGGCCACGTGAGCTGCGACCGCTGCATTTTTATGGCTGGGCAGGCCGATAACCAAATCGGCTTCACCGATTCGCTTTATTTGCTTTTGGGCATTCGTGCGTAAAACCGGATAATACATGCGTCACTCGAAAATTCAGCGGGCAAAGATAAGGGTCAGATCATTGACGTTGGTTTGGGTCGGCCCGGTCATAATCAAATCGTCCAGGGGCGCGAAAAAATGATAGGCATCGTTACGGTTTAAATAGTCAATCGCGGCTAACCCTTTGGTCCTGGCCCGGCCAACGGTTTCGCCATCGGCAAACGCGCCGGCGGCATCGGTTGGGCCATCGGCGCCATCGGTGCCGAGGCAAGCGATCAGGAGATCAGGCCAACCGGCCAGGGCAATTGCTGCTGCCAGAGCCAGCTCTTGATTGCGCCCGCCCCGACCATGGCCCTTGAGCGTCACCGTGGTTTCCCCCCCGGCCACCAGGCAGGAGGGCCGAGGTATAAGGCCTTCATCGCGAGCCAGGCCCTTGGCTAACCCGGCCATGACTTTACCGACCTCACGAGCCTCACCCTCGATCCACGTACTCAATAAACGGGCTTCAAAACCGGCGGCCTGGGCTGCTTTAACTGCTGCTCCGGCCGCAATACGATTACTGCCGATAATGTTATTAACCACCCGCTCGAAAACGGGGTCCCCGGGTTTCGGGGTGTCCGGCACGTCGCCGGCGCAGCCGGCTTGCAGTCTGTGCCGAGCTCCAACCGGCAGTTCGTCCTGGAGCCCGTAGCGTTCGATAATGGCCCAGGCGTCGGCAAAGGTCGTTGGGTCGGGCACGGTCGGGCCGGAGGCGATCACTTCCAGGGGATCACCGACAACGTCAGACAAGATAAGAGTGTAAACCGTGGCCGGTGCGGCTATTTGGGCCAGACGTCCACCCTTCACTGCCGAAAGATGTTTACGAATGGTGTTAAACTCGTTGATCGTTGCGCCGGCGGCTAATAAGCATTCGGTGGTGGCCTGTAAATCGCTCAAACTGATACCTTCAGCGGGTAGGGTGAGCAAGGCAGAGCCGCCTCCGGAGATAAGGCACAGCACCGTATCATCAGGACCGACCTCGCTCAACATTTTAGCAATCTGGCGCGTGCCGGATAAACCGGCCTGGTCGGGTACGGGATGTCCGGCTTCGACAACCGTGATCTTAGCCAGGCCGTCTGGTGCGTCTGCGGACTCTGCGGCGGAGGCATGTCCATATTTGACGATGACGCGCCCACTGGTGATCTGATCGCCAAAGATCTGGCTCACCGCAGCGACCATAGGCCCACCGGCTTTGCCGGCACCCACAACGATGATTCGGCCCGAGGTCGCTTTGATCCGGGTCTCTAGGTCAGGGTGCGTCTCAAAATAGGTTTTCACGGCGCGGGCAGGATCGACCGCTTTCAGAGCAGCCCGCATGACGTGCCAGGCCAGTTGGCGCAAATCGGTTTTATGACTTGGATATCGTTGATCACTCATTGGGTTAAGGCATCGATAGCGGTCGCCGTTGCCTCGTCGGGCGTTGCCTCGCCGCTAATGACTTCCTGAACCGCCTGCTGAATAATACGACCGATCCGATCGTACCCGGTAAAACCGGGCTGAAGACGAGCGGTATTTAACTGCTCGGTCAAAAATGTCCAGTACGGGTCGTCACCGGCCAGCAATTGAAACGATGTATCGCGGGTCGGGATAGACAGGTTGATTTCGTTCCAGGTCGCATTGTTACGGGTCGATAAAAACCATTCCATCAGGTTGAGCGCTTCTTTTTGGCGGGCCGGGTCAGCCGTGACCAGGACCAGTACCCAGCCCCGCGTAATCGGGACCGGCCGATTGTCCTCTTGCTGAACCGGGATGGCAGCAAATGTTGAGCTATTGAGCGTCTCACGCCCGGATAAATATTGGCGCACATTAATATGGGCCACACCGGCCCCTTGAAGATAGAGAGGCCAAAGCTCCTCAACCGACGCTATTTCCAAAATGTCAGGCCTGATTGTACCATTCTCCCTGGCCTGTTGGTAAAACTCCAAAATATTTTGCAAAACTTGCTCGTCTATTTTTGGCAGGCCCTGGTCATCAAGAAAGGCGCCGCCCGCCGAAAAATATTGAGCCAGGGTCGCATCATTGACCAGACCATTAACGCCCTTGGCCGGAAAAAGATAGACCGCGTTCGCGCTAAGGACGTTTGTCCACAGCATCGGGGTACTGGTAAAGATGCCGGTGTTATAAACCACGTGTTCGAGTTCGAGCCCCAGCGGAACCCCAACCAATTTGTCATCAACCGTGCCCACTTTGCGCGCCCCTGGCAGCAAATCCTGAACAATCGATCGGTCCAGGCGGCCGTTCAGGGACTGGATCAAATTCTCGTTGTAAGCCTGAGCCAGGTCGGTCGCATTCATGATCGCCACATCGGGCAGAACCGAAGGAGCGACTTCTTTAGCCGTCCTCAAAAAGTCGACAACACCTCCTTCGCCGCTGGCCTTTTTGAGCAGCACCTCCAGGCCGATATCAGAATTGGTTCGCTCAAAGGCCTGTAAGCTGTTTTGGATAAATTCGCCGGCTTCACCTTCAGCCTGGGGCGAGACGGATTCCACCATCCAGAACGTCAGCGTGATCGGCTCATTTTCCAGAGTCGTGGTGGCTACCGTCGTCGGGGTCATTTCGGCGGTTGGGGGCCGGTCGGGTTGGGTCGTGGTAGCCGTGGTCCGATCATCGGGCGTGGCCGTATTCTGGCTGGCTACAGGCGTCGTCGATTGACAGCCGGAGACGGCCATCAGCATAATGACGGCGGTCGCTGTCATGAACAGACCGATACGCTGGACTAAATTATCAGGGACTATCGCCATAATTATCTAACCTGGTAAGGCTATGTGGAAACAACTGTAATTATTATACCACTATACGCCACAGAGCTAAATTAATAGCGCTTGCTCATTCCAGAAGCATCTGCTAAAATCGGGTGCCTTGATTTAGAGACAACGATTGCATATTAAGGAGGGATTATTCAATGGACCTGGCCAGCCTGATCCGTAGTGTTCCTGATTTTCCAATTGACGGAATCTTATTTTACGATATTACAACCCTGCTCAAAGATGCCGGCGGTCTCAAAGAAAGCATTGACCGGCTGGCAGCTCATTATAAGGAGGCCGGCATCGACAAGATCGTTGGAGTCGAATCGAGAGGCTTTATCTTTGGCGTGCCACTGGCTTATCAATTGGGTGTTGGATTTGTACTGGTCCGCAAACCGGGCAAATTGCCGGCAGAAACAATCGCCGAAAGCTATGAATTGGAATATGGCGCCAACTCGCTTGAAATGCATGTCGATGCGATTGAGAAGGGGCAGAATGTATTGATTGTCGATGACCTGCTGGCCACGGGTGGGACGGCCAAAGCGACCTGCAACCTGGTTGAAAAGTTAGGCGGCCGGGTCGCCGGGTTAGCTTTTATCATCGAACTCAACTTCTTGAATGGACGGGAAAAGTTAGCTGGTTATGATATCTTTTCTTTGCTGCAATACGATGAATGAGAAAGGATGAGTGTTAAAACAGCATCGCCACATTTGCCCGAAAAAAAGAATGCTAGTACAATCGGCCAGTATAGCGTCGGAATTGCGTAGGCTGAATCGCCTACTAAGTGTTGCCTGATCATAGGCAATCATGCTATAATAAAGTCAAACAGGTTAATTGCCGAAAAATTATGGGAACAATTAGGCGGCAGTTGACCAATCACCAGAGGAGTGATGGAGATGACAATATCTAGACAAACGCAACAGCAGGCTCAGTTTGTTTCGAGCCCGAATCGTCGCCTGGTCAGGCGACGTAGACAGGCCAAAGCACAAGCAGCGCCCGGCTCCCTATTTGCCTCCAGTCTCAAGGCTAGCCTGGTAGGTGGGTTTGGCATCTTGCTCTTAATGCTGATTAGCCTGATCCCATTTCAATTTTTAGCTTTTTTGGTTGTGCCCGGTTTTTTGGTGGTGTGGCTGACCACGGGCATTATGGCCGGTATTTTCGCCGGCGAGAACGTTAAAAGCAGCTATCAAGGCGGTAAAGTCGGCTGGATGGCCGGTTTTTGGGCCGGTGTCTATGGCGGCATCATTGCCATGATCCTGGCCGCGATCGGTATTTCCGTCCTGGGTATTCCCATCGTAAATTTTGGCCAGGGCGTTGTAAGTCAATTTTCCCCCGAGCAATTAGCAGGGTGGGGCAGCTATGGCTTTACGGCCACAACCATCGCCCTGACCGGCCGAGTCTTTGGCATGTTTATCATGGTCGGCGTGATTGGGTCACTCATCTCCGGTCTGTTTAGCTCGATCGGTGGGATGATTTATCCCAAGATTAGCAGCTAGATCACAAGGGTTGACAATCAAATAAGTCACAATGCTGCCCAAGGAACCGGGGTTGATTTTCAGCCAGTCTTGAGTGATCACACGCCTCCCAACTATACCAAAAAAACCAAAAAGTCCCCTGCCGGCAGGGGACTTTTTTGCTATCATTACGATTATGAGATTTAACTCGCCCGTTGAAAAACGCCGCTACGTCAATCAGATGTTTGCCCGGGTTGCCCACCGTTACGATTTGATGAATCGGATCATGACGGCAGGCCAAGACAAATACTGGCGTAAGTTATTGGTTCAACAAGCGCAACTTCCGGCCAAGGGGAAGGTGTTGGATATCGCGACGGGCACAGGCGACATTGCCTTTGAAAGCCTGCGGCAGCAGCCCGGCCTGGGCCATGTCGTTGGGGCCGATTTTACACTACCGATGATGCGCGTCGGGCAACAGCGCTGGGCGCAGCGACAGCAGGAGGCCCGCCAGCATAACGCCGTGCCCACCGTCACGCTGAGTTGGAGCGCCGCCGACGCGCTTCACCTGCCCTTTCCGGATAACATGTTTGATGCCGTGGTCAGCGGCTTCCTGATCCGAAATGTCACCAGCGTGCCCCAGGCCCTGGCCGAACAAAAGCGCGTCTGTAAACCGGGCGGTCGTATCCTTATTTTGGAGATTCCGCGGCCGCCTGACAATTTCTTTGGTGCGTTGTTTCGCTTCTATTTTCACAACCTTGTGCCGGTCGTCGGTGGTTTCATCAGCGGCCAACGCGATGCATATGCCTATCTACCGGCTTCGGCTGAGGCCTTCCTGCGGCCCGACGAGCTCAAAGTCGAAATGGAAACCGCCGGATTGCATGATGTAAGCTATACCATGCTCATGTTGAACACCGTAGCCGTGCATGCAGGGGTTAAATGACCAGCAACCCTGTCCAAAAAGCCGGTGAGCGCGGCGTGCCCAGCCTGGTCTGGCGGGCCGGGCAGGATCGCCGGCTGGCCATGATTCAAGAAGCGGCCGGGCCGTGCCTCTTGGCGGAGAGTCGGGTTCTGGTCGATGGTTGTGGGTTGGGGATGTATGTGCAGGCGCTGCGACAGTTTACGCCGGATGTCGTTGGCCTCGATATTGAGCCGGACCGGGTGCTGGTCAGCCGGGCACACTCGCCGCTGGTCAACGTGGCCGCCGGGGAATATCTACCCTACCCCGCTGACCACTTTGATCTGGTGCTTAGCCACGAGGTCATCGAGCATGTCGAGGACGATGCCTTAGCTGTGGCTGAAATGGTCCGGGTGTTAAAAAAAGGGGGCCGGGCCGTTATCTTCTGTCCTAATCGCCTGTACCCCTTTGAAACGCACGGCCATTACTGGCGTGGCAAGTACCATTTTGGCAACACGCCGTTGATCAACTATCTACCCGATCAAGTTCGAGATCAACTAGCACCCCATGTGCGTGTCTATGCGGCCAGCCGGTTGAAACAGCTCCTTAACGGGCTGCCGGTGTCGATTATTCATCACAGCCAAATTTATCCCGGCTATGATAACGTCATCGCTCGATCGCCGTGGCTGGGGCGCACTTTACGCCGGATCAGCTATTCGCTCGAGCAGACGCCGCTGCGTATTTTTGGGCTGTCACATTTGCTGGTCATCGAGAAAAATCGTGGGTAGAGAGCGTGGCCTGAGCGACGGATAAACGCAGGCTAATTTTCATCTTAACATCATCGAGCTGGCTATAATTAAAAACAACTACAGCAAAAGTCGGGTACAAAAACTTTATGGTAAGTTAAGATGAGTTTTTAGATATAGCTGAGCGGGTATCAGCATCAACAGCAGCTTGCCACTCAAGTTCCAGTGCTTGAACAACTGTG
>Ga0302046_10006078_pt1 | contig 10573 bp, 9 predicted proteins | sample RVTome_11_FD_200261 | JGI IMG/M metagenome (GOLD analysis project Ga0302046, IMG submission 200261) | Soil microbial communities from uranium-contaminated site in the Upper Colorado River Basin, Wyoming, United States - RVT147D111 (version 2) ... | reverse complement strand
TCCTGTATGGCGTGCATTCGCTGGAGGCCAATCTCGCCGGCCGGACGGTGGCCGACGTCCGCCAGGCCCTGCGCCAGGCCCTCAATATCAGCCCGCAGGCGGTGGCCGTGGTGGACGGCCGCGAGGTGGAAGAAGGCGTCATCCTGTTGGCCGGGCAGCAACTGGAGTTCGTCAGGCTCGCCGGAGAGAAGGGCTGATTCGGCTCAACTCCCCCGTTCCCACCTTACCCCCGTAACCTGTCATTCCCCCTCGGTTCTGGCCGTTTCATGGCTCATCGAGGTTCTCGCTCACGAATTGCCTGGACCGAAACTAAGGAGAACCGCGTGGACGCTACAGTCTTGAAATGGGTTGAGCGCGTCCGACACGAGTTGCAGCCGATAGAGGCGAAGATCCTAAATCACCGCTATCTCCAGGCCCTCGAGGTCGGGCGGATCGAACGTGGACAGCTCCGGATCTTCGCCGGGCAGCAATCTCACATTATTGGCAGCGACATTCGCAGCGTGGCCCAGATGGTGGCGCGTGCAAGTTCGGAACGCAGCCAGGCGTTCTTCCTCGAGCTTCTGGAGGGAGAGCGGGCCGCCTTGAAGGCCCTGGATCTCTTCCGCGCGGCAGTCGTCGCAGCACCGGAACCTCCCGTCTCGGACGAGCCGCTTCCGGGCGCGTTTGCCTACTGTGCCTTTGTCGCATGGCTCAGCCTCTACGCTTCTGAGGCGGAGTTCGCGGGCGCGTTCCTCGTTAATCTGCCGGTTTGGGGAGCCAACTGCAGCCGGATGGCGCACGCGCTTCAGACCAAATACGGCCTTTCCGAAGCAGACGTCGCGTTCTTCGCCCTGTTTGCGACGGCCCCGCCTGGCTTTGAGGAGCGTGCCGCCGCTGTGGTTGCGGAGGGTCTGGAACGCCACGTCTCGACCGCTATGATCCGCCGGGCCGCGTCACTCCTCCAGGGATATGAACTCCTTTTCTGGGACACTCTAGCCCAGGCATCCATTTCCACCACGTAAGGGAATACAGAGGCTTCGCGGCGAACTTCGAGTTACGGCGGTTGCCTTGTCGCAGACAATGAAGACGGTTATACTTATGCTGGAGAGCGAAATCGGGCTCCTTCTATGAGAGGGCAGCAATGCCAGAGACGATGACACTTGCCGACGTGTTGACGCGGCTCACCCGAGAGGGAGAGCTGTACGAAAAACTCCCTGACCAGCGACTGCGCTGTTACGCCTGCGGCCATCGCTGCGTGATCCCGGAGGGGCGGCCAGGCGTCTGCAAAGTGCGATTCAACAGAGGTGGCGTTCTGTACGTGCCGGCCGGCTATGTCGGTGTACTGCAATGCGACCCGGTCGAGAAGAAGCCATTCTTCCACGCCCTCCCGGGCTCGTTGGCCCTCAGTTTCGGCATGCTCGGATGCGATTATAAATGTTCTTACTGCCAGAATTGGCTAACTTCACAGGTTCTGCGCGATCCCAGCGCGGTGAGTCCGCCTGAATTGGTGTCGCCGGACTACCTCGTTGGTGCGGCTGAGCACTATGACGCGCCGATCATCGCCAGCACCTACAACGAGCCGCTGATCACCAGCGAGTGGGCCGTTGAGGTCTTCCGTCTCGCCAAGGAGCGGGGCCTGAAAACCGCTTACATCAGCAACGGCAACGGCACGCCCCAGGTGATCGAGTATCTGAAACCATGGGTGGACCTCTACAAGGTCGACCTGAAAGGGTTCAACGACCTGAACTATCGGAAGCTGGGCGGGGTCCTACAAAACGTGCTGGATACCATCAAACTACTCGTGGAGAAGCAGTTCTGGGTCGAGATCGTGACGCTCGTGGTGCCGGGATTCAACGACTCGGATGCGGAGCTGACGCAGATCGCTGAGTTCCTGGCCTCGGTCTCCCACGATCTCCCCTGGCATGTCACGGCCTTCCACCAAGATTACAAGATGCGGGACCGGGCCAACACGGCGGCGGCCAGTCTGCTCAGGGCGGCTGAGATCGGGAAGCGGGCCGGCCTCCGCTACGTCTATGCGGGCAACCTGCCCGGTCGGGTCGGGACGCTCGAGAACACTTACTGCCCCTCGTGCCACACCCTCCTCATCGAGCGGTATGGCTACACCATCCTGAAGAATGTCCTCCAAAAGGGCGCCTGCCCAACCTGTCACACCCCGATCCCCGGCGTCTGGGACTAATACAAACACGTTAAGTGTTGTTACATTGTCATTGCGAGCGACCAACGGGAGCGTGGCAATCTCCCCTTTGCCACTGCGAGGTTGCTTCGCTACGCTCGCAATGACATTCAATTCATCATCATCGGGCCCTATTTGAGCCCGTATGGCCAACAATTCCCTTGCAATAGACCTCCCCTGACGTAGAATCATTTGATTTACTGGACCGGGACTCGTTTTGGACAAGGAGGCGTGACATTTTCGAGAAATTCGCCAGGATTCGACCCTACCTCCACCGGCATCGACGGCTTCTGTTTGTTGGCCTCGCTGCATTGGTCGTCACCGACGTATGCGGCTTGGCCATCCCGTGGTTGACGAAGGACGCCCTGGACACATTTCTTGCCGTTGAAAGGCGCGATATCGCCCTGTGGAAGTACCCTGCCATGATCGTGGTGGCCGCCTGCTTCCAGGGACTCTTCCGCTATTTCTGGCGGACCCACATCTTCGGATTTTCACGAAACATCGAATGGGACTTCAGGAACGCCATCTTTTCTCACCTCCAGCGACTGCCACTGACATACTTCCAGCACACCAAAACGGGCGACCTGATGTCGCGGTTGACCAACGACATGGCCTCCTTCCGCGAGATGGTGGGTGTGGGCGCCATGGCGACCATCGACGCTGTCATCGTGATCTCCACCAGCTTGATCCTGATGGTGGTCATCGATCCATGGTTAACGCTGTGGAGCCTGCTCCCGTTGCCAGGTATCACTGCCCTCGTGCTCTTCTTCGGCAACCGGATCTTCGAACGGTATCGCGATGTCCAGCAGCATCTGAGCACCCTCAGCACCTACGTTCAGGAGAGCCTTGCCGGCATTCGGGTTGTGCAGGCGTACGTTCAGGAGGAAAATCAAAAGGCGGGCTTCGGGGAACTCAGTAAGGGGTACCTGGTCAAGAACCTCGATCTGGTGAGGCTGTGGGGGTATGTCTGGCCGCTCATGAGCGTCCTTTCCGGCCTGGCCGCTACGGTCGTCCTGTGGCTGGGCGGACGAAAGGTCGCCATGGGAACGATGACCCTCGGGGAGCTGGTCGGCTTTTACGGCTACCTGGCCATGCTATCCTGGCCCGTCATGGCGTTGGGCTACGTCATCAATCTCTACCAGCGGGGCTCGGCCGCCCTCGCGCGCCTTCTGGAGATCCTGGATTCACCGGTCGCCGCGGGATACCAGGAGCCCGGCACCGCACAGCTCTCCACGGTTCGCGGGGAGATTGAATTCCGCAACCTCTCCTTTCGATATGCACCCGAGGCACCGTTGGTCCTTCACGAGATCAACCTCAAGATTCCGGCCGGCACCTGGTGTGGGCTCGTGGGCGAGACCGGCGCCGGGAAGAGCACGCTGGTCAACCTCCTGCCGCGGCTCTTCGAGGCGCCATCGGGAACCATCTTCATCGACGGCATCGAGCTGCGACACCTTCCACTGCAGGCCCTAAAGCGCGCGATCGGCTTCGTGTCCCAGGATATCTTCCTCTTCTCCGACACGATCAGGGAGAATATCCTGTTCGGCAGCAGCAACTCGACCCCCGAGGAGCTGGAGATGGCGGCCGACCTCGCCCAACTCCTTCCGAGCATCCAGGAGTTCTCGCACCGGTTCGACACCATACTGGGGGAGCGGGGAGTCCGACTGTCTGGCGGCCAGAAACAGCGAACGGCCATGGCCCGCGCCATCATCAAGAACCCGCCCATCCTGATCCTCGACGATGCCTTCTCAAGCGTTGACACCGAGACCGAAGAGCGGATCCTCGGGCAGTTGAAAGGCCTCATGCGCGGACGAACCGCGATCCTGATCTCCCATCGGATTTCAACGATCAAGGAGGCTGATCAGATCGTCTATCTTCAAGATGGTCGAATCGCCGAACGCGGCAGTCATGAAGAGCTTCTGGCCCGTAAGGGCCACTACTACCGTCTCTATCTCCGGCAGCTCCTGACCCGAGAGCTGGAGGCGCTGGGTGACAATGGGGGCGCCACGCCGTGAAGGAACAGCAGGACCATCACGACGAAGAGGTTCTGGGGAAGGCGTACGATGCCCGCTTGATGCGTCGGCTTCTGACGTACCTCCGACCCTACCGGTTCTGGGTTGTGATCTCCTTCCTGCTCCTGTTCCTGACCACCGGGATGCAACTGCTCGGGCCGTACATCACCAAGGTCGCCATCGACACCTACATCGCGGCTCACGACCTACATGGCCTCAACTTGGCGGTCCTGGCCTACCTGGCGACGGTCCTTGTGGGGTTCATCTCCCAGTATGCCCAGAGCTACACGATGCAGTACACCGGACAGTGGGCCATGCATGACCTCCGGACGCAGCTCTTCAAGCACTTGGAGCGGCAGGACCTGGCCTTCTTCGACAAGAATCCGGTCGGCCGCCTGATGACCAGGGTCATCAACGATGTGGAGACCCTGAACGAGCTGTTCGGATCGGGGGTGGTCGCGTTGCTGGGCGACCTGCTCACGCTGGTCGGGGTTGCGGCCGCCATGTTTGCATTGGACTGGCGCCTGGCGCTGATCTCGTTCGTCACGTTTCCCTTTATGCTCCGAGCGACCGCCGCCTATCGCAAGCGAGCGCGGGACAACTACCGCGAGAGCCGAAGGATCCTGGCCAGGATGAACGCGTACCTCCAAGAGAATATCTCCGGCATGGCCACCGTCCAGGCCTTCGGCCAGGAGGGGCGCCACTTCCGCAAGTTCAAAGAGATCAACACCCAGCATCGGGACGCATTGCTGAAGAGCATCCATTACAACGCGCTCTTCTTCCCGTCGATCGAACTCTTCAGCGCCATCACCGTCGGCTTCGTGCTGTGGTACGGAGGCTCCCTGATCCTCGACGAACGGGTCCTCCCCGGTGTCGTGATCGCCTTTATCCAGTATATCCATCGCCTCTTCATACCGATCCGTGACCTGGCCGAGAAATACAACATCCTCCAGGCCGCGATGGCTTCCAGCGAACGGGTCTTCAAGCTGTTCGATGTGCAGGAGTCACTCACCGACCCCGCCGCACCGATTCAACCGTCGCCACTGAAGGGCGAAATCGAATTCAAGAATGTCTGGCTCTCCTACCTGCCGGGCGAGCCGGTTCTCAAGGGGATCTCCTTCCGGGTGGCGCCTGGCGAAAAGGTCGCGTTGGTAGGCGCCACCGGCGCCGGGAAAACCTCGATCATCTCCGCCCTGTGCCGATTCTATGACGTTGAACGGGGCAGCATCTGCATCGATGGGATCGACGTGCGAGAATGGGACAAGCGGAGCTTACGTCGCCACCTCGGGCTGGTGCTGCAGGATGTCTTTCTCTTCTCCGGGGATATCGCCCGGAATATCAGCCTGGGTGATCCCACTATCACACAGGAGCGGGTGGCTAAAGCGGCTCGCCGTGTTCACGCTCAAGGCTTTATCGACCGGCTGCCAGGTGGACTTCAGGCCGTCGTCCAGGAGCGCGGCTCGACCCTCTCCCAAGGGGAGCGCCAGCTTTTATCCTTCGCCAGGGCCCTGGCTTTCAACGCCCCGATCCTGATCCTGGACGAGGCAACCAGTTCGGTGGACACCGCAACGGAGTTGCTGATCCAGGACGCGTTACGAGAGCTGCTTCGTGAACGCACCGCTCTGATCATCGCCCACCGCCTCTCGACCATTCAGTTCGCAGACCGGATCATCGTCCTACACAAGGGGCGGATCCGCGAAGAAGGCACCCACGAGGAGCTGCTGGCTCGTGGCGGACTTTATTCGCGCCTCTACGAACTGCAGTATCAGCCTCTGGCCTAGTGTCTGTCCTCAAATCGCAAAACAGACCTCCCACCTGCAAAGCCACAACATAAAGTTGCCCCTCCCGCCAGGTGATACGTCCGAGCAGGCGCTCGGGCTCCGCCTCCCACCTTGGCCTTCTTGTTGCCGGGCCGCGAAATGCGGACAGGGGACTCGAAAGGCAGCTCACACGCGAGAGCAGACCTCGACACACCAATGCAAGCCCTCCTCCTTTCACAACTCGTGAGCCTATCAACCAATAGGCTTTATTGTGAAAGCCTTCACGGAAACCTTCTGGCATCCGTCCTATATTCACGGTAGATAACGAAAGGAGGTGAACACCATGGAAGGCTTGGTTCTTGAGACACAGTTCTTCAATCCGACCATCGCTGCGGCCGGTCTGGCGGTCCTCTTGGCGGTCGCTATCGGCGGTCTCCTTTTCAGCTACATCGCTGATGAGGAGGCGAAGGGCAGGCGCATCGATTGGCTTGAAGAGCCGCTAGCCATGCCGGGCGACCCCGGACGCCCTCAATCGGCCGAAGGGGCAAAGCTTGCTAAAGCAGCCTGACCGCTTCCGTCTGCGGGGCCAGGGGTTGACAGCCACCGCTCAACCCCTGGTCCCGCTTTCTTGTGGTGTCGATAGTCCTCGGCGCGGCACCTAGAGAAGTCGAGTGTCGAGGAACTCCCCCGTGAAGCCGATCACAACCCGAGGTTTTCCAACAGTTCCTTGAGGACCGCGGCGTTGTTATGCTCCTCATCCCGCGCCGCGAAGAGGAGCGTGATCGTTTCCCGTGTTGCCCGCTCGGCCAGCCTCCGAAGGTCTTCTATCTTGTTCCTTACCACAAGCTCGTGCCGGTAGCGGCTCGTAAACGCATCCCACTTCTTCGGATCACGGTGAAACCATTTGCGCAGGGCCGGGGTCGGGGCGAGATCCCATCGCCACTCGTCTATCCATGTTCCGATCCTTTTAACCCCCTGAGGCCAGACGCGGTCAACGAGGATCCGGACTCCATCTGTCAGCTCAGGAGGGTCATACACGCTCTTGATCCTGATCACATAACACCCAGCTCATAGTCAAACCATCCTAAACAAAGAAGAGAGAGGCCATCGCATCTTGCCGATGGCCTCTCCTGTGCTTGGAATCAATGAAGGACCTTACGCTTTCGCTCGGGCCTCCTGCGCCTGCTGCGGTATGGCTGGACGCTTCGCCATCATCAGCGAAAGCAGCGCAATCGCGCATAGGATCCCGCCCGTCCAAAACGCCACCTGGTAATTCTTGTAGGCGACAAACATCTGCCCGCCGATCCTCGGCCCGATAATCCCCGCCACGCCCCACGCTGTAAAGAGCAGGCCGTAGTTGACCCCCGCATTCTTGGTGCCCCAGAAGTCGGAGGCCGTGGAGGCGTTCACCGAGAGCATAGTGCCGTAGCACCAGTAGATCGCAAAGACCAACACGTACAGCATGGCGACGTTGTTACCCGCGGCGTACAGGATCGGCATGGCCACTGCAGAGACCGCGGTCATCAGGCGCAAGACGTTGAGACGGCCGAGGCCGTCTGACATCCACCCCGAGAGGATGCGCCCGGAGGCGCTTCCAATCGCCCCGACGACGATGCCCATGGTGGCCACCGCCGTACTCGGGATCCCCTGACTCTTCGCAAAGGGGACAAGCTGGCTGATCACCATGAGGCCCGCCGACGTGCCGAGGGCATAGGCGATCCACATCCAGTAGAACGCGGGCGTCTTCAAGACCTCACTGGGGGTGAAATCATATGTCGTGGCCGCGACCTTGGTGGCCGGCGCCGGGGTCCAGCCGGCTGGCCTGTACCCCGGGGGCGGATTCTTGAGCACGAACGCCGCAGCCATACCCATTATGAAGAAGATGACCCCGAAGACCATGAAGGTGGTCCGCCACCCGTAGGTTGGGATCAGCCAGTTTCCTCCCAACGGGCCGAAGATGGCCGAGCCGCCACCATAGCCTGCGACCGCGAGCCCGACCGCCAGCCCTCGCCGATCGGGGAACCACTTGGCCATGACGGGGATCGGCGTCGAGTAGCCGAAGCCTTGGCCGGTTGCGGCTACCACGCCCAGCCAGAAGAACATCCAACCCATGCTGGTGGTATAGGCGCACATGAAGAACCCAAGGGAGTTCGCCAGGGCGCCAATGACCGAGATCTTGAAGGGTCCCAGCTTGTCCTGGAGTCGCCCGGCCAGGATGAACGTCGCCCCAAACATAAAGACCAAGATGGTGAACACCATCGAGGTGTCGGCCCGACTCCACCCGAACTCCTTCTCGAGTGGCGCGACAAAGATGCTCCACGCATAGACCGCGCCGAGGGCGAGGTTCATGGAGAGCCCCCCCGCGATGCGGAACCACCGGTTCATCATCCGCTCTTCCATCGCCCATCCTCCTCATGTTGCCCGCGGGTCACCGCGGAAGGTTTCACAGACTGAACTCCTAACCTAATGGCCTATCTCATAACTCGGTCGCGGAGTAATGTTCTGTGAAACCTTTCACGCTTTTGGAAAAAATCAACCCGTCCTCACCTTGGCGAGAAATCGGGCGTCATCTGTGAAAGCTCTTACAGAAAGGGCATGGCATCATGTTTATTCTCTAGCTGGGAAATCCTGAGGATGTTGACGATGCCGCAACTGAACAGATCTCGAGAGGGGAGGGGTCGTATGAAGGATCAACCGAAGGAGAAGCTCTTTTCGAAGGGCGAGTTGTTAGCCATCGTACTGGTCTTCTCCGTGTTCCTCATTACTATGCTCTCGCTCGTCTCGCTGGATCCGGAATTGGTCCTGTGGGGCGGGTCGATGGGCCTGGGCTCCCTCTACACCCCGGATCCGCCGCCCCGCCTCTTTGATAATCCTAGGGAAGCCTTTCAGATGGCCTCGAACTTATGCCTCATCGGCCTCGTTGCCCTGCTGTGCCTCATGGTGATCAAGGGCGAAGCGAGGTTCGGTTGGCGGTCTTGGCTTAAGGCCCGATGGATCGAATGGAGGTCTCAGCAGGCTCTGGAAGGTAGAGGACGGCCTAAGATCGGGGTGGACGCCCATTCCCGAGACGTTGATGATCGCCGAGAAAAATGATAGAATGAACTTGAAGAACGATGGATCTCCTACCACCCGGCAGGAGTGGGACAACGTGTCGATAGCCTTCCTCAAATCAACCCGGTTGTTTGAAGGGATTTCGGAAGAGGAGGCGCGGAAGATCACCCGCCTCTGCTTCGAGAGGGCCTATCCGAAGGGAACGGCGATATTTTCCGAAGGCGACCCCAGCGATGGGCTTTATATCGTGAAGGGCGGGTTGGTGAAACTCACCTCCCTTTCGGAGACCGGAACGGAGGCCATTCACCATATCCTCAAGCAGGAGGAGATCTTCGGAGAGCTTCTGATTACAGAAAAGGCGAGGGCTTTTACGGCTACCGCCATCGAGGATGCTGTGGTTACTGTCATCCCGAGGGAGCGCTTCCTGGAGCTGTTGTCACTGGTCCCCACCGTCAGCCACAATTTCATTAGGTTCCTGTCGAAACGATTGGTGAAGGTGGAGAAGGGGGTAGCCGATTCCAGTCATTCCTGGTCCTACCACCGACTGGCCAGGGCACTTCTTCATCTCGGCGAGAAATACGGAGAGAAGACTCCTGCTGGCACCTTGATCAGATTGCGCCTGACCCATGAAGATCTGTCGAACCTGATCGGGACTACTCGGGAGACCGTTACAACCCAGATCAACAAGTTCGAAAGGATGGGTCTGCTGAACCGGCAGGGCCGGCATCTCATCGTTATTATACCCCGCCTCAGCGAGTTCATCAGCTCCGAGGAGCTACGATTGGGCAAGTCCCTCGTTGCATGAAGGGGTATCGTTTGAAGAACAGCTCTATTGCGGAAAGAACGCTTCTTCTCCCGGTCGTCACACGTGGACCCGCGCCTTCTCCTTCGCTACACCCCTGGGCCAGAGTCTATCTACGAGAACCCGGAAGCCATCTGACGGATCCGGTGGGTCATACACCCTGTTAGCTCTGATCATGTTCTCCTCCGTTGCGCGCGAACCGCTTCGGCCACCTTCGCGGCTGTCCTTACTCCGGGCCGCTCGCCCTCCAGCAACTCGTTTCATCTGTCGATGATATACGGCGACAGAGCCGTCCTTTCCCAATCGCCCCACTGGAGTCATTCGCGGCTATCGCCCGAAGCGCGAAGGTACGACGTATTGGGACCGGCCCAATGAAGGTCTCGCGCTCGGCTTTTCTTTGAGCCTTCCAAGCTTCCTCCCTGCGTTCGTGAGACGCTGCCCGCCCATGCTCTCTCCATTCCAAAACACGCTACACACCTCATACAGTGGTCACGAAAGCTTCGAGCATTGAAGAATAGAGAACTTACCGGGGGTGTTGGGCGTGCCACCCGCGGGCGAGAAGATTGCGGTCAGGTGTAGAAGGATCCAGTCAGATGGAGCGGCTATTCCATCTTCGCGATGGAGGACGCTGGGAGCAAGCTGACGAGGAGCTTGAGCGCCTTGTCCAGATAGGCGGGGTCTTTCGATTCCAGGGTAAGCCTGACCCGATACTCCGGGTTATTCAGCGCAGGATACGAGCCGAGGAGGAGGGCGGGGTACTCGCGCAAGACGGCATTCA
>Ga0302046_10006077_pt1 | contig 10573 bp, 13 predicted proteins | sample RVTome_11_FD_200261 | JGI IMG/M metagenome (GOLD analysis project Ga0302046, IMG submission 200261) | Soil microbial communities from uranium-contaminated site in the Upper Colorado River Basin, Wyoming, United States - RVT147D111 (version 2) ... | reverse complement strand
TGAAACCTCCGTCAAGCCTCCCTCAGAAACTGAGATCCCATGATGAGCAGAGCCTGAACCTGCTTTTACCAATACTGAATCATGAGCTCCGTGATAACATCCCTCAAATTTAATAATTTTTTTCTTCTTGGTATATCCTCTTGCAAGTCTAATGGCAGTCATTGTAGCTTCTGAACCAGTATTTACCAGCCTGACTTTGTCAATTGATGGGAAATTTCCAATGATTAATTTTGATAATTTTATTTCAAGTTCTGTAGGTGTGCAAAAAAGAGTTCCTCTTTTTAGCTGGTTAGATACTGCAGAAATTATTTCCTTTCTTCGATGTCCTAGTAATAGTGCACCATAACCATTGCAAAAATCAATGTATTGATTTCCATCTTCATCCCAAATTGATGACCCCTGTGATTTTTTTACAAAGAAGGGATATGGTTCAAAATATCGTACTGGGCTGTTTACTCCATCGGGAATAACTTTTTTTGCTTCTGCGAATAATTTCTTTGAATTCAATAATTAGCCGTATTTTTTGTCATTATTATTCGTAATATTTTCAAAATGAGTTCAAACTACTCTTGATTTTTGAAGTGAGAAAATTTCTTGTGATAAATTAATCCTGCTATTGCAGATCCAATAAATGGGGCTGACCAATACAACCACAAATCATCTGGAATTCCGGCAACTATAGCTGGGGTTAGTGAACGAATTGGATTCATAGAAGCACCTGAGATTGGTCCAAGAAAGTATACATCTAATGCTACTATTGCGCCTATTGCCAAGCCAGTAAATTTGTTTAGTCCTTTGATATGAACAACTGTAAGAATTACGCCCATTAGCATTATTGTAGCGATGATTTCAACCCCATAGAATAAAGAAACTGAATATGAGTAGTTTGGAAAATTCAAACCAAGATTTGCAAAATCTCCTATGACATATTTTACAAAAAATGTTCCTAAGAATGCTCCAATTGCTTGTGCTCCAAAATATACTGGTAATGTTTTTGCTTTAGTATGCCCTGAAATGAAATATCCAATTGTTACAGCTGGATTAAAGTGAGCCATTGAATATTTCCCAAATGCATACACTACAATTGTCAAACCTACAAAATGTATTACAGCAATAAAAATTGGCCCCAAAGTCATCCCAAGGCTTGCATCATAAACAATCGAACCTGTTGCGGCTACTAATAATCCAAAAGTTCCTACTAGTTCTGCAAAAAATATTATCAAGTTTGAATTCTGCATTAGGATTCTGCCGTTAAGCTTGAAACCAGTTCTTTTACTTTAGAATCTATCTGATTACGGATTTTTCTAATTTCTTCAATAGATTGCCCTTTTGGATCAGGTATCTGCCAATCAATTACACTATTAGAAAATAAAGCTGGGCAAGACTCTTTGTCCATACACCCCATGTTAACAGTTTTTTTGTTTGTAGATATCATTTTTTTTGAGAGAGTCTGTGGCTTTTTTAGGCTTATATCAATTCCAACTTCTTTCATTACTTGAACTACTAATGGATTTACCTGGGATGTTGGTTTTGTTCCAGCACTAATTGGTTGAAAATTTTTTTGTGCATATTTTTTAAAAAAAGCTTCTGCCATTATACTACGACCTGCATTTTCTACACATACAAAGAAAACTTTGTCAGCCATGAAAAGAGCATTGAAAAAATATGATTAAAGGTTGTTCTAAATAGTCTATATTGTATAGGTATGTAGTCCTATGTAAATTACGGGAAATAGTGTCGTGATTCTTATCAGTTAAGCATGATATTAGTATAATGTCTTGATGGCCTTGTTAAGTCTTGAGCGAAGTTTGAATGTGGCAAAAATATGTAATAAGATAATATCTTTCATACCTGGAATTCATTTTGTCTCAGTTATCAACAAAAATGGCAGAATGATTGACACCAAACTAAGCGATGATAGCAATACTAAAAATCTAACTCAACAGGAATTAGAAATGTTGTACATACAACGTGCTTTGCAAACTTGTATGAATAAAGAACTTGATAAAAAATTAGGTTCACTACATTATACTATTTCAGGTAGAGATTCTATGTTAGAATTCATTTTTCCATTTAATAATGAAATCATTTTCATTGCTACCAATAATGATCTTTCCATTCAAGACACAGTAAGGCAAATTTCGGAGTTGTTCAAAGAATTAGAATTAAAAACAACTATTGAAATAGGCGATGAAATTGCCTGATGAGAGTTGTAGAAAATGCGGTGGGATATTAACAGAATATTCAATTTGTGCAAAATGTAAAATCTCAAATCAATTGATTTGCAGGATATGTGGAATGTTAACATTACAACAATATCATACTCGATGTTTCTATGAAACAAACCCAATTGAAGGATTATTGGTAATAGGAGCCTGAAACCAAATGTCAAAGCTGGTCATAAAGAAAAAAACCGTAAAAAATTACTTCCTTTTAGGAATTCAATTTTTACGAAAAGAGGACGGTACGTTAATTCTCAAGTTTGTAAATCCATTGACTTTAAACTAGATAGCGAGATATAGCGTTCTGAATCAGTTGAATCTATATTCAATTTAAAAATACCTGATTGTCAGATTTAATCAGCCATGGCGATTAATATTAAAAACTTGAAGTTTCAAGAATGCTTCTTGAGATAATGACAATTTGTAGTCTTATTTCTGTTACTCCATATTATGATTGTTCAGATAAATGGGAAATCCGACTTTACGATGAACCTCCCGCAATACAATGTAATAATCTTGATAATTTTTATGTGAAATTGGGATGTGCAAATATTAATCGGGGGATAATCCATGTGATAGACTTTCCAGAACATAGAGATCAGTTTGGTCAGACAATTTTACAACATGAACTAAAACATATGATTTGTGAATGTAACTTTCATTAATTTCTATACGAAATAATTACAAGAATTATTATAATAATGATTGAATTTAATTTTTTGAAATATGAGATGATATTTGTTCTTGTGTAGGTCTATGTTTTCCTGTAACGATATAATTGATAGCATCACTCATGAACACTGCATGATCCCCGATTCTTTCAAGATAACGTAATAGTAATGCTTCTGCTAGTGCACATTTAGTGTTTTTTGATTCAATAAGCTTAGGCAATCTCTCTTTGTACATTCTATCAATAAAAGCCTCATCTTCTTGAATTTTTACAGCCTTTCTTATATCTAATTCTGCAAATGATAAAACAGCTTCTCTAATCATATGTTTCACTTTTTTTGCTGCTTCAAACAATGAATCATTTTTACACTCGGAAATATCTCCAAATAAATGGCGAACTTGTGTAATGTCAAATGCGTAACGACCAAACCTGGAAAAAGCATAAGAAATTTCTGTAGAAGATCTAATGAGTCTAAAATCGTCTGCTACTGGCTGATATTTGAGAAACATATCAAAAGTCAAATCTTCAACTTCAAAATACTTTTTTGTAATTTCTTTTGAGAGTTCACGGACTCGGCCACCAGTGCCCTTCCCTTCAAGGTAGGAATCAACAGCAAGTGAAACACATTCCATTGCCATGTCTCCCATTTGTGACATTAGCATTGATAATTTATCTAATGAAGGGTCAATTAATCGAGTCATTTAGCCAAAGTGACCTTGAACATATTTTGCTGTAAGTTCATTTTTTGGATCTGTGAATAATTTCTTAGTTTCTCTAAATTCTATTAAATCTCCCAAATACATAAAGCCGGTATAATCAGAAACTCTTACAGCCTGTTGCATGTTATGAGTAATTATAATAATACAATAATCTTTTTTCAATTCAGTGATTGTCTCTTCAATTTTTTGAGTGGCAATTGGATCCAGAGCAGAGGCAGGCTCATCCATTAAAAGAACTTCAGGTTGAATTGCAAGTGCTCTAGCAATGCATAATCTTTGTTGTTGCCCACCTGATAATTCTATTGCAGGTTTTTTTAGATCATCTTTTACCTCGTCCCACAAATACGCCATTTTAAGAGAGTCTTCAACAATTTCATCAAGAATCCTCCTATCACGGACTCCGTTTAGACGAACTCCTGCAATTACATTGTCATAAATTGACATTGTTGGGAACGGATTTGGTTTTTGAAAGACCATACCTACTTTTCTTCTATGATAAATTGGGTCTATGCTCTTATCATAAAGATCAATATCATCAATCATCACTTTACCTTCAACACGTGCATTCTTTGTCATGTCATGCATTCTGTTTAGACATCTAAGGAAGGTAGTTTTACCACATCCAGACGGACCAATTAAAGCGGTAACTGATTTCTCAGGAAACTTGATAGAGATATTCTTAACTGCTAAGAAATTTCCGTAATAGACATTAACATTTTCTGTTATCATTTTGTATTTCTTTTGAGGAATATTAATTGGACTACCCACGATTGTTGAACTTGCAGGTTTAGGAGTTATTATTGTTGCCACTTTTTTTACACTCCAACTTTACTAAGTCTTGGACTCATACCCATACTCTTTCGTCTGTTCATAAACCAATATCTGACCGCTATATGGATTGCAAGTATTATCAACACTAACACCAAGGCTGCACCCCAACCAGATAGTCTGGCTTCATCATAGGGCTGTAATGAAAATCTCCAAATCCTAAGCGGCAGTGCATCTATAGGAGCATCAAAGCCTCCAAAGAACTGACTACTTCCTAAAACCGTCATAATTAATGGAGCGGTTTCACCACTTATTCTTGAAACAGCCAATAAAATTCCTGTAAGTATTGCCTTTTTTGCTGCTGGAATTATAATGCGTAACGTTACAATCCATTTTCTTAATCCTAGTGCTGTCCCAGCTTCTCGAACACTGTAAGGAACCATTTTAAGTGCCTCTTCGGTTGCACGGGCAACAATTGGAAACATGATTAAAGATAATGCAAATGCTCCTGCCCAAATTGAAAAATGTCCTACTATCAATACAATAGCTAAGAATGCAAAAACTCCCAAAACTATGGAAGGAAATTCCATGAAAACATCAGTAAAGAATCTAATTTGTTTTGAAAACCAGCTACCTCCAAATTCTGCTAAATAAATTCCACTCATTATTCCAATGGGGACTCCAATTAACGAGGATAGTCCTATGATAATTATGGTTCCTTGAATTGCAGGTCCAATAGCAGGAGGGACACCTGAGCCTATTGCACCTGGTTCTTCTGTGAAAAATTCCCAACTAAGAGCCCCAGCCCCACCATAAACCAGTGTTCCTAATATCCACAGTAAAGGTATAATTGCAACTAGAGTACATGTTATTACAACTCCCGTCATTATTTTGTCAACTAACAACCTATTTTTGACATTTGCCTTGAACATGGCTCGATATTCGGCTCGTTTATCTCTTGAGTTTTGTAAGATGTCTATGCTCAATTGTTAACGGCACCCTCTCTAATTTTTAGCATTCGCGTAACAAGAAAATGAGCTACTACATTAATTGCCATCGCAATGAGAAATAATACTAGTCCAACAGCAATTAATGCTGATACATGTATTGAGGCTGGTGAAGCTTCAATGAATTCATTAGCAATTATACTTGGCATTGTTTGCCCTGGATCAAATAGTGAATTTGGTATAGCGGCAAACCCAGTAGCATTTCCAATTATCATAGTTACTGCCATTGTCTCTCCAACTGCGCGCCCTAAACCCATAATTGATGCCCCAACTAATCCAGCCTTTGAATATGGAAAAACCGCAAGCCGAAACATTTCCCATGTGGTAGAACCAAGCATGTACGCGGCTTCTTTTTGTTGTTGAGGAACAGCTAGCATTGTTTCCCTTGAAATTGCTGAAATGGTTGGAATGATCATAATTGCAAGAATTATACCGGCAGATAGTATGTCTAAGCCAAAGGGATTACCTGAAAAAAGGAAAATAGAATCACCAAAAGCGTCATGAAGTGGTTGTTCGATAAGATCTTTAAAGTACATTCTGAAAACAAGTAGCCCCCATAATCCGAAAACTACGCTTGGTACTGCTGCAATCAGTTCGACCATATATCCCATTGGTTCGCTAATTCTTTTTGGAGCAGTAAGGACAAACATTGCAACTCCTATACTAAGAGGCACAGCAATTATCATTGCTATGGCAGATGTAACTAGAGTTCCAATAATATATGGAAGAGCACCATACGACTCTCTTCCCTCTACTGCATTCCAATCTGTTCCCCAAATGAATTCAATTCCTTCCTCCTGCCAGAGTGGTCCTGATTCCCATCCTAGCTGAAGTACCATTACTAAAATTACTGCAAGAACATATGCGCCTGCCGCAGTTGCTGCGATTTTAAAGATTTTATCAGCCAGAGGACCGTGTCCTCGTGATTTACCAAATTCCCTCTTTAGCATGATTAATGGCCTGAAATGTCATTTAACAATGATCTGACAGTATATTACGTGAAGCCTATAGATTATATTGTATCTATATAGAAAATGTACTAAACCAGTATAATACCTAAAAACAAACATGAATAGGTATATTGACAATGATAGAAAATAGCCGACAAAGAAGAAAGTTACAGCTTGCTGGTGGTTCAACATATGTTGTTTCACTTCCAAAAAAATGGATCGACGATCTAAAAATGAAAATTGGTGATGAAGTAACTCTAATAAAAAATCCGAATAATTCTTTAACACTATTTTCCACTATGGATAAATTTGAAGCTAAAAAATCCATAATAGAGATCAGCAAAGATGATTCGGAAGAATCTTTGAAAAGAAAAATAATTGCAATTTATCTTGCAGGATATAAAATAATTATTGTTCGCTCAAAAGGTATTAAAATTCAACCAACTCATGCCAGAGCCATAAGAGAACTTGCAAGATCCTCAATGATTGGTACGGAGATTGTAGAGTCAAGTTCAGAATCAATTATGATTCAGGTTCTTACCAGATTACCTGAATTATCATTTGACGTAGCCTTACGGAGAATGCATCTTATGACTTTTAACATGCATCGTGAAGCTATTGATGCATTAGGAAAAATGGACAAAGAAGCTGCAGAAGAAGTCATCAAAATGGATGATGAGGTTGATAGATTTAGTTTGTATATGCTTCGAAATCTTTCTCAAGCGGTTCAGAATGGAGAGATCCTTCTAGAGATAGGACTAAAAAAACCATCTGATTGTTTAGGATATAGAACTGTAATTAGGTGCATTGAACGGATTGCAGATCATTCTGTTTTGATTGCAAAGAGAATAAAATTTTTACAGTCTCCTATTGATAAAAAAATTCTACAGTCTATAACTCAGCTAAGTAACGATTCGCTCAATATTTTTGAAAATTCTATTGTAGCTTTGACAAAAAATGATTATTCTCTGGCAGAAAAAGTTGCAGATCAAGCTGCAAAAGATGTCCAAACTGAAAAGGAATTTATGTCAAACTTAAAAGAATCTACCAATTCATCTGTCATAAAATTTGTTTTAGAAGATATTCGACGAACAATTGAATATTCAACTGATATTGCTGAAGTTGTTATTAATGAAAATATAAGATCAGTTATTTCAGAAAAATAATAAAAGAAAAATAAGAAGTTACTGGAATTTGTTATTTTATCATTTGTCTTTGTTCTAATTGATAATCCAGGCTACTTTTTGTTTGTGCTTCTACATCATTTATCGCGTCCTCTATTGCTTGGAGTGAAGGATTGTTAGGTTGCATGGATCTGCATTCTATAAGATAGTTTTCAACTACTGCAAATCCTTTGTTCGTATAACCTTCTTCATTGTCTCTAAGAGTGGTTACATCGTACTTATCGATGAAACAGTCAGTGTATGAGAAAGAACGTTTTACATAGGGACCTGTGGCAAGGAGAACGTCTACGTCAAATGGATTATAGTCTTGCTTTTGAAGTTCAGAATTTCTAAAAAGAAATGATTCATCTGCATGCTTGTGCAACGTTGGAGTAAAGCCAACTATTTTTTGCATAGTAAAAATGAATGGTTCCGATCTATCAAATCCTTTTGTTTGTGTAAATACCTGAACTGGAACTATCTCTTCTCCTTCTCTGAATTTGAAGTCTGCAGTAATTTCGACTCCTTCTACATAGAGGTATTGCGATTTCTCCACTTCTTGGGCAGTGATTTCCGTTAATTGGAAACCCATTATCGCAGCTACTGCCAATGTAGCAATGACGCTAACAGCAACTATTGATGTTGTTTTTAGTATATTCATTGAGGATAATTTAGATTGGTATATAATAATTAGAATGCATATTGTTTACGTTGTTAACATAGTAATCTTAGTTCTATATAGATCAAATCAAAAAACAAATAATACAAAACTAATAACGGTTTTGTGGCATACATAAGAAAATTATTAATGTATTAAAACAGAGTATCAACTCAAAATAAAAAAAATTAAAAAAATAAGTGGTTCTTCTAGACTCTAACTATTCCATTATTTATTAGAAATTCAAGGGCTTTGACAAACTCATCTTCGGAAATTTGATCATCTGCCCACCAGCCTGCATTATTTCTAATCCATTCAGGAACTGGAGCATTAGCCTGATTTGATCCAGTGGGGTTTCCGCTAACTAGGATTATTTTTTGCTGTATCATGAATTGTATTCCACTTAGGAAGTCTGTATCACCAATTTGTTTTTCTGCCCACCATTTTGCATTATTTTTAATCCAAGATGGTACCTTGCCTTGAGGACTGGAAGATTTTGGTGTGTTTTCTTCAATGAGTGGAGTAGTTCCAACAAATAGTTTTTCACCATTATAGGTAACTCGTGACAATCCATCAAGCCCTATTTTTGTTACTTCTGCAGGAATAGGAACATAGAGAAGTTCAGGAGAGTATTGCTGTCCGTCTGTAATCATCCATTTTATTAGATTGATTGTTTCTTGGGCCTGTTCTTTACTTTTGGTTGCTTGTTCCAAATTCTGGTGTAATAAGATGTAGGTAAAGCTAGTTATTGGATATGAATTAGCCCCAGGGGCATTATTGATTGTCACATGATCCCATTTTTCATGAGCTGCGGGTAGTGTTGCAGATGCGCCCTTTGCAGCAGCCGCCATAGTTTCCAAAGAAGGAGTTACAAATGCGGTTTTGTCTGCATTTTCTACGTCAGCATAAGTCATTTTATTTTGCATCACATAGGCAAGCTCAACATATCCTACCCCATACGGAGTGGATTTTACAATATTAGCCACTCCCTCATTACCTGCGCCGCCTACGCCAGCAGGCCATGGTACGCTCTTTCCAAAACCAACCTTCTCGTGCCATTCAGGACTTACTATATCAAGATATTCAGTAAATACATGAGTGGTTCCTGAACCATCAGAACGATGAGCAACAAGAATTTGTTTGTTGGGAAGTTTGAGGTCTGGGTTGTCTGCTACAAATGCAGGATCATTCCATTTTGTAATTTTTCCCAAGAAAATGTCAGCAACATTTTTTGAAGTTAGTTTTAATCCACTTTGAGGAACTTCTGGAATATTGTATGTTACTGTAACGCCACCTATTGCCTCTGGAATGGTAAGTGAATCAGGTGCTAAATCTACTTCTTTTGAAGTCAATGGAGCGTCAGAAGCACCAAAGTTAACTGTGTTCTCTATGTGTTGTTTAACTCCGCCTCCACTTCCTATGGATTGATAGTTGACTGAAATGTTTTGATGTTCTTCAGTATATTTTACTCTCCATAAATCAATTAGAGGAAAAGGAAAAGTTGCCCCTGCACCAGAAATGTTAAAGTTTGATTGTGCATTTGCAACAGCCGGCAAAGAAATAGAAGTCAGCAAAATTCCCATTATTGTCGTTGCAAGTATTGTTTTCATTGAATTTTTGTTCTTTATTGATTATTTACGAATAGCAAACATAGATTACGTAGTTTCTATATCTCTCTAGGAACTATATAGTATTACAGTAATACAATGTTAATTGGCGAAGATAGTATGGCTTCAAGAAAAACCATTATGTTAGATGAAAATCTTGAGAAGAAAATCAGAGCGATCCAGTCTAAAATGTTAAAAGAAAAGAATCAATCCATTAGTTTTTCCTATGTTATCAATCAAGTTTTAGAGGAAGGATTAAAAAAATTTTAAAATTACTGGGATTGGTTATCGTTCAAACTTTTTTTGTTCTGACTGATAATCCATACTGCTTTTTGCATTGGCCTTTTCTGTGACTGTAGTCATTTGTTCATAAACGGGATTATTAGGCTGATAACTACCACATTGTATCTCAAAATGATCTACCACAGCAAAACCTTTGCCTTGTGTCCAGCCTTCTTCATTGTCAGTTTTTGTTACCACAAAATAATCTTTGATGAAACAATTATAATATGAAAAACTACGTTCCTGGTCTTTTCCTTGTGAGATGATGATTTTTACATCGAACTCATTATCAGTTTTTTTTTCAGATGGAGAAGTTCGGTACAAAAAGGCTTGATCAGCTACCTCGTGTAATAGAGGAGTTTTACCTACTATTTTTTCCAATGTGAAAGAGAATGGCTCCCTATTCTTAAAACCGGTGTTTTGAGTAAAAATCTCGAATCGACTTATTTCTGTTCCTTTGTTGAAATCAAACATGCCTGTAATCACTGTGTCTTCGGCAAATAGGTAGCCTTTATCTTCACTTAATT
>Ga0302046_10006076_pt1 | contig 10574 bp, 7 predicted proteins | sample RVTome_11_FD_200261 | JGI IMG/M metagenome (GOLD analysis project Ga0302046, IMG submission 200261) | Soil microbial communities from uranium-contaminated site in the Upper Colorado River Basin, Wyoming, United States - RVT147D111 (version 2) ... | reverse complement strand
CCCTGCCCCGCAGGGCAGCTCTGGCCGGACCGTCAACCTACTCGACAACGAAAGTCACGCTGGATCAGGAAGGGGGGAGACCCGCCCTCTTCCCGGACTCCGCTAGCCTTCGGGCCGGTGCCCTGAGCTGGACGGAACGGCTGCTGTCCAAGCAGCGGGTCGCAGGCGCGAGTCCTGCCCGGGGCACCAGGTTCCTGCGGCGACCATCTCGGCTGTTCCGCACGACGAGAGGCGAACGATCCATTGCGGTCCTCGGGGACGTTCACAGCGGGCAGACTCACGGTTCATCGCAAACTGCTGATCGGAGTGGTTGCCGCCCTGCTTCTGGTCGCGTGCTTCTCGGTTCGCGCCTCGATCGGCTTCGCCGCCTTCTATCTGTGCTGCGGCCTGCTCGACGTTTCCAGGCAGCCCGGCTTGAACCTGGGGATGCTGAAAAGGTACTTCGTCAAGCCGAGCATCGATACATGGCTATGCGCCCCCGTGAATCTGTTCTTCGACCTGGTTTCGCCGAAGGGCCCGCTGTACTACCGGATCAGCGACCTCCCGGAGAAGTGCCAGCAGGAGTTGCGTTTCGTGCTGGACGTCTTCGACGAGCGTCGAGACGAGATCGCCGCGCGTTGTCAGGCTTCCGCATCGCGATCCATGCTGTTCTACAAGTGGTACAACCAGGATCTGGAGCGGTCCATTCCAGAGTTCAATCAGGAATTCAGGTACATCAAGACCATCGGCGTCTCCACCCTGGCGCCACACGCCAAGACGTCGACTCACTTCGGTCCGCTACGGATCACCTATCGAGCCCTGTACAGCTTCGTGCCGATCGAGAGCAGTGAAGCGTACATCGACCTGGTCGGCGTGACTCGCAACACGTGGAAGACCGAGCCTCTCTTCATATTCGATGACACGTTGTTGCACCGTTCCGTCAACAAGACGGGCCAGGCGCGGCCATGCGCGTTCATCGATCTCATCAGGCCCAGCCATGCTCATTGGCTGTGCGAGCGTGCGGTAGACCTGGTGGGGACCGTGCTCTCCGCGAGGGCCAAGAGGATCTTCTACGGGAAGTGGACCTTCGTCGACTAGGAGGTTGTCCAGGGACGTCATTTCTTCCGCGTTGAGAGGACACCTTCTTTTCCGCACCTCCCTTCTGGCTTCTTCTCGTCACCTTCAAGCGGGGGTCTGGGGGCGGAACCCCCAGGTGCCCCCGGGTCTTCAGCTCTTGGCATGGCCTATCGCTGCGCGCTCGAGCTCGCGCAGGCGGTAGCTGCGGCCGCTGATGTTGAGGGCGTGGCAGTGGTGCAGCAGGCGGTCGAGGATGGCCGTGGCCAGCACCTCGTCGCCGGCGACACCGCGGGCGTCGTACTGGAAGACGAGCGCCTCGCCCTCGGGGCTCGTGACGCTGCGCAGCTCGTCGGCGTCGTAGCCGTAGCTCCAGACCGGGCGCGGGGCGCGAAACGGACGAGAAATCCGCTCCAGCCGCAGGAGGTTGTTGGTGGAGGCGGCGGGAATCGAACCCGGGAGAATTAGTGGAGGCGGCGGGAATCGAACCCGGGAGAATTAGTGGAGGCGGCGGGAATCGAACCGGCCGAGCGTCGAGATCAGTCTCCCCCAGTGCCTGCGCCCACCGGCCACGACCGGCGCATGCCCGTAGGCGACGAGCCTGCCCGTGGTATCGGCCGCCACGCAGCAGTAGAGCGTCGGCAGCTCGGCACTGCCGAAGTCGTAGGAGTTGAGGCCGATCTCGTAAGGCAGGGGGGGCTACGAGGCCGCACCGGCGCCCATGGCAGGGAAGTGGGTGCTGGGGGCTAAAGGTGGCAGGGACGCGTGTTGCCGAGCATCGCGAGCGTCGGCCGCCCTCGGAATCGCAGAGATTCCGGGCGCTTTCGGTTCACGGACGCGTATCCTCTTGGCCATCGCTCTTGGGGTCGGCGGGGCCACACTGGGGAAGTCCTTGTCGGATCCCCCGACCCTTCTCGGAGCGGATCGATGTGGGCTGGTGCGGCCGTGGTCGCACCGGCGGAAGATGACACGGCGCAGTCGAACGAGCGCCAGACCTTCAGCTGCCTCAAAGAAAGGGCACGACAACCATGGGAACCTCACTTCGAAGCCTGGGCCTTGCGGGTGCCGCGTTGATCGGGCTGGCCGCTTGCGGCGATGGTTCTGCCGTATCGGGTCGCTACGTTGCCGAGCTGCCGGGAAGCGGCCTCGAGATGGAGTTGGATTTCCAGGACGACGGCAAGGCCACGTTCACCATGATCGAGGGCGGCGATCGCCACGACATGGAATGCACCTACGAATCCGGCGAGCAGCGCATCTCGGTGAGCTGCTTCGGCAGCTCCGGGATCTCGTTGACGCGGCTCGATGGCGGCGACCTGGAAGGCGACATGGACGGAGCGATCGTGCGCTACAAGAAACGCTGAGGGGGTGGGCGGCTGTACGAGCCATCCTGCTGTGCGCGCTCCTGTCCGCCACGGCCTGCAGTGACGAGGCAACGGTCTCCCCTCTCGAGCAGTCCGTGTTCGCCGATCTGGCCGGTCGGGTTTCTGCGTCGGACCGGGCGGACGTCCTCGCCTTGCTCGGCTTCGAGCTGGCGGACGACGGCACCACGATTCTCGACCCGGTCTGTCGCCTGCCCATGGCCCCTCCGGACGTCCGTCTGGACGATCTGAACGGGGACGGCCGTCCGGAGCTGTCGGTGAACGGGGGCAACGCCTGCAGCGCCGGAAGCACGGGCGCCATCCTCTGGGTGTTCGGCCGCGGCCCGGACGGACGCTATCGGCTCGTATTGAACACGCTTGCGCTCGGCTATCGGGCGACCGCGCACCGCGTCGGTGGCTACCCCGACCTGGTGCTCGGTGGCCCCGGATTCTGCCATGCGGTCTGGCGATGGACCGGTTCGGAGTATGCCCTCGACCACACCGAGCCAGAAGTCACGGGCGGCTGCGACGGGCGGTAGGGTCGCGCGCGGCTCAGCCGCTCTGCAGGCCGGCGAGGTAGCGTGCCAGATCGATGGCTCCAGCCTGCTCCGAGATCTGCTTGAGCGTCCCCATGCCTTCGATCGGCTCGTTCGGATCCACACCCTGCTTCATGGCGAGCTCGATGAACTGCTTGATCTGATCGTCCAGCACGAGCTGGAACCTCCGGCTCGCCTCGTTGAAGAATGCTTGCTGGATCAGGTTGAGGCCGTTTGGATCCTTGCGCGTCGGCTCGTCGCTACGCGCGAGCATCTCCATGGCGATGGGAAACTTGCGGGCGAGTGTGGCCAACATCAGCGGCGATCTGCCCTGGCCGTTGAGCACGTCCGGATCGGCACCGCCATCCATCAGGGCGATTGCGGCCGCCCGAAGCGTATCGTCCGAGACGATGCTTCCCGAATAGGGATGCGGCTTGATCACCTCGTGAAGAGGCGTGTCACCCGAGGAGGTACGACCGTTCGGATCGAGACCGAGGCCGAGCAGGCGCTGAATCTCGGGAATCGAGCAGAGCTTGGCCGAGCCCAGCGAGTACAGGCAGTAGTGCAATCGTGTGTGACCACCGGAGTCCGCCGCCTTGGGATCGGCGCCGAGCTCCTCGAGCAGCGCGAGTGCCCTGGGTGAGGCTTCGACATAGGCATACGTCCACGCGGTCGACGTGAACGGCTGGCCCTGATGCACCTGGCTGAGATTGATGGGTTTGGTGATGTCCACGAGCTTCTGATCGACGTAGTAGCGGACCTTCTCGACGTCGACGGGACGATCGGCCAGCGGCCACTCCGGACGCCCCGGCTGGATGCCGGCGGCGGCCATGAATGGCGTCGCGTGGCTCGGATCCATGAACTTGGCCGCGTCGAACTCCGTCAGGACCCTGTTGCCGTAGCGGCCGACGAGCACCCAGGTCCCCACCTTCTGGCCGGCCTGGTAGCGACCTTGCTCCTCAACGTCGCCGTTCTCCGTCCAGCGCGTGTACTCCCCGTCGAGCGCCCCGTCCTTCCAGTTCTCGAGATCCCTTGGCTGGCCGTTCAGGTGGTAGGTCTTCTTGGGTCCCACCCAGCCGCCCCCTTCGGCGGTCGCCCCCTCCAGCGTGAGCACCGTGGTCTCGCTGCCCGTGACCTCGTTCCACCGCTTGCTCTCGCCGTAGGGCAGCACCTGGAGCGTCAGCGGCTGACCCGTACACGTCCAAGCCTGCTCCTTGCCGGTGACCCCGTCTTCCTCGCGGAATGACTCGCGCGAGAGCGTGCCGTTCTCACACCATTGCCGCGAGGTGCCGACGGCGACCAGACCCCCGGACCGGGGACCTCGGGCCTCGAAGCGTACCGTCTTCTCGGACTTCATCTGACCGTTCGGGTACCACTCGCGCCACTCGCCGTTCGGAAAGCCGTCCTTGTAGGTGACCTGCGCGAGGGTCGCGCCTTCGGGTGTCTTCTGAACCACCACGCCGGTGACGGCCTCGCCCGTCTCACGAAGCGTCGCCGGTCGCGCTTCGAGCACGCTGTCCGGGTTGACCATCGAGACGTCGATCTCGGAACCGGAGCCACCACAGCCGGAGAAGGACACGACGAACGCGAAGAGAGCCAGGACCGCTCGAATCGAAGGGTGCACGTTGGCCTCCCAGCAGACGCGAGGCCCCGAATTCTACTCCGCCCCGAAACGCGCGAGCAGCGCGTCCTGCGTTTCGTGGTGCCTGCGGCTCTTCCCTCCGACCGTTTCGTTGCTGGGACGTTCGGGTCTTCACGGCCCCAGAGCCGCCCTGCCCCGCCGAGCCAAGGGTCGAAAGCGACGCCGGCGTCCCCGGGAGCGGCCGCGGGATCCGGCCGAGTGGCCGCTGGTTCGGGACCAGCCTGCGCCGCTCCTGGATCGAGGCGTGCGAGCGCGTCGGCGTGAAGGTGAGCCTGTACGCCGGCAGCGGACGGGGCGCGGGGCGCGAGAGCGCCAAGGATTCCTCTTCGAGAGCGGGAGCTTGATGGTGGAGGCGCCGGGAATCGAACCCGGGTCCGCATGGCTTCTGCAGAAAGCGTCTACGTGCGTAGTCCTCGATCGCTCTCGGTGGGGCCAGGCTCGGGGACCGGCGAAGCCACACCCAGGCAGACTTGATTCTCGTCCCCGGTTGCGGCCTGCCAGCGGCCGGGGACCAGCTCCCTGATGGCGCCCGTGCCCCGCTAGGAAGCGTCACGGACGGGCGTCGCTACTACTAGGGATTAGCTAGGCAGCGAGTGCGTAGTTGTCGTTGGCAGTTATCTCTACCAACTTGCCAGCAGATTAACGAGGTGGCTGACGACCTCGGCACGCAGCTCCCGACTTCCACCACCCGTCGAAGCCAGTCGCCCCCAACGGGCCAGAGGGTAGACCCCCGCGGCGAATGGGCAAGCGCAGCCCGGAGGAGCCGGCGGAACTAGCGGCGGCGGAGCGCCAGGCCCAGGAGCGACGCGGCCAGCAACGCTCCGGCGGCCGGCTCGGGAACCAGCACCTGGCCCCGGATCTCGCCGTTGAGGAAGTTGGCCGAGTGGACGTTCAGATACCACAGGCCCGCCAGGAGCTCGGCCGCCCCGGTCTCGCTGATCGTGGCGTCGCCGCTGTGGCCGCCCGAGGTGCCCACCGGGACCCCGCCGAAGTCCACCACGATCCCCGCGTCCTCGCCCGGCAGCGCCGGACCGTGGAAGTGGGCGGCGAAGCCCGCCGAAGACAGGCCCGACCAGACCACGTCCCAGGTGAGCAGACGCGTGTCGGTGTCGAAGCTGATGGTGGCCGAGCCCGTGCCCGTGCCACCGACTCCGCAGGTTTCGGCCTGAGCGCAGTCGAGGCTCGCCGTAAGCGGGATCAGGACGGCCGCCGCGGGCGCTGCCCAGCCGCCGAGCACGAACGCGAAGGCCAAGGCGAGGAGCGAGCGCTTCATGGTGTCATCCTCCACGCCTGGGTGGCGTGCGACGCCCGGAAGTGGCAGCCCGCGGCGCCGGTGCCGCCGCCAAGCCGTCGATCTACGGCTGGTTTTCGCCCGCGGGCGCGCGCCGTCTCGCACGGAGCCCGAGCCCGCCCGCCAGGGCCAGGCCCGAGCCCAGGAGCGCCGCCGTCGCCGGCTCGGGGACGGGGGTGCCGAGCGGGACCGCCTCGCGATACGAGGTGGCCCAGCGGATCTCGTCGATGGCGCCGGGCACGTGGCCGGCGCCCGAGAACGTGAAGCCGCTGAAAGCGCCCTGGTGCGTGATGAAGAGATCGGACGCCGCCACCGAGATCTGGGCGTCGGGTATGAGCGGCTCGACCGGGCCCACGGGGTCGAGGAAGACCGACACCACGTCGGCAGCGACCGGATCGAACGCGTACCTCATGACCACGAGATGGGTCCCGTCGTTGAAGGCGGCCAGGGTCGGCAGATCGAGGCCGCCTCCGCCCACGGCCACGGTCGTGTCGCCGCTGAGCGTGCTCACCGAGAGCGACAGCTCGTTGATGCCTTGGAAGTGGTTCAGGAAGAGGCTCACGGCCAGGAAGGCGTCGCCGACGCCGCCGTTCCACAGCTCATGGCCGCGGAAGCCGAACTCGACGGGGTCGTCGGTGCCCTGGGTCCCGAAGTCGATCAGGAAGCTCTGGTAGAACACCTCGGGCCCCGCTCCACCGCCGAGACCGCCGGCGATCGCGCGGCCCGAGCGCCCGAAGCTGCAGCAGTCGAACTCGACCGTCTCCTGCTGGATCCCGCCCACGCCGGCCTGGAACAAGGGGTAGGCGAGCGAGGGGAGCGGCTTCACGACCTGGGAGTCACCACCGCTCTGGATCCACGGCCCGGCGTAGAAGGGGGTGGGACCGATGTCCGGGTCCTGGCCCCCGAGCAGGCCGGTGCCGGCGGTCTCGTTGCCGACGGCGTACTGGCCCTCGGACGGCACGGCCACATCCCCGTACTCGAAGGGCTCGTAGGCCAGGAGGATCGCCCGCGCCGGGACGGCGGTCCCTGCCAGGCACAGCGCAGCCATGGTCGAGGCGAGCGAGCGGAGCGACAGATGAGGTGCGCGCATGGGGAGCCTTCCTTCCGGAGCTCCCCTGCCCAGGGCGGTCCACGCCCGAGGGCGGCGCGAACCGTCGTCGTGGAAGTGGCGCCAACCGGTCGGAAGTGGCAGGCGCCGCGCGAATTCCCGCGCGATCTACGGCTGGTTTTCGCCCGCCGGCGACGGCGCCGCGCGCACGCTCAAGAGCGCGGGCAAGAAGACCAGACTGCACGCGAGGAAGATGGCGAGCGAGACCACGAGCAGCTGCCCGAGGCTCGCCATGCCGCGGTGCGAGGAGAGCGCCAGGCCACCGAAGCTCACCCCGGTGGTGAGCGCGCTGAAGAGGATGGCGCGCGCGGTGGCGCCACCGCCCGGCTCCTCGCCCTCGCGCCAGCGGTGGACCACGTGGATGGCGCTGTCCACGCCCACGCCGAGCAGCAACGGCAGCACGAGCACGTTGGCGAAGTTGAAAGACATGCCGAGCAGGCCCACGGCGCCCGAGGTGAGGAGCGCGCCGAGGAGGAGCGTCGCGATCACGCACAGCGTGTCGCCGAGCCGGCGCCAGAGCACGAGCACGAGCAGGCTGATGGTGAGGAACGCGCCGGTCAGCGCCTCCTCGAAGGCCAACACCACGGCCCGCGCGAACTCGACCAGGTTCACGGCCGAGCCCGTGGCGTCGGGCACGACGGCCAGCACGGAGTCCACGAAGCGCTCGAGCGCTTCGGCGTCGCCGAGATGCCCGCGGGGCGAGATCTCCACCAGCGCGCGGCCGTCGGACGCCAGCATGCGGTGCACGAGCTCGGGCGGCAGGCTCTCGCGCGTCACGCGCTCGGTCTCGAGCGCGCCGCGCAGGCGCGCCATCTGGCGCTCGTACTCCCCGAAGAGCAGCGTCTCCAGGGCGGCCACGCCGTCGCCGCCCCCGGCGTCGCGCCCGTCCCGGGCCACGAAGCGCTCGAGCGACTCGCGCAGCGAGCGCATGCTGTCGCCGAGCGGCTCGGGCGCGCCAGACTCGGCGCGCGCGAGCCCATCGGCGAGCTCGCGCAACGCGGCGAGCTGCTGCTGCGTGGTGGGGTCGGGCGGAGCACCTTTCGGGAGCGGCACCGGCGCCACGAGCAGCGCGGCGTCGGCCAGGATCGCGAGCTTGCGGTCCTGGTCGTCGGGCACGAGGTCCGAGACGGTGATGGCGTGCTCGACCTCGGGCAGCGCGCGCAGGCGCGCGGCCAGCGCGTCGGCCGCGGCCTCGTCGAGTGCCATCACCGCCGCCTTCCAGGGCGAGCGGCGGCCAGCCTCGGCCAGCAGATGCTCGAAGGCCTGCACCGACTCGGTCTCCGGGTTGCGCAGGCGCACCACGTCCGCGTCGAAACGCAGCAGCGGCACCGCCGCCAGCGAGGCCGTCCCGAGCAGGGCGAAGGCCGCCACCACGAGCCGCGGGTGCGGGCGCGGTCGCGACGGGCCGGGCCGCCAGGGGGCGCGCAGCGTGCCGGGGGCGAGCAGCGTCACCAGGGCGGGCAGCAGCGTGGGGGTGAGCACGAGGATCACGAGCATCCCCGCTCCGGCGATCAGGCCGAGCTCCGCCACGCCCTGGTACTTCGTGGGCGCGAAGGCGAAGAAGCCGAGCGAGGTGGTGATGGCGCACAGGACGAGCGAGCTCCCGATCCGCCGCATGCCCGCCGCGAGCGCCGCCGGCGTGGTGGGCTGCGCCGTGCGCGACGCCTCCGCGTGCACGAGCAGATGGATGGCGAAGTCGATGGCCAGGCCGATGAAGAGTACGGCGAAGGAGACCGAGAGCAGGTTCAGGCCGCCCACCACCGCGGCGGCGAAGGTCGCCGTGAAGACCAGGCCCGCGAGCAGCGTGATCCCGCCCGCGAGCGCGAGCCGCAGCGAACGCAGGCCGTACTGGAGCAGCGCCACCACCAGCACGAAGGACACGAGGCTCGAGAGCCCCACGTCGTTCACCATGCCGCGCATCTCCTCGTCGTTGAGCGCGGGGTTGCCCGTGATGCGCACGGTCACGTCGGGGCCGGCGCCGAGCGCGCGGAATGCCTCGCGGACGGCGGCGAGCGGCACCTCGGCGGGGAAGGCCGAGTCGAAGGCCAGCACCGGCTCGACCATCAGCACCTGGGCGCGCGGCGGCTCGAAGGCCGAGCCGCGCACCAGCAGGTCGGCCCAGGACGAGGACGCCGGCGTGCCGTCCATGATCCCCGAGACGGTCTCGTTGAGCTGGTCGAAGAAGGCGGCCTGCTCGGCCGGGTCGTCCGGCTGGCGGTCGAGCCCCTGGCCGATGGCTTCCGCGATGGTGTCCAGGTGAGGGTCGCGTTCCAGCGCCGCGAGCAGGGGCTGCACCTGCGCCAGGCCGTCGGCGAACTCCTCCAGCTCCTCCACGCTGCGATAGAGCAGGCCCGCCCGCTCGAAGAACGGCCCGCTGCCGGCGAGGTAGACGTCGTGGAAGTGGGCGCGGTCCTGGTCGAGGCGATCGGCCAGGGCTTGGGCGGCGTCGCGCGTGCGCCAGGGGTCCGAGCCCTCGACCAGCACGAACAGCGCCTCCGAGGCCGAGGGGAACAGGCGCGAGAACTCCTCGTAGCGCTGGCGGAACGGGGTGCCTTCGGGGAGCAGCTTCAACGTGTCGGAGTCCACGCTCAGGTGGGTCGCGGTCCAGGGCAACAGCAGGACCGCGGCCAGCAGGATCGCGCCCGCCACGGCTCGCGCGTGGGCCGTGCTCCACGCCACGCAGCGCGCCATGGCCGCATCGATGCGGTGGGCCGGACTCACGATCGACCGCGTCTCCTGCGCGGAGCCCGCCGCGGCGGCGACCTCCGGAAAAGAGAGGGAGCATAGCGGCCGAGCCGCGGCGGAGGCGGAGGCGAACCGAAGGGACGTGGCGTAAGGTCCCCGCTCCGAGGGCGGAGGCCTGCATGGGCTGGCAAGCCTGGTTCACGCTGGCGTTGGTGGCGGGCCTGGTCGCCGCCATGGCGCGCGGTCACGCCTCGGACCTGGTGATGCTCGGTGGCCTCACGCTGCTGCTCACCCTGGGCATCGTCGTGCCCGAGCAGGCGCTGGTGGGCTTCTCGAACGAGGGCGTGCTGGCGGTGGCCGCGCTGTTCGTGCTGGCGGCGGGGATCCGCGAGACGGGCGCGCTCGACCTGGTGGCCCGGCGCGTGCTCGGCCGCCCGCGCGCCGTCGCGGCGGCGCAGATCCGCATGATGCTGCCCATGGCCGGGGTCTCGGCGTTCGTGAACAACACGCCGATCGTGGCGGTGGCTGCGCCGCTCGTGGCCGACTGGGCGCGCCGCATCGGGATGAGCCCGTCGAAGCTCCTCATCCCGCTGAGCTACGCCACGATCCTGGGCGGCACGTGCAGCCTGATCGGGACCAGCACCAACCTGGTGGTGAGCGGCCTCGCCCGGGGCCTGGGGCTCGAGATCGGACTGTTCGAGATCGCCTGGGTGGGCGTGCCGGCCCTGGTGACCGGCCTGCTCTACGTGCTCGTCGCCGCACCGCGCCTGCTGCCGGATCGCGGCGCCGGCCCGGGCGGTCCGGCCGATCCGCGCGCCTACGGCGTGACCATGCGCGTGGAGCCGGGCTCGGCGGTGGTGGGCCTGTCCATCGAGGCGGCCGGGCTGCGCCACCTGACCGG